>Ga0265338_10000159_pt1 | contig 123495 bp, 111 predicted proteins | sample 42126metaG_FD_193579 | JGI IMG/M metagenome (GOLD analysis project Ga0265338, IMG submission 193579) | Rhizosphere microbial communities from Carex aquatilis grown in University of Washington, Seatle, WA, United States - 4-21-26 metaG | ecosystem: Host-associated > Plants > Roots >...
CAGCAGCGCGCCACGGCTTGAGCTTGCCGTCCACCACGTCCTGAATAACCTTGAACCGGTCCAGCTCTCGCATCGTCATCGTGATCCGTTCCATTGCAACCATCGAAGCCTCCAGCACCGTGAAAACGGCGACTGGCTAGCATGCGGTGGCCTCAGAAGCGGACATTTCTATCTAGCTAAAAGCGGACATTACCAGGTAGCCTCTACAAACGAAAAACATCGATAATTTATCTTATGTAAAATAATGGCGGGCGATTTTCACGCTGCGGTCGATCACTATCTGAGCGACTGTGAGCAAAGCGGCCGCAACGCGCTCCAGATGGAAATTCCCGCGCACCCGCGCTGAGAACCCTCATCCCGACGATTCGCGATCCACAAACCGCGTCGACCTATTCCTCGTACGCCGCCATGACGATCCACATGCCGCGTTCGCCGTCGCTGACTTCGGCGGCCAGTGCGTAAAGATCCTGCGGTCTGCACGCCCTCTGCAGCGCTTTGCGCGCCTGCTCGCTGTCGTCGTAACGGTCTTGGGTCAGCATGCGGACTTCGTCTCGCCCCTCGAACATCGTCTCGCCCGGCCGATAGACGAGCGGGTCATGTTTCCACTCGCGAAAACTTTCGCAGACGTGCCGGAAGTCGCCACGGCAAATATTGACCTGAAAACGTGGATTCAAACTCATGGCCGACCTCCTCGCTCTGGAGACTGCGCTTGCGTGCGACAAGTCTTGCGCACGGGTCGTGCCGGATCGACGCCGCCCGATGATTCATCGGCACGGCGTCGATCCGGAATTCCGCTGCCGGCTCACCGGCTATTCCACCGTAACCGACTTGGCAAGATTGCGCGGCTTGTCGATATCCGTGCCGCGCAGGCATGCGACGTGATAGGCGAGCAACTGCAATGCCACCGCGTGAAGCACGGGCGATAGCGGCCCTCGCCACGCAGGCATGTGGATCACCCGCACGCCGGGGCCGATCGTCAGGCCCGTATCCGAATCGGCGAGCACGAAAAGCCGTCCGCCGCGCGAGCGCACCTCCTCCATGTTCGATTTGAGCTTGTGCAGAAGCGCGTCGTTGGGCGCGGTCACGATCACGGGCATGGCCTCCGTCACGAGCGCGAGCGGACCATGCTTGAGTTCGCCGGCCGGATAGCCTTCCGCGTGAATATAGGAAATCTCCTTGAGCTTGAGCGCCCCTTCGAGCGCAATCGGAAAGTGCGTGCCGCGTCCGAGGAAAAGCGCGTGCTCGGTCTCGCAGAGCGCCTCCGCCCACGCCATGATCTCGGGCTCGCGTGCGAGCACGTTGCGCATCGCGTCGGGAAGCGCGGCAAGCTGGCGCATCCACGTCGCGGCCTCGCTCTGGCTCAGGTGCCCCCGCTGCCTTCCGATGGAAATCGCGAGCACGAACAGCGCGACGAGCTGCGTCGTGAACGCCTTCGTCGACGCCACGCCGACTTCGACGCCGGCCTCGGTGATGAACGCCCAGCGGCAATGCCTGACCATCGCGCTCGCTGCGACGTTGCAGATGGCCAGCGTGCGTTCCTCGCCCTTCGATTGAACGTAGTGCAACGCGGCGAGCGTATCCGCTGTTTCGCCCGACTGCGAGACCGGGATGACGAGCGTGTTGCCTTGCGAAACATAGTCGCGATAGCGGAATTCGCTCGCAATTTCCGCGCGCGCCGTCACGTTGGCGAAATGCTCGAACCAGTTGCACGCGGTGAGCGCCGCGTAGTGACTCGTGCCGCAGCCGAGCATCAGCACATGCTCGACGTCGGCCAGTTCCTCGACGGGCGGCATCGCGGACTGCAACGATTCGCCGCCTGTCACCGTCGCGAGCGTGCGGGCGACCGCCACCGGCTGCTCGAAGATCTCCTTCTGCATGTAGTGCCGGTAGGCGCCGAGCCCCGTATCCTGCGTACGGCCCACGAATTTGACTTCGCGTCGCGAGACCGTCTTGCCCTCTCGGTCCTGAATTGTGATGTCCGCGTCATGGATATCGACGACGTCTTCATCGTCGAGGTAAATGAAGCGCTCGGCACAGCCCGCGAGTGCGAATGTATCGGATGCGAGAAATGCCCCCTCTTCGCCGATGCCGACGACGAGCGGCGAGCCCTGCCGCGCGCCGATGATGCGTCTGGGCTCATCGCGGCACATCACCGCGATCGCGTAGGCGCCCTGAAGCCGCCCCGCCGCTTCGCGAACCGCAGTGAGAATGTCCCCGTGATAATGATCGTGAATCAGGTGCGCGATGACTTCCGTATCGGTTTGACTCTGGAATTCATAGCCTTTTTCGCGCAACTGCGCGCGCAATTGCTCGTGATTTTCGATGATGCCGTTGTGCACCACCGCGATCTGTTCGCCGGAGAAAATCGGGTGAGCATTGTCGAGCACCGGCATGCCATGCGTCGCCCATCGCGTATGCGCGATACCGGTCACGCCGTCGAGTGCGGCGGCAAGCGCGTCGGCTTCGAGCGAGCACACGCGCGAGAGCGTGCGAACCCTGCGCGCTTCGCCGCGCTGGAGGACCGCTACGCCGCACGAGTCATATCCCCGATATTCGAGCCGTTTCAACCCTTCAAGCAAAAAAGGCACGACATTCCGTTGGCTTACGCCAGCAACGATTCCGCACATATGCGCCTCCACTATTAAAGCGTCGCTTCAGGCGACTGTTTTTGCGAGTCGATGATCGCGAGTTAATGCGTGGCGTCCGGGCCGCAGCGATCCGATGCGGATGGTGCTGCCTCGTTGCGCACGTTGAAGTCCGCTTCGCGCAGTCCGGTCGGCGAAAGCGAAACAAAATGAATGGCGTCGGCGCCGTGCGGCATACCGATCGCTCCCGTGTCGCCCCATGCAAACGGGGCGCGCTGCAGGCCGCGCAATCTGATCGAGTTTCCGGTCAAGTCGAGCGCCATCAGGCGTCCGTCGCGCGTGGGCACATAGGCGATATTGCCGTTCACGCCGATGCTCGCTTCGCGCACGGAAGCCGGCAGACATTCGAGCCGCGCGGTCGTGTGTCCGTCTTCGTCGACGAGCCATACCGTGGTGCGCCCCGTCGCGAGCGTGGCCTCGATCACGAAACGGCCCACCGCCGGCACCCAGGCGGCGGCATACGTGTAGTACTCGACGCGCGAGTCGTCGAGGCTGTGCTCGGGCCGCACGATCTTGCCGGACACTGGGTCGTACACGGCGCACTTCAGTTCGGCGACCGTCTCGCCGGTAATGTACTTTTGCCAGACGAGCACCGCGCGCGTCGGCGAGCCCGCGATCATCGGCCACCACTCGCGCACGTGCGCGGCGACGTCGAGGTGCGAAAGCAGTTGCCCGCGGTCGCTGTAGACCTTGACGTACACACCGCCGCCGGTGCCGAGATTGTCGACGCCGCCACCGTCAACCCAATCCTCCGAATAGAACACAACGAAGCGGTCGCCCACCGCGGCCACGTGCCCGGAGTGGCCGCCGGACTCGACATCGTTGGGGTACGGTTTGATGGGCGAGAGATTGGCTCCATAGACGCCGTAACGCTGGCTAATCGTCTTCGGCGCGTTCCAGCCGTCTTCGAAACTGACGAAGATGTTGCCCGACGTACTCTGCGCGACGGAGACCGGTTCTTGTGCCTCCGGCTTGCTGATAAAGACATGCACGTGCGAGAGGCGGCGCGAAGACGGCGACCATTCGCCGACGTACACGTCGTGCGGCCAGCTTCCATCGCGGTTCGCGCCACGCGGCGGCACGCCCGAACTGCTGAAGAAGACCCAGTTCTTGTTACCGCCCGCGCTCACGTAGCCGATGCCGTGCATGAAGCGCCGTTCGTCGCCGAGGCCCGGCGCCGGCACGGCGATCACGGCCCCAACCGGCGCAATCGATTCGTCCGCGTCGCCGTGTTTCGCGTCACGAGGGGGCGCCGCGAGCGCCGTGGCGAACAGCGCGGTAACCAGCGCGACGAGCGCGACCGTGATGAGCGCAAGCGGCCGGGCGCGTCCGCCGAGGCGCCGCACACCACATGAGGTTCCGGGTAGCGGCTCCATGGCGATGCTTCCCTGCACGCGGCTCAGTAATGCCTGTGGCCCGGCCGGAAGTCGCGCGGCGCCCGCTGCGGCGGATTGCCGTTCACACCGGCGATCGAATAGCGCGGGCGCGATGCGTCGCCGTGCGCGAGCGTCGCATTCCCGCCCTCACCCGCACCGTGCGTGCCCGGCGCGTGAACGATGAGCGCATTGAGCGCCGCAATGAGACCGTTGGCGTCGTGCGAAGCGAAGAACACGTGCGATATCGTTTTCCAGTCGCGCAGTGTTTCCGATGCGAAAGGCCCCGGTTCGACTGTCAGGCCCGCCTTGCGCCGCAGCAGCCGCTGCGTTCGCGACTTCGCCGCGAACGGGTGGGCCACGCGGGCGAGAATCATCCAGATCGTCAGAACCGATGCGATCTCGCCGATCGCGGCAAGGTACGACACCAGCTCGCGTATGGACAGATCGCCCTCGTCGAACGGCAACAGGTACCGGTACGCGTAGATCGTGATGCCCGCCCACATCGAACCGACGCACGCCGGCCGTATGAGCCGGAACCACAGGACGAGCAAGGCGCCGCGAGCAAAGCCCTTCTCGGCGATGAGCAGGCGCGCGGAGCGCAGCGAGAGATCAATCACGGGCGTGTTGTTCATGTTGAATTCCTCGATCGGGGCTAGTCCAGACTGCACGCTTGCCGCGCCCGCGAACGACGACGGCAGGCAGCGCGACGACGGTGGTGATCATGTTGATCAACCAGAACGCGAGCGGATACCAGACGGTATCCAGGATATAGAGCAGCAGCCTTTCGTCGTAACGCCGGTCGATCAGGCAACCGACGAAAATCTGCAGCACGCACGTCGCCACGAGCAGCATGCCGTGCCAGTGCGGCACGAGCGCGACGTTCCAGTCCTCCGGCAGTGGATAGACGGTGCCGACTGCCGCGAGCAGCAAAATGAAGGTCATCGAATAAGCCCACGCGATGCCGAGCAGGTACTCGATGAATAGCGGCCACATCATGATCCGCCGCGCGCCCAGGAGCATCCCCGAGTACTTGAACAGCACCTGGATGCCGCCTTTGGCCCAGCGCAGGCGTTGCTTGTAGAGCCCTTTGAGCGTCTCGGGCATCAGGATCCAGCTCAGCGCATGCGGCTCGTACGCGACGCGCCAGTCGTTGCACTGGAGTTTCCAGCTGATGTCGATGTCCTCGGTCAGCATGTCGGAACTCCAGTAGCCGACATCGGCGAGCGCGCTCTTGCGGAACATCGTGATCACGCCCGACACCGTGAAGATGCGCCCGTAGACCTGCTGCGTACGCTTGATGAGCCCGACGATCGACGAAAATTCGCCGACCTGCATGCGTCCAAGCAGCGACGTGCGCGTGCGGATGCGCGGATTGCCCGTCACCGCGCCCACGTTCTGATCGGAAATAAAGTGCTCCAGCATCCACTCGATCGATTCCTCGGCAAGCAGCGAGTCGCCGTCGATGCACATCAGGTACGGCGCGTCGGTCACCACCGCGGCGGTCGTGAGGCCGATCGCCTTGCCTTCGTTCTTCGAGTGATGCACCACCGTCAAGTGTGGAATTTCGGCGGCCAGTCCGTTCAGGACGTCGCCCGTGCGATCGCGGCTGCCGTCGTTTACCGCGATGATTTCATAGTTAGGATACTTGATCGTTGCAAGATGATGGAGCACGCGCCGTGCATTCGACTCCTCGTTGTAGCACGGCACGATGATGGCGACCTTCGGCATCCCCGCCATGATCAGCGCGCGTGGCGAGCGGGTTCGTCCGTGCTCCAGCGCGAGGAAGTGCACGGTTCCGCCGATCATCCACAGATACGACATGAAGAACGGGTAGAAGAAGATGAAGTCTTGCAGCCTGTTGATCACGTTATGCATGATTAGTGCGCTCCTCCGTTCACCTGCCCCTTGAGCAGCGCATTGATCGCCGTGGGATCGAGACGCGAGCGCATCGACATGACGTCGCGCAGTGCGAGCACATTGGGCAAATCGTGCGCGTAGTTGTCGGGGTAGTAGCCGTAACTCACCATGCCCGATTCGCGCAGGTGGCGCATCTGGTCGGTCAGGCGGCTGGTCGGCACGCTATCGCCCGAGCGCGAGTCGGTTGCTTCGAGCAGAAAGACCGTCCGTCGCGGGCCATCCGGCATGTCGCGCACATGCTGGCCAATCTTGTCGAGCCAGCCATCCACGGAAGAAATGCCCTGCCGTGACGGCATGGCGAGCACGCCGACGAAGTCGTACGCGTGGATGAAGGCCGGATAATCCTGCGCGTAGCGCTGTCCCGCATCCGGGTCGACCACGACATCGGGAAAAATCGTTCGCACGGTCAGCACTTCGTCGCTGTTCTGGCTGTCGAGCACGATCCGCTGCAGCTCCTTCGTGAGGTCGAGCAGATAGCGCGTCTTCTGCGTGCCCCAGCGCTTCGCGAGATCCGGGTTCGCGCGGATCTGATCGATGTCGTGCGGCAGGTTCCAGCTTGCGAGCGTCTGGCGGGCGTGCTGCCCCGCGTCCTCGAAATCGGTGAGCATGGCGTCTTCACCGAATAGCAGCCCTGTAAACGCCGCGTATTTCCCAAGGTCTTCGTACATGTCGTGCACAAACGCGCGCACGGCCGGATCGAACGGACTGAGCCGACGCACCGCCGACGCGCCTGGCGGCAACGCGCTGCCCTGCGCGGCGGTCACGAACTCGACGCGCCCGTTGAGGTTCCCGGGCACCGCGAAAGCGAGCACCGGCATCCATGCGTAGACCGCCACATTCGCGCGTGTGTTCAACTGCCACGCCGCGCGCGAGAACAGATCGGAGCGCAACGGCAGATGCCGGTTCGGAAAATACACGGCCTGCGCAAAGCCGGAACGCGACGGGTCTGAAAACGCCTGCAGATAAACCGAGCTGGGCTGCAGTCGATAAATCCGTTCGATCAGTTCACCTAGCTTCTTTTCCTGCATATCGGGCGATGGATCGTAGACATCGTCGAGCGAAACCACGACGACGCGCTCCACCGGGTTGATCTCGCCGCGATTTTCCGCAGGCTCGCGCATTGAACGCTCCAGACCGCCGACATCGATGTCATACGTCGCGAGAATGCGGCGCAGGCGATCGAGCGGAATGTCGCTCGTGTTCGGCCCGGATTCGAGCGTGAACTGCGTTGGCATGCCAAGCCGCGACGAGACGGTTCGCACGGCCATGTTCTGCGCACCGTACGGCCACACCATCGAGCGGATCGACGCACCCGTCTGCGCCTTGACCTGATTCATGCACTTGCTCAGGTCGCCGCGCACGCGCGACTCGAATTCGGCATCCGTTTCATAGCGCTGCTGGTCTTTCAGATACAGATGCGACGTCGCCGCCGGCAACTCGTTGCCTTGCGGATTCGCGACGGCGCCGTGATGCAGGTCGTGCGTGTGGCACGCCAGTTCGACGAGGCCCGATCTGGCCACGTCGCGCACCTCGTCCCACGACATGTACGTGTTGCGCGGCACGACGATCGTGTCCGAGAGGCGAATGCCCGAGTCCATCGGCGTATCGATCCACGACGTCACGATCCCCATGACGGCCGGGTAATTGAACTGCTTGAGAAGCGGCAGCACCTTGTCGTGGTGGCTCTTGAAGCCGTCGTCGAAAGTCAGCAGCACCGCGCGCGGCGGCAGCGGCTGGCCGCCGTGGCGCGAGGCCACCACCGCGTTGAACGTAATCGGGTGATACGCGTTGGCCTGGAGCCACGAAAAGATCGAGGTGAGCGTGCCGGTATCGACTGCATACGGATCGAGCATGTTGTTCGTGTTGAATTCGGCCCGCAAGTTGTCGCGCACGTCGTGAAAGCAGACCACGCGAAACGTCTTGCCGTCGGCCGGGTCGGCCGGCGGAAGGATGTCGATCAGCTTCGCGGGAGCGAGTGACGGAAACAGCGAACAGCCCGCCATGGCGCCCAGGCAGCTACAAATGAAACGTCGACGTGAATCCATCGCCGGCCTCCTCCTTACGTAGTGCAAAATCAGAACGGAACGGTGAGCGTCGCGTAGGCGACGCCCGATGTTTCGCGCGATCCGTCGTAGGTGTGGCTCAGCACACCAAGACCGTAGGTCAGCGCGACGTCGTGACTGAACGTCCACGCATGCTCGATGCGCGCGCCGAACTCCGCGCTCGTGCCGAAGCCGCGTTCGTTATAGGCGCCCACGGTCAGATAGATACGCTGTAACAGCGCCTTTTCGCCGCTGCGCCACACCGCCCATTGATGCATCGCGACCACTTCGCCGGTGTAATCGCGCGAAGGCGCGAAATAGGCCGCGTTGCTGATGGTGTTGCTGCCCGTATTCAGATTCACCGAGAGATTCACCAGTTGATTCGCCGCCGTGAATACGCGCTGTGTTCCGCTTACCGCAATCTCCTGATTGAAGTTCGAATCGCTATAGCGCGCGGCGCTGTACGACAGCGACGCCGAACGCTGGTTGCCGTCGGTGAAATTAAAGGCGACCTGCGCCGTTTTCCCCCAGATGTGCTGAACATAAGCCTTCCACGGCAGCGAATTGGAATCGCTGTCGACGCCCGCAGTGGCCGATAGATAGTCGTTGAACGCAAAGCTGACTTCGCCGTTGCCGCCGGTTCGTCCGTCGCCGCCCATCGAACGCGTAGCCTCGCCGGTCACGGTCAGCGGGCCGTTGCGATAATCGCCGCCCACGCCGCTACGGATGCGGTTCATATTGCCGATGTCCGTGTTCGCGTGAGCGAAGAACGTATCGGCGAACACGCGCCAGTTGTCGTAGATCGGCGGCGAATACAGCGTCGTATCAATGCTGAACGCGTTTTCGGCCACTGCCGAGTTGCCATGCTCGCCATTGACCTCGACCGACAACACCGGTGCGCGATACGCGGCATAGTCGCGCTTGAAGCTGCGCACCGAGCCGTTCTCGGGAAACGTATCGTCGAAGGCGTCGTTGATGCGGCGTGCGCTGGCGTAGTCGCCGAGCGCGAGCGATGCGCGGCCAAGGCCCGCCAGCGTCTCGATGTTGTCCGGGTGATCCGTCAACGTCGCGGAGTACATGTCGCGCGCTCGGCGCGTCTGCGACATGCCGAGCGTCGCATCGGCCTGCGCGTTGCGCACTTCCGAATTGAACGGCACCTGGTCCTCGAGACGCTTCAACCCGGCCATGCCGACCGCCGTCTGGCCGACGTAGATCTGATACTGCGCGAGCAGACGGTAATAGCGCAGATAATCCTCGTTCGCCGGGTCCCACGAATGAACCTGACCGGCCGGCGGCAGGTCGTGCTTGATGTCGTCGAGCACCTGCTGGGCCTGCGTATATTTGTTCTGGTCGGTAAGTGCGTAAAACAAACCTTCGCGCAGATCGATCAGACGCGTATGCGTGCCGTACTGGTATCCGAGCGTCGCCGCATCGGCCGGCGTCGACTTCGACTGCTCGATGGCGCGTCGATAAACGACTTCCGATCTGGCCGGCTGCTGAAGATACGAATAGGCATCGCCCACGGCCGAGAGCGCTTCGACCGACACCTCCGAGCCCTGCGGGATCGTTTCATACGCGGCCACGGCGTCTTCCATCCGTCCGCGCGCCGCGTACGCCACCGTGCGGTCGGCCGCCAGAGATGCGCGCACTTGCGCGTATTCCGGCGTCTTCGGCAAGCGCGCGTCGAACTCGTCGGCCTGACGTATGGCCGCATCCAGCGCGTCGAAGCGATCGGCGCTCGTCATCGAACGGACCTTCGCACGGCCGCCGCGCACCTGTTGGCGGATGGCGAGTTCCTCGATCTGCGCGATATCGACCGGCGTGAACACATCGGGTCTCGCCTTCGCCTCTTCGAGCGCACGAATCGCGCCGCCGCTCGTCGCGAGACCGAGGACGCTCTTGCGCAGTTCGTCGTTCGGGCCGCCGGTCGGTTGCAAAGCCGTACCTGCGGGAGGCGCCTGCCCCGGTGCTTCCGTCTGCGGCGCCTGCGCCGGTGTAGTCGTCGAGGGTGCGCCTGGCTGCACGTTCATTTCCTCCTTCGGGGCCTGCGCAACGATTTCTGCCGCAGGGGTTGCAGGGGACTCGGGCTCGCTCGCAACGGGCGCCGCCGCCACGGCCGGCGCAGCGCTCGCACTCTCCTCGGCGGGAGATTGCAGTGCGGCCACGGCGTAGACGGTCTCACCGGACGCATCGCTCGTCACCGGCTGGCTCACCGGATTCGCGTCCACCGGTGCCCCGACCATCGCCACGACGTACACCACCGGCTTCCCGTCACCCGATTCGCGCGCTACACCGTCTTCGCTTTCGAGCGCCGCAATCGCATACAAAAGCAGGACGACTGCGCGCGCGCAAGCCGTCAGTTGGCGCTGGGAGGGTGCCGCGTAAGCACGTTTGTTGTTGGTCATTTCACCTGTCCCCTGCTGTTTGGTTAAAAGCGAAAAATGGCGTGTCCGTTGGCGCAAGTAACGTGCCGCAATGAACACATCATTGCCGTCAGAATGCGTGGGATTGCTACATCAATCAGTCGAAAGCGACCGGCATGAAAGCCGGTTGACAACGAGCGGATGGCGACAATGAAAAAGAAAATCTCAGCCCCGTAAAATCTGTAACGAGACCTTATCCGGCCGATGGAGCCAGGCGACCGGCCAGGGTGTATTTGAAGCAACGCCTGCCGGCAGCGTGTCACCGCATGTTGAGTGCCAGCGGAAAATTTATTTCGTTTTATATCGGCCAGTCATGCTGACTGTGCCGCCGATTCCCTCGGCGTCTGCACGTTGTTGCTCAAAAGCATAAGCAATGGCGGCCGCTTCTTCAAACTTTGCGAGCGTTGTGCAAACGGGGAACGAGGGTTGCTTTTCGCAGCCACGATTCCTATCCTTTTGCTCATCCGCCAGGGAGATCGATGATGGTGCCTTTCAAGAAAAGGGATCTGCTTGTGCTGTCTGGCCTCGTGCTCTTTGCGGGCGTCCATGTGCAACCCGTCTACGCACAGTTCGCACGGCCAGCCGAAACGCAAAGCGGGCAACCTGACGCGCCTCTGGCACCGCGTCCGCCGACGGTCAGTCCGGCGGCAGCGCAACAGCCGCAACAAAGCCAACCACAGCAACTGTCACAGCAATCGCAACAGCCGCAGCAGATGCTCTATTACGTTTGCGGTAAACCCGGAATCGATACACACGTGACCTCTCCCGATCCAGGACACCCTTTCAACATGGCCGTATCGTTCGTCTCCGCATCGGATGGCGCGATGCTCTCGGAGGTCGCCGTCAAGGTGAGGCGACATGGCCGTGTCCTGATGGAATTCGTCGCGGCCGGACCTCACTGTCTTTTTTCGGTACCGGAAGCTGATTACCGTATCGAAGGCACGTATCGCGGCGAGATGAGGTTCGAGATCGTTCAGACGGGCAATATGAACGCCCAGATCAAATGGTAGGACGAGTGGAACCGTAACCGGGCATTGCTTGTGCGTGCCAGCATGACGCGCACGATGACGCTGCTTTGAGCGCCATTGCGGCTTGAGACACAGCCACGGAAGGAGAGGCGCGTCATGAGATTTGCGAGCCGGCCCGAAAAGCAGCCTGAACCCAGGCCTGAGCAAAAGCCCGAACACGAACCGGACGACACGGGCGCGCCCGTTATCGATAACGGGACGGGCCTCGTCACCAGCGCCAACGATCCGGAACGCCTCACGGGCGGAGCGTGGCTCAGTCTCGGGCTGAGCCTGTCGTTCTATCTGATCATGCTTGCAATCGGCGCAAAGTACGACAGCGATCATCGCGTTGGCAGCAAGCCTGCCGATTCGGGCCGTTCCGTGCTCGTGGGACCGCTGGCGAACGCGCCTGCCTCTGCGAGCGGTCTGTCGCCGGTTCCGTCGATCGACAAGTCCGGTGCCCTGCTCGCGCGGGCACACGCGTGCGCTGCACTCGCACAATGGGATTGCGTGATCCAGGCGACCAGCGGCGTCATCGCGCAGCGCGGCAATACGCCGGAAACAAAGGCGCTGCTTGCGCAGGCTGTCGTCAACGGTGGATGGGTTCGCTCGAAGGCGGCGCCGCTCGCGCCGCAATCAGTGCCAACCGCGATAGCCCAGACGCAAGACATCCGTCCGGTTTCAGCGACGCCTCAGAGCGTGAGGCGCGTGACACGACACGTTCATCGGCGGCACGAGCGATACCCGCTGCTTCGATACGCCTCCGCGTCACACTCCGACTACCCGAGCTATCTGCCGGACATTTACCGGCATTGAAAAATCCGGCTTCCCTATCCGCTTGATCCCCCCGATCAACCTGATCCGCCTGATCGAATTTCGTCAGCCAGTGCATCGATTCTGCAAGCGAGGATTCCATCCGTCTGCTTAAAAAGCATTGATCCGATGCTTTCAAGGAGACGTCGAAATTCGGGTATTCGATGTGTTTATTCGACGGGCGCTCGACGGGCGGCCAACACCGGCCGCCCGGAACGACAGCGCGCACGATGCCGCTTTTTACACGCGGCGATCGCCCCCTGCGCGTCGATCATTCATCCGGCACCGCAGATAGCGGCGCGGCGACGTGTTCGAGCGGCTTGCGCTCCGCGTCCACGCCCCAAATCGCGGCGATCGACGCGGCGGCGATCATCAGCGCGGAGCCGACGACGTAGCCGGCGAACACTGCGCTGCGTTGATGCGTATCGACGAGGCGCCCGAAAAAGGCCGGGCCGATGATCCCGCCGATTCCCGTACCGAACGCATAAAACACCGCAATCGCAAGCGCGCGGATTTCAAGCGGGAAAGACTCGCTGACGGTCAGATAGGCCGAACTCGCCGCCGCCGATGCAAAAAAGAAAATCACCATCCATGCGACCGTCTGCGTCGTCACGGTCAGCCAGCCCTGCTCGAACAGATAGCCGCTCGCCGTCAACAGCAGGCCCGCGAGCGCGTAGGTCGTCGCGATCATGGTGCGCCGGCCGAGCGAGTCGAACAGTCGTCCGAGCACGAGCGGCCCGAGAAAATTGCCGAGCGCGAACGGCAGCAGATAGAGCCCCACGTCGCCGCCGGGCACATGGTAGAAGTCCGTGAGCACGAGCGCGTAGGTGAAGAAGATCGCGTTGTAGAAGAAGGCTTGAGCCGTCATCAGCGAGAGGCCGACGAACGCGCGCCGGCGATGCCGCACGAAGATTGCGTGCAGTACGACGCGTATCGGCGTGCGGCCGTGCGCGCGCAGCCGCAATGGTTTGGTCGTCGTGTGTTCGAGGACGTGGCCGGCCTTGCGAAAGCGCGCTTCGATGGCTTCGACGATGGAGCGCGCCTCGTCGTGGCCTCCGTGCGTCAGCAACCATCGCGGACTTTCGGGTATCCACGAACGCATCGGCAGAATGATCAGCGCGAGCACGGCCCCGATGAAAAAGCACGCGCGCCAGCCCCAATCCTCAGGCAGCCAGTGCGGATCGAGCAGGACGAGCGAGCCTGCCGCGCCAATGGCCGCGCCCACCCAGAACGTGCCGTTGATGCTGAGATCGGTCCAGCCGCGCACACGAGCGGGCGTGAACTCCTGGATCGTCGAATTGATGGCCGCGTACTCGCCGCCGATGCCCGCGCCGGTCAACGCGCGAAACACGAGGAAGCTCGCGAAGCTCCACGAGAACGCGGTAGCGGCCGTGGCGAGCAGATATACCGCGAGTGTGACGAAGAACAGCTTGCGCCGCCCGAGCAGGTCCGTGAGCCAGCCGAAACCGAGCGCGCCGCATACCGCGCCGGCAATATACGCGCTGCCCGCGAGGCCCACCTCGGTGTTGTCGAGATGCAGCGCCGGGCTCGTTTTCAGCGCGCTCGCCACGGCGCCCGCAAGCGTCACTTCGAGCCCGTCGAGCAGCCACGTCACGCCGAGCGCCACGACGATCAACACATGAAAGCGGCCCCACGGCAGACGGTCGAGCCGCGCCGGCAGATCGGTTTCGACGATGTTGGACATTTCGGCGGAGTTCATCGCAGGGGGACGTTGGCCTGAGTGTGCGCCTCATCGGCGCGACGGATCGCAAGCACGCCGCGTACCTGAGCGTATCCCGGCCTCCGCGAGTATCGTTACAATGCACCCTGCTCCGACTCACGAACCAGGTATTGCTTAATCGATATGTTTCCGTTGATCGCCACTGTGGCTTTGCTGATCGTCGGCTATGTCCACGCGAACATTCCGCGCTTCACCGTCGCGGGTCAGAAACGGGTTATCGCGCATGTGCTGTTGCTGGCGGCCGGGATCGCGTTTGGTGCGGTATCCGCCATGCTGGCCGGGACGGTTGCGCCGCCGTGGGCTGTATTTGTTGTTGGCGTGGGCGTGGTCCACGTGCCCGCGCTGTGCGTGCTGGTGATCAAACGCCTGAGGCATTCGGGACGGAGCTGAGCGCCGCGCAGCGGTGACAGCCGCCGTCCTTTTCAACTTTTCCGCACGAGGGGATCGTGCAGGGGTGCTTTAACCGCGGTCAACGGTGACTCGGTTCGATCTCGACCTTGTCCAGCGCGACGCCGAGGTTGATCCCCTCGCCGGTACCCCGCAGCGCGATCGACACCGTGCCCTTCGTCAGCACCTGCGCCGTGCCGCTGCGCACGAGACCGGCGGACGCGCCCGATTGCGCGTAGCTGCCGAACACGTCGCGAATGCCATAGACATTGCTGATGACGCCCGTGCCGGTCACGTGGAATTTGCCGGCCGTGAGGCCGCCGCCATGCATGCGGAGGGTGACTGCGGCGCGCTCGCCGTTATCGCAGGTGATCTTCCCGTGTCCTTCGGCATGCTGATAAATCGCGGACCATCCGGCGAGGCTATAAGTCAGATGGCAGCTCACCGGCGCCTTGCCGGCTTGCGCATCGGGGGCGTGCAGGGCCGTCAACATGCCTGCGCCCATCAACAGGGCAGCGGTCAAACCAAGGGTACGCTTGCTCATACAACGGTCTCCAGAGGTGAGGCATGGTTGCCCATGCCGTGACGAACGTGTCGGATTAGCGAACTTGATTGCGAACTCATCAAATCATATCCGATCAATGTTGTCGACGCTCGATCCACCGCCCGCCCTGCGACAACGCAACATCCACCGCTATCCGGCGCCATTCTCCCTCAGCGGCTGATCTGTTCGAGCGAGAGGCCGCGCGTCCGCGGTCCAAGCAGGATCATGACGATCCCCACGAGCATCGACACGCCGATGAACGCCGCCACGCCCGGCACGCCGTAGTGATTGAGCAGGATGCCGATCGCGAGCCCCGCGAACGCGGCTGCAATCCGGCTCCACGAGTACACGAAGCCCACGGCGCGGGCGCGCACGCGCGTCGGATAAAGCTCGGCCTGGTAGCCGTGATACGCATACGACATCACGTTCGACGCCAGCGTGAAGAGCACGCCTAGCACGACGAGCAGCGGCGGCTGCGAAGTCTGCGCGAAAAGCATGATGACGATGCCCATGGTCAGCAGGCCGCCGACGATCTGCGTCTTGCGTTCGAGTTTGTCCGCGAACCAGACGCCGATGAGCGGCCCGAACGGATTGGCGACCGCGATGATGAACGCATACGCGAGGCTCTGCGTCACGTGCACGCCACGACTGATCAGCAGCGTCGGCACCCACGCCGCGAATCCGTAGAAGCCGATCACCTGCGCCATGTTGAAGATCGAAAGGATAACCGTGCGACGCAGATAAGGCGGGCGCAGCACTTCGCCGAGCGTGCCAGGGCCGCCCTTTTCGCGCTGGGCCGGTCCCGGCGGCGGCAGTTCGATCGCTTTCTCGGCGGCCACGCGGCGCTCGATACCGGCGACGATCCGCTCCGCTTCGTCGACGTGCCCATGGCGCGCGAGCCAGCGCGGGCTTTCCGGAATGTTGCGGCGCAGGAACCACACGATGACCGCGCCCACCGAGCCGATCAGGATCACGACGCGCCAGTAGTCGAGGCCGAACGGCTGCGTGTCCTTCAGCGCATAGGCGAGAAACGCGACCACCGGCACGACGCTGAACGTGATGAACTGGTTGACCGCGTAGGCGCGTCCGCGCTCGCCGCTCGGGATCAGCTCGGAGATGTACGTATCGATCGTGACCAGTTCGATGCCGATGCCGATGCCGGCCACGAAACGCCAGATGTTCAGCGCAAGGCCGGTCGTCTGGAACGCCATGATGGCCGTGCACACGATGTACCAGATCAACGACCACGTGAAGATGATGCGCCGCCCGAACTTGTCGGCCACCTGGCCGAACACGAGCGCGCCGACCCACAGCCCCGCGAACGTCGAGAACACGAACGTGCCGAAGCCCGCGACCCTGAGCGGCCCGAGCGCGGAGAAAAAGCCGAGCGACTCGGGCGTGAACAGGCCCGAGTGCACCATGCCCGGCGCGACGTAGCCCGTGAAGAACAGGTCGTAGAACTCGAACACGCCGCCGAGCGAGAGCAGGATCACCATCTTCCAGATTGTGTTCGACGGCGGCAGCCGGTCGAACCGGGCGGCGATTTCGGCGGATTTTTCTATGGACATCGCTAGGCCTCGCTTTTTCGGGTGTGACGGGAACGGGGCTCCGTAATCGTCGCCGTCTTTGGTTATTGTGCTGCGGCGCTGCAGCGTAACAGGCATCACGCGCGGGATACGGGACGCAACATCCAGCCTATGCGCGGCCGGGAATCGAGGCACCTGGTTGAAACCCACATACGACATGCGCAACGATGGCGGCCCTGCGCCGCACGATCCGCGCAATCCGCGAAGCCGCTCGACGCCCGATCGGGTCGGGACTAGCATGGACAAACCGCGAACGCCAATCGACTCAAGGAGGTGCCCAATGAAGTGCCTGCGCATCTATGCCGACGCCAACGGCGAGTCGCATTTCGAGGACCAGGATATCCCGCTCACGCCGCTCGAACTCGTCCCCAACATCGCGCCGATCTGCGTGTCGACGTGGGAACCGGCGAAAGCGGTGCGATTCGGCTGGGTCCCCGCCTGCCTGAAAGACGCGGACTGGCACACGACGCCGGTCCGGCAATTCGTGATCTGGCTCACGGGCTGGGTCGACTACGAAACGAGCGACGGCGACACGCGGCGCTGCGAAGCGGGCACGGTCGTGCTGCAGGAGGATACGTTCGGCAAGGGCCATCGCTCGCGGCATCCCGACGAAGGGCAGTTCAACATGTTCATCCCGCTAGCCAGCTGATGCGCGAACCGATGCGCAGGCCGTGCCCTCACACCTGATCGTTCTCGCCAAACAGCTTGTGACGGATGGCGTAGCGCACGAGCGCCGCCTCATGGGGCAGTTGCATCTTGGCGAGGATCCGCGCCTTGTACGTGCTGACCGTTTTCGCGCTGACGCATAGCTCCTTCGAAATCTCGGAGATCGTCTGCCCGGCGACGATGCGCTGGAGCACGTCAAATTCGCGGTCCGACAAACGTTGATGCGGCAGCGCGTCGGCGGGCTCGTTGAACGTCTGCGCGATCCGTTCCGCCATGCTCACGCTGACGTACACGCCGCCGCTGGCCACCTTGTTCACCGCGGCGACCAGTTCCGAACCCGCGCTTTCCTTGGTCAGATAGCCGGACGCGCCGGACTTGAACGCCCTGACCGCATATTGATGTTCGGCGTGCATGGTCAGCACGAGAATGCGCAGGGCGGGCAGCATTTCCTTGATCTGCCGGATCAGTTCGACGCCGTTTCTGCCCGGCATCGACAGGTCGAGCACGAGCACCGTCGCACTCGTCGAACGAACCAGCGCAATCGTGCTCGCCGAATCGCAGGCTTCGCCCACCACCTCGAAGCCGCTCGCGCTCTGGAGAATGCGCCGCAGTCCGTCGCGCACCACCGCATGGTCGTCCGCTATCAGTATTCGGATCATGGGCACCGGCTATTCAGAGTTTACCGTTCGCTAACATGCACGCGACAGCACCACCGCCGATACATCGTGAGGGACGAACGAAACTTGCGCAAGCCCATAACCATCGCGCGTTCGCCGGTAATACGGAACGATGTTACGCTCGAAACGTCACACTAATGTCGCAACGATCTTCCATTTGAGCCGTCGCCATGAAAATACATTCCGATGATTTCCGCGCACCCGAAGGCCAATCCGTCGACCTCAAGAAATGGCCGACGCGCGTGAAGCCCCTGTGCGAGTCGAAGGACGAGTATCGCAACGCCCTGGCCGATCACGTCAAGCGGTTGAGCGAGCTGCAGGACAGGCTCTACGCCGACAACCGCTATGCCGTGCTGTTCGTCTTCCAGGCGATGGACGCCGGGGGCAAGGACGGGTGCATCAAGCACGTCATGTCGGGCATCAATCCGCAGGGTTGTCAGGTGTACAGCTTCAAGCACCCGAGCGCCCAGGAGCTTCAGCACGATTTCCTCTGGCGCACGTCGCGCGATCTGCCCGAGCGCGGACGCATCGGCATCTTCAATCGCTCGTACTACGAGGAAGTGCTGATCGTGCGCGTCCATCCCGAGATCCTCGGCGGCGAGGGACTCTCGCCCGCCGCCGGATCGGGCAAGTCCCTCTGGGCTGAGCGCTACCGTTCGATTGCCGGGTTCGAAGCGCATCTGCACCGCAACGACACGCGCATCGTGAAGTTCTTCCTTCATTTGTCGAAGGACGAGCAGCGCAAACGCTTCCTGGAGCGTATCGACGATCCCGCGAAGAACTGGAAATTCAGCGCTTCCGACATGGCGGAGCGGGCGTACTGGGATAGCTATGCGGATGCCTATGAAAAGTGCATCGCGGCGACCAGCACGGAGCAATCACCCTGGTACATCGTCCCCGCGGATCACAAGGACGATGCACGGCTGATCGTCTCGCAGGTCATCGTCGATACGCTGGAAAAGCTGAAGCTCAGCTATCCCGCCACCACCGACGAACGGCATGCGGAGTTGCTGAAGATCCGCGAGCAACTGATTAAAGACGGCGCGTAGCCTCCGTTCACTCGTCGACGGCCGCACCGAGCGATGCGAGCGGCAGCGTAACGGTCAGCGCAAAGCCCTCGCCGGGCGCCGTCTCGATCCGGATATCGCCGCCCAGCCGGGCGGCACGTTCACGCATGCCGAGCAGGCCGAAGGCGTTCGGCGAGCGCCGCGCATCGGCCAGGCCGCCCTGCCCGTTGTCCGCGATGCGGATCACGCAATCGGACTCTTCATGCGCGATATCGAGCGTCACGTAGTTCGCGCCCGAATGACGCGCGACATTCGTCAGCGCTTCCTGAACGATGCGAAACACGGCCGTACTGCCTTCGTGATTGAATTCGAAGTCGTCCATGCCGATTTCGCTGATGACCCGCAAATCGTGACTCGCGGCAAACTCGTCGATGAGCCAGTCGATGGCGGCAATCAGGCCGAGATCGTCGAGCATAGAGGGACGCAGATCCGCCGCGATGCGCCGCACCGAATCCACCAGTTGATCGATCAGCGCGTACATGTTGCCGAGCGCCGCCACGGGCGGCGAATTCCCGGCGCCGTCGATATGGCCTTCGAGCCTTGCGGCCTCGATTTTCAGCGCGACGAGCAGTTGCCCGAGATCGTCATGTAGTTCGCGTGCGATCCTTTTCTTTTCCTCTTCCCTCACGGACTGGATGTTCGCCGAGAGCCGCTGCAGTTCTTCGCGCGATTCGCGCAGCGCTTCGTCGGCGCGCTTTCGTTCCGTAATGTCGACGATCGCGCTGAGCACGAACACTTCTTCGGCGGTTTTCACCGGATTGAGGCCGATCTCGACCGGGAATTCCGAGCCGTCCTTGCGCAGCGCGTAAAGCTCGCGGCCCGTTCCCATGGGGCGGCCTTTCGGGTCCGCGCCGTACGCGAGCCTGAACGCCGGATGACCCGTACGAAAACGCTCGGGCACGAGCGTCTCGATGTTCTTGCCGAACAGTTCGTCGCGCGGATAGCCGAACAGCTTCTCGGTCAGCGCGTTGACGAGGACGATCCGGCCGTCGCTGTCCACCATCACCATGGCGCTGGGCACGCCCTCCACCACCTGCCGGAACAGCGCGTCGGTGATGGCTCCTCGTTCCTTGCGCGAATCCATAGCGCCTCTACCTCCATGCAAGAGTTTCGGGACCTCGTTTCGTCGCGTTCATTTGTTCCCGCGACGCAAGACTCTTAGTCCACGGTGGGTGTTCGAAACCGCAGCCGATACGCCTAAAGTGCACTCCATCGAATCCACCGATTCGACCGGCCAAAAGCCAGAAAAGCTGAAAGGCCGAACGACCGGATCACTCACTTATTCTGCGAGACACATCATGAGCACGTCGAAAGTCATTATCGTTACCGGTGCATCGCAAGGCATCGGCGCGGAAATTGCCAGGGCATTCCGTGCGCAAGGTCATCGCGTCGTCGCGACGGCCCGCTCGATTACGCCGTCGATCGAATCCGATTACATCGCCGTCGCGGGCGACATCGGCGACCCGGCTACCGCGCGGCGCGTGATCAACGCGGCAGTCGAACATTTCGGCCGCGTCGATACGCTCGTCAACAACGCAGGCGTCTTCATCGCGAAGCCCTTCACGCAGTACACCGCGGAAGATTACGCGTCGATCACGAGCACCAATCTGAACGGCTTCTTCTACATCACGCAGCTTGCCGTCGAAGCGATGCAGAAGCACGGCAGCGGCCACGTGGTCAGCATCACGACGACGCTCGCCGAGCAGGCCAACAGCAACGTGCCTTCGGTGCTCGCCTCGCTCACGAAGGGCGGCCTGAACGCGGCCACGAAATCGCTCGCGATCGAATACGCGCGCGCCGGCATTCGCGCCAATGCGGTGTCGCCCGGCATCATCAAGTCGACGATGCACCCTGAAAATACGCATGCTACGCTCGCCGCGCTGCATCCGGTAGGCCGCATGGGCGAAATGAGCGACATCGTGAACGCGATTCTCTACCTCGACTCGGCGCCGTTCGTGACGGGCGAGATCCTGCACGTCGACGGCGGCCAGAGCGCCGGTCACTAAGCTTGAGTTTCACCCCACCGCGAAAGCGGCACGGCGCCTGGCGCTCACTTGCGATCGCGAGGCGCTTTGCGCGCCTCGCCGCCGGGCGGCCGCGTGCGATTGACGGCGAGGCGTTCGACGAGAAAGTCCACGAACGCCCTCACCCGCGACGATAGATAACGTCCGTGCGGGTACAGCAGAATGAATGGGCGCGTACGCCTGCCGCTGTCCGGCAGCACCTCGACGAGCCGACCTTCGCGCAAGTCCTCCTCGACGATGAAGCGATATGTCTGGAACAGGCCCGCGCCGCTGCGCGCGAGCGTGATGCCCGCGAGCGCGTCGCCCGACGTTCCGTAGCCGCCATGCGTGGCAACGTCGATTTCACCGGCGTCGCTTGCAAAGGTCCATGCGAGGTTGCGTCCGCTGCTGGGCAATTCGAACTGGATGCACTCGTGCGCCTTCAGGTCGTCGATGGATTTCGGCACGCCCGCGCGCTTCAGGTAGCCCGGCGTCGCCACGACGACGAGTTCCGCATCCTCCAGCTTGCGCGCAATGAGGCTCGAATCGTCGGGCGCGCGACCGCGAATCGCGAGGTCGAAGCCTTCGTCCGCGAAGTCGATGTTGCGGTTGCTCAGATGGCACTCGACCTGCACCTGCGGAAAAAGCGCGCGAAACGCGGGCAACAGCGGCAGCACGCGATAGTGGCCGTAGGGCGTCGGCATGCTGATCCGGAGGACGCCGGCCGGGGTCGTTTGTTGCCCTGTCACTTCGCGTTCGGCATCGACGAGCTGCGAGAGCGCCTGGCGGCATTGCTCGAAGTAACGCTGGCCCGCGTCGGTCAGGCGGATCTGCCGCGTCGTACGCACGAATAGACGCGCGCCGAGGCGTTCCTCCAGCCGCGCGACCGACCGGCTCACCGCGGCGGGCGTGACGCTCGCCGCATTGGCCGCGAGCGTGAAGCTGCCCAGTTCCGCCGCGAGGCAAAAGAGTTCGATGCTGCCGAGCAGCAGGTCGTCGAATTTACGTTGCATGTCTTGTTCTCCGCCGGTCCCTGTGGATGCAACCGCCGCGCCGCCGCATTCGTGCATTCGTGCATTCGTTACATCGCGGCTCGACTGATTTGCCGCTACGGCATTTACCCGTTGCCGCGTTCTGTCTACATTGGATGGCAGGCAATGCGGCATTCGCCGCTATGCGCCAACCGACTGCAAACTCAAGGAGCCCATCATGTCCGTCGAACAGAAACTGGCCGATCTCGGCCTCACGTTACCGGTTGCGCCGCAACCGCTCGGCAATTACACGGCCGTTAGCGAGGCCGGGGACCTGCTGTTCATCTCGGGCCAGGTGCCGCTTGTCGACGGGAAGATGGCCGTCACCGGACGCGTCGGCGACACGCTCACCATCGAGGACGGCAAGCGCGCCGCGCGCCTCACCGCGCTCAACGTGCTCGCGCAGATCAAGCGGCATCTGGGCGGCTTCGAGCGGCTGCATCACATCGTGCGCGTCGAAGGCCACGTGAGCAGCGTGGACGGCTCCTGCGACCAGCCCGCCGTGCTCGACGGCGCGTCCGATCTCTTCGCCGCCGTGCTCGGCGAGAAGGCGGGCCACGCGCGTTCGGCTTTCTCGCAGACGCAGTTGCCGGGCAACGCGGCCGTCGAACTCGTCGTCATCGCGCAGATTCTGCCGCGATGAAACATCAACCGTCGCCGGATAATCGGGTCCGGCGACGGTCGGCTCTCTGTTCCACGTACAGCGAAAAATCCGCGTGCCAATCCCGTCACCGGAATCGAACGCGACGGCCTTCGCCGCGAAACCCCGTAACGCGTTAAATCTGCATTTCGCGCAACGCTTTCACGCACGCGCGCATTTCTTCTTCGAGCTGCGCGATCAGTTCCGCCGCGGGCAACGCACGCGCGAGCGGCGCGGCCTGTCCGGCCCATTGCGCGCCGTAGCCGAATTCGCCCTTGGCCTTCGCCGCCGCATTGAGCGCCTTGCCGAAGTCATACGTGATCGGATAAGCAGGCACTTGCGGCGCGCGCGGATCGTCGCCGAGCTTCGTGAAGCGGTTCACCATGCTGCGCGCGAGCCGACCGGAGATGGCCTTCGTGAACGTCGTGTGCTGGGCCGATTCGCCGAGCAGCGCGCGTCGATAACCCTCGTCGATCTTCGTCTCCGCGCTCGCGACGAATGCGGTGCCGAGCTGCGCGGCCTGCGCGCCGAGTGCGAGCACCGCGACGATGCCCGCGCCGTCCATGACGCCGCCCGCCGAGATCACGGGCACATCGCACACGCGAACCAGCAGGCGCGTGAGCGCGATATTGCCGAGACGATCGTCGACGTCCGGATCGAAGGCGCCGCGATGCCCGCCCGCCTCGATGCCTTGCGCCACGACCGCATCGACGCCGGCCGCTTGCGCCGTCTTCGCTTCCTCGACGCTCGTCACGCTCGCCAGCAGTTTGCAGCCCGCCGCCTTGAGCCTCGCGATCACGTCGGCTGAAGGCAATCCGAAGTGGAAACTGACCACTGCGGGCCGCTCTTCGATGAGCACCGCCTGCAACGCGTGATCGACGAGGAAGCTCGTATAGATTTCGCCCGGCGCGGCGGGCGGCGTCGCGCCGTATTGCGCGAACGTGCCCGAAAGCCACTCGCCCCACGCGCGCTCGACGGCTGCGTTCGCCTGCGCCGGCTGATGGCAGAACACGTTGACGTTGAACGGCTTGCTCGTCAGCGCCTGGGTCGCGCGAATGGCCTGGCGCGCGGTTTCGGCATTCATCGCGCCGAGGCCGAGCGAGCCGAGCCCGCCCGCATTCGATACCGCCGCCGCGAGTTCGGGCGTGCTCGTGCCTGCCATGGGCGCCTGAATGATCGGCTTCTCGATGCCGAGCAGCGCCAGAAGATTCCGTTTGCCCGATGTATCGCTCATGTTGCACTCTCCACAAATCAGTTCACAAAGCAGTCAATTTCCGCGCGCCGCCAGCAAGCAACGGCTAGCGTCCGCGCGCCCAGTATGCGAGGCCGGCACACGCGACCAGCAACGCGGCCGTGACGAAAAACACCGAATGCAGCCCGAGATGCACGCCGACCACGCCGCCCGCGAGCGGCCCGAGCACCTGTCCGCTGAACTGCGCCGACTGCAGATAGCCGAGCATCTGACCCGTCGCGCTTTCGCTAACGGATTGTCGCGCGAGCTTGCCGATGGACGGCAGTAGCCCTGCGAGCGACATGCCCATCGCGACGCGCAGTGCGGCAAGTTGCCACCATTGGACCACCCAGGCTTGCGGCAGCATCGTGAGCGCGGTCAGCAGCAAACAGGCAATGATGACATTCCATGCGCCGATCCGGTCGGCCAGGGCGCCGAGCCGGGACGCGGTCAGCATGCTCCCGAATGCCGAGCACGCCATGACGAGCCCCGCGACGCGGGCCAGATGCCCCGCGCTCACGCCGAGCCCGCCGATATAGACGGTGATGATCGGCTCGATCGACATGTTGGCGAGCAGCACCATCATCGCCGTGACGAGGATCGCGGCAACGGCGGCGCGCTGGGTGTCCTTTTTCATGCCATGGGTCGCGCTCGCAGACGCCCCGGCGCGACGCGCACGGCCATCGTGTCCTGCGTGAAAGTCCTCGCGCACGACGAAGATCGTGAGCAGCGCCGCGACCACAATCACCGCGCCGCCCGCGAAGAACGTCCCGCGAATGCCGATCCAGCCGGGCAGCAGTCCGCCGATGAGCGGACCGACGAGCGCCCCCGCAAGCGCGCCCGTCGAAAGCACGCCGAGCGCCCAGCCCGCGCGGTCGCGCGGCGCCTGCGTGCCGATCATGACCGTCGACGCCGACGCATAGCCGCCCACGAGTCCGGCCACGAGCCGCAGCGCGACGAGTTCATACACGTTGTGGGCGAGCCCGATCAGCGACATCACGACGGCCATGCCGAGCGCCGCGCGCACGAGCATCGGTTTGCGTCCGAAGCGGTCCGCGAGGCGTCCCCAGACCGGCGCGGTGACGGCCGTGCCGAGAAACGTCGCGCTGAACGCGACGCCCGACCACTGGATCACCGACGCCTGCGATTCAACGCCGAGCTGCCGCACGTAGAGCGGCAGAAACGGCAGCAGCATGCTGAGACTGACGAGCGTCGTGAACGAGCCGAACACGCAGACCGCGAGATTGCGCCGCCAGTAGTGGGCGTTGCGCTCCGCGTAGCCGGCGACGGCAAACGCATCCTGCGCGGACGAGACGAGCGGGTTCATTTCATCCTCTCCTCAGCGAGACAAGCAGATCGACGGCCAGCGCGATTGCGAGCGCCGCCGCGCCGATCACGAACAGCACGGCGTAGTCGCCGCCGCTCGTCGAGAACACGTATGAAAGGCCATAGGCGGCCACCGCCTGCATCACGGCGAAGCTCGTCGTCGCGCGGCGCCACGTGGCTTTCACGAGCGACGGATGATGCGCGAGCAGTTCGTTCACGCGGCCGAGCACGAGCGCCACGATGCCTGGCGTGAAGGCGCCGATCACGACGCTCGATACCATCAGCCCCGCCTGCCCGAGTCCGGTTGCCGGCAGGGCGACGGCCACGATCTGCACGAGCCACGCGACCCGCAGCGCGGGGCCGAAGCCCGCACGGTCGGCGAGATGGCCGCACGCGATCGGCCCGACGATCGCGCCGAGGCCGTAGAGCACCCAGTACTGCGCGCCCGCATCGACGCCCTTGCCGAGTCCGCGCGCGACGAAGTCCACGAGAAAGATCATGTGCGGCACGAGCCCGACCGCGTTCAGGCCGTACTCGACGTAGAGCGCGCGGATGCCCTTCACGGGAACGATCCGCGCGTGTGCCTGATGTGCCTGATGTGCCTGATGTGCTTGATGCGCGGCCGCCGCCGCGTGAACCGGCGTGTCGTGCTGCGGCCAGCCGTTCCAGGACACCGCCGTCAACAGCAGCGAAACGATGGCGAGGCCGATCCACGCCGACGTGAGGCCGTGGCGCAGCAGAATCGGCACGATGGTCCCCGATGCCGCGATGCCGAGCCCGATCCCCGTGAAGATGCCGCCGCTCGCGAAGCCGCGCCGCGACGGCGGCACGTGGGCGAGGATCGTCGGGGCCGCGAGGACCATCAGCGCGCCGCCCGCGAGACCCGACGCGAATCGCCAGACGAAAAACCACAGAAACGAAACCGGGACGGCACACGCGACGAAGGCGATCGTCACGAGCAGCATCAGCGCGCGCACCACGGTCGCGGGCTGCGCGCGGCGGGCCATCGGGCCGCCCAGAAGCGCGCCGGCCAGATAGCCGCCGAGATTGGCGGCGGCCAGATACGCGGCCGTGGAGGCCGGAAACCAGTGCGCGCCGATGATCGCGGGCAGCAGCGGCGTGTACGCGAAGCGCGCGAGACCGATGCCGATCAGGCTCGCGCCGGCGCCGGAGACGGTGGCTCGCCAGACGTTGAATGGTGCCGGCGAGGTGGAATCGAGTGCTGCGGGCTGCATGTCGCTCTCCATGCGAAAGCGCCGCATGCGGCGCTCGTGGTCGATGGAAGCGAGTCTAGATTGCCGCGCAAATAGAGAGAATCCCCGGCGGACGGAAGCCATTCTTCCGGGCGGCGGTTCAATGGGGTTCAAGCGAGGTTCAAGCGGCGCTCAGTCGCCGTCCGTGATCCGCTGCAACTGCGCGAAGTGCGCGCGCAGGCGCGGCGTCGCGTAATCGACGAACGCGCGCACCTTCGGCACCGAAAGACGCCCTTGCGGCGTCAGCAGATGAACCGGCAGCGGTGCGTGCTCGCTGTCGCGCAGGACGATCTTGAGCGCCCCCGATTTCACGTGTTCGGCCACGTGATAGGAGAACACGCGCGTCAGCCCGTGACCGGCCAGCGCCGACGCCACCGCGCCACGAATCGTGTTGACGATGAAGCGCGGCTCGAACTGGACCACGAGCGGAATCGCGGCGCGCCCGACGGTCGGGAAACGCCACGAATCGAGGCCGAAATGCGTCATCGAAATGATCCGGTGCCGCGCGAGATCGGCGGGCTCGCGGATGGCCGGATGCGCGGCCAGATAGTCGGGCGACGCGACCACCACGCTCCGCACCTCGCCGATCGGCACGGCCACGAGCGTCGAGTCCGCGAGATGCGCGATGCGCAGGGCCACGTCGATGCCCTCGTCGATCAGGCTCACCGGACGGTCGAGCAGTTGCAGGCGGATCGACACCGCCGGGTGGCGGTCGATGAATTCGTCGAGCAGCGCCCGCAGCACGTCCTCACCGGCCGCGACGGGCGCGGTCACGGTGAGCAGGCCGCGCGGCGCGGAGCGTTCGTCGGCGACGAGCATGTCGGCTTCTTCGAGATCGGCGAGGATGCGGCGGCAGGCCTGCGCATAACGCTCGCCCGCCTCGCTGAGCTTGAGCGTGCGCGTCGTGCGGTACAGGAGCGGCGTGCCGGTGTGCGCCTCGAGGAACGCAATGGCCCGGCTCACCGCTGCGGGCGAGCGGCCGAGGCGCCGGCCCGCGCCCGCGAGACTGTTTTCGTCGAGCGCGGCGACGAACACTTTCATCGCATCGATTCGATCCATATTCTGTCGTGGTTGGCGTGGTTGGCGTTGTAGTGGCCGGTGGAGTCTAACGCAACGCGCTTTCGTGACTACAATCGTTCGCATGACGCATGCATGGGAGCCCGCGATGACCGATGACGAACGCGCGATCCGCGAACTCGTGGACGACTGGATGGCCGCGAGCCGCGCGGGCGACACAGCGAAAGTCCTGAGCCTGATGACCGACGACGTGGTGTTCATGGTCCCCGGCATGGAGCCGTTCGGCAAGGCGGAATTCGCGGCGGCATCGGCTTCGCAGGCGGGCATGCGTATCGACGGGACGGCTGCGATCGTCGAGCTTCAGGTGCTCGGCGATTGGGCCTTCGTCCGCAATCGTCTCGACATCAGCGTGACGCCGCCGGGCGCCGAACCCGCCAGGCAACCCATGCAGCGCGCGGGCTACACGCTCACGCTGCTGCGCCGCGAAGCGGACGGCCGCTGGCGGCTTGCGCGCGACGCGAATCTGGTCGGCGCGAAGGCATAGCGCATAGCGCATTGGCGCGGCGTCGCGCCGGTGAGGCGATCGCGCATGAACTTGAGCCCGACCGGCGTTCGAGGTCCGTCGATCTGATCCGTAGACTTGTCCGCGGATCAGATCGACGAAGACCCGAATCGCTCCATCACCGGAGCCACCCCGACCATGACCATGCAAGCGCTCGTCCTCAATCGCTACGACGGCCCACTCGAACTCACGACGCTCGCACGTCCGGCGCCCTCGCCCGATGAAGTGCTCGTGCGTATTCATGCGGCGGGCCTCAATCCGCTCGATACGAAGATCCGCGCGGGCAAAGCCTCGCATGCGAAGCATCCCGTGCCGCTCGTGCCCGGCATCGACATGGCCGGCGTGGTCGAAGCGGTCGGTGCGAACGTCACGCGCTTCAAAGCGGGCGACGCCGTGTACGGCATGACGGGCGGCGTCGGCGGCATTCAGGGCACGCTGGCCGAATACGCGGCCGTCGATACCGACCTGCTCGCGCACAAGCCCGACAATCTCTCGATGCGCGAAGCCGCCGCCTTGCCGCTCGCGTTCATCACGTCCTGGTCCGGCATCGTCGATCGCGCGTCGCTCAAAGCCGGGCAGACCGTGCTCGTGCAAGGCGGCGCGGGCGGCGTCGGACACCTCGGCGTGCAACTGGCCCGCGCGCTCGGTGCGTACGTCTTCGCGACCGCCAGTGCACACAACCTGGCATTCCTGAAGGAACTCGGCGCCACGCCGATCGACTATTCGGCGATGAGCGTCGACGAATATGTGCAATTGCACACAGAAGGCGCGGGCTTCGATCTCGTCGTCGATACGGTCGGCGGCGCGACGCTCGACGCTTCGTTCGCAGCGGTGCGGCACTTTGGGCACGTCGTAAGCGCGCTCGGCTGGGGCACGCACGCGCTCGCGCCGCTGTCGTTTCGCGAGGCCACTTACTCGGGCGTGTTCACGCTCTATCCGTTGCTGAGCGGACAGCATCGTGCGCATCACGGCGAGACGCTCGAACAGGCGACGCGGCTCGCCATCGCGGGGAAGCTGAAGCCGCGCGTGGACCCGCGGCGCTTCGACCGGCACACGGCCGAGTCCGCTTACGAAGCGCTCGTCGATGCGAGTGCGCGCGGCAAGATCGTCGTCGATATCGTTTGAGCCGCGCAGTCGTGCAAGTGCGCTCGTCGGCGACGCTTGCGTCGCCTGACGCGTGCCATATCGCCCGCACCGGAACAGCAATTACGTTTGTTAACGTGAAATCGACGCTGAGGATAAACCCGCTGTCGCGCTGCTTTTTTTGTGCAGCCTGGCTCCGCGAGCTTTTCTTTTAACTCATAATGCCCCCCAGAGGATGGGTACGGGAGCGCCAGTAAAGCGATGGCGCGGCAGGACCCGGCACCTCATCGATACCGGATTGCATCAGGTTTGTGCTGTCACAACCGCAAGAGGGCGTCTTTGAGAAAACGAATCGTCCTGTTCGTCCTTGTGCTTCTGGGCCCGTGCGCGCCGTTACTCGCGGCGGAGCCCGCCATGGAGCACGCGCCCGACACCATGCAGGCCCGCGTGCTCGCCTGCGCCGCCTGTCACGGCGAGCATGGCGAAGGCACCGACAACGACTACTTTCCCCGTCTCGCCGGCAAGCCCGCCGGTTATCTTTTCAATCAGCTGATCGCGTTCCGCGACGGCGGACGCAGCTATCCGCCGATGAACTATCTGCTCGCGTATCTGCCCGATGCGTACCTCAAGCAGATCGCCGAACACTTCGCAGAGCAGCGTCCGCCCTATCCGCCGCCCGCGGCGCCGCGCGTCGATGCCGCCACGCTCGCGCTCGGCAGGCAACTCGTGACGAACGGTGCGCCCGACCGCAAGTTGCCTGCCTGCGCGGCCTGTCACGGCACGGGACTCACGGGCATGCGTCCCGCTATTCCGGGCCTCGTCGGCCTGCACGCCGACTACATCAGCGCGCAACTGGGCGCGTTCCGCTACGGCACGCGCCACACCGCGAGCCCGAACTGCATGCACGACATCAGCTCGCATCTCACGGACCGCGAAATCACGGCGATCGCCGCATGGCTCGCTGCGCAGCCCGGCCCCGCCGACCCGACGCCCGCGGCGCCGTCGCACCTGCCGCTCGCGTGCGGCAGCGTCCCCAACTAGCCGAGGCCTCGACGTGCGCAAACTTCGATCCCTCATCCCGTTCGTTCCTCTCGTGTTCGCTGCGCTGTGCACGGCACCCGTGCGCGCGCAGACCGAATCGCCGCCCGCGCCCGCGACGGGCAGCCACGCCGAACTCATCGCGAAGGGCGAATACCTCGCGCGCGCGGGCGACTGCATCGCGTGCCATACGATCCCCGCCGGCAAGCTGTTCGGCGGCGGCCGCGCGATGGAAACGCCGTTCGGCACGCTCTATACGCCGAACATCTCGTCGGACAAGGCGACGGGCATCGGCGCCTGGAGCGCGGACGAGTTCTACCGCATGCTGCACGAAGGCAAATCGCGCGACGGCACGCTGCTGTATCCCGCGATGCCGTTCGCGTCGTACACGAAGGTCACGCGCGCCGACTCCGATGCGATCTACGCATTCCTGCAGTCGACGCAGCCCATCCACCAGGTGAACCGCGAGCACACGCTGCGCTTTCCGTATAACCAGCGCTCGCTCCTCATCGGCTGGCGCACGCTCTACTTCCGGCAAGGCGAATTCCAGCCCAGTCCGACGCAATCGGTCGAATGGAACCGCGGCGCCTACCTCGTGCTCGGCCTCGGCCACTGCACGATGTGCCACACGTCGATCAACGCGCTCGGCGGCACGTCGCTGTCGAAGGAGTTCCAGGGCGGCCTGATCCCGATGCAGAACTGGTACGCGCCGTCGCTCACGTCGAACAGGGAAGCGGGCCTCGGCGACTGGAGCATCGAGGACATCACGGGTCTTCTGCGTGCGGGCATCAGCAAGCGCGGCGCCGTCTACGGACCGATGGCCGAAGTCGTGTTCGACAGCTTCCAGCACCTCACCGACGACGACGTGCGCGCCGTCGCGGTCTATCTGAAGTCGCTGCCGGGCAAGGCGAGCGAAGTCGACACGTCGCCGCGCAGCACGTACACGACCGAAGAGGCCGCGCGTCTCGCGCCGCTCGGCGGCAAGATCTACGCGGCGCAATGCGCGATCTGCCACGCGACCGGCGGCCAGGGCAAGCCGCCCGCCTTCCCGCCGCTCGCGAACAACCAGTCGATCCAGATGAATTCCGCCGTGAACCCGATCCGCATGGTGCTCAACGGCGGCTATCCGCCGGGCACGCATCTGAATCCCGCGCCCTATGGCATGCCGCCGTTCGCCCAGTTGCTCTCCGACGCGGAAATAGCGGCCGTGGTGACGTACATCCGCACGGCATGGGGCAATCACGGCACGCCGGTGTCGGAGCGCGAAGTGAACGCGCTGCGCTCGGCTCCGCTCTTCTGAGGCGCTCACGATGATCGAGACTCCTGTTCCCGAAATGCCAGGCGGGCCGACGCAGGCCGAGCGCGTCGACGAGATCGTGCGTCGCGGACCCTGCGGCGCGCTCGCGGTGGCCGGCATCGCGACGGCCCTCGTGATCGTCATGTGGTTCATGTTCTATTTCATCGTGTTCCTGCCTCGCGGCGTCATTCAATAAATAAAACGGTCCGATCCCATGTCGAACCCAACCGATTCCCATGCCAGCTCCGAAGTCGCCGCGCGCGTCGAGCGCCGCTGGGCGACGGCCATGGTCGTGCTCGTGGCCATCCTGGTCGCGATGGTCGTCTTCACCGGTCTGCACTGGGCGATGATGCCGCCCTCGCGCGTCGAGACCATCAACCCCGGCTCGCTGCACGTGACCGGCGAATTCGTCGAAACGAACCTCGGCAGCGCCGTCGAGCCCGACGGCTCGGTCACGGTGCGCGTGCTCGCACAGGAGTACTCGTTCACGCCGCAATGCCTGCTCGTGCCCGCGGGCGTGCCGATCACGTTCCGCGCGACGAGTTCGGACGTCGTGCACGGCTTCCTCATCACGGACACGAATCTCAACTCGATGCTCGAACCCGGCTACATATCCACGTTCCGCACGACCTTCGAGCGCACCGGCGAACACCTCATGCCCTGCCACGAGTACTGCGGCACCGGCCACCAGGGCATGTGGGCGCACGTGAAGGTCATCGACAAGGACACGTTCATGCAGATGGCCGCACAGGCCGGCAACGCTCGGAGACTCAGCTGTGTTAAATAACAAGCGACTCATCCTGGCTCACTTCTGGCTCGCGTTCATCGTGTTCGGGGTCGCGCTGCTGCTCGGCGCGTGGCAGATGATCGTTCGCAGTCCGTTGCATCCGTGGCTGCGCGATCCCGAGCTGTACTACCGCTCGGTCACCGAGCACGGCACCGTGATGGGCTACGTGTTCCCGACGCTCGTTGCGATGGGCTTCGGCTACGCCGTCACCGAACTCGCGCTCAAGCGGCCGCTGATCGGCGTGCGCTGGGCGTGGGCCGGCTTCATCCTGCTCGCGCTCGGCGCCGTCACTGCGTCCGTGCCCGTGGCGCTCGGGCTCGCCTCCGTGCTCTACACGTTCTATCCGCCGATGATCGGCAACGTGTTCTATTACATCGGCGTCGTGCTCGTGGTCGTGGGCTCGTGGATCTGGGTCGCGCTGATGGGCGTGAACTGCAACAAATGGAAGCGCGACAACCCGGGCAAGCCGGTGCCGCTCGCGATGTTCGCGAGCACGGCGGGCGCGTATCTGTGGGGCTGGACCGCCGTGGGCGCCGCGATCGAAGTGCTGTTCCAGATCCTGCCCGTCGCGCTCGGCCTGCGCGCGACCATCGACGCGGGCCTCGCGCGCATCTTCTTCTCGTGGACGCTGCACGCGATCGTCTACTTCTGGCTCATGCCCGCGTACATCGCCTACTACACGATCGTGCCGCGCGCGATCGGCGGGCGGCTGTACAGCGATTCGATGGCGCGCATCTCGTTCATCCTGTTCCTCGTCGTCGCGATGCCGATCGGTTTGCACCACCTCTTCGCCGATCCGCAGGTGGGCGCGGGCTTCAAGTTCCTGCAATCGGTGTTCACGGCGCTCGTGTCGGTGCCGACGCTGCTCACGGTCTTCACGATCTGCGCGTCCATCGAGATCGCGGGCCGCCTGCGCGGCGGCCAGGGCGTGTTCGGCTGGATCGCGAAGCTGCCGTGGCAGAACCCGCAGATGCTCGCCGTCGCGTTCTCGTTCGTGATGCTCGGCTTCGGCGGCGCGGGCGGCCTCATCAACATGAGCTACCAGCTCGACCAGCCGATCCACAACACGCAGTGGATCACGGGCCACTTCCACCTGATCTACGGCGGCGCGATCGTCATCATGTACTTCGCCATCGCCTACGATCTGTGGCCGCAGCTCACGGGCCGCGCGCTCACGAACTGGCGGCTCATGCGCTGGCAGTTGTGGCTGTGGTTCATCGGCATGATCGTCACGACGTTCCCGTGGCACCTCGTCGGCATCATGGGCATGCCGCGGCGCATGGCCTACTTCGACTACAGCAATCCCGCGATCGCGCCGCAGGCCATCCTCGTCGTGATCTCGGCGTTCGGCGGGCTGATCCTCGTCGCCTCGGCGATCCTGTTCTTCATCGTGCTGCTGCAAGGTCATCGCGGTGCGGCGGTCGCGCCCGAGGAATACCGCTTCAGCACGCCGGTGCACGAGCCGCACGCGCTGCCCGTCGCGCTCAACAGCTTCGCGCTGTGGATCGCGCTGATGGTCGCCCTCACGATCACCAACTACGGCTATCCGATTGCGCAGGCGTTCGTGAACAACGACACATCAGTGCCCGCGGTCCCGATTGGAGCGCTGCGATGAGCGACGAAACGCTGTTCTCGTTACGCAATCGATGGTTCCGCGCGGGGGTCGGCGCGACGGTCGTCGTGTTCGTCGTGTCGGTGCTGATCGGCTTCGTGTGGCTGCCGTCCGCGCAAACCGATCCGCACTTCCAGGGCATCTGGAACGCGATCTGCAGCGCCGCGGGCGTGCCGCGCCAGTGGCACCCGGTCGAATCGGCGGTCGCGCCCGGCTACAAGCTCAGCACGGTCGAACTCACGCCGCACATGTTCGACGATGCAACGAGCCTCTCGATCGGGCGCGGCGCAACGCTCTCGCTGCGCTGCACGATGTGCCACGGCCCGCACGGCATGAGCGAGGCGAATTCGCCGAATCTCGCGGGCCAGTACGCGAGCGTGGTCTACAAGCAGTTGCAGGACTTCCAGAGCGGCGCGCGCGTGAACGCGGTCATGTCGCCGATGGCGCGCAACCTCTCCGAGCAGGACATGCGCGATCTCGCCGTGTTCTACGCTTCGCTGCCGCGCCCCGCATTCGTGCGCGGACTCGCGCCCGCGATCGTGCAGTACGGGGCACCGCTGCGCAACATCCCCGCGTGCGCGTCGTGCCACGGCGGCATGGACCACATGGTCGGTGCGCCCCTGCTCTATGGCCTGCCCGCCGCCTATACGAAGAGCCAGATGCAGGCGTTCGCGGACGGCACGCGGCACAACGACATCTCCGAGCAGATGCGCAACATCGCGCGCAACATGACGCCGGACGAGATCGAAGCCGCAGCCGCGTGGTATGCCGCGCAGCCGCGGCCCTGAATGTTCGGAGCGCGGTACGCAGCGGTACGGAGCGCGACGGCTTCCTTCCTCGACGAGCGGAGACCCTTCATGCAAAAGACAGCAACGGCCCGATGGCACGGCGGCATCGAGGACGGACAAGGCGCCATTTCCACGCAGACCGGCGTGCTCAAAGACGCGCCCTATGGCTTCGCTTCGCGCTTCGAGGGCGGGCCGGGCACGAATCCCGAGGAACTGATCGGCGCCGCGCACGCGGGCTGCTTCACGATGGCGTTCTCGCTGTTCCTCACGAATGCGGGTTTCAAGGCCGAGAGCATCGAAACGAAATCGACCGTGACGCTCGAAAAAATCGGCGAAGGTTTTTCGATCACCGCGTGCCACCTTGACATGACGGCGATAATTCCGGGCATCGATCAGATAAACTTCGAGAAGCTCGCAACGGCCGCGAAGGAAAACTGCCCGGTATCGAAGCTGTTTGCGAACAACGCGAAGATCACGCTGAACGCGACGCTCACTTCGTGAGCGCCTGCGGCACGGCGTGTTTTGCCGGCCATTGGCGCATCATTCACGTCGGACATGTCGGACATGATGCACGCGCGGCCGGCGTCACCCGATGAGAGACTGTTATGGCCATACCCCATGCGCTGCCCGGCGAACTGTTCGATGTGCGTCCGCTCGGCGGCGCGCTCAAGGACGCGAGGTCCACGACGCTGATCCGTTCGCAGCAACTCGAAGTCATACGGATCGTGCTGCACGCGGGCAAACAACTCGCCGAACACCAGGCGCCCGGCGAAATCACGGTGCAATGCGTCGAAGGCGTGGTGCGCTTCAGCGTCAACGGCGAGCCGCGAACGCTCAATGCGGGCGACATGCTGCTGCTCGAAGCGGGCACGCGGCACGCGCTGGAGGCGCTCAACGACGCCTCGCTGATCGTGACGATCCGTCTCGCCAACGACAAGGCGTGATGGATCGGGCGCGGCTCATGCCGCGCCCCGCACCGATCGGCGACCGTGCCGGAAAAACGGCGCCGATCGTGTGACGCAGGACACCAAGGCGTGCCGCGCAATGCGTCCGCGCCTTCCTGAATCGACGCATGCCTCGAATCGGGACGCCCGATCGTTTCGCAGCAGATCCCCCAATCGTTCGATCGTCGCAGCCGCTCTGCCCGCTCCTCGAAGCGGTGTTATGGAAAGCACACGCCATTAATCCGTCGCGCGCATATTTCGCGTGCGAACGAGCTTGTTCGCTCTCTCCACGGCGGAACCGACGCTGCTTGCACGCGCAACGAGTTAAATGCTTCCGCGCGATCAATTCGCTCCATCGGAACGTGTATGTAATGTGTCAATGGCAATCCGCGATCCGATCGCGCGATTTCGTTGCGCGCACACGCACCGCGACATATTCATGACAACCGTCTCGCGCTTTCGTTGTCGTTTACCCGCTTCTTAACCCGGCATTTTCCTAAATTCGACCCGGCATCCAAAGCCTGACAGCAATGCTTACATGCAGTCATATTGCTTACACACTGCGTTTTTAGTATTCGGATGCTTACGCAGTTCTTAAGCGCTAAAACGGTTGCAATAACATCCAATACAGGGTCCCTAAATGCCATCGCATAACCATCTGCGCCCCGCTCTCTGTCTTTCGACCATTGCCGCGGCCTGCGTACTTGCAGCCTGCGGTTCCAGCAATTCGGACAACCCGGCAACGGGCACGACGCTCTCGGGTGTGGTCGCATCGAGTGCCTTCGTTCCGGGCGCCACGAACGGCGATCCGACGGTCAAGTCCGGTTACTACGTTGGCGCGACCGTGTTCCTCGACACGAACGGCAACGGCAAGCTCGATGCCGGCGAAGTGTCGGCCAGGACCGACGCCAAGGGCCACTTCTCGCTGACCGCCAGCGGCACGGGCCAGCTCGTCGCCGACGTCTCGACGGCAGCCACGAACACGGCGAACGGCCAGGCCGCCCCGAGCCACATGATCCTGCGCGCCTCGGCGGCGCAGATCTCCGACCAGGGCGCGGGCAACGTCGTCATCAGCCCGATGTCGAGCGAAGTGCAGCGTCTTGTCGAAGCGAACGGCACCGACTACGCGACCGAAAAGGCCAACCTCGCCAGCCGTCTGAGCGGCCCGGGCGTGTCCTCGCAGATGGCCACCGTGGCCGCCGCCGATGTGCTCGCCGACGTGAACACGCTCTCGGGCGCCGAACAATCGGCGATCCTCTTCGAAGACAATTCGCTGACCAACCGCTACACGTACGCGACGACGAAGCTCGATCGCGGCGATCTGTATCCGGACAACCTCGCAGTGCCGGGCGGCGATCCGACGCTCGCCGGCACCGCTGGCATCACGCAGGCCACCGCGGTCAAGCCGCTGGCGCAACAGGCTCCGATCACGTTCACGCAAGCGCAGCAGGCGGCGTTCAACATCGAAGGCATCCCGCGCTACGACGCCATCTTCGTTCTGATGCTCGAAAACCGCAGCGTCGGCACGACGGCGGCCGGCACGATCGGTATCGAAGGCTCGGGCGACGCGCCGTACATCGCCGGCAATCTCTCGCTGACGGGCGGCGCCTGGAACCAGGCCACCACGTACTACTCGAGCTCCAACCCGAGCGAGCCGAACTACACGGCGCTCGGCGGCGGCGACGACTGGGGCATCACCGACGACAACTGGTGGGGCTGCGCAGCACCCACCGCGCCGACGGACGTCGCATTCGCGGGCGGCAAGGCCTCGGACGGCCAGCCGCTCATCTCGACGGCCGCCATCCCGGCCAACAACAACGGCGATCTCTCGGGCTACACCTCGTCCGCATGCGCGGCCGGTGGCAGCGCGAACCACAACATCGTCGACCAGCCGAACCTGTTCACGCTGCTGTCGAGCTCCGGCCTCTCGTGGCGCACGTATAGCGAGTCGATGAACCCGGGCCAGGATCCGCGTACGGACGCGATCGCCGACGCGGCCGTTTCGGCCGGCTACGACGGCGCCACCGAAGCCCCCGGCACGACGACGGCCGGCCTGACCAGCCCGGCGCTGGCGATGCCGTCCGCGCTGTACAAGACGAAGCACCACCCGGGCATGGCCTACCAGAACGTGCGCTCGATGCCGGAGTTCTACGCCGACAACCGCACGATCTTCGGTACGCAATATTTCGCAGCGCTCAAGAACACGTCGGTGTACCCGATCCCGTCGGGCTACAACTACGACCAGTTCAGCACCGACCTGCAGACGGGCGACGTCGGGGCGATCAACTTCATCATGCCTGACCAGTGCGACGACATGCACGGCACGGGCACGGATCCGACGTGTACGGGCGACGGCCTCGTGCGGCGCGGCGATGCGTACACGCAGCTGGTCGTCCAGAAGATCCAGGCTTCGCCGATCTGGAACAACCCGAAGCGTAACGTCGCGATCGTCGTGATGTTCGACGAAGGCGAAGGCTCGTCGACCTCGTGCTGCGGCTGGAACCCGCTGACGACGAACGTCGCCCAGCAGCTCAAGTACTCGAACGGCAAGTACACGCCGGTCGCGATGACTGACTACTACCAGGGCAACCACGGTCACGGCAACTCGATCTTCGGCGTGGTCACGAACCACGGCCCGAAGGGTATCGCCGACAGCGACGCGTACAGCCACTTCTCGTTCGTTCGTACGCTGCAGGATATGTTCCAGCTCGCCGACCCGGCTCCGGGCCACGAGTACACGTATCTTTCGCGTGCGAAGTACACGGAGAACTTCATCGCCGCGAACATCCTGAACCTGCCGGAATTCGCAGGCAGCGCGGATACGCATTTCGACTCGGTCCGCCCGATGAACCACGCGTACGTCACGCCGGCTGGCTACACCCAGAAGCTGAACCCTGCCGACATCATCGGTACGCAGCTGGCCAACCGCCAGCCCGGCCCGGATGCGACGCAGACCAATATCTGGTCGACGAGCAGCAAGTAAGCGCGACGGCCGGGGAGCGTGGCTCGCCGCTCTCTCCGGCCTGAATTCGCTTGCCATAGCTTGCTGCCGCATACCCGCGATGCCGGGCACGCCGCACGCGTTGCCCGGCAATGTCATTCGCAATCTTGTCCAGTTTCCGGGTCGCCTCGCAATTTACGGGGCAACGCAGGGGCAACGCAGGGGCAACACGGGGGCGATATCCGGAGCAACTTCCGGGTGGCCCGGAAACTGGATTCTTGCGTACAAGAAAGACAAACCACATGCGTAAATTATCTCTCGCAGCGGTCTTTACCCTTTCGCTGGCGCTCGCCGCCTGTGGCGGCGGAAGCTCAGGCAGTTCGTCAGCGGACAGCGGTTCCCCGGGCAACGGTTCGGGGACCGGCACGGGCACCAGCCCAGCCAGCAATCTGAGTCTCGCCGCACAGGTCGGCGAGAAAGTGTTCTTCGACAAGAACCTCTCCAGCGGCAAAAACATGGCCTGCTCGACCTGCCATGACCCGGCCTATGCGTACGGTCCGCCGAACAGCCTGTCCGTGCAGCTCGGCTCGGATCCCACGCAAGCGGGTCAGCGCGCGGTGCCGTCGCTGCGCTACAAGTCGATGACGCCCGCGTACGACGACAATGCGGCCAACCCGGACGGCATCACCCAGAACGCGCCCGGCGGCGGCTTCATGTGGGACGGCCGCGCGACCACGCTCGCCACGCAGGCGGGGCTGCCGCTGATGAACCCGGTCGAGATGAACAACAGCTCGCAGGCTGCCGTCGTGCAGGCCGTGCAGAATTCGACGTACGCGGATCTGTTCAAGCAGGCGTTCGGCGCGGCCGTGTTCGGCGATGCGACCACCGCGTTCAACGACATCGGCGTCGCGCTGCAGGCGTACCAGACCGAAGACTCGTCGTTCCAGCCGTACTCGAGCAAGTTCGACCTGTACATCAGCAACAAGGTCGGCGGCACGCTCACGGCCGCTGAAACGCGCGGTCTGGAGCTGTTCAACGACACGACTGCGGGCGCAGGTTGTGCAGCCTGCCACTACGTGGGCGCGAACTTCAACGGCTCGGAAGGTCTGATGACCGACTTCACGTATCAGACCATCGGCGCACCGCGCAACGACGCGTCGATCCCCAACAACCCGGACCCGATCCCGTCCAACACGGAGGCGTCGTACTACGACATGGGCCTGTGCGGACCGTTCACGAGCATCCACCTGCCCGGTACGGCCACGAGCGGCGCCGGCCCCGATTCGTTCACCGGCGTGAACAACCCGGACCCGTACTGCGGCCGCTTCAAGGTGCCGACGCTGCGCAATGCCGCGACGCGCAACGCGTTCTTCCATAACGGCGTGTTCCACTCGCTGCTGCAGGTGGTGAACTTCTACAACACGCGCGATACGAACCCCGAGTACTGGTATCCGTCGACGGGCGGCACGGGCACGCCCACGGCGAACCCGGACTATGCGCTCCAGCCGGCCTATGCGTCGGGCGCCACGGTGAACACGTTCAACGACCTGCCGTCGCAGTACCAGGGCAACGTCGACGAGGAACTGCCGATGGGTCAAGGCCAGACGCCCGCGGGCGGCACCACCAGAGCCGACGGCGCGCAGGCTCGCGCGTTCCATTCGGCGCCGCAACTCACGCAGCAGAACATCGCCGACCTGGTCTGCTTCCTGCAAACGCTCAGCGACGGCTACCAGCCGCCAGCGCAAGCGCCGACGTCCGGTTCGTGCGTGAACTGATCCGATGCTTCGCAGCGCGCGGGCCGCCCCGATGACGGGCGGCCCGCGCGCAACGTTTTTTCCCGATTCATTTTTCGACTGACACTCACTTCATGATCCGACGTCTCTCCGCCGCCCTGCTCGCCGTGACCGTCTCCACCGCGAGCCACGCGAACCCCCAGGATGCCAGCCGCGACAACTTCACCACCGCGGTCAACCACTTTCTCGCGCAGCGCGGCCATCTGTGCATCGGGAAGTACGACTGGCCGGTCTACGTCATCGACGCCGACAAGGGCCGCTCGAACGATGGTTTGCAGATGCCGGTGCTCGAAAAACTCGGCCTCGTCACGGGCAAGGACATGGTGGTTCAGGGCAAGGACGAGCACGGCAAGAAGATCGTCTCGCACGCGCGCCAGTACGAGTTGAGCAAGGAAGGTCAGAAGTACTATCTGCACGTTCCGGAAGTGATCGCGACGCCGACGACGCGCATCACGCACCCGGCCGATTTCTGCGTGGCGACGCTCACGCTCGACAAGGTAGTGGGCTGGGAAAAGCCGGTTCAGCGCAACGGGGAGACGATGACATCGGTGCTCTACACGTACCGGATCAACCCGGCGCCGTGGACGAAGGACAGCGACTTCCAGCGCGTGTTCCCGATGGTCGCGCGCGTGGTCGAAGGCGCGGGCACCATGCAACTGCGCGAAGGGATGCACCTGACTTCGAGCGGCTGGGTCGCGGACGAGATCTTCCACCGCTGATGTCGTGAAGGCGTCCTGCGGGACGCCGCGCCATCACGCGCGATGTGCGCGGGCGCTCGCGTGGTTACATCGTCATCGCCGGTTCCGGCACCTCACCGCGCGCAGCGAAGCGCTGCGTGCGGATCCATTTCGCCGCGAGCCATTTCTCGCCCGCGCGCACGGGCTGGCTCGCATGCAGCGACCAGGGATCGGACTGGCCGCGCTGGTTGCCGTACTCGAAGTAGAACGCCTGGCCGCGCCGCGGCAAGATCGACAGGCCGCATTGCGGAAATACCGTCTCGCCGCCCGCTTCCACATCGTTCAGATACATCAGCATCGTGCCGACACGCTGGCCGTTGCGCGCGACCGAGGCACGGTTGAACTCGTTGCCCGGCATCAGATAGTCGAAATGCGGCGTCACTTCCGCGCCGGTTTCGTAGTGCAGCATCTGCAGCCCTTCGCCGTGGTCGGCCGGGCGCCCGGTGAGCAGCGCGATGCGTGCCTCGATGCGTTCGATCAGCGCGGTCTCGCCGCGACGGAAGAACATGCCGTCGCTGCTGCGGTGACCGGCCACGACGTCGCGGCCCGTGATCGGATCGACGATGGTCGAGCGCACGAGACGAGGCTGCGCCAGCGCGATCAGCGCTTCGCATTCCTCATCGTCGAGGAATTCGTCGAGCAGCACCGCAGCGGGCCGGTTCAGCCGCATCAGGATGCGCGTCTCCCGATCGCCGGCGCGGATGCGCGTGACTTCCGGCACGCGTAGCGGATCGACCGTGTACGTCATCGGCGACGCGCCGAGATCGAGCGTTTCGCCCGGCGGCTCCATGCAATACCGCAGCGCGGCCGACACCGCATCGACCATCGCCACCGCGACCTCGGACACGCTGCCGTTCGCAATCAGCGCGTTCACGATCGCCGACGGCGCGACGCCGCGCGACAGGTTGTGCGCGATCCAGTCGCGTACCTTGGCGGGAAACGGAACAGTGTTCGGCATGACGGAATAAGAGTTATCGAGTGCGGCACGACATGTGTGCAGACGCTCTGGAAAACGCGATGTCGAGCGCCGTTTCCCGAGGCGGAACCGGCAAACAGGCGCTGCAAATCCTGCGAGATGCGATGAATCCCCGTTGAACCCTGCCATCGCGCGATCCGGATTAATGAAGTGCGCCAGGCAATAAGGGCCACGGTATTAGAGCATCGCAAGATGACTACATGGCGACGATTTTATTTCTTTAGGCTTTCACGCCGGTCTATCCTCAGACGCAGACCGCCCGGCCGTTGCACTCTCCCGCGCGCGCGCTATAACTGGAATTGCAGTGCGGATACTCTCTGCGCGCTCAGCTCTCCCCCTCTTCTTGCGCCGCGCCGCGCTGCCTCGCCCCCGGTCGCGTGGGCGCATGTCCATTGAGCAGTGAGTTAACACGTTCGGCAGCCGGGCCATCGAGCCGGCATCCCGACATTCCGTTCGAAGGCGCGAGGCGCGGTGACGCGCGCTTCGCGCGTGGGTCTCGCGCGCCTGCCGCGCGGGGCGATGCGCGCGGTCGCACGCGGCGCGTGAAGAAGGAGTGTGGCAATGAAGATCCGTTTGGCGTTGATCGCCTTATGCCTCGCGGCCGTGGCCGGCGGGGCCCCCGGCTCGGCGCTTGCCAGGGCGAAGAACGAGCCCGTCGTGCAACAGGAAGGCCGGCAGGCCATGAGCCAGGACGCAAATACGTCGGCGCAGGCCGATACCGACATGTCGTACGGCGGCGCAACCGACACGCACGGCATGTCGGGCACCCGCGTGTCCGTCCCGCCTACGCGCACGGGCAAGGTGTGCTGGCCGCACCCGAGCTGCGATATCCCGACGAAGCAATGAGGCGCTGCCGCCTCGACCAGGCGACCAGGCTAACCCGGCGGCGTCGACGAAAAAGCCCACGGCCGCCGGCCCTGGCGTTGCAAAGGACACCGCGCGAACGCGGCGTGAATGCAGCAGCGCAGCGTATTACTGCAAGGCTTCCTGAAGCAGCGCGGGCACGCGCTGCAGCGGAGCGAGCAGCCCGGCATCGATACCGTAGAGCGGGCCGAGCGTCTGCGTGACATCGAGATAGTCCAGGCGCGTACGCCCCTCGTCGTCCTCCCAGACCACGAAACGCAGCGGCAATTCGAGCGCCGCATGCGGGTTCGCGGTCATCACCGGCGTGCCCGCCTTCGGATTGCCGAACAGGATGAGCCGCGTGCGGCGCAGTTCGAGCCCGACTTGTGCGGCCGCCTCGCGCTGGTCCACGTCGGCGAAGACGGTGGCGCCCACCGTCGCCAGCGCCGTCTTGAGCTTCGCGAGGGTCGTGTCGAGGTCGTAGGCGCTCGTGAGCGTCAGGACGGCTGAGGGATGTTGCACATGTCCGGTCATGGCGAAGCTCCTTCGTGGAGGCGGGCGCGCGCGCGGCATCGGGGGCCCGCGAGAGGCGCATTGAATCGAACTGTAGAACAGAACGCTCGCGGCCGAGACCCGGGTGCGTACGGCATCCCGTTGCGGAGCCGCTTCACGCCGGACACTTCGCGCACAAGCGTCCCCGATCCGTATCGCTATGCATCCTATCGACTGTACCGGTACTGTACCGAACGCGGCGGATACACTGAGCCGGCATCGTCACCCCGGAGCCTTGCTTCATGTCGCCCATCCTGCTCAGCGCCTTGCCCGCCGGCATGCTGTTCGTCGTCGTCACGACGGTCACGCCCGGCCCGAACAACACCATGCTGCTCGCGTCCGGCGTCAATTTCGGCTTTCGCCGCACCGTGCCGCACATTCTCGGCGTCAGTGCCGGCGTCGTCGTGCTGATGCTGTCCGTGGGCTTCGGCCTCGGCCAGGCGTTCAGACACTTCCCGGCGCTCTACTCCGTGCTCGAAGCCGCAAGCGTCGTGTATCTGCTTTATCTGGCGTGGAAAATCGGCTCGTCGGGTGAACTGAAGGTGCGCAACGGCGACGATCGCCCCATGCGTTTTCACGAAGCCATCGCGTTCCAGTGGATCAACCCGAAGGCCTGGATGATGGTGCTCACGGCCGCGACCACGATCCGGCTCTCTGCCGATTTCGGCGTCAACACGGTCGTCATGGCCGCGCTGTTCTATGTGATCGGCCTGCCCTGCATCTGCGTATGGGCCGCGTTCGGCACCGGCGTGCGCCGCTTTCTCTCGAATCCGCTGCGGCTGCGCGCGTTCAACATCGCGATGGCGCTGTCGCTCGTCGTGTCGATGTATCCGCTCTTCGCGCACCTCGTCGGACTGTGATCGCGTTTCAACGCACGCCGCCGATGAAGCGCCACAACGCGTCGTCCATCGAATAGGGCGCGTTGAAGCGGAACCAGGCGCTGGCTTCGTCGTCGGGGCGGAAATACGAACCCGGCGCAAGCCAGATGCCGTCGCGCAATGCAGCCGTTGCAATCGCGCCGGCGCGCGCCGCCTCGACGGGCAGCCGCGCCCAGATGAAAAGCCCCGCGCGCGGCCGGTGGAATATCTCCAGACCGAGCCCGTCGAGCCGCTCCTCCACTGTGTGCTGCGCGACCTTCAGGCGCTCGTTCACGAGTTCGACGTGGCGCGCGTAGCGCCCTTCCAGCAGCACCTTGTCGACGATGCGCTCGATCGTCTCCGACGATGTGAGCCCCACGGCCATCTTCGCGCGCGCGAGTTCGCGCAGCACGTCGCGCTCGGCGACCACGTAGCCGCAGCGCAGCGACGGCGTGACGGTCTTCGAGAAACCGCCGACGTAGAGCACGCGCTGCAGGCCCTCCATCGCGGCGAAGAGCGGCGCGCCTAGGCCCGCGAGTTCACGGCTCACATCGTCCTCGACGACCCACATCTTCTGGCGCTCGGCGATCTGCAACAGGCGGAACGCGTTCGCCATCGTGAACGATGCGCCGGTGGGGTTTTGCAGCGTCGTGTTCACGAAGATCGCTTTCGGCCGATGCGCGGCGGCCTGGCGCTCCAGCGCGTCGATGTCGAGTCCGGCGGGCGTGCGCGGCACGCCGTGGACCGTGAGCCCCGCGAGCTTGAGAATCTGCAGCAGATTGCAGTACCCGGGGTCTTCGACGAGCACCGCATCGCCGGGACGCAGCAGCGTGCGCACGATGAGATCGAGGCCCTGCGTCGCGCCCTGGGTCAGCAGCACGTTGCCCGTTTCCACCGGCAAGCCGTGGCGGTCGAGCTGCGCGGCGATGCGCTCGCGCAGCGGCGCGAAACCGTACGGATGGCCGTAATCGCCGAGTCGCGCGGCCGGCACGCGGCTCGTCGCGCGCAAGGCGTGGTGGAGCCCGGTCTCGTTGATCCACTCGTTCGGCATCCAGCCGCAACCGGCCTTGATCGGCACGGAATGATCGGCGAAGACGTCCGAGAGTAGCCATGTCGCCGTGAGCGTGGGCGGTTGCCAGAGCGGCGGGCTGGTCCGTGCATCGGGCGCGGCCTGCGCGCGCGGCGCCACGCGATAGCCGGAACCGCGCCGCGCCGTCACGAAACCCATCGAAACGAGACGGTTGTAAGCCTCGGTGACTGTATAGGTCGAGAGGTCGTTCGTCCGCGCGAGTTGCCGCACGGACGGCAGCAGCGCGCCCGCGCGCAGCGATTGCCCTTCGATGGCCCGGGCAAAGGCGCTCACGACCTGCTCGACGAGGGTGGACGCGGTGCGGCGGTCGCGGTCCAGTTCGAATTCGATCATCGGGGATGGCCGCGCCCAAGGCGCGCGGCAGCCAATACAGTTGACGGGAATTGTCCAGCACGGTTATCCGCGCAGTATAGAGACTGTCTATGCCGCCGTTCAAGTGGGAAAGCTACAGTTGCACGTACCAATCTCACGAGGAGACCCCCATGACTTCGCGCCCCGTCATCGACGATCTGTCGTCGTTCTGGATGCCCTTCACGGCCAACCGTCAGTTCAAGGCGGCGCCGCGCCTGATCGCTTCGGCCAGGGGCATGTACTACCGCACCACCGACGGCCGCGAGTTGCTCGATGGCAGCGCCGGTCTGTGGTGCGTGAACGCGGGCCACGCGCGCGACGAGATCGTCGCCGCGATCGCCCAGCAGGCCGCGACGCTCGACTACGCGCCGACGTTCCAGATGGGCCATCCGCTCGCGTTCGAAGCGGCGGCCAGGATCGCGGAGCTGATGCCCGCGGGACTCGACCGCATCTTCTTCACGAACTCGGGCTCCGAGTCGGTGGACACGGCGCTGAAGATCGCGCTGGCCTACCACCGCGCGCGCGGCGAGGGCCAGCGCACGAAGCTGATCGGCCGCGAGCGCGGCTATCACGGCGTCGGTTTCGGCGGCATTTCGGTCGGCGGCATCGTGTCGAACCGCAAGGCGTTCTCGGGTCAACTGCTGCCCGCGGTCGATCACCTGCCGCACACGCACAACCTCGAACACAACGCGTTCTCGAAAGGCCAGCCCGCCTGGGGCGCGCATCTCGCCGACGAACTCGAACGGATCAGCGCGCTGCACGACGCATCGACGATCGCGGCCGTCATCGTCGAACCCGTTGCGGGCTCGACCGGCGTGCTGATTCCGCCACAAGGCTATCTGCAGCGTCTGCGCGAGATCTGCACGAAACACGGCATCCTGCTGATTTTCGACGAGGTCATCACGGCGTTCGGACGACTCGGCAAGGCGACGGCCAGCGAATATTTCGGCGTGACGCCCGACATCCTCACGATGGCGAAGGCGATCAACAACGCCGCCGTGCCGATGGGCGGAGTGGCCGCGAGCCGCACGGTCCACGACACGGTCGTGAACAGCGGCGCACCCGGCGCGATCGAACTCTTCCACGGCTATACGTACTCGGCGCACCCGCTCGCGGTGGCGGCCAGCGTGGCGACGCTCGACATCTATCGCCGCGAAGGTCTGTTCGAGCGCGCCCACGCACTCGCGCCGAAGTTCGAAGCGGCCGCCCATGCGCTGCGCGACGCGAAGCACGTGAAGGACATTCGTAACCTCGGCCTCGTAGCGGGCATCGAACTCGAATCGCGCGACGGCGCGCCGGGCGCGCGCGCTTATGAAGTGTTCCTCAAGTGCTTCGAGGCAGGCGTGCTGATCCGCTTCACGGGCGATATTCTCGCGTTCTCGCCGCCGCTGATCGTCAGCGAAGAGCAGATCGAGCACCTCTTCGGCACCGTGCGCAACGTGCTCGCCGCCGTGCAGTGAGTCAGTCGAAGGCGTGAGACGCGGACGGCCCGGAAACGGGCCGTTTTCTTTTGCGCGCCCGCATTCGCGCTTGAAGGCGAAGCGCAACGCGCGCCAACGGCGTATCGTTCGGCTAATACCAAGGCAACGCCGCCGTCGCGCGGCTCGTGGAGGAAGTCGAATGAAATCGCCGATCCGCGTGGGGACGCACATCGAAGGCGTCCATTGGGTGGCCGAGTATTTCCAGAACACGCGTGAAATCCGCGTGTTTCGCGACGGTCAGGAAATCGAGACCTTCGAGGCCCCGGCCGCCATGTTCGGCGAAGAGCGTGAAGCAGGCTCGGCCAGCGACGCCGCCAGCCGGGCCGAAGAAGCCGCGCTGCTCGCCACGCTGCGCCGCTACGTCGCCGAGGGCGAGCCCGAGGAATAAGCGTTGCGAGCGCCGTAACCGCGCGTCGCGGCCGCGGTGCCGGTCACGTGCGCGGCCCGCTCAGGGCTGCGCGCCGTCCTCTTCGCGAAAGATGCGGTCGGCGAGATGAAACGCGGAGTTCGCCGCGGGCACGCCGCAGTAGATCGCCGTCTGCAGCAGCACTTCCTTGATCTGGTCGCGCGTGACGCCGTTGTTCTTCGCGGCCCGCAGATGCAGCGCGAGTTCTTCGCTGCGGTTGAGCGCGACCATCATCGCGATCGTGACCAGGCTGCGCGTGTGACGCGGCAAGCCATCGCGCGTCCAGATTTCGCCCCACGCATAGCGCGTGATGAACTGCTGGAATTCCTCGGTCAATTCAGTCCGGTTCGCGATGGAGCGGTCGACGTGCGCGTCGCCCAGCACCGCGCGCCGCGCGCCGAGGCCCGCTTCGTAACGCTCGTCTTCGTTCATCGCGCCTCCAGAAGAAAATCAAGCGCCGTTTGCGTGAACACATCGGCTAGTTCGACGTTCGAGATATGCGCCGCATCGAGTTCGACATAGCGCGCGCCCGGCACCGACGCCGAGAGTTCGCGGCCTTGCGCCGGCGTCGCGGCAACGTCGTGCGTGCCGGAGATCACGAGCGTCGGCGCCGTGATCGAGCGCGCTTCGCCACGCAGATCCGTTGCGTTGAGGGCATCGCAATTCGACGCATAGCCCTCGGCGTCCGTGTGCACGAACACGTCGCGCGCCTGCGCGAACACGAGCGGGTTGCGCTCGATGAACTGCGCCGTGTACCAACGCGCCAGCACCGCATCGGCGAGCGCGAGCATGCCTTCGTTGCGCGCGCGCGCTGCACGCGGCCCCCACACTTCGGGTGAGCCGATCTTTGCGGCCGTGTTGCACAGCGCGAGGCGATCGATGCGGCTCGCAAAGCGCGCGCCGAGACCCACGCCGGTCAGCCCGCCCATCGACACGCCCGCGAAGTGCGCGCGCTCGATGTCGAGATGATCGAAGAGGCCGATCACGTCGAGCGTCAATTGTTCGATCGTGTACGGCCCCGGCGGAGCGTCCGAATGGCCGTGGCCGCGCGTGTCGTAGCGCAGCACGCGAAAGTGCTTCGAAAACGCGGCGAGTTGCGGCGTCCACATCGACACGTCGCTGCCGAGCGAGTTCGACAGAACCAGCCACGGTGCAGTGTGGTTCGCTGCACCGTCGATGCGGTAGAACAGCTTCGTGCCGTTGACGGCTGCATAGGGCATGCGGATTACTCCTCGTGAGTCTGCGATGAAGAAGGCGCTGCGCATTGCTCATACACGGCGAGCACCGCATCGACGAAGGCATGCGCCTCACCCGCGTAATGCGCCGGGTCGAGCAGCGCCGCGAGACGCGCGGCGTCCAGATGCCGCGTGACGGCAGGGTCGTCCGCCAGCACCTCGCGAAGCGTGCGGCCCGTTTGCACGACGGTCTTCGACGCCTGTTCGACGAGGTGATGCGCGTCGAGCCGGCCGATGCTGTCACCGAGCGCGAGCATCACGGCCTCGCCGAGGATCAGCCCGTGCGTGGCGTCGAGATTCGCGGCGAGCCGGTCGGGGCGAACTTCCAGCCCGCCGGTAATCTGCTCGATGTTCGCGAGCGCGCCGCCCGCGAGGCGGGCGAGATCGGGCAATGCGTCCCACTCGGCCTGCCAGCCGCCGAGCGCGCGCTCGTGCTCCTGCACCATGCCCGCGAACACCGTCGCGACGAGTCCCGGCGCGCGCGTCGCCGCCGTGAGCACGGCGGCGCAGCCGACGGGATTGCGCTTGTGCGGCATCGTCGAAGAACCGCCCTTGCCCGCCGCCGCGGGTTCGGCCAGTTCGCCGATTTCGGTCTGCATCTGCAGGGAGATGTCACGCGCGATCTTGCCGAGCGTGCCGATCAGCATGCCGAAGAACGCGGCGGCTTCGGCGATGCGATCGCGCTGCGTGTGCCACGGCAGCGTTGGCTGCGCGAGCGCCAGCTCCTTCGCCAGCGACGCGCTGACATCGGGTGCCGCGTCGCGCAGACTCGCGAGCGTGCCCGCCGCCCCGCCGAACTGCAGCACGAGCGCGCGTTCGCGCAGCGCGGCGAGCCGTTCGCGATGACGCAGCATCGCGTCGAGCCACTGCGCGAATTTGAGGCCCAGCGTGATCGGCAGCGCCTGCTGCAGCCAGGTGCGGCCCACGGCGGGCGTCGCGCGATGCGTGCGCGCGAGCGCGGCCAGCGTGGCGCACAGCGCATCGAGCCCGCGTTCGATCAGGCCGAGGGTGTCGCGCAGTTGCAGCACGGTCGCCGTATCGATGATGTCCTGGCTCGTCGCGCCCCAATGCACGTATTTCGAGGCTTCCGGATCGGCGGCCTTCACGCGTGCCGTCAACTGCCTCACGAGCGGAATCGCCAGATTGCCGCCGAGCGCCGCATCGCGTGCGAGCGCGTCGGCGTCGAGTTGCCCCGCTTCACACGCGGCGACGATGGCGGGCACGGCGGACTGCGGAATCACGCCATGCGCCGCCGATGCGCGCGCGAGCGCCGCCTCGACATCGAGCATGCGCTGCAGCGTGGCGCGCGACGACCAGACGGCGTTCATCGGCTCGGTTGCGCAGATCAGGCTCGTCAGGCGTTCGGTCATGGTGCGGGCAAGGAAGAAAAGGTCATGCTTCGAAACGCACATGGCGCGACGCCGGCGAAGCTGGTGCCCTGCGCCGCCGGACGCCGCGCCATGGCGGTGCACATCGCCCCGGCTTATGCGGCGCGCTGTGCCTGCGTGGTGTCGATGAGCGGCACGCCGGCCAGCTTCTGCAACTCGTCGAAGCCGATATCCGAACAGATCTCGCGCACGGCGAGCCCGTCGGGCGTCACGTCGAACACCGCGACGTCGGTGTACACCCGATCCACGCAATGCACGCCGGTCACGGGATACGAACACTCGGTCACGAGCTTGCTTTCGCCCTGCTTCGTGAGCATTTCCATCATGACGAAGACCTGCTTCGCGCCGATCGCGAGATCCATCGCGCCGCCCACGGCGGGAATGGCGTCCGGTGCCCCAGTATGCCAGTTCGCGAGATCGCCTTTCACCGAAACCTGGAACGCTCCAAGCACGCAATAGTCGAGATGGCCGCCGCGCATCATCGCGAACGAATCCGCGTGATGGAAATAGGCGCCGCCCGTGAGCAGCGTGACGTGCTGCTTGCCCGCGTTGATCAGTTCGTCGTCTTCCTCGCCGGGCGCGGGCGCGGGACCCATGCCGAGCAGACCGTTTTCGCTGTGAAGGAAGATTTCCTTGCCCGCATCGAGGTGATTGGCGACCAGCGTCGGCACGCCAATGCCGAGATTCACATACGCGCCCTCGGGGATGTCCTGGGCCACGCGCCGGGCCATCTCGTCACGATTCAACCGTTTCATTGCTTGTCTCCTCAGGCTACGCGGCCGCTTTGCCGCGCTTTTTCAGCTTCATCCGCTCGATGCGCCGCCTGCGGCACCTCGATCACGCGCTGCACGAAGATGCCGGGCGTCACGATCACTTCGGGATCAATCGCGCCGAGCGGCACGACCTCCGACACCTGCGCAATCGCGACCTTCGCCGCGCTCGCCATGATCGGGCCGAAGTTGCGCGCCGTCTTCCGGTAGACAAGGTTGCCCCAGCGGTCGCCCTTGTACGCCTTGATGAGCGCGAAATCGGCGTGGAGCGGTGATTCGAGCACGTAGTGGCGGCCGTCGATCAGGCGCGTTTCCTTGCCCTCGGCCAGCTTCGTGCCATAGCCCGTCGGCGTGAAAAAGCCGCCGATGCCCGCGCCCGCCGCGCGGATACGCTCGGCCAGATTGCCCTGCGGCACGAGTTCGAGTTCGATCTCGCCGGCGCGGTAGAGCGCATCGAAAACGTACGAATCGGTCTGGCGCGGGAACGAGCAGATGACCTTGCGCACACGCTTCGCCTTGAGCAGCGCGGCGAGCCCGATGTCGCCGTTGCCGGCGTTGTTGTTGACGATCGTGAGATCGCGCGCGCCCTGCTCGATGAGCGCGTCGATCAGTTCCGCCGGCATGCCGGCCGTGCCGAAGCCGCCGATCATCACCGTGGCGCCGTCGCGCACATCGGCGACGGCGGCTTGAAGCGAGTCGAAAATCTTGTTGATCATGCCTCTTCCCGAAAGCGGCGCGCTTGACGGCAGGATCTGCCGTCCGAGGGCGAAGTTCTATATACGAACACTGATTCGTTTAGCGAACGATTCGCGCATTATCGGAGTCGAGTCGGCAGATTGTCAAGGCGGGTCAGACCGACAGAAACGACCGTTTCATCGGATCCCCGCGCGGGTCACGCGAGATACCCCGCCGGGCGCGTGACGGGGCAAATAAACCGGGGTCGGACGAGCATGAGCAAAACATGGAACAATGCGCGGTAATGGTTCGCGCCGCGCAATCGGCCGGCCACATGACAGGAGTCAAGGCATGACCGACGAGAAGAATGCAGGAAAGAAAAAACGGAAATCGCAGTCGAACGCGGCGGCGGTGGCCCGCCCCTCGCGCGCCGAAGCCGAAGATGCTGTGCGGGTGCTGCTGCGCTGGGCCGGTGACGACCCGTCGCGCGAAGGCCTGATCGATACGCCCGCGCGCGTCGTGCGCTCCTATGAGGAGTTCTTCGCGGGTTACTCGTTGGACCCGCGCGAGATCCTGTCGCGGACGTTTTCGGAAGTGGACGGTTACGACGAGATGATCGTGCTGAAGGACATCCGCTTCGAGAGCTACTGCGAGCACCACCTGGTGCCGATCATCGGCCGGGCCCATGTCGCTTATTTGCCCGAGCATCGCGTGGTGGGCATCTCGAAGCTGGCGCGGCTCGTCGACGCCTTCGCCAAGCGTCTGCAGATCCAGGAAAAGATGACGGTGCAGATCGCCGACACGCTGAACGAAGTGCTCCAGCCGAAGGGCGTGGGCGTGATCCTCGAAGCCTCACATCAATGCATGTCCACGCGCGGCGTGCATAAAGCCGGCGTGACGATGGTCACGTCGCGCATGCTCGGCACCTTCCGGACCGACCCGTCCACGCGCCGCGAATTTCTCTCGATCGTCGGCAATCCAGGGGCGATTGCCGTTTCGAACACCTGAGCCAACCGCTCGTGAAAGACGCAGGCGCCGCCTGCGTCCGCCCTTCCTTCAGGTCAATTCAACTGGCCTTCGTCGCCGCGTTCGATCTCGCGAATCTTGCCCTGCCGCACGCTGCTGCCCGGCGGCACGCTATGCGTGAGCCACACGTTGCCGCCGATCACCGAGCCGCGCCCGATCGTCACGCGGCCAAGAATGGTTGCGCCCGCGTAGATGACGACGTCGTCCTCGACAATCGGATGGCGCGCGTTGCCCTTCACGAGCGTACCGTCGAGATCGGCCGCGAAGCTCTTCGCACCGAGCGTCACGGTCTGATAGATGCGCACGCGCTCACCGATGATCGCCGTCTCGCCGATCACGACGCCCGTGCCGTGGTCGATGAAGAAGCTCGAACCGATCTGCGCGCCCGGATGGATGTCGATGCCGGTGGCCGAATGGGCGATCTCGTTGATGAAGCGCGCGAGCAAGGGCACGCCGAGCCGGTGAAGCGCGTGCGCGAGCCGGTGATGCGTCATCGCCCAGACGCCCGGATAGCACAGCAGGATCTCGGTGATGTGCTGCGCAGCCGGATCGCCGGTAAAGGCGGCCTGGATATCGCTCACGAGCAGCGCGCGGATGGCCGGCAACTGCTCGCCGAATGCGCGTGCAATCGAAAAGGCGCGCGTGCGCAGCGCCTCGTCCGTGGCGTCGGCGTTGTCCGGCAGGAAGCGCAGCGCGCGGCGAATCTGTTCGGCCAGCAGACGCAGCGTGCTTTCCAGCGTATGGCCGACGTAATAGTCGACGCTTTCGTCGGTCAGGTCCGGCGCGCCGTAGTGCGTGGGGAACAGCGCCGCGCGCAGGCCCGCAACGATGTTGATCACGGCGTCGCGCGAGGGTAGCTCGCGGATACCGAGGGGATGGCGCGTGCGATGCAGTTCTTCGCGCGACGCGCGCAGATCGGCGACGATCTGCGCCAGACCCCAGTCGGGGGAAGCAGCGTTTGACATGATGAAGCAGCGGCGGCGGCACAAGCCGCTCAGGAGTGTACAGACCCCGGAGGTTACCGCGTTTTGCGCGAGTTCGCCGAGGGTGCCCGAGACGCGGCGCGCTAGAGGGTGACGCTGCTCGCGTCGATCCAGCGCACGGCCCAGTCGCGCGCGTGCGCGATGGCGGCGGCTTCGTCGGGAAAACGCAGATCGGAGGGGAAAAACCGGTTGGCAACCAGTTCGCCGTCGCTGGAACGGGAGATCACGACATAAGGTTGCCAGCTACCGTCACCGGTGCGCGCGGGTGCGCAATTGAGCAAGTAGCCGCGATGCGTGAATGCAGCGTCGAAGTGCATGTGTATCATCCGCCCCTGACTGCCTCGTCCGTTTTTGGTGGGCGCGTTCAGGTTCGTGCCGCAAAGCCACAGCACGGCCGTTCGCTCAAGCCGTTCATTGACAGCGCGCCAACTCGATGAAAGAGGATCATACTCCGAGGAAAAACGGCGATCCAAAGAAAAAAGCAAAATCGTCGGCGTCGTTCTCCTGGCGAACCGCCTTGCATTCCCGCCGGATCCGCGCGCTGAGAGACACGCCGTGGAAGGGGCTTCCCGTATCCCGAACGTCTACGGAATCTCACTGGAGGAATCACCATGAACCGCAGTGACGCAATCGTCGATACGAAGCACGCCGCCGACGCGAACAGCAGCCCCGACGAAGACACGGCGAGCGACGCATCGCTCGATACGAGCGTCCCCGAATCTGCGGACGGCCTGGCCGGATTCGACAGCCGCACCGGGGGCCATCACCTCCTCTTTGCGCTGCAGCCCGGCTATGAAGTGGTGGACAAGGGCATGGCCGAACCGCAGATGCCCGTCGACTTCGACTGGCAGTTCGTGGACCCGCGCGCACCGGGCCGGCGACGCAGCCCGGGAAGGATCCACTACTCGCTCAATCATCTGCGGCCGACGCGCATTGTGGAACTGCAACGCAAGGGATGACACGCAATGCGGTCTTATTCGGCGGAAACGTGAAGGAAAAAGGAAAACCGGATTTACGTCCGAATTGAAAAACGGTCTTGATTCGCCTTCTTTCCGTCAATTGCAGGAATTGATTTTCCTGCCGCCTCAGATATTAGCCGGTTGCCCTGAACACAAATCCTGATGCGCGACCGAGCTTCGCCGCGACCGTGTGTGCGACATTTTCGACAGCAGGAACTGGCACATGCTTCCCGGAATTAACCCTATAACGCGCCAAAAATCCTATTCACTGAACCGCGCATAAGGTTAGAGAGATAATAGGGCGCAGAATTAGTGTTAAATTGCTACACCAAAAGAAGCGAGCCGGCCTGTCGCCCGGGTTTGTCCCTGGTATCGCCCGAGAGCTGGCCCACCGCCGATGGGGAGTGTTGACGTGCCTCTATATTTCATTGAGCAGATGTCATCCGTGCTCGACACGCCTGAAGAAGCGGCGTGGTTCGACGCGGTGACTAAGCTCGCCAGTTCGTGGGGATTCGGCCAGGTGTTGCTGGCGATCCTGCCGCGCCCGGGAATGCGGCTCGAGGACGCATTCATCCGGACGAACTATTCGTCCGCGTGGAGGCAAACATACAACGACCACAACATGGCCTACATCGACCCGACGGTCGCACACTGCACGGCACGGTCGGCGCCGCTTGTCTGGTCGCCGGAACTGTTCGCCACGGAACCGCAGCAATCTATGTATGAGGAAGCCCGTTCTTACGGGTTGCGGTCGGGCATTACCCTGCCCATCCATGGACCGCGCCAGGAAGTCGGCATGCTGTGCTTCGTCAACGACTCAGAGCCGACCGACGGCTTCCTGCTCGATGCCAATCGCGCGCTGCCGAACCTCGTCGTGTTACGCGATCTCGTGCTCGACACGAGCCAGCGTCACCTGAACGGCCACGCCCAGTCACTGATTCCGAAACTCACGCCGCGTGAAAAGGAATGCCTCAAGTGGACTGCCCTTGGCAAGTCCACCTGGGAAATTTCGCATATCCTGAACTGCTCGGAGGCAGTGGTGAACTTCCATATGAAGAATATTCGCGGGAAGTTCGGCGTCAATTCACGGCGCGCGGCCGCCGTGATCGCCACGCAGATGGGTCTTATTGACCCGGGTTAAGCTGCAATTGACCCGGGGTTAAGCTGCATCGGCGACCCGGAGCCGTGCACGACGCGCTCTGCGCGGCCAAGGTCGCCGTCCGAAATCGTCTTGCTGAAGTACAGTCCGAGCAGGATCGACACCGGCGGCGGAATCTCTGCGCCTGCCTCGAACCGGCTACCGCGCGACTGGGTGACCCCGAAACGGGCCCAGAAGCGGCGCTGGCTTTCCTTCTTTTTCTTGCGATACGCTACGATCAGGACGCGGTCGATTACCGACGATCGATCGCCTGACGAAAACGATTGCGCTTGCGCTCCCGCTTGCCATTGATGGTTGAGTAGTTCCATGGTGTACCTCGCTGTCAGTTATGCCAGATGAGTGACTGCCGCCCGTGCCATTCTCCTGAACTGCCACTCCTCGCGCACCTACCTATGTGGATAGGTGTTCTTTCATATTCATGGCGCATAACTTTCCATACGTACTGCCGCGTTTGCGTACATATACCGGAGAGTTGCCATGCAAGCCGTCATTCAGATCGGGCAAAGGCAGGAGTTCGACAACAACGACATCACCGCGATGTACCGTCTTAGGGCTCGGGTGTTTCGCGATCGTATGGGCTGGGATATTCCGACTATCGCCGGGATGGAAGTCGACGGATACGACGCGCTCGGCCCCCATTACATGGTGATCAAGGACCCATCGGGCCGCGTGTGCGGCTGCTGGCGCATGATGCCCACCGAAGGGCCAAACATGCTGCGCGACACTTTCTCGCAACTGCTGGAAGGCAAGAGCGCGCCCGCAGGCCGCCACATCTGGGAGCTGAGCCGCTTTGCGATCGAGTCGAGCAACGAACACGCGTTCGGTTTCGCCGATCTGACGACGCATGCGATCCGCTCGGCGATCTCCTTCGCCGATCGCATGGGCATCTCGCAATATGTCACCGTGACCACCACGGCGATCGAGCGCATGCTCCGCCGCACCGGCATGGAGCTGTCGCGGCTTGGGCCACCGCAGCGGATCGGCGTCGAGAACGCGGTCGCGCTGGATATCGCCATGAGCCAGCAGACCCACGCGGCCATGTTCGGGCCTTTGGCGGTCGCGGCCTGACCTTCTTTCAGGGGTTCACGCTCGCCAGTCAGTGCCAGGACTTTGGTCCTGTCTGATCCCGGGTGCCGACGGCGACTGCCGCAGCCTGACCGCCGGGCACACCGATGGCCGCATGGCTGCTCGCGTCAACATCGATCGTGCGCCGCCGCAGCGGCATCCGATGACGCGTCCCGGCCTGCGACCGCTTCAGCCGGTTTTGACCGCCCCCGCCGCCCCCGCCGACCGACCGAAGCGAATATGCGAGATGCGTCGCACGAGAACCGCCGCTCCGAGCGCGGCAACACCCGTGAGTCCGATGCCGAGGTGAATCGCGTCGACGAGCGCATGCCGTACGGCCTCGATGAGTCCGGCGCCGTCGAGCCCCGCGGACGTCAACTGCGCGACGAGGCTGTCGCGCAGCGCCGGATCGATCAGTACGCGCGGATCGGCGAGTTGCGGCAGCCAGCGATCCCGCAGAGGTGCGCCGATCACGGCCAGCGCATCGTCCACGCCAGCGGCGTAGTGGCGATTGACGATCGTCGCGACAATGCTCGTCCCGAGCATGCCGCCGACCATGCGCGTCGATTGCAGCAGCGCGGTCGTGATGCCGAAGCGCTCGTGTCCGGCGAGCTCCTGGCCGAACACATTCAGGTTGTTCAGGATGAAGCCCAGTCCCACGCCAACCGCCGACATCGCCAGTTCCAGCCACAGATTCGGCGTACCCCGCGTCGCGAACGTGAGGCTCACCGACGCGATCACGAGCAGGCCGAAACCAACCGAAAGAATCACCGTCGGCTTCGGCAGGCGAATCACGATGGGCGTGTTGATCAGGCTGCCGAGCGCGATGCAGGCCGCGATCGGCGTCGCGAGCAGACCGGCCTGCTGGGGCAAAAGTCCGAAACCGCCTTGCAGCATGAGCGGCGCGAAGAAGATCAGCGAGAACATCACGAAACCGGTGAGCGTCGACAGTGTGAACAGCGTGACGATCTGCGGATCGCGAAACAGATCGAGCGGAATGATCGGGTGCGTCGCGCGCCGCTCGCAGGCCAGCAACGCCGCCGCACCGGCCGCCACCACGGCACCGAGCGCAAGGTTGGCGGGTGTCAGGCCGTCCTTCGGGACGGCCTCGATCAGCGTCTGGAAGCCGCCGAGCACGAGCGCGACGAGCGCTGCGCCCGCCCAGTCGATGCGGATCTCCCCCGTGCGTGCACGACGGTAGGCCGGCAGATGCGACCCGATGAAGTAAAGCGCGAGCGCGCCGACCGGCAGGTTGATGAAGAACGTCGACCGCCAGCCGAAGTGCTCGCTGAGCCAGCCGCCGAGCGACGGCCCCGCGGCCGTGCCGATCCCGTAGGCGGCCGCCATCACCACCTGCCAGCGCACGCGCGCGCGCGGATCGGGAAACAGATCGGGGATCGACGCAAACGCCGTGCCGACCATCATCCCGCCGCCGATGCCCTGCAGCGCGCGCGCGAGGGCGAGAAACCGCATGCCGGTGGCCAGTCCGCACAGCACCGACGCGAACGTGAACACGATCACCGCGGCAAGTACGAAGCGCTTGCGCCCAAAATAATCACCAAGCCGCCCGAACACGGGCACGGTCACCACCGAGGCCAGCAGATAGGCGCTGGCAATCCACGCGTAGTACTGGAAGCCGTGCAGTTCGGCGACGATGGAGGGCAAGGCGGTGCTGACGACGGTCTGGTCGAGCGCGACCAGCATGTTGACGAGAGCGATGCCGAGCATGGCGAGCAGCGCATCGCGAAACGGCAGAGACGAGGAAGGGGAAGTCACAGGCGGTTGCGACGTCTGTCAGAGCGCCGCAAAAAAGATGCCACGATAGCGCGGACGACGCGGCCGGCGCAAGTTTATATGCGACATCGCGACGCGCCTCATCTTCCTCCACAACGGGCGCCGCCAGGCACAACCAAATGACCAATACTTGATGTTTGTCCTTGCGTTTTCCATCTTTCAGACTTGACCGATGCCCTATTTGTTGCCGATCAGTTAAGCTCAGCGAAATCGCCGATTGCACAGTGTCCGGCCCTGGCGTATTGCCAGATCAGGGTCATGCAGTCACCGATCCTACTTAAGCGGAGGTTCCATGTACAAACGCATCCTTGTCGCGGTCGACGGTAGCGACACGTCGCGCCGCGCATTCGAAGCGGCACTCGAACTCGCCAAAGCGATGGGCGCCAGGCTTCAGCCCTTCTACGTGATCGAGAACACGCCGATGTACTTCGACGCTCCGGGCTACGACCCGTCGATCCTTCGCAACCAGATGATCGCGCAGGGCAACGAACTCGCCGAGCAGATGGACAAGGCCATGAGCGAGCGCGGCGTGGAAGGTGAAATGGTGACCGGCGAAGCGTCGTCGCTCGACGACGTCCCGACGCTCGTGCTGAATGCCGCCAAAACAGCCAACGCCGATCTCATCGTGATGGGCACGCACGGACGGCGCGGCTTCCAGCGGCTGATCCTCGGCAGCGTGGCGGAACGTTGCGTACGCCAGTCGACACTGCCTGTCCTGCTGATTCCGTCAGCCGCTGGCGCGACCGTTACCGGGTAATAAGTGACCAGGCCCGAGTCTTGACTGGAGGCCGCATTCGCATTCCCGTTGATGCGAACGGCCTCTGACTATGCGCAAAGGCATTCATCTCAAAAGCGCGTCGTTTTGCCGCCAATCAAACTTTCAAGGCCGGTGGGACAATGTTCAGGAACGAGCAAAAATAGAGGAGCAGGCTGATGTTGACCCCGACCGTCGTCTCTCATAGTACCGTGCGCCGTATAAACCGCCCGCCCGTGGCGAACCCGCGCAGCTCTGCGCGCTGCTCGAGTTGTGCAATGCGCCATCTGTGCATGCCGCAGGGTTTGGCCGTCGACGACATGCCCAAGCTCGAAGCGCTCATCTGCACGGCACGCAGCGTGCGCCGCGGTGAGGCGCTCTATCGCGCCGGCGATCCGTTCGACAATCTCTATGCCGTTCGCTCGGGGTCGCTCAAGACCGTCATGGCTCATCGTGACGGGCGCGAACAGGTCACCGGCCTGCGCCTTGCGGGCGATCCGCTCGGCCTCGACGGCATCAGCACCGACACCCACACCTGCACCGCGGTCGCGCTCGAAGACAGCTCGGTGTGCATCGTTCCTTACGCTGCGCTCAAACACATGTGCCGCGAAACGGGCACGATGCAGGACCGCATGCACCGCCTGATGAGCGAGCAATTGATCCGCGAATCGTCGCAGATGATGGTGCTCGGCTCGCTTTCCGCCGACGAGCGCGTCGCCGCGTTCCTGCTCGACGTGTCCGACCGCAACGGCCAGCGCGGCTATTCGCACGCCGAATTCAACCTCCGCATGACGCGCGAGGACATGGGCAGCTACCTCGGCATGACGCTCGAAACGGTGAGCCGCACGCTGTCGCGGTTCCAGAAGCGCGGTCTGATCGACGCGCAGGGCAAGCTCATCCGCATCATCGACCTCGAAGGCCTGCGCCACCTCTAAGCGCAGCGCCCCGGCCCGCGCCCGTCCGCAAGAACGACGCGCGGCGCCTTGCTCCGGCAGCGCGCCTTCGCCCTCCACCTCCTGGCTGGGCGCTGGCACGGCTCCTGCGGCAGCGGTAAAGTCTCGTTCACCGCCCAAGCAAGGAGAATCGCCGAAATGCCTCTCTTGCCTTCACCCACGCTCGCCGAGCGGTTCGTCAATGCGCGCGCCGCGAGCGACGCCCTCTTCGACATCGTCAAGGCCGACTTCCTCTACGAACGCCCGATCCGCGAGCGGCACCGGATCGTGTTCTACATCGGCCATCTCGAAGCGTTTGACCGCAATCTTTTCGATCAGCGACTGTTCGATCTGCCGTCCGCCGATCCGCGGCTCGACCGGCTGTTTGCGTTCGGCATCGATCCGGTGAATGGCGCGCTCCCCGCAGACACCCCCGCCGACTGGCCGAGCCTCGACGAAATCCGCGACTACGCACGCGATGCCCGCACGCGAATCGACGCACAGCTAGCGTCGCTAGATCTGCCGCCCGGCGTCGCGAACCACAACGCAGCAACGCAGCTGCTCAATGTCGCGATCGAGCACCGGCTCATGCACGTCGAAACGCTGAGCTACATGTTCCATCAGTTGCCGTTCGAGCAGAAGCACGCACCCGACTCGACGCACGCCCTGCCCGATTCTCCCGGCACTGCTACGCCTTCGACGGTGCAGGTCCCGGCGGGCCGCACGGAACTCGGCATGACCGCCGGGCGCGGCGTGTTCGGCTGGGACAACGAGTTCGGCGAAGAGCAGATCGACGTCCCGGCATTCGAAATCGACCGCTTCATGGTGACGAACGGCGCGTTTCTGGAATTCATCAAGGACGGCGGTTACGCGGACAAAACCTGGTGGACTGACCAGAACTGGGCGTGGAAGGAAGCGGAAGGCATCGCGCATCCCGTGTTCTGGACGCGCAGCGAGGAAGGCTGGCGGCTGCGGACCATGTTCGACGAAATCGCGCTGCCGCTCGCGTGGCCGGTCTATGCGAGTCACGCCGAAGCGAGCGCCTTCGCCCGCTGGCGCGGCGCGCAGTTGCCGAGCGAGGCGCAGTGGCAACGCGCGGCGCACGGTGCATGTCCCGGCCAAGGCGACAATTTCGACTTCCGCAACTGGAATCCGGTGGCCGTGGATGCGACGCCGGACAGCGCCAGCACGTGGGGCGTCGAAGGGCTGTACGGCAACGGCTGGGAATGGACGTCGACGATATTCGGGCCGCTTCCCGGGTTCAAGGCCTTTCCGTTCTACGAAGGTTATTCGGCGAACTTCTTCGACGGCAAGCACTATGCAATGAAGGGCGGTTCCGCACGAACGGCGGGCTGCATGCTGAGGCCGACGTTCCGCAACTGGTTTCACGCCCACTATCCGTATGTCTATGCGGGGTTCAGGTGCGTGCGGTAGCGGATTGCGTGCATGCTGTTTCCGCTACCCCAAACGCGATTCTGGCCGCGCGTCACGCACGGTAGTCAGACGGAAAAAACCTGCCGGACGCCGCAGTATTTTTTCTGAATCATCCGACAAATAGCGCGCAAGTGACGTCATTTGCGCGTTTTCCCGCATCGCCACGCCTTGCGATTTATTTTCAATTTCTTTCGCGTTTTGATCATCTACCGTCATGCCAGCCGAATGGCGTTCGTCATTCGAACCTCGACGTATTCCCTGAATAATGGGGTAGGCACATGGCGAAAAAAACCAAAGTCTCGATTTGTCTGCCCACGTGCAATCGTCCGGACCTGCTTGTCCGATGCATCGAATCATGTCTCGAGCAGACACACGCGAACATCGAAATCGTGATCGGCGACGATTCGCCGGACGACCGCACCAATCGCCTGATCGCGGAACGCTATTCCGGCGATGCACGCGTCGTCTATCGGCGCAACACGCCCTCACTCGGTCAGGCGCGCAACGTCGCCAACCTCTTCGCACGAGCGACCGGCGACAAGATCCTGCTGATCCACGACGACGACTATCTCGCCGCGACGGGTATCGAGCGCCTGCTCGCGCAATGGGACCGCTATCCCGGCCTTCAGGTGGCGTTCGGCAATCAATACGAAGCCGATCAGGACGGCCACGCCGATGTCGCGGCGAGCCGGCGCCTGAATATCGCTTATCACCGCACACCAGGGGCGGCCGGCTTGCAGAAATTGCCGGGGCGCGTCGGCATCGTGCAGATGTTCCCCAACAACGGCTGGATGGCGGATGCTGCGCTTGTCAAGCGAATCGGTTACGACGAACAATATGCAGTTTGCTGCGATTTCGTCTTTGGCGTGCGCTTGTGCCTTGAGGCTCAACAGGTGTGTTACGTCGACGAATATGTCTCGTACTATCGGATAACCGACGTGTCCGTTTCGCAGACTACGCGGCAAACGACCAATGCGGCTTCACTTGCCGCGTGGCATTTCCTGAAGGGTCTAGACTTGCCGCCGGCGCTCGAACCTGTGAGAAGACTCGCGATGCGACGGCTCGTGCCTATCGTGGTTTCGCTCTATGCGCGCAACGATGAGGCGCGCGCGGGGCTGAGTCTTGTGCTCGGGAATCTCTATGCGTACCGCTTTGGGCTGAGTCCGCGGCTTTATTATCACTTGCTCATGATCTGGAAAAGCGCGCGGCGGACGAGAAAACAACCGCAGGCGCTCGTGTTCGATTCAGATGAACGGATGACCGACGTGACTCAAAGAAGAATTCCTTAGGATCACGATATTTATTTAAAGTGCAAATCGTTTCGTCATTCCACCCGAACGGATCGATCTCCCCTTTCGCCGTCGCAGCCGCGCTGCGCGAGGCGATCGGCCTCGACGCCGAGGCCGCTTCACGGACGATCCGCCTGAGCCTCGGGCATTTTGCGAAGTCCGAGGACGTGGAATTCGCCATCGGCTGCCTGCGGCAGGTGATCGAATCGTGCAGCCCTCCTGCGACGGTTCCGGCAATCGAGGCATAGGCCGACGCAGCATGCGACGGCCGCCCAGGATCAGCACGAATCGTCGGCCCACACCTTGGCGGCGCGCACCGCGCGCTGCCAGCCCGCGCGGCACTTTTCGACCTCGCGGGCGTCCAGCGACGGGTCGAAGCGCCGGTCGAGCTTCCACTGGCTGCGCAGCTCGTCGACACTCTTCCAGTAACCGGTCGCAAGCCCCGCGAGATACGCGGCGCCGAGCGCCGTGGTCTCGGTGATCCGCGGACGCACCACGTCCACGCGGAGAATATCGGCCTGGAACTGCATGAGCAGGTTGTTCGCGCTCGCGCCGCCATCCACGCGCAGCTCGCCGATGCGGATGCCCGAGTCCGCTTCCATCGCCGAAAGCACGTCGAGCGACTGATACGCGATCGAATCGAGCGCCGCGCGCGCGAGATGCGCCGAAGTCGTGCCGCGCGTCACGCCGAACAGCGTGCCGCGCGCGCGTGCATTCCAGTGCGGCGCGCCGAGACCGGCGAACGCGGGCACGAGATACACGCCATCGGTGTGCGGCACGCTCGCGGCAAGCGGCTCGATTTCCGATGCATGCCTGATGATGCCCATGCCGTCGCGCAGCCACTGCACGACGGCGCCCGCGATGAAGATGCTGCCTTCGAGCGCGTAGTTCACCTCATCGCCGATCTGCCAGGCGATCGTCGTCACGAGGTTGTTCTTCGATTCGATCGGTGTCGTGCCGGTGTTCATCACGAGAAAGCAGCCGGTGCCGTAGGTGTTCTTCACCATGCCCGACTGCGTACACATCTGCCCGAACAGCGCGGCCTGCTGATCGCCCGCGATGCCCGCAAGCGCAATGTTCGAGGCGAACACGGCGGTCGTCGCCGGCCCGTAGATATCCGACGACGAACGCACTTGCGGCAGCATGCTGCGCGGAATGTCGAGTGCGTCGAGCAGTTCGTCGTCCCACTCGCGCGTGTGGATGTTGAAGAGCATCGTGCGCGACGCGTTGGTCACGTCGGTGACATGCAGTTCGTGCTTCGTGAAGTTCCAGACGAGCCAGCTGTCGACGGTGCCGAACGCGAGCCGGCCGTGCCGCGCCTTTTCGCGCGCGCCCTCGACGTTATCGAGAATCCAGCGGATCTTGGTGCCCGAGAAATACGAATCGATGGGCAGGCCCGTCTTCGCGCGCACGAGCGCGTCGAGCCCCTGCGCCTTCAACTGGTCGCAGAAGTCGGCCGTGCGGCGGTCCTGCCAGACGATCGCGTTGTAGATCGGCTGCCCCGTTTCGCGGTCCCAGACGATGGTCGTCTCGCGCTGGTTCGTGATGCCGATCGCGGCGACGTTCGTGCCGCTCAAGCCGGCTCGCGTGACGGCTTCGGCCGCGACGCCGGCCTGCGTCGACCAGATTTCCCGCGGATCGTGCTCGACCCAGCCGGGCTGCGGATAGATCTGCCCGAATTCTTTTTGCGCCATCGAAACGACGTTGCCCTGACGATCGAACAGCAAGGCGCGCGAACTCGTCGTGCCCTGGTCGAGCGCGAGAATGAACTGATCCTGCATGTCTCTGGTCTCCATCCGTCGGTAGTTGTGATCGGCGCTGCGTTGCGGCATCGAGCCTTTGGCCGCGTGCCGCATGTTATGCGATGTCCGGCAAATCCTCAGTGTGCCCTCAGTGCGCCGTATGCGCGCTCGTCGCGTGCGAGCCGGCGAACCAGCCTTCGATCGCGGCCGTCACCGCGTCCATCGTACCCGGTTCGACATGCAAGCCGAGCTTCGAGCGGCGCCACAGGACGTCCTGCGCGCACGTCGCCCATTCTGCATCGCGCAGGTAGCGCAGTTCCGCTTCATAGATGCCCGGCGCAATGGCCTGACCCAAGCCGTCCAGCGACATCGCATCGCCGACTACACGGCTCGCGCGCGTGCCGTAGGCGCGCGCATAGCGGCGCGCGAGAGACGCGGGCAGCCACGCGTGTTGCTTCGCGAAGGCATCGGCGAACGGCTCGAAACGCGCGAGCGCGATGTCGCCGCCCGGCAGCGGCGCGCCGGCCGTCCACGCACCGGCGCCCGAACCGAGCGCGCGGCACAAGACGTCCGACGCTTCCTCCGCGAGCTTGCGGAACGTCGTGATCTTGCCGCCGAACACCGAGATGAGCGGCGCACCGTCACCCTCGTCCATCTCCAGTGTGTAGTCGCGCGTGACGGCAGACGGGTTGTCGGCGTTCTCATCCTCGAGCAGCGGACGAACACCGGAAAAGGTCCAGCACACGTCCGCAGGCGTGATCTTGTGCTTGAAGTAGTGGTTGATCGACTCGCAGAGATAACGTATTTCGTCGCCGCCGATCGCGACCTTCGCGGGGTCGTCGCGGTACTCCACGTCGGTCGTGCCGATCAGCGTGAAGTCGTGTTCGTAGGGGATCGCGAAGATGATCCGCTTGTCCAGATTCTGGAAGATATACGCGTGGTCGTGATCGAAAAGGCGCTTCGTCACGATATGGCTGCCCTTGACGAGGCGCACGCCGTGACGCGCGTCGCGGCCAAACACCCCGTGCAGCACGTCGCCCACCCACGGCCCTGCCGCGTTTGCAATCGCGCGGGCCCGGACTTCGAAGGTCGAGCCATCCGGGCGCATGAGCCGCGCCAGCCACTCGCCGCCGACGCGCCGCGCGGCAACGAGCTTCGTGCGCGTGAGGATCCGGGCGCCGCGTTCCTTTGCGTCGAGCGCGTTGAGCACGACGAGGCGCGCGTCGTCCACCCAGCCGTCCGAATAGACGAAGCCACGCCGGATCGAATCGATGAGCGGCGCGCCTGCCGGATGGCGGCGCATGTCGATGCCGCGCGAGCCGGGCAGCAGTTCGCGCGTCGCGAGGTGATCGTAGAGGAAGAGGCCGGCACGGATCAGCCACCCCGGACGCAGGTTCGGCATGTGCGGCATCACGAAGCGAAGCGGCCACATGATGTGCGGCGCCGCGCGCAGCAACGTCTCGCGCTCCTGCAGCGCCTTGCGCACGAGGCCGAATTCCTTGTACTCGAGATAGCGCAGGCCGCCGTGAATCAGCTTCGTGCTGGCCGACGAGGTGTGCGACGCGAGATCGTCCTGTTCGCAAAGGACTACCGAGAGGCCGCGCCCGGCTGCGTCGCGCGCGATACCGACACCGTTGATCCCGCCACCGACCACTAGCAAGTCGCACCGATTCTGTTCACTCACCTGCTGTTCCCGGAATATGGATGAAGGTGACATGTTCGAAATCGAACTTTAATGAACAAATTCGAAAATGTACAGTTCGACTTTGGGATCGGGTGGATGAGCAGATTGCAGACGGAACCTTGATTTGATTTGCTCGCAAAGGAAGGTTCCGATTCAAGTCACCACCATAAAAATACACCAATATAAACATTGTTAATATAAATTTATTCCTTTTACATTCATAAAAATAGTTACTTTATCTCAGCACAGAAGCCTTCAGCCTCAATTGCCTGAGCGCACTCAGATCGACACGAGCCACAAGAAGGGGCGCGCACCGCCCGCAACTGAAGGTGTTCCAATCCGAACGCTTTTGGAGAGTGCGCAGGGTCAATCCAGAACAGAAACCGTCGAGTGAACCCACTAGAGTGGATGCGTACATCTGAGAGGCCACGGACACGGAGGGTCACAGTGGCATCGAAGTGCCGCATGCGGGCGACCGGGAAGAATCTTGCCCCAGTTAATTTCTTGCCACGACGCCCAGGATGCTCGCCCCGGGACAATGACGAGCGCCATCGGATCAATCCTGTCTGGCTATTTGGTGCCCACGGCACACGAAGCCCCACTAGCCGCTTTCGCATAGGCAATACACCGCCGGGCGAGGACTTCCGTCGGGTCGACCAGATTCACACGAGCACCGGTCCGCCCGACAAATTCGCGTCGCGGCAGAAGAAGCGGGAGTTCCGTGCATCCCAGCACGATGATTTCCACACCTTGGCAAATCAGACCTTCGACTGCCTCGGCGATGTCCTCCTGACATTGCCCCGTGGTGAACCCCGCCTTGACGCCTTGCTTGCCGTAGATCGCCTCCATCACGCGCGCCTGGACGGTTTCCTCGGGCGCAACCTGGCAAAGTCCGTGCATTTCGAGCGCCTTGGCATAGACGCCGCTTGCAATCGTGCCGGTGGTGGCCAAAACGCCAATCTCCCGTTGATTGGGCCACGTTTCTCGCAGATATCGAGCAGTCTCCGTCAGCATGTTGACAATGGGTATGCCGAGGTACGGCTGGATACGGTCGACAAACGCATGAGCGGTGTTGCATGGAATCGCGATGATGTCAGCATCGCCCTCCTCCAGCCGCTTGCATGTGGCGTAGAGCGATACGGTCGGGTCCTCGCCATCAGCAATCAGATTCTCGGTGCGATCTGGAATCCTGGGATTCTGTTCAACGAGCAACCTGATGTGGTCCTGGTCACGCTGGGCCGGCGTGTTGCGCACGATCTTGTCGAGGAAATCAACTGTCGCTGCCGGGCCTACACCGCCCACTACACCGACCTTGAAGACACCCGCAGGTGTCGCGTCCTGAGTCGCCGCGACCTGCTGCGCATACACAAGATTGGAGTCGATCAGCGGCACATCCAGCGGCCGGATTTCGTCGACAACAAGCGCAATCTCCGTCATGCCCGGCACGATGACATTGACACCTTGGCCGACCAGATCGGCACACGCCTTGTGCAACAGTTCAACCGGACGCCCACGCAGATTCCCGCTGTTGATGCCTTGCGGGCCATACACCGCTTCGGTGAGAAGGTCGATACCGTCGTACAGGCGCGGGTGAACGACCTCGAACTCGGGCGGCGCGAAGTAACGCTCGAACAATCGCTTTTCCCGTGTATAAGCCGAGGCGAGAACACCAATTCGTCTGGCCCCGCCTGGTCGCCGGCGGATATGCTGGCGAAGAGAGTCGATCATGTCGACGATCTGAAGACTCGTGTTCGATTTGAGTTCGTCGATGAACGTATGACTGAGAAAGCAGGGAAGCACAACTGTCGCGACACCCCGCTTTTCAAAGTCGCGAATCATGTCGAAGACATACAGCTTGCGCTCCGTCATCGCTGCGCCATTACCGCCGGAGCCGCGAAACGGATGTTGCTGGAAAATCACATCGGCATTTTCAGCATCCGTTGACGGATGCATCGTCTTCATCAATTTGAAGAAGACATCGGCGCTTCCGACCGGCCCGAGGCCGCCGACAATACCGTATTTGCGTGTGCTTCCGGCAATTGCGGACGTCATTTTGCGCCAGCCTCCGCCTGCTCGAATGCGCCAGCGTCGTCGCGCGCGCTCTGACGCTTGCTTTCCCACTTTGCAATGGCGGCTGTCGCAATGCTATTACCGATGACGTTCGTCATTGTGCGTCCCATGTCGAGGATCTGGTCAATGGCGAGAACCATTGCCACGCCAGCCGCTGGCAGATGAAACATCGGCGCGACCGCTGCAACTACGACGACCGAGCCGCGCGGCACGCTGGCCATACCCTTGCTGCTGAGCATCAGCACAAGGAGCATGAAGATCTGCTGCGATACAGGCATGTCGACGCCGAAAGCCTGCGCGATGAAGATTGCCGCAAAGGCCTGATACATCATCGAGCCGTCGAGATTGAACGCATACCCTAGCGGCAGCGTGAAACCGACCACCTTCTTGTCTACGCCGAACTTCTCCAGTTGCTCGGTCAAACGCGGATAGGCCGCCTCACTGCTCGCCGTCGAGAACGCGATCATCGCCGGCTCGCGCACGGCCTTGAGCAAGTTTCCGACGCGGCGGCCAAGGACGACGTAGCCGACGCCAATGAGGATTGCCCACAACAGCGCCAGCCCCAGATAGAACGAGCCGATCAGCTTGCCGTAGGTGTACAGCACATCAACGCCACGCAGCGTGACCGCCGAGGCAATGGCCCCGAATACGCCCAGCGGCGCAAAACGCATCACGTAGTTCGTCAAGCGCAGCATGACGGGCACCATTCCGTCGATGGCCTGGATGACCACCTTCACGCGCTCGCCCCGCTTCAACGCGCTCAGCGCCATCCCAAGAAAAACCGAGAAGACGAGAATCTGCAGGATGTCGTTGCGCGCCATTGCGTCCAGCAAACTGGTCGGGAACGCATGAGTGATGACATCCTTGACGTTCAGCGCCGAAGTGTTCAGGCCGGTGCTCACTTCCGCACCGCTCTCGACCAGATGCAAGCCCGCGCCGGGCTGCAACAGATTGGCCAGCACGAGGCCAAGACTCAGCGAAAGCAGCGATGCGCAGATGAACCAACTCACGGAGCGAAGTCCGATGCGGCTGACGTCCTGCCCACTGTCCATCCCAGCCAGTCCGGACACAAGTGTCGCGAAGACCAGCGGCGCGATGATCATCTTGATGAGCCGCAGGAAGATGTCCGTGACGATGGAGAAGTAACCAGCCACGGCCTTGATCGTCGCCGGATCAGTCAGGCTCGTATGGCAGGCATAGCCGGCAATGACGCCGAGCACCATGCCGGCGGCAATATTCAACGTAAGGCGATTTTTCATTTGCATCCGTCCTTGAGTGGCGGATGACAGTCGGCACTTGACTGCCATTCGCTGAAAGAGACTCGAAGCGAAGTCGAACAGACGTCGCGCCGCGATCAAGACGGATGGTAGAGACGATCTGTGAGGCTTGAATGCTAGTGCGGCATGCGGGTATGCGGATGCCGCATAAGCCGGGAAAACCATTAGTCTTAAGGTGAGCTTAGAGAGTATCAGGCATTTTTGCTAAGGGCTGCAAAGTGGACAAGCATAAGCATGGAGAATACGACGAGGTGCAAACCAGCCAGGGTTCGGGCAATCGCTCGTGGTCTCTGGCGAGTCGGCGGTAGCGGTTGAGCCAGTCGAAGCTGCGCTCGATCACCGAGCGGCGCGGCAACAGCACGAAGCCCTTTCTCACCTCGGGCAGCCTCTAAATGCCGCACTTCGAGCCTAACCTAGCCACGGGCGGATGAAACTGCACGAAGGTGCTGCCACAGCGAGTTCAGAAACTCGTTATGGTTGGACGCATCACGGTAGACGCGAAGCGCGATCTCCAGATTCCATGAGGATGGGCCGGCCGGAACCAGCACGCCGCTATCGAGTTCGGCCGTCATTGCGCTCTTCGGAAGCCACGCAAGTCCATCACCCTCCAACACCAGCTTTTTGAGGACCTCGGCCATGTCTGATTCATAGTGAAGCCGCAAGGCCGGCATACTTGGTGAGCGACGAAGCAGCAGCGCGAGACAACGGCCAAAATAGCTCGTTTCCGTATACGAAATATGCGGCAGTGGTTGTTTTGTTGTTCCGGGCAAACGGAATTTCGGAGCAGAGCGCTGGCTTGGTCTGCTGACAGGCATAAGCGTATCGATACCAACCATGACATGCTCATATCTGGTTGGATCGAGATGCAGGGGAAGCTCGGGGTGGTGATAGGCGAACATCAACTCGCAGTTGCCGTTCACGAGCATCAAGATCGAGTCATGCACGTTGGTCGGTGTCACACGTGCCTGCACCTCGCCAAAATGCAACTCAAGCGCCTTCAGCCACGACGGCAGAAAATTCAGCGCGATCGTGTGCCCTGCAGCAATCTGGAGGCTCTTCCCCGAAATGCGCTGCTCGGTGCGTATGATGGCGCGCGTATCGAAGAGCTTGTGAAGAATGTCTTCAGCGACCTCCCGAAACAGTTGACCTGCCGGCGTGAGCGCCGGCGGAAAGCTGCTACGGTCGATCAGCTCCGCGCCGACCCACTGTTCAAGAGACTGAATCCGTCTGCTGAATCCGGATTGGGTCACGTTCCGGAATTCTGCTGCACGTGAAAAGCTCTGGTATTGAGCGAGGGCGAGGAAGTCCTCTATCCACTTGATCTCCATGGCGGATGGCTGGCCTTGCAGGTTACGGGACGTTGTCCTCGCGACAATAGCATTCTACCGTTGCGCCCTTTGTACGTACGCTCAGTCGAAGTCGGAACCGATGGCAATGCAACGAAGCTCCGGCGCTCTTAAGCATCAGTAAGTCGTAGAGAACGCCTCCTGTACTCTGGCCGGCGACGTGACGTCGTTGGCAATGAGCAACTGCGTCAGCAAACGAGCCTTTTGAGGATTGAGGTCAAGCGATGCGACAAAGCCGCTCTTGTCGTCGTCAACTTCAACATTCCGGTTCACGAAACCCGACCCAACCCGCGAAGCCCGTACGACTACGATCCCGCTCTTCGCAGCACGCTCCATGGCCGCCAACGCAGCCCTGGAAACATCACCGTCGCCAACGCCTGCGATCACGATACCTTTTGCGTTGTCAGCGACGGCGTGGTCGATTTGCGACGCATCCATGTTGCTGTGGGCGTAGACGATATCGACGCGCGGCAACTCGCCCGTAGCGGGCAACTTGAACGCAGCATGGTGCGATTCGGTGACTGGCGTAACGTAGCGTACCGATGCGGGATCGACATATCCAATCGGCCCGGCATTCGGCGACAGAAAGGTCTGGACGGAGGTCGTATTCGTCTTGGTGATCCAGCGAGGGTCGTGGATCGTATCGTTCATCACCACCATGACGCCACGTCCCTGAGACTGCGGACTGGCTGCCACCTCCACTGCCTCGAGGAGGTTATTCGGCCCGTCCGCGCTCACCACACCACCTGGGCGCATCGAGCCGACAAGAACGACCGGCTGGCGGGTGTGCAGCACATTCTTCAAGAAGAAGGCAGTCTCTTCCATCGTATCCGTGCCGTGCGTAATTACGACACCGTCGGCTTCACCACGAGCGAAGATTTCGTTGATGCGTTTAGCCAGCTGAAACCAGATACCGTCACTCATATCCTGTGAGCCAACGTTCGAAATCTGTTCGGCAGAGATGGTTGCAAATTTGCCGATACCGGGGACGTCCTTGATCAACTGCTTCCCGGTTCTCTCGCCGGAGTTGTAGCCGATGGCCGACCGGGCGTCAGCCGTGCCGGATATCGTCCCGCCAGTTGCGAGAACGATGATGCGCGGCAGTTTCTTTGGGGCCTCGTTGGGCGTCGATGCACCGGCATTGTCGCCAGCGGCAACGGCGGAAGTCGAGAAGACAGGGAGGGCAAAAATCGCCGCAATCAGCAAGGCACTCACTGTGCGGTATGACGAAAAGACGAGTCGGGGAAGCGTGTTCATGATCGTACCTGAAGGAATAAGGAACCATGCCAGTGCTGCGTCGGACTTCGGCGTGTGGGCGATTAACCGGGCTCGTTCGAGGGCACCGAAAAACCGGCTCCGCCATCCACCCGGCCCACGCGTGTGAGAGCGCCCTCGATGCAAAGGGCAACCCGTCCGCAGTACGCTAGAAGAGACCTTGGAGCGAAGTTGGCCAGACAGCGCACCAGAGTCAGAAGGGATGGTAGGGACGGTCAAAAAAACGTTGATGCTAGTCATGCATGCCCGCATGCGAATTTCGCATAAGCGGGGAAAACCCTGGGATGCTCCGACGTCGCTAAAACTTCCTTCCAGATCCTTCGGATACGTGCGCCATAAAACGCGCACAAACCGAACGTGCGACTTTCAGTCGGCGACGTACACCTGCGTGCCAGCAGCGGCCACCGTTTCGCTCATTTCCGGCGGCAGTGGCTTGTCGGTGAAGAGCGCGTGGATCTGTTCCAGATGCCCCTGGCGCACGAGCGCCGGCCGCCCGACTTTCGAATGATCCATCACGAGATAGACAGTACGCGCGTGCTGCATGATCGCCTCGGCGACACGCACTTCGCGCGTGTCGAAGTCGCGCAGCGTGCCGTCGGTTTCGATGGCCGACGTGCCGATGATCGCGTAATCGACCTTGAACTGCCGGATGAAGTCGATCGTCGCCTCGCCCACGATGCCCTTGTCCCACGGCCGCACGATGCCGCCCGTGATCAGCACCTCACATTCGGGATAGCCGCTCATCATGCTCGCAACGTTCAGGTTGTTCGTGACGACGCGCAGCCCGTGATGATGGTTCAACGCGCGCGCCACTTCCTCGGTCGTCGTGCCGAGGTTGATGAAGAGCGATGCCTGATCGGGAATATGCGAAGCCGCGAGCGCGCCGATGCGCCGCTTCTCGTCATGGAACATGCGTTGACGCGCGCCATAGGAGACGTTTTCCGAACTGGTCGGAAGGCTCGCGCCGCCGTGGTAGCGGCGCAGCAGATTCATGTCGGCGAGCCAGTTCACGTCGCGGCGGATCGTCTGCGGCGTCACGTTGAAGTGCGCAGCGAGATCGTCGACGGTGACGAAGCCGTCGCGCTGCACCCATTCGAGCAACTCCTGCTGGCGTGCGTTGAGGGTGAGGCGCGGGTCTCGGGTCATGGTCTCGGGTTGTGGGCATCATTCGATGCGGGCGCGCGATAGCTGTTCTATTGTACGGGGAGTCGCCCGACACCCGAAACGTCGCGCACGCAACGTGCGGCGCGCCGTTCGAGGCAAATCGGCGCGTAGCAAGCCTCGCTCGCACTCACCGGAGAGACGACATGAATCGACCGCCCTTTCAGCGCGTGCTCGTTGCCGCGTTCGCGGCGCTGGCGACCTCGGCCGTGCTGGCCCGGGGAATCACCCTGGCTCCTCCGCCGCCGCGCACCGAGGCGGTGCCGGCGGCGCGCGCGGGCTACGTGTGGGACCCGGGCCACTGGAACTGGGTCCGCGGGCGCTACGTCTGGGCGGACGGCCGCTGGCTGGAGGATCGCCCCGACCATCACTGGACGCCGGGGCACTGGATCAATGAAGGCCGGACCTGGCGATGGGAGCCAGGGAAATGGGATTGAACTGCTGCCGCTGAGCCCCTGCCGGTGAAACGGCGCTCCCTCATGAAAACGCTACCGGTTCAGAAACCGGCGGCAAGACCGTCGCGCCGCGAGTCGCTCGCCGCGACGTAGCCGCGCTCGGGATCGTCGCGATCGAGCTTCCAGATGAACTGGCCCGAGCCGAAATCCATATACGGATCGTCGATGCGCTTGATCCGGTGGCCGAGCGCTTCCAGCGTGCGCGCGGTATCGGGATCGAAGGTCGATTCGATGTCGAGCGTGAAGTCGCGATTGACCTTCCAGCGCGGCGCATCGCAGGCGGCCTGCGGCTGCTGGGCGTAGTCGAGCATGCGGACCGCCGTCTGCAGATGGCCTTGCGGCTGCATGTCGCCGCCCATCACGCCGAAACTCATCACCGCCTCCTCGCGGCCGTCCACCTGCCGCGTGAGGAACGCCGGAATGATCGTATGGAACGGGCGCTTGCCGCCCGCCACCGCGTTCGGCGACGCGGGGTCCATCGAAAAACCGCAGCCGCGGTTTTGCAGCGCGATGCCGGTGTCCGGCACGACCACGCCCGAACCGAAGCCCATGTAGTTCGACTGGATGAAGCTCACCATCATGCCGCGCTCGTCGGCGGCCGACAGGTAGATCGTGCCGCCCGCCTTCGGCATGCCGAAGCCGAAGTGCGTCGCGCGCTTGCGGTCGATCAGCTTCGCGCGCGACTTCAGGTAAGCGTCGTCGAGCATCTGTTCGGGCGTCACGTCCATCGAACGCGGGTCGGCCACGTAGCGATAGACGTCCGCGAACGCGAGCTTCATCGCCTCGATCTGCAGATGCTGCGACTCGGCGCCGTCGAGCGGCAGCGACCCCATGTCGAACTGTTCGAGAATGCCGAGCGCGATGAGCGCCCCGATACCCTGCCCGTTCGGCGGAATCTCGTGCACCGTATGGCCGCGATACGGCTTGCCGATCGGCTCGACCCAATCCGCGCGGTAATTGCGCAGATCGTCGAGCGTCATTGCGCCGCCGCATTCGCGCGAAAACGCCGCGATGCGCCCGGCGATCTCCCCTTCGTAAAACGCGCGCGGCCCCTGCGCGGCGATGCGGCGCAGCGTGGCCGCGTGGCCCGGCAAGCACACGCGCTCGCTCACCTCGGGCGCGCGGCGGTGCGGCATGAACGTCGCGGCGAAACCGGGCTGATCGCGCAGATCGGGAATCGCGGCCCGCCACTTTTGAGCGACGATGTTCGCGACCGCATGGCCGCGTTCGGCGATCTCGATAGCGGGCGCCATCAGGTCGGCGAACGGCAACGAGCCGAACTTCGCGTGCAGCGCCTCCCAGCCCGCGATCACGCCCGGCACCGTCACGGCATCCCAGCCGCGCAGCGGTTGTTTGGCGAGCCCGTTTTCCTCGCCGTAGCGCTTGCGGAAGTAGTCGACGCTCCAGGCCGCGGGCGCCGTGCCCGACGCGTTCAGCCCGTGCAGACGGCTGCCGTCCCACACGAGGGCGAACGCATCGCCGCCGAGGCCGCACGACACGGGCTCGACGACCGTGATCGCGGCTGCCGCGGCGATCGCCGCATCGACGGCATTGCCGCCCTTCCACAGCATGCGCAGCCCGGCCTGCGCGGCGAGCGGGTGCGACGTCGAAACGATGTTGCGGGCGAACACCGGCTGGCGCGGTGTCGGATATGGGTTTTGCCAGTCGAAGCGTGTCATTGTCGGGAGGTCCGTCAGTGATGAATGGCGGGCCGGCTGAACACCGGTGCCTGGCGTCGATTATGTTGAAGGCCGGAACGGAAAAACATCGGTATTTTTCTGCTGATGCTTAAGTTTCGCTTTCATGCTTTCATGACGCCTACCGCGCCCGGCTGGCCGGTCGAGCGGCCACCTGCGAGCCTGTCGTGCGCAATGCGACGGTATAGTGGAAGGATCCATGCGAACAACGACATCCCGGTTCCGGACGGCGATAGCGCCGTCGAAGCGGCGCGCCATCGCGCTGATCCTGCTGTGCGCCGCGACGCTCGCCGGGTGCCAGTTGCCGCCGCTCGGCCACCGCACGGAGTCGACGGCCCTCGACGCGCAGGAAGCACAGGCCACGCCGCTCGGTCACGCGATTGCCGGCGAGCTGACCGCGCATCCCGGCCTCACGGGCATCGACCCGCTGGCCGATCCGCTCGACTCGTTCGCCGCGCGCGTCGATCTCGTGCGGACGGCACAACGCACGCTCGACGTCCAGTACTACATCTGGCGCAACGACCTCACCGGCACACTGCTGCTCGAAGCACTGCGCCAGGCGGCGGACCGCGGCGTGCACGTGCGGCTCCTGCTCGACGACAACGGCACGGCATCGTCGCTCGACCCCACGCTGGCGGCACTCAACGCGCATCCCAACATCGAGGTGCGGCTCTTCAATCCGTTCGTGGTGCGCAAGCCGAAGTTCATCAGCTTTCTCTGGGACTTCTCGCGGCTGAACCGGCGCATGCACAACAAGTCGCTCACGGCCGATAGTGCGGCGACGATCCTCGGCGGCCGCAACATCGGCGACGAGTATTTCGGCGCCACCGACGGCATCGTGTTCGCCGATCTCGACGTGCTCGTGATCGGCCCCGCCGCGACCGACGTGGCGCACGATTTCGACCGCTACTGGGCGAGCGCGTCGGCGTGGCCTGTCGACCGGATCCTGCCCGCGCCCGAGCCGCGAGACCTCGACTCGCTCGACCGCACTGCGCAGGCCATCGAGGTGAACCCCGCCGCCGCCGCTTACGTGAAGTCGCTGGAGAAAACGACGGACGTGCGCCGCCTCATGAACGGCACGCTGCCGCTCGACTGGGCGAAGGCGCGTCTCGTCAGCGACGATCCCATGAAAGCGAAGGGCAAAGCCGCACCGGATTCGCTGATACTCGCGCAACTGCACGCCGTCCTCGGCGACCCGACGCACGAACTCGACCTCGTCTCGCCGTACTTCGTCCCCGCTGAAGCGGGTACGCGCTACTTCACGGAACTCGCATCGAAGGGCACCGAAGTGCGCGTGCTCACGAACTCGCTCGAAGCCACCGACGTCCTGCCCGTTCACGCGGGCTACGCGCGGCGGCGCGAGGAACTGCTGAAAAGCGGCGTCGAACTGTTCGAACTGCGCCGGGCCGCCGGCACCGAAAAAAACAAATACGCGTACCGGGAGACGGGCGGCGGCGTGTTCGGCAGCTCGGGGTCGAGCCTGCACGCGAAGACCTTCGCCGTGGACGCCGATCACGTCTTCGTCGGCTCGCTGAATTTCGATCCGCGCTCGGCCAACCTCAATACCGAACTCGGGTTCGTGATCGACAGCCCCGAACTCGCGCGACGCATCGAAACGACGTTCTGGTCGAAGGTGCCGCAGCTTGCGTATCAGGCGGAGCTCGACCAGAACGGCAAGCTCTACTGGATCCGGCATGACGGCAACGCCACCATACGCTACGACACCGAGCCCAACACGACATGGACGACGCGGCTCGGCGTCTGGTTCTTTTCGCTTCTGCCGATCGAGTGGTTGCTGTGAGCGGCAGGGTCGCGCGCAGAACCGGCGGGGTTATTCCCTATTCCGGCGAAGTTGTCTATTCAACATGATCTCCAGCAATACGTGAGCGGCCCGGTGGCCGCGTTCGTCCCTCTGTCCCTAACGGAGATCCTCGTGGCCCAACCTGAATCCGTCGTCGGTATCGAGCCCGACGGCCGCAAGCTGCTGGAAACGCGGTCCATCGACTACATCCCCGACACAGAACGCCACGGCAGCCTGCTCAGCCAGTTCACGCTGTGGCTGTCGGCCAACCTGCAGGTCACGGCGATCATTACGGGCGCGCTCGCCGTGGTGCTGGGCGGCGATGTGTTCTGGTCCCTCGTCGCGCTATCGACTGGACAACTGGTGGGCGGCGCCGTCATGGCGCTGCACGGCGCCCAGGGGCCGCAGCTCGGCCTGCCTCAGATGATTTCGAGCCGCGTCCAGTTCGGCGTCTACGGCGCGGCCATCCCCATCGCACTGGTATGCATCATGTATGTGGGCTTCTCCGCGAGCGGCACCGTGCTCGCGGGCCAGGCCGCCGCGCAACTGCTGAACATCTCCGACACCGCGGGAATCTGCGTCTTCGCCACGCTCATCGTCGTGCTCACGCTGCTCGGCTATCGTTCGATTCACTTCGTCGGGCGCATCGCAAGCGTGATCGGCGTGGCCGCATTCGTCTACATGTTCGCCCAGTTGTTCGCACACCATGACATCGGCGCGCTGCTCGCCAACCGCCATTTCGCGCTGCCGGGCTTTCTGCTCTCCATGTCGCTCTCCGCTTCGTGGCAGATCGCATTCGGCCCCTATGTCGCCGATTATTCGCGCTATCTGCCGCGCTCGACCTCGCCCATGCGCACGTTCCTCGCCGTGGGCCTCGGCTCGGTGGCCGGCGCGCAGGCCGCGATGGTGTTCGGCGTGTTCGCGGCCGCGCTCGCGGGTCACGCGTTCGCCCATCACGAAGTCGCCTATGTCGTCGGGCTCGGTGCGAGCGGCGCGGTCGCCTCGATGCTGTACTTCAGCATCGCGTTCGGCAAGCTCACCGTGACCACGCTCAACGCGTACGGCAGCTTCATGTCGATGGCGACCGTGGTAAGCGCGTTCCGCGCGAAGCACACGATCTCGATGCATCATCGCTTCGTCTATATCGTCGTCATGGTCGGCATTTCGACGCTCGTCGCGCTCGCGGGCCGTCATTCTTTTCTCAAGGAATTCACGGCCTTCATCCTGTTCCTGCTCGCGTTTTTCACGCCGTGGAGCGCGATCAATCTCGTTGATTACTACTGCTTCACGCAATCGCGCTACGACGTGCCTGCGCTCTCGAATCCGGACGGACGCTATGGCCGCTGGAACGTCAAGACCATCGCGATCTACGTAGGCGGCGTCCTCGTACAGATGCCGTTCATCTCCAGCAGCTTCTACACCGGCCCGTTCGTCGATGCGCTCGGCGGCACCGACATTTCGTGGATTCTCGGTCTCATCGTGCCGGGCGTGGTGTATTACGTGACGACCGCCGGCTCGCGTGAGTCCATTCCCGACCGCCCGATCCTGCCCGCTGACGGCCAGTGATCGCACGTCGCCGCGCGGCGTGCATGTCGGAGGCGGTTCACCGTTTGTGCTTCAGGCCGCCTCTGCGGTTTGGCTTACTGCCCAGCGTTCAACGCCTTCACCGCGTCGAGCGCGCCGCCCACCATGTCGCGCAGCACAGGCTCGACCTTGTTCGCGAGTTCGGGCACGTAGTCGAACGGCGCCGTCTCGCTCATGTAGGTCGACTGGCACATTTCGAGCTGGATCGCATGCACGCCGTCGTGCGGCGCACCGAAATGCCGCGTGATGTAACCGCCCTTGAAGCGGCCATTCGCGACCCACGTGTATGCGCCGGCCGCCGCCGCGCGCTCGGCGCGCGCCTGCACCCCGGCGGCTGCGGTGCGGCCGTCCTGCGTGCCGATATTCAGGTCCGGCAGCTTGTTGTCGAAGAGACGCGGCAACACGCTCGCAATCGAGTGCGCCTCCCAGAGCAGCACGTTCGCGTGCTGCGCGCGCAGGCGTTGCAACTCGGCGCGCAGCGCGTCGTGATACGGCTGCCAGTATGCGGCCACGCGACGCTGACGCTCGGCCGCGTCCGGTGCGCAACCCTCGCGATAAACCGGCTCGCCGCGAAACGTTTCGGTCGGGCACAGCGAAGTTGTCGTTTGCCCCGGATAGAGGCTTTCGTCGTTCGGCGGACGGTTCAGGTCGATCACATAGCGCGAGACGCGCGCGCCGAGAATGGTCGCGCCGAGTTCTTTCGCGAAGGCATAGAGCCGGTCGAGGTGCCAGTCGGTATCGGTCACGGTCAGCGCGATATCGGTGTACTGGCCGCGCAGGGCGGTCGGGATCTGCGTGCCGAGGTGCGGGATCGAGATCAGGAGCGGCGCGGTGCCGCGCTCAAGCGTGTAGAGGTCGGTCATAAATCGTAGTGCTCCAGAATGCGCGTGGCGTCATGCGCCGGCGAGCAGGCGCTTCAACGTCTTGCGATAGTCCGCGTACAGGCGGTCTTCGTCGCGGTGGCGGCGTTGGGCCACCACGCGTTCGCCGCCCGTGTAGACGTCGAGAACGGGCGTCTGTCCATGTTCGCAGAATACGACGGACGAAAGCCAGGTCTGCGGCGACTGGTCTGCCAGGTTCGGATGCGCGGCGTCGAGCACGATCCAGTCCGCGCGCGCGCCTGCCGCGAGCGCGCCCGTTGCGCGGCCGGTCGCGCGCGCGCCACCCGCGAGCGCCGCGTCGAACAGACGGTCCGCGACGTGCGCCGTCTGCGGGGCGGCCAGCACGTTGCGCTCGCGGCGCACGAGCCGCTGCCCGTATTCGAGCAGGCGCAATTCCGCGCGCCAGTCGATGCCGATGTGGCTATCCGACCCGACGCCGAACACGCCCTGCGCGTCGAGATAGTCGTGCGCCGGGAAAATGCCGTCGCCGAGGTTCGCTTCCGTCGTGAGGCATAGCCCCGCCACCGCACCGCTCTTCGCCAGCGCAGCGGTCTCGTTTGCGTCGATATGGGTCGCATGAACGAGACACCAGCGATTGTTCACCTCGAAGCGATCGAGCAGCCATTGCACGGGCCGTGCGCCTTCGGTCGCGAGGCACGCCTGAACTTCAGCGGTTTGCTCCGCGATGTGGATATGCACGGGCGCACCGGGCAACGCGGCGTCGAGTCCTTCGAGCAGCGTGCGCAGCGACGCCTGCGAGACCGCGCGCAGCGAATGCGGCGCCACGCCGTAGCGCAGCGCGCCGTGCTCGGGCCGCTCGCGGCGCAGCGTATCGACGAGCGCGAGCAACTGTTCCGGCGAATTGATGAAGCGCCGCTGATCGTCGCGCGGAGGCTGCGTGCCGAACCCGCTGTATTGATAGAGCACCGGCAGCATCGTCATGCCGATACCGGTCTCGCCCGCCGCATCGACCACGCGCTGCGCCAGTTCGGCGGGGTTGCCGTACCGCTGTCCGTCCTGCGCGTGATGCACGTAGTGGAATTCGCAGACGGACGTATAGCCCGCCTTCAGCATTTCGACATAGAGCCAGCGCGCGATCGCGCCGAGGTCATCCGGCGTGATGCGCGCCGCGAAGCGGTACATGAGGTCGCGCCAGGTCCAGAAGCTGTCGGTGGCGCCGGTGCCCAATGCGGCGCGATACTCGGTGAGGCCCGCCATCGCGCGCTGAAACGCGTGCGAATGAAGATCAGGCATGCCAGGCATCAGCGGACCCGATGCCTGCGCGACGCCTTCGGGCGCGCGCGGCAGATCGGGCGTGACGGCTCGCAGCGTGCCCGTCTCATCCCATTCGAGCAGCACGTTGCGGCGCCAGCCGCAGGGAAGATACGCATGCTCCGCGAAGAGCGCCCGTTTCGTGGTCGTTGTATCCATTGCGTGATTCATGCGGTCGGGTGATCAAGCAGTCAGGTTGCGCCGGAAGACGGTCTGGCCGCCGCACACGACGCGCTCGCACAACGGGCGGCCCATCCAGTACGCGAGTTCGGCGAGCGAGTGCACGCGCCACACGGCGAAGTCGGCGGGACGGCCCGCGGCGAGCGCGCCGTGGCGATCCGCGTCGCCGAACGCGCGGGCCGCGTGGCGCGTCACGCCGAGCAGCACTTCGGGCACGGTCATGCGGAACAGCGTGGCCGCCATGTTCATCATCAGCAGCAAAGACGTGGCGGGCGACGTGCCCGGATTGCTATCGGTCGAGATCGCGACGGGCACCTCGTAACGGCGCAGCAGATCGAGCGGCGGCAACTGCGTTTCGCGGATGAAGTAATACGCCCCCGGCAGCAGCACCGCGACGCTGCCCGAGGCTTTCATCGCGGCGGCACCGGCCTCGTCGAGGAACTCCAGGTGATCGGCCGACAACGCGCCATGGCGTGCGGCAAGCGCCGCGCCGCCACCGTTCGAAAGCTGCTCGGCATGCATCTTGACCGGCAGGTTACGCCGCGCCGCCGCCTCGAAGACGCGCTCGCTCTGCGCGAGCGTGAAGCCGATGCGCTCGCAGAACACATCGACGGCATCGACGAGCCCCTCGTCCGCGAGCGCGGGCAGCATGCCTTCGCACACCTCGTCGATGTAGTCGTCGGCGCGGCCCGCGTATTCGGGCGGCAACGCGTGCGCGCCGAGGAACGTGGTCCGCACCGTCACCGCGTAACGCTCGCCGAGGCGCCGCGCGACGCGCAACATCTTGCGCTCCGCTGCGAGTTCGAGGCCGTAGCCCGACTTGATCTCGACGGCCGTCACGCCTTCGGCCAGGAGCGGTTCGAGACGCGCCGCCGATTGCGCGAACAACGCGTCCTCGCTCGCGGCGCGCGTGGCGCGAACCGTCGAGACGATGCCGCCGCCCTCGCGCGCGATCTGCTCATAGCTCACGCCCGCGAGCCGCTGCGCGAATTCGTCGGCGCGCTGGCCCGCATAGACGAGGTGCGTGTGGCAATCGACGAGACCCGGCGTCACCCACGCACCGCGCAGGTCTTCGCGCGGCCAGAGCGCGAACTGCGCGGGCAGGTCCGACGACGCGCCGAGCCACGCGACCTTGCCGTCCTCGACGGCGATCGCCGCATCATCGACCGTGTGCCGCGGATCGCCCTGCGCGCACAGCTTGAGGTTGTGCCAGACAGTTTGCTTCATGACGTCATTGCGGCGTTCGACGACGCCGTACCATTGGATTCACCGTCTCGGCGCGTGCGTATCGGCGTACGTATCGTGTCGAGCCCGGTGTCGAGCGCGACGGCAAGCAACGCGCCCTCGCCTTGCGTTTGCACGTTCACGGATTGCATCTGCGTCGCGTCGATGCGCAGCGTGTCGCCCGCACCGAGCGAAATCGCCGTCTCGCCGTGGTCCAGGCGGACGTCGAACGCGCCCTGCGCGCAATAGAGCAGCACGGTTCGCGCCGCGATGTCACGCACCATCGGCGCGCGCCATACGTCGAGCGTACCGCGCGCCGCATCGCGACGCACCATCAGATTGAAGTCGCGCGTGGGACCGTCCACGAGCCGCGCGTCGATCGACGTTTCGCCGGCGAAGCGCGCGATGTCGAGCGGCTTCGCGAGTGTATGCGTATGCGTCGTCGCGCCAGGACCGGCCTCGTCGAGTACCATGCCCGCACCTTCGAGCAGGACCAGCGTGCGGTCCACACCATCGAAGCGCGAGAACGGCCCCGGCTGCGCGACGTCGGCGACGCTCACGCGCCACGCGAATGCGTCGAGCGAAACGCCTTCGGCCGCGGCAGGCGCCACCGCGATCTCGTGCGTGACGCCGCCACCGTTCTTCCACGGCGACGCCACGAGGTCCGCGCCGCGCCGCAACGCCACGCGAGCGCCGCTCATCGCCCGAGCATCGGCAGCTTCAGACCCGCGTCGCGCGCCGTCTGCTGCGCGAGTTCGTAGCCGGCATCCGCATGACGCATCACGCCCGTCGCCGGATCGTTGTGCAGCACGCGACCCAGACGCGCATGCGCGGCTTCCGTGCCGTCCGCGACGATCACCACGCCCGCGTGCTGCGAAAAGCCCATGCCGACGCCACCGCCATGATGCAGCGACACCCACGACGCCCCGCCCGCCGTATTGAGCAGCGCGTTGAGCAGCGGCCAGTCGCTCACGGCGTCCGAGCCGTCCTTCATCGCTTCGGTTTCGCGGTTCGGGCTCGCCACCGACCCCGTGTCGAGGTGATCGCGGCCGATCACGATCGGCGCCTTCAGCTCGCCGTTCCTGACCATTTCGTTGAACGCCTGGCCGAGGCGATAGCGGTCCTTCACGCCGACCCAGCAGATCCGCGCGGGCAGCCCCTGGAACGCGATGCGCTCGCGCGCCATGTCGAGCCAGTTGTGCAGATGCGGGTCGTCGGGGATCAGTTCCTTCACCTTCGCGTCGGTCTTGTAGATATCCTCGGGATCGCCCGAGAGCGCGACCCAGCGGAACGGTCCCTTGCCCTCGCAGAAGAGCGGACGGATATACGCCGGCACGAAGCCCGGGAAATCGAACGCGTTTTCGACGCCCATTTCCAGCGCCATCTGGCGAATGTTGTTGCCGTAGTCGAGCGTGGCCGCGCCGCGCTGCTGAAGCGTGAGCATCGCCTGAACCTGCCTGGCCATCGACTGCTTCGCGGGCGTCACGATGCTCTGCGGATCGACCTTCTGCGCCTCGCGCCATTGCGCGACGCTCCAGCCTTGCGGCAGATAGCCGTTGATCGGATCGTGCGCGCTCGTCTGGTCGGTCACGCAGTCCGGCGTGATGCCGCGGCGCACGAGTTCGGCGAACACGTCCGCCGCGTTGCCGAGCAGCCCCACCGACACCGGCTGGCCCGTGCGCTTCGCTTCCTCGACGATGGCGAGCGCCTCGTCGAGCGTCATCGCCTTGCGGTCCACGTAACGCGTCTTCAGGCGGAAGTCGATGCGCGTCTCGTCGCACTCCACGGCGATCATCGAAAAGCCTGCCATCGTCGCCGCGAGCGGCTGCGCGCCGCCCATGCCGCCCAGGCCGCCCGTGAGAATCCAGCGGCCTGTCGCTTCGCCGTTGAAGTGCTGGTTCGCGACCGCGTAGAACGTCTCGTAGGTGCCCTGCACGATGCCCTGCGAGCCGATGTAGATCCAGCTGCCCGCCGTCATCTGGCCGTACATCATGAGGCCCTTGCGGTCGAGTTCGTGGAAGTGCTCCCACGTCGCCCAGTGCGGCACGAGGTTCGAATTCGCGAGCAGCACGCGCGGCGCGTCGGCGTGCGTGCGGAACACGCCCACCGGCTTGCCCGACTGGATCAGCAGCGTTTCGTCTTCGCCCAGATCCTTGAGCGACGCGAGAATCTGGTCGAAGCACGCCCAGTTGCGCGCGGCACGGCCGATGCCGCCATACACGACGAGCGCATGCGGATGCTCGGCGACCTCGGGGTCCAGATTGTTCTGGATCATCCGGTAGGCGGCTTCCGCAATCCAGGTCTTGCAGACTTTCTCGCTGCCGCGCGGCGCGCGGATCGTGCGGGTGGGATCGAGGCGAGGGTCGGTGAAGTTCGGATGGTTCATGGCGTCCGTGCGGTTCGGGAAAGGGTCCAGGGTCAGCGCCATGCCCTTATGGAAACTTCTGGAAAGGCGGCATCGCGCTGCGACGTGGGCCTAGTCTAACGCCCTCAAGTTGTATATACAACTCGTTTAATCGGATTCGTCGTAGGGAATTACCCTAAATAATTTGCCGTGAAGTATGCAATCTTTGGGGTGCGGGCAGGCGTCATGGCGCCTCGCGTTGACTAGACAACGCGATGAATGGCGAACCGGGATGAACAAAACGGAGGGAACGTGCGAAACCTAGCGCGGACAGGATTGCGCGCAAGGGATCAGGCTGGAGATGAATGCCATGGCGTCAAAGAGAAACGCCGGACAGGGACAGCAAGGGCCGCAGCGCCCGCCCGATCAAACCGTCCCAGCCAGATGAAACCTCGACGCCGGATGCCACAACCTGACCGACGTCGCCACATGACGCCCGACCCACGTACGCCGAAGCAGCAGCAAACACGGTTCGCCGATCTCCATCTCGAGGTACTGCCTGACGCGCGCATCGGGCTTCTGCGCGTAGATGCGGAATTCGGCGCGCTGGACGGGCGCAAGACGGACCATGTAGTGGTTCGGCGTTTCCAGCGTGAAGTCCTGCGCCAGATAATCCGGAAACACTTTGGGATTCACATAGCGGTCTTCGTACTGGATCGGCCCGCCCTCTTCGTAGTGCACGATGCGCGAGTGAAACGCCGGCCCCGCCGCGAGTTCGAGCGCCGCGACGGCCGACGGATCGTCGCTCGTCTCCAGCCCCAGCACGCGCGCCGTGTGGCGATGTCCGCGCGCGGCGATTTCATCGGCGATATTGCGGATCTGCAGCACCGTCGATTCGTACTGGCGCGGCGCCACGAAGGTCCCCGATCCGCGCACGCGGTTCAGCACGCCCTCGGCCATCAGTTCGCGCAGCGCGCGCGAGACCGTCATGCGCGCGACGCCGAACTCCTTGACCAGCTCCGTTTCGGAGGGGACGACGTCGCCGGGGCCCAGAACGCCGGATTCGATCTGTTCGAGGACGTAACGCTTGATCTGTTCGTAGGCGGGCAATTGAGCGCCACGGGCCGTTTTATTTTGCATGGGTTCGAACCGGGAATGAACGGGGAAACGAGTGAACGGCCAACCGGCTTCGGCCAGCCCATATTCTACCGTCGCCCGGCTGACGCGCCTTGCGGCCCGCGTCACATCACGCTTTACATCGTGCGCGGCGCCGGGAGCACCGCCTGTGCCGTCGCGTCGTCGCGCAGCCTCGCGAGCACGACCCGCGCGCACACGCCACGGCCGTCCTCGCCTGGCGCGAGCGTCACATCGGCGCGATGCGACTGCGCGATCTCGCGCACGATCGCGAGCCCGAGCCCGGTCCCTTCCGTTTGCGGCGATGCTCGGAAAAACGGTTCGAACACGCGCGAGCGCGCTTCGGGCGGAATGCCGGGACCGTCGTCGATCACTTCGAACACGACCGTCTCGTCGTCGGCGCGCACCGAAACCGTCACGCGCGCCCCCTCCGGCGCGTAGCGCAGCGCGTTATCGACGAGATTGCCCGCCATCGCGAGCAGCAGTTCGCGATGGCCCGCCACGACCGCCGGTTGCGCGAGTTCGGCGCCGAGGTCGATACCGCGCGTCTGCGCGAGCAACGCAAGCGATTCGACGACCTCGCGCGCGAGCTGCGTCATGTCGACGGGTTCGTCCGGCAGATGAGCGGGATCGAGCGCCTCGGCCTGCGCGAGCAGCAGCAGTTTGTTCGTGAGCGCCACCATCGACCGGTTGCTCACATGCATGGCCGCGAGCACTTCATCGAGCGCGCTATCGCCGATCCTCTGCTGCCGCGCGTATTGCAGTTGCGTGCCGAGCAGCGTGAGCGGCGTGCGCAACTGATGCGCGGCATCGGCGATAAAGCGCCGTTGCGCCGCCGTCTGCGCGGAGAGGCGTGCGATGCACTGGTTGATCGCATCGACGACGGGCCGCAGTTCCGTATGCAGTCCCTCGGCGCGGATCGGCACGAGAAGCATCGGGTCGCGGTCGCTCACGTCGTTCCTCAGCTTCATGAGCGGGCGCAGTTCGAACGTGAGACCGATGCACGCGAGCGCCACCGCCAGCAGCACCATGCCGATCTGCCGCAGGAACTGGGGCCGCCACAGCGCCGACGTCATCGCATCGCGGGAATGCACGGTCTTGCCGACCGACACGCGCACGCGCCACACGCGGCCGTTGTCGTACATCGGCCGCACGACGCTCACCGCGCGCAGGGCGTGGCCACGCAGCTCGCCGTCGTACCACACGGGCGCCTCGACGGCGGGCGGCGATTGCGCGTGCGGAAAGTCGGGCATGCCGGCGAGCAGCGAGCCGTCCTCGACGCTCACGTTGTAGAACACCTGGTCGCGCTGCGGCGACGCGAACAATTCCAGCGCGGCGGGCGGCACGTCGGCGCGCAGCGCGCCATCGGCCCATTCGACCTCGCCCGCCAGCATCCTCGCCGACGCCAGCAGGCCGCTGTCCTGCACGAGGTCGGCGGTCTGGCGCGCGGCGCGATACTCGGACGTCGCGGTGAAAATCACATAGAGCGCGAGCGGCACGAGCATCCACCACAAAAGCCGCACGCGCAGGCTGCTGGTCATCGTGGACGGTCCATCGTCAAAGCCCCTCGTCCTTTCTGCGCAGCAGGTAGCCGAGTCCCCGCAGCGTGACGATCACGGCCGTGCTGCCTTCGAGCTTCCTGCGCAGCCGCGAGATGTAGATCTCGACGGCGTCCTCGCTCGGTTCGTCCGCGAGCGTGAAAACCGCGTCCATGAGCGCGGCCTTCGATACGGTCTTGCCGAGCCGCAGCATCAGCGTCTCCAGCACCGTGCGCTCGCGCGGCGTGACGTTGAGCGGCGCACCCTTGAGCGCGAACTGCCGCGTGTCGATGTCGTACGCGAGGTCGCCGCAGCTCACGTCGTTGGTGCGCGCGGGCGTCTGCCGGCGCACCAGCACCTTGATGCGCGCGACCACCTCACGCACCTCGAACGGCTTGACGAGGTAGTCGTCGGCGCCCGCGCCGAGCAGTTCGACTTTTTCGTCGATCGAACCGCTCGCCGTGAGCACCATGACCGGCGTCGTATCGCCGCGCCGGCGCAGCCGCCGCAACACGTTCTTGCCCGAGAGCTTCGGCAGATTCAGATCGAGCAGCACGACGTCGTAACGGTTGGTGCGCAACAGGTCGTCGGCGGCTTCGCCGTCCTGCACCGCGTCGAGCGCAAAACCCTGCTCCGCCAGCGTCTTCGCGAGCCAGTGAGCAAGCGTCGGGTTGTCTTCGATCAGCAGCAGCTTCATCGCTTTGTGAACGGGATAGTGCGTGTCCGGGGTGTCGATTGTGCCGCCCCGCGCGCCCCTCTGCCCTGCGGGTTAACACGGACGCTTTCGAAGGTCCGTAGAAGGATGGCAGAAGGGTTCCGGTTTTTATAATCGGTCACATCCACCAGAAAGCGCCGCCCTCGATGCGCGGCGCAGCACCCAAGGAGACTCCACGATGCATTCCCTTCGTCAGATTGCCGTTGTATCGAGTGTCGCGTTCGCGCTCGCAGGCACCAGCGCAGCCGCCCATGCCGAGAAGATCACGATCATGGTCGGCGGCGCCACCAAGATCATCTATCTGCCGGCGAAGCTCACCGAGCAGCTCGGCTACTTCAAGGACGAAGGGCTCGACGTCGACGTGCAGTCGCAGCCGGCCGGCGTGGACGCCGAAAACGAACTGATCGCCGGCGCCGTGCAGGGCGTGGTGGGCTTCTACGATCACACGATCGATCTGCAAAGCAAGGGCAAGGAGATCGAGACGCTGGTGGTGTTCGGCCAGGTGCCGGGCGAAGTGGAGATGGTGTCGAGCGCGGCGGCCGGCACGGTCAAGAGCATGGCCGACGTGAAGGGCAAGACGCTCGGCGTGACGGGCCTCGGTTCGTCGACGAGCTTCCTCACGCAGTACCTCGCGCAACGCGCGGGCGTGCCGTCCAACCAGTTCACGATGCTGCCCGTGGGCGCCGACAACACGTTCATCGCGGCGGTCAAGCAAGGCCGCATCGACGCGGGCATGACCACCGAGCCGACCGTCTCGCGCCTGTTGCAGACCGGCGACGCGAAGGTGCTCGTCGACATGCGTACGGTGGAAGGCACGCGCGCGGCGCTGGGCGGCACGTATCCGGCGTCGAGCTTCTATGTGCAGCGCGCGTGGGCGCAGGCGCACAAGGACGAAGCGACGAAGCTCGCACACGCCTTCTCGCGCACGCTTAATTTCATCGCGACGCATAGCGCGGAAGAAATCGCCGCGAAGATGCCGAAGGACTACTACGGCAACAACAAGGACCTCTACGTGGGCGCGCTCAGGGCCTCGCTCCCGATGTTCACGAAGGACGGCCGCATGCCCGCCGACGGTCCGCAGACCGTGCTGGCCGTGCTCTCGGCGTTCAACCCGTCGGTGAAGGGCAAGCACATCGATCTCGCGAAGACGTACTCGAACGACTATCTGCCGGCCGCGACGGCCACCGCATCGAAGTAAGCCCCCGGCGCGCGGCGCTTGGCATGTGCACCTGCACATGCCAAGCGCGCGCCGCGCCCGACGCATTTCAGCGAGGCAACGAAGCATGACTTCCCCCTATTCCACCGGCACGCCGGCCATCGAATTGCGCCACGTCTCGTGCCGCTTCATTTCGCCCGACGGCAAGGCGACAGTCGCATTGCGCGACTTCAGCATGTCGGTGGCGCGCGGCGAGTTCGTCGCGATCGTCGGGCCCACGGGCTGCGGAAAATCCACGACGCTCAGCATGATCACCGGCCTGCTCAAACCGACCACGGGCGAAGTGCGCGTGATGGGCGCGAGCGTCGACGGCATCGATCCGCGCATCGGCTTCGTGTTTCAGGCCGATGCCGTGTTCCCATGGCGCTCGGTGCTCGACAACGTTGCGGCCGGGCCGCTCTATCGCGGCCGTTCGAAGTCGGCGGCCTACGACGAGGCGAACGAATGGCTGCGCCGCGTCGGGCTCGCGAACTTCGGCAAGCACTATCCGCATCAGCTTTCGGGCGGCATGAGAAAACGCGCGGCGCTCGCGCAGACCTTCATCAACAAGCCCGAAATCCTGTTGATGGACGAGCCGTTCTCCGCGCTCGACATGCAGACGCGCACGCTGATGCAGGACGAGCTGCTGCAACTGTGGGGCGGCACCGGATCGGTGGTGTTCGTCACGCACGATCTGGAAGAAGCGATCGCGCTCGCCGACCGCGTATTCGTGCTGACCGCGCGCCCCGCGACGCTCAAGAAGGTCTATGAAATCGACCTGCCGCGCCCGCGCGTGACGTCCGAAATTCGCTACGCGCCGCATTTCGTCGAACTGTCGCGCGATATCTGGAACGACCTGCGCGAGGAAGTGCAGATCGCCTGACTGGATCACGCAACTACATACCGCAATTGCAGCGCGCAGTTACGTCGCGCAATTACGTCGATCATTCAGGCAACCTGGAGCCGAACACCATGTCCACCCCGCAACAAACCTTGCCGCAAGGCCTCGATGCCGCCTCGCTCGACCAGGTCGAGCGCGAAGCGCAACAACGCATCCGCCGCCGCCGCGCGCTCGTCATCGCGCTGCGCGTGCTCGTTCTCGTCGTCGTGCTCGGCGGCTGGGAACTGGCCGCGCGCCTCGCGTGGATCGATCCGTTCTTCTTCTCGATGCCGTCCGCGATCTTCGCGCAGATCGTCGACTGGTTCGTCAACGGGACCTCGCAAGGGCCGCTCCTCACGCAGGTCTGGGTCACGCTCGAAGAGACGGGGCTCGGCTTCATCATCGGCTCGGTCGCGGGCGTCGTCTGCGGCATCGTGCTCGGCCGCAACAAGCTGCTCTCCGATGTGTTCAGCCTCTACATCAAGATTGCCAACTCGATTCCGCGCGTCGTGCTCGGGTCGGTGTTCGTGATCTCGCTCGGCCTCGGCATGGCGTCAAAGGTCGCGCTCGCGGTCGTGATGGTGTTTTTCGTCGTGTTCGCCAACGCGTTCCAGGGCGTGCGCGAAGCCGACCGCTACATGATCGCGAACGCGCAGATCCTCGGCGCGTCGCGCCGCCAGGTGACGACCTCGGTCGTGATTCCCTCGGCGCTGAGCTGGATTCTCGCGAGCCTGCACGTGAGCTTCGGCTTCGCGCTGGTGGGCGCCGTCGTCGGCGAATTCCTCGGATCGAAGCAGGGCATCGGCCTGCTGATTTCGACGGCGCAAGGCGCCTTCAACGCGAGCGGCGTGTTCGCGGCGATGATCGTGCTCGCCGTGGTCGCGCTTGCCGCCGACTACCTGCTCACGGCCATCGAGCATCGTCTGCTGAAGTGGCGGCCCACGCCTTTGAACTGAGCGCTGCCGTTCCCCTTGCCGTTCCCCTGTCCGGGCCGTCCGGGGTCCACCTCTCCATGGCCCGATTTAGCGCGGCGCACTTTTGTGCGCCGCGTTTTTCTGTGCGCCCTGCTTTTACTTCGGCTGCCCGACGTAGCGCAGATAAGGCTTCAGCGTCCTGAACCCCTGCGGATACTTCTGCTTCGCGGCCTCGTCCGAAACCGACGTCGGGATGATCACGTCCTCACCCGGCTTCCAGTTCACGGGCGTCGCGACCGAGTGCTGCGCGTTCAGCTGAAGCGCATCGAGCAGCCGCAGCACCTCGTCGAAATTACGCCCGGCGCTCATCGGATAGACCAGCATGGCCTTGACCTTCTTGTCCGGCCCGACGATGAACACCGAACGCACCGTCGCGTTGTCCACGGCCGTGCGCGGGCCACCGCTTGCGTTCGGGTGAATCATGTCGTAGAGCTTCGCAACGTTGAGATCCTCGTCGCCGATCATCGGATAGTTGACCGCGGCGCCCTGCGTTTCCTCGATATCCTTGACCCACTTGCGGTGATCGCTCACGGGGTCGATGCTCAAGCCGATGATGCGCGTATTGCGCTTGTCGAACTCCGGCTTCAGACGCGCCATATAGCCCAGCTCCGTGGTGCAGACGGGCGTGAAATCTTTCGGGTGCGAGAACAGGATGGCCCAGTGATCGCCGATCCATTCGTGAAAGTTAATCGTGCCTTCGGTGGTCTCCGCGGTGAAATCGGGGGCGTCTTCGCCTAGACGAATCGTCATATCGAACCTCCATAGGGGTTGTGGGTGCATGGGCGCTCACGCGAGTGCGCCGTGCTGTTGAATTGTAGGCGCAGGAGATCGCCCGGTTTCAGACTTCTTGCGCTTCGCCCCGCGCAATATGCGGCGATGCGCGCGGCTGCTATGTTGTCGGGCGAACGCATTTATTGCGTTTTATATGCGTTGCGTATTTGTTGGGTGTTCGTTGCGTTTTCGTGCCGGTTGGAGTCTAACGTTATGAAACATTCACTGGTAAAGCGACTTCAGGGAATAGCGCGGCTCGCGGGCATTGCGCCCGCGCCGCATGACCCGAATTCGGGCGGCGAAAACCGCCGCGCCGTATTCGGCTTCTCCAGCGACGGCAAAGACTTCCTCCTCCACGGGAAGCCGTTCCAGATTCGCTGCGGCGAACTGCATCCCGCGCGCATTCCGCGCCCCTACTGGCAGCACCGCATCCGTATGGCGAAAGCCATGGGCATGAACACGATCGCCCTTTACGTGATGTGGAATTATCACGAAGCGCGCCCCGGCGAGTTCGACTTTCATAGCGAGAATCGCGACATCGAAGCGTTCATCCGTCTGTGCCAGGAAGAAGGATTGTGGGTGCTGCTGCGTCCCGGGCCATACGTCTGCGCGGAATGGGATCTCGGCGGACTCCCGCCCTGGCTCCTCGCCACACCCGGTATCCGTCTGCGCACGGATTCGAAGACGGACCCTCGCTATATGGCGGTCGTCGCGCGCTATTTCGCTGCGCTCGCGCCGCGCATCGCACCACTGCTTGCTGCGAACGGCGGTCCGGTCCTGATGATCCAGATCGAGAACGAATTCGGCTCGTATGGCAGCAATAGCGCCTATCTCAACGAACTCTGCGCGTTATGGCGCAGCACCGGAATCGATGCCCCTTTCTACACGGAAGACGGCCTCGATCAGCTCCAGCAGAATCACTCGAACGTGCCGGGTGGCGCGATTGCGCTGAGCAATGGCGACGCGCATCAGATTCACTTCGCACGCGGAGCGTATCGCGACGTGCCCGTCATGGCCGGCGAGGTCTATCCCGGATGGCTCACGCACTGGGGCGATGCGGCGATGCAAGGCACGGCCGTCGATTTAGCCGCGACGCTGGACACGATCATGCGCGAAAAGCTGTCGTTCAATCTTTACGTGATTCACGGCGGCACGAGCTTCGGGTATTACGCGGGGGCGAACGTGGATCCGAAGACGCTCGACTATCAGCCCGATATCACGAGCTACGACTACTCGGCGCCGATCACGGAACAGGGCGTGGCAACGCCGAAATTCCACGCCTACCGGAGCATCATCGGATCGTGGCTGCCACCCGAAACACCGCCACCCGAAATTCCCGAGCCGCTGCCGACGCTGACCCGCTCAGGCGCCGAAGCGCTGCAGCCGACGCGCTGGGCTTCGGTGTGGCGTAACTTGCCCGAGCCGCTTACGCTCGACAAGACCATTGAACCGCTGCCTTTCGAGCACTATGGCCAGTCCTATGGATTCGTCCTTTACCGCACGCGGCTCGACGGATACGAAGGCGGTCAGTTGACAATCGATGCGGTCCACGATTACGCGACCGTCTTCATCGACGGACGCTACGCGGGCGGCTTCTCGCGGACACGCGTGCCACAGTCGTACGCCGGGTCGCTGCGGCTTGCGCAAGGTACGTCGCTAGACTTGCCGCCCACCGGGCCGGATCGTAGAGAAGCCATTGCGCTGGAGATTCTGGTCGAAGGCATGGGCCGCGTGAACTATGGCCCGCATCTGGTCGATCGCAAAGGCATCATCGGATCGGTCACGCTGCATGATCGTGCGGGCAATCCGCGTGTGCTGACCGGATGGGAAGTCATACTGCTGCCGATGGACGTCGAATATATTGCGCGTCTTGCAAGCGCGGACCCAGCGACGGAAAAAGCGGAAAAGGCGGGATGGTTCTACCGTGCGACGCTGAATCTGGATGCCATCGGCGACACCTACCTCGACATGCAGCACTGGACGAAAGTGCTCGTGTGGGTCAACGGCCGCGCATTGGGGCGCTACTGGCGAATCGGTCCGCAGCAGCGGCTTTTCTGCCCCGCGCCCTGGCTGGCGCCTGGCGACAACGTGATCACGATATTCGATCTGCACCAGTCCGAGCCGATGCCGGTGGCACTGGAACGCACGCTGACCTGAAACGCTTTAACCTGATTCCGCCGGCCCCTGCAATTCCAGCACACGCACTTCGAACGGCGCGAGCCGCAACGGGTACTCACGAGCAACATCGAACCACGCGGGGGCATCTCCGTCACGATCGCGCCAGACATCACGCACAGCGAACCGCCCCGCGTCGAACGAAGGTAGTTCGAGATCCCGCCGCGGATTGAATACGAACGTCTGCGCCCGATCGCACGGATTGCGCAGCGCGGCGATGCCGAGCGGCGCCGCCCAGGCCGCCCATCCATAGACCTCCCGTGCATCAGGATCGCCGCCGATCCAGTGGCTGTCGCGCAGCACGCCCGCGCGTTCTCGCGCCCAGCGCGCCGCGTTCGCCACGATGTCCCAATCGTCGTCGCGCAACAGCGCAGGCGTGACATAGAGTTCCTGCAATTGCGTGCCGCTCGCGAAATACGACTGCACTTCATGCCGGAATGCCGCGCCATCGCGCACGTTCAGGCGCGCATGCATCTGCGCGAAGATGATGCCGTGGAGCATCAGCGAATTCAGCGGAAAGAGCGGACTCCCACGCACTACGTTGCGCCAGGTCTGCGCATCGCGATACGTGATCCACCGTTCGCGCGCGCTGCCCGTGCCGGCCTCGCCATCGTCAGAGCCGCCGCGCCAGATCGAATCGACGTGGCGTAGCCAGAACGGCGACGGCGAAGTCCCCGTCGAAAGATTGACGAACGCCGCGGGACGCTCGGCGCGAATCTCGCCGATCAGATGAATCGCCGCATCCCAGTCGCTGTCGAAACGGCTGCCCGGCACAACGCGATCGGCATTGCCGGTGCCGTCGAATTTGAAATGATTGACGCCCTGCTCGCGCAGCAGATCCATGACCACTTCGCGAAAACGACGGTAATAGCGCGGGCCTGAAAGCGCGAAGCCGCCATCGACGATTTCGTAGCCCAGTTCGCGCCCGCGCGCAACGCGTTCGGCACGCGGCGCACCGTAGCCGCCCCATGGCGACAACCAGATTCCGGGCGCAGCGCCGTAACACGCGGCGGCTTTGCGCAACGGCACGAAACCCTGAGCGAACGCGGGGCTGAAGCGCCAGTCGCCGCCGAGGTCGTCCCAGCCGTCGTCGAAGACGAACGAGTCGATCTGCACGCCGCGGCGCTCGTGCAGTTCCCGGCCGATGGCGGCGATGCGATCGAGCGCGTCCTCTTGCGAATACGGCGTGAGATAGCCGATGTCGTACCACGAGTTGTAGTGGAGAAAAGGGGCATACGGCCGCGCGCGACTCGCTTCGAGATAGCGGGCGAAGTCCCGTCGCAGATCACCCGAGCGCGCGACACCCGCCACCGCCGAAACGACAACACGTTTGCCGCATTCGAGCGGCAACATGCGGTGCAGCGAGAAGCGCAGCCCTGCGTCGTCCGCTTCGGTTTGCGCAAGCGGATTTTCGATGCCGAGATAGAGGTCGTCGATCACGCCCGGCATGCCTCGGTAGTCGCCGCCGACGCGTGCGCGCGGCGCCTGCACCTGCACCTGAAGCATCGAAATCGCTGCAATCGGCTCGTCGCGCACGAGTGCGGCGATCTCGATGGTCATATTCAGCCAGGCATTTCCCGCGCGCTGCTCGACGCACCACGTCACGCGCAGGCGGCGTTGCCGATCGGAAAATTTCGTGCTGATACGCGCGCCCGCCTTGCGTGCTTCGAGTCGGCCGGAGCGGGGATCGGCCGCGAGGGGTTCCGCGCGAAACTCGTCGAGCAGTTCGAGATCGGAAACACCGAACACCGCGCCATCCGCCATCGTTATCCCAAACGGTCCGGCCAGTTGCAGTTCGCGCCCATGCATGCGATCGATCAGGGCGAAGGCGCACGCGTGACCCTGCTCAACGCGCCACGCGATCGCGATGTCGCCATTTCCGAAAGTGAACGCCTCGCCGTTTCGCTCGAAGCGCGGCAACGCGAAATTCGGCTGCACCGCTTCATGATTCGTCTGCATGAATTCGTGCCCTCCGCGCTGGACGGGAACGCGCGCCGTTCAAGCGTAGCACCGGCCGCGCCCCGGTATGCCCTTGCGCAACGCGCAGCGGCAGACCCACGCGAGCCGCGTCGGCGAAGAACCATTGCACCCCAATACGCCCGACACGCCTCGGCCTTGACATCTATTACGCATGCGGCGAATATGACGACGTTCGATAAACGAAACGATGTTCGTATTAAGAACATCTACTAAAGTGAACGGGCAGGCCGCCTTCCACAAAAGGGCGCAAATAAACCTGCTGCGCCGGGGCAAGCGCCTCGCGTACATGGAGGAGCGTAGCCGTCGCTTTCCGTCCGCCGCGCACGGCGGCGCAACGTCGGCGAGGTCGATCCTGTCCGCTCCGGCCAGCCCGTAGCCACGCGCTACCGCGCGACAAGAGCATGAACCGAGACACCTATCCCACCGCAACACCCCAGGCCGCCGACCGGCGCGGCGTCGTCGCCGCCCTCGTGTATGTTTTCGAGCGGGTCATGCCCGACCCATTCGTTCTATCGATCTGCCTGACTTTCGTCGTCGCCGTCCTGGCGCTCGCCATCGCGCCGCACGGCAACGTGCCGACGCTTCTCGATTCCTGGTACACCGGCACGTTCGGGATTCTCGGCTTCGCGCTGCAAATGATCCTGATCCTCGCCACCGGCTACGCCATCGCCGAAGCGCCCGTCGTCCAGCGCGGACTGCGCGCGCTCGCGGCCGGCGCGCAGACGCCCGCTCGCGCGGCGTTGATCGTGTTTCCGATCGTAGCCGTCGCGGCATGGCTCAACTGGGGGCTCGGCCTGGTCGTCGGCGCCCTGCTCTCGCGCGAAATCGCGCGGCGCGCGAACGTCGATTTCGCGTGGCTCGTCGCGGGCAGCTATTCCGCGTGGTCGGTGTGCAATAGCGGTCTGTCGAGTTCGATCGCGCTGTCCCAGGCCTCACACGGCAACGCGCTGAACCTCGTCGAAAAAGCGACGGGCCAGGTCGTGCCGCTCAGCACCACGATTTTCGCGCCGTTCGTGTTCATTCCCACGGTGCTCGTCGTGGTAGTGATGACGTTCATTTTCATCCGCATGCACCCGAAGGCGGCAGACGTCGTGTCGTTCAAGGACACGGCGGAAGCGCAAGACGCGGGGCCGGGCGACGACCCGCACGCGAAGACCGGCAATACGCCCTCGTTTGCGACGCGTCTCGAACAGTCGATGCTCGGCACGCTGCTCTTGATCGTGCTCGGCGTCGGTTATCTCACGATGGAGTGGCGCGAAAAAGGCTTCGACCTCGACATCAATACGACCATCCTCATCTTCCTGCTGATCGGTCTCGCGCTGCAGCGCACGCCCATCGCCTATGCGAACGCGATCCGCCGCGCCGCGCGCCAGACTGGTTCGATGCTGCTGCAGTACCCGATCTATGGCGGCATCATGGGCGTGATGAAGGGCACCGGGCTCGCGTCGATGATCGCGAAAGCATTCGTGACTGTCGCGACGCCGCTCTCGCTGCCGCTCTGGAGCTACCTGAGTTCGCTCATCATCACGCTGCTCGTGCCGAGCGCGGGCGGACACTGGGCCGTCCAGGGACCGTTCGTGCTGCCCGCCGCGCTGAGCCTGCACGCATCGGTGCCGCGCACGGCGATGGCCGTCGCGATGGCGGAGAACGTCTCGAACATGCTGCAACCGTTCTGGGCCGTGCCGATCGTCGCGATCGCGGGCCTGCGCATCCAGCGCGTCATGGGCTACACCGCCGTCACGTTTGTCGTTTCACTCGTGATTTACGCAGCCGCACTCTGGCTCGTCCCCTGAGCTCGCATCGGCGCGCACGCGCACGGCGCTGCTTCTGATGCCTCCGGGCGGCGGGCGCGGCGCCGTTTTTGCGTGTGTGCTCCGGGTCGCCGGATCCGTCCGGGGCCCTGCACGATGCGAGCGCCAGCGGCAGCACATACGCAGCCGTGCTGCCAGTTCCCGCATTCATTCGCGATCCTTGCCAACCCCTCCGATCGAGGGCTACCGGTAATCGGCTCCGTGCCCTGCCGCTCATTGGCGGCGAAAACGCGAAGGCCCCGCTCCGGTGGCGCGATACGCATTCGTCCATGACGTGATATCTTTTTGTTGTCGGGGTCGCACGCCTGAGCGCCCCGGACAACCGAACGCTGACCCTTTCGCGAGCGTCGCCATGAGTGATGTACGCCACCATCTGAGTCCGCGCGATCGCGTGGAATTGCTCTGCTGGCTCACCTGCGGGAGCCTCGGAGCGTACTACCTCAACGAGAGCTGGCCCACCGCGGCCTTCCACGTGCAGGCCGCGCACAAGTGGCTCGACCGGCATGGCCGCGAGGCGGACTGGCTCGCGATCGCAAAGCTCACAGCCATCGCGCAGGAAATCGCGCAGCAACACGCGTGGTTCGTCGATGCGGCGTGGGCGCGCGACGCCGTCGAAGAGATCCTCGACACAGACGACCTCAACTACCAGGCCAAGCTCGTGCTGCAAGTGCTCAAGGATTGCGAACGCGCACTCGCCGACCGGCGCGTCGCTGATTAAACGCTTACTCCATTCACTCGCGCACGCCCGGCCCGAATTTTCCTCCGTCAAATGATGGAGGCACGGCCTTCCCCATCCGGACATACTCGCCTGTGCAGCGCCGGCAAGTCGCTGGCGCGCCGCCTGTGCGGGAGTGTTCCGATGAGACAGATCCACGCAATCTCGTTCGCCGTCGCCGCGCTGACCGCGGGCGCGGCACCGACAACGCCCGCGGCCTGGGCACAGCACATCGGGCAAACGGCGGACGTTTCCAATCCGAAACCCGCGCAAAAAATGTCGAAGTCCGATAACCGGACGCCGCCGATCGCAAAGACGGCGAAGCACGAATCGCAGTCGCTGCGCTATCTGGTTTCGGATGCGCCGTGAGCGTACGCCGGGTCGCCCGACCCGGTTGCACGTCTTGCACCGTCCGCCCCTGGGGACTAGAACCTTTCGAGCCGCCGGACGCTGCCGAACCCAGCGCTCGAAACGGTGCGGATGAGGAGCGTCATCGCCTCGCCCACGCGGGCGCATTCGAGTTCGACGTGCAGGCAGACGAGATCGCAACTGCGATCGATATCGATGGTGTGGACGCCGAGCGCGCTGCCCAGCATACGGTGCAGCGCGCGGCGTGCCGTTCCGGCTTCGCGCGTCGCCACGCGCACGACCATCTGCACCGTAGGCACGCGCGGCACGGCGCGGCGGCTCGCGCGCGCAGGCAGTTTCGAAACGGATTTCGTGGTGTGATGAGTCTGGAGCGATTGCATCTGGACGGGTTGCGCGCCGCCGGGACGAGCGGCACGCATGCGGTTGACCATGCAGATGATTCTACGAAACGCGGCGCAAAGAATCCGGAAAGAATCGCGGCACGCGCGATAAAAGCGCGTAGCGCAGCTCGTACGCCCCGCATTGGCGGCTGGCCTGCTTCGTCCGCAAGACACACGATACAATGCGGCTCTCGTCCGATCCGTCCCTTGCCGCCTCTTTCACGACATGCCGAATTCCAACCGGGCCTTCCTGCTCGGGCCGTTGCTCAAAGGCGTTTCCCGTTCGTTCTATCTCACGCTTCGCGTGCTGCCCGAAGGCATGCGCGATTCCATAGGCGAGGCGTATCTGCTCGCGCGCGCAGCGGACACAATCGCCGATACTGCGCTGATCCCGCCCGACCGGCGTCTCGCGATGCTGCTGTCGCTGCGCGACCGGGTGAACGGCGTGACCACCGACGATGCGGGGCTCCACCAAATCGCCGACGAGGTGGCGGGCCAGCAGACGCAATCGGATGAAAAGCTGCTGCTCGAATCGCTGGGCGGCGCGCTCGACGTGCTGGCCCAACTCGACGAAGCCGATCGTGCAGCCGTGCGCGATATCGTCACGACGCTCACGCAGGGTATGGAATTCGATCTGCGGACTTTCCCCGATGAACGCTCGGGCGACATCGCGGCGCTCGGCACGCTCGACGAACTCGACCGTTATACGTATCTGGTCGCGGGTTGCGTCGGCGAGTTCTGGACGAAGATGACTTATCAGCATCTGCCGGACACACTCGATCCGGCATTGCGCGAAACGATGTGCCAGCGCGGCGTGCGCTTCGGCAAGGCGCTGCAGTTCGTGAACGTGTTGCGCGACTGCGGCAAGGATCTGCGCATCGGCCGCTGCTATTTGCCCGCCTCCATGCTCGCGCAAGCGGGCCTCCCGGCGCACGACTTGTTGCAGCCCGGCGCATCGGCGCGCGCGCGGGCGATCATGCTCGAACTCGTGCGCGTCGCGCTGGATCATTTCCGCGCGGCCATCGACTATACGTTCGCGCTGCCGCGCCACGCGCTGCGGCTCAGGCTCGCGTGCCTGTGGCCGATCCTCATCGGACTCGAAACGCTCGAACTGCTCGTCGCCAATCGCGACTGGCTCGATCCCGCGAAGGCGTCGAAGCTCAAACGCAACGACGTCTATCGCATCCTCGCGTGTTCGACGGCGCTCGCGCCATCCAACGCGCTACTCGCGATGTGGTTCAAACGGCTCATCGCGCGTATCGAGGCGCGCCTCGCGGACTGAATCCACCCCTGAAACCAAGGGATAAAAACGCGGCGGCGCCGGCCGGGGCCGGGCCGCCGCTCGCGCTCACTCCTTCGCGACGCTCGCGGTGCGATAGAGCTTGATGATCGCCGAGAAGTCGAGCTTGCCGTCGCCGCGACTGCTCATCGCCTGATACAGCTGCTGCGCGATTGCCCCCATATAGGCCGGCTGGTGCACGCTCCTGGCAGCGTCGGTGGCAAGGCCGAGATCCTTCAACATCAGATCCGTGCCGAAGCCGCCCGTATAGCCGCGCGACGAAGGCGCCGTGTCGATCACGCCGGGGAACGGGTTGTACGTGTCCGAACTCCAGCAGCGTCCCGTCGACGTGTTCATGATGCCGCCCAGCACCTTCGGGTCGATGCCGAGCGACTCGCCGAGCGCCATAGCCTCCGCGACGCCCGCCATCGTCACGCCGAGCACGAGGTTATTGCAGATCTTCGCGACCTGCCCCGTGCCCGTACCGCCGCAATGGACGATGTTCTTGCCCATGCCGGAAAGGACGGGCGTCACGCTCTCGTAGGCGGCCGCGCTGCCGCCGACCATGAAGGTCAGCGTGCCCGCCGCCGCGCCGCCCGTGCCGCCCGAGACCGGCGCATCGACGAACGTGTTGCCCCGCGCCGCCGCGAGCGCCGCAAACTCGCGGGCGCTCGCGGGATCGATCGTGCTCGAATCGATGATCGTGACGCCCTTCGCGACGCCCGCCAGCACGCCGTCCTCGCTGGTCAGCACGCTGCGCACGTGCGCGGCGGCGGGCAGCATCGTCACGACCCATTGCGCGCCGCTCGCCGCCGCCTTCGGCGACGCGGCGCGTTGCGCGCCGGCGTCGGCGAGCGTCTGCATCGCGGTCTCGCTGAGGTCGAACACGGACAGCGTGTGCCCGGCCTTCAGCAGATTGAGCGCCATCGGCGCACCCATGTGGCCCAGTCCGATGAAACCGATTTTCATGAGCGTGTCTCCCTGTTGTTCGTTGCGTATGCGTTGCGTCGTTAAGGAGCGGTTTCAGCGCAGGCTGATCGTCGTGTTCACGCCGTCGCTCACGGTGGCGTCGTCGAACCAGCGCGCCGTAACCGTCTTCGTCTGCGTGTAGAACTGCACGACCTGCTTGCCGTACGGACCGAGATCGCCGAGCTTCGACCCGCGCGAGCCCGTGAAGCTGAAATACGGCACCGGCACCGGAATCGGAATGTTGATGCCGACCTGGCCGATGTCGATCGCGCTCTGGAATTTGCGCGCCGCCGCGCCGCTCTGCGTGAAAAGACCCACGCCATTGCCGAACGGATTTGCGTTGACGATTGCGATGGCTTCGTCGAGCGTCGCCGCGGTCAGCACCACGAGCACCGGCCCGAAGATTTCGTGCGTGTAGATATCCATGTCGGTCTTCACGTTCGTGAACACCGTCGGCCCGACGAAGTTGCCTTGCTCGTAACCCTTCACCGTCACGTCGCGGCCGTCGAGCGCGAGCGTCGCACCCTGCTTCACACCCGAATCGATCAGCCCGTGAACGCGCGCCAATGCAGTGCGCGAAACCACCGGGCCGACGTCGGTGCCCGATTCGTGGCCCGCGTTGACCTTCAGCGCCTTCGCCTTCTCGACGAGTTCGGGCACCCACTGCTGCGCGGCGCCGACGAGCACGACCACCGACGTCGCCATGCAACGCTGCCCCGCCGCACCGAACGCCGCGCCGACGAGTGCGTTGATCGCCTGCTCGCGGTTCGCGTCGGGCAGAACGACGGCGTGGTTCTTCGCGCCCATCATCGACTGCACGCGCTTGCCGTGCTCGCTGCCGAGGCGATAGACGTGCGTGCCGACCGCCGTCGAGCCGACGAACGAAATCGCCTTCACAAGTTCGTGCGAGCAGATTGCATCGACGACTTCCTTACCGCCGTGCACGACGTTGAGCACGCCCTTCGGAATACCGGCTTCGAGCGCGAGTTCGACGAGCTGCATCGTCGAAAGCGGGTCCTGCTCCGAGGGTTTCAGCACGAACGTATTGCCGCAGACGATTGCCATCGGGAACATCCATAGCGGAATCATCGCGGGAAAGTTGAACGGCGTGATACCCGCGCAGACGCCGAGCGGCTGCTGCAGCGTATACGTGTCAACGCCGCCCGCCACGTTTTCCGCGAATGCGCCCTGCTGCAGCGTGCCGATCGAGCACGCATGCTCGACCACTTCGAGTCCGCGGAAAATATCGCCCTCGGCATCGGGCAGCGTCTTGCCCTGCTCGGCGGTGAGCGTCTTCGCGATGCGCGACATGTTCTCGCGGATCAGCGCCTGGAACTTGAGCATGATGCGCAGACGCGCGCCGATCGGCGTGTTCTTCCACGTCGCAAATGCGGCCTGTGCGCTACGGACGGCCGCATCGACTTCGGCGACGGTCGCGAACGGCACGCGCGCCAGCACTTCCTGCGTGGCCGGATTGACGATATCGCGCCATTCGCTCGTCTTCGATTCGACAAACTCGCCGTCGATCAGCAACTTGACGGTCGATACGTGAGCATTCGATGCCTGGGTGACTGCGTTCATCGTGGTCTCTCTTTGACAGGTTGAAAATAACCGGTTGCGGCCGGGTATTCAGGAATGCGATTCAATGTTCAGGTCGTGCAACGCGCAAGCGCCGTCTTGGGCGTCATTGTGATCGATGGGGAGATTAGTCTGAAGCGCTCGCCCGTCTGCGCCAGGCGACCGAAGAAGCCTTTGCTTCGCCGCAGCGCATGTTCGGCGGCCGACATCGGTCCGGGAGCGGAAACGGCCACTGCCGCACCGCCGGGGGGGCGACTGCATGTGCATCGTCTGTCTCCATCTTTGTAGTTTGTAGACCGTCTGCGGATCGTCTCTCGAGCGGTCTTTAAACGAGTATAGTTATTCGAATATCCACGGTATAGAGATGAAAAAGCCCATCCGATATGCAAAAAAACACAAAGCACAAGCCGGAGGCGCTTAACTGGGACGACCTGCGTTACTTCCTCGAAGTGGCGCGCACGCAGCGTGCCAGCGCCGCGGCGAAGAAGCTCGGCGTGGATCACACGACGGTCGCGCGCCGCGTGCGGGAACTGGAAACGGCGCTCGGCACGGTGCTGTTCGACAAGTCTCGCGCGGGCGGCTTCGTGCTCACCGCCGAAGGCCAGCGGCTACTGGCCCATGCGGACGCTGTGGAAACCACGGTGCAATCGGCGAGCGAGCAATTCGCGCTCGGCGCGCAGTCGCTTTCGGGGCACGTGCGGGTGGGTTCGACGGAGGGATTCGGCTGTTTTTTTCTGGCGCCGCAACTGGCGCGCTTCACGGGCCAGCCCCGGACGTGTCGATCGATCTGCTGCCAGTCCCGCATTTCGTAAGCCTCTCGAAGCGTGAAGCCGACCTCGCGATCATGCTGGAGCGGCCCGAACGCGGACAATACGTCTATACGAAACTTTGCGACTATCGGCTCCGGCTTTATGGCACGCCCGAGTATCTGGCGAAGCACGCGCGCATCCGCTCGCCTGCCGATCTGCGGCATCACGCGTTCATTAGTTACGTCGACGATCTCGCGTTCAGCGGCGAATTGCTGTATCTCGAGCGCACAGCGCCGAACGTCACGGCGAACCTGTGCAGCACTAGCGTGATTGCGCAGTACCACGCCGCATTGCAGGGCAACGCGCTTGCGATTCTGCCGTGCTTCATGGCCGAACCCGAACCGCGGCTCGTGCCCATCCTGCCCGACGAGATCGTCGTGACGCGACGCTTCTGGCTATGCAGCCGCGAAGAGCTGCGCAAGCTGCGGCGCATCACATCGCTATGGGATTACCTGCGTGCAGCGGCCGATGCGAACCGTCCGCTGCTGATGGGCGAATCGCCGCACATGCTTTACGTCGAACCGTAAGCGCGAAATCGCAACGCATAAAGTGCAAGGCATGAAAGAACCGCACATGCCGTCCAGTGAGCGGGCCGCATGCGGTGTGACGGATGCGTCGAAGGGCATCCCGCGTTAAATCCTTCTGCACGATAAACACCGGCCGCCCGCGGGCGGCCGGCACATGAAGGCGATCGCTGGTCAGGTCCCGACCGGACGGATCGTCAGAGCGTTCCTCACCGACGTCACGCCGGCAACGCCCTTGGCGACGTCCGTCGCGCGGTCGATCTGCGGCTGTGCCGGCACGCTGCCTTGCAGGATAACGGCGCCGTCCTTGGCGCGCACCGTGATATTGGCGGCGGCGATGCCCTTGTCGCGCGCAAGCGCGGCGCGGACCTTGCGCGAGAGCGCGCGGTTAGCGGCGCGAGCGGCACGGTACTGCGACCTCGACTCCTGGAATTGCTGACGCGCAGCCGTGGTCGGACCGCTGGCGGCAGGGGCCGCGGCGGCTGGCGCTGATGCGTCCTGAGCGTAGACCTGAAGCGAGGCGGCGACCAGCATCGCGCCGGCAGCCAGTTTGAATGCTTGTATTGCCTTCATGCGGTTTCTCCTGTTGTCACGATCTTATTGCCCTGATGGCCCACCAAGGGCCGCCTCACCACACTCGCCACTGCCGGAAAATCACGCATGCTGCCGATACGCCTTCATCGAACCAGTCAGACGCGAACGCCGTTAGTGGAGCTACTGCTTTACGTCGATTTCGGGTCGCTATTACTGCGTAGCGGAGTAACAATACCGCAACTATCCGAACCCTGATACGAAACGTGCCACATCGATCTTTTTTATTCGGCGGGTACAACGTTCAATTCGGCAGACACTTCATTGCGCCCGAGGCCTGAGCCGGTATTCGGCCCGGCCGGATGGAACGGGCCCGCGCCGGACCCGACCGCGGTTCAACATCCCATTGATCGTATCTTTGCGATCGCACTGTTACCCCGTTGTTACCTGAGCAATACAACTTCGGCCATTCGTACATGCGCGCCGAACAAGCACTCCTTTATCGGGCCATTCAAACGGTATTCAACGGCTATAACCGCAACCAACGGATCTGGTTCAGATCACGTTGACACCCGGACATACAGGTTTTCCCCGAATGCATATCGCGCATGCCACACAATGCAGTCAATTCGCGAGTTGAGACTTGACCCAGCGATAGAACTGCAGGATCGCCGCCTCACGCGGATGGCCCTCACGCCAGGTGAAGTAATAGTCGAGCGATGCGGGAATACGCACCTGCCCCAGCTGCACGAGTTCGCCGCGCTCGATAAAGCCACGCGCGAGTTGCAGCCGGGCTGTCGCTGCACCTTGCCCCGCAACGGTGGCCTGCAACAGCAAGCCCGCATCGTCGAACACGGCGCCGCGCCCGGGTTCGTTGCCCGCCACGCCCGCCGCGTCGAAAAAATCGCGCCACGAGCGGCGCGAAAAGCGCAGCAATGGCATCTTCGCGAGATCCTCGATGCGAAACCCCGGATAGCGCGCGAGCAGCGTGGGGCTGCACACGGCCACGACCTGATCGTCGAGCAGCTTGCGGATCTGGAAGCCGGGTTCGTCCACGCGGCGATGCCAGATACCGATGTCGAACGGATACGGATCGGGCGGCGTGATATCGGCGTGCATGCGCAGCGAGAGATCGACATTGGGATGCCGGTCATAAAAATCGCCGAGCCGGGGAATCAGCCACACCGAGGCTAAATCGGACATTACGCTCAGTTCGAGACGCGTGACGCCGCTCACACCTGGGCGCGTCGCGTCGAGTACGTCGCGCAGTTCGTCGAGGCTGCGCCGCACGCGTTCGGCCAGTTGCGCGCCCGCGGCCGTTGGAATCATGCGACTGCCCGCACGGCGAAACAGCTCGACACCGAGTTCCGTTTCGAGCGCGCGTAAATGATGGCTCACAGCGCTGTGCGTCAAATGCAATTCTTCCGCGGCCCGGCTGAAACTGCGCCGCCGCGCTGCGGCCTCTAGCGCGCGCAGTGCCTGAAGAGGGGGAAGTGATCGGGACATGACGTCAAATTCTACTCACAATCCCATTTGAAATCTCTCGCTGGCTTAAGGACTTGCGATCGCCAATAATCGTCACCCAGACATTCAATACAAATTCGGGTTTTACCCGCATCATGATTTCACTCAGATTGCGCGTTTTCGCCGTATTTGCGCTCGGCTACTTCGTCTCCTATCTTTTTCGCGGAGTGAATCTCGGCTTTGCCCCGTTTTTGTCGCATGAAATGGGCATGACCGCCACCGATCTCGGCACCCTCACAAGCCTGTATTTCCTCGGCTTCGCAGGCGCGCAGATTCCGGGCGGCGTGCTGCTCGACCATTTCGGACCGCGTCGCGTTACATCGTGCGTGATGCTGATCGCCGCGGCGGGCGCGCTGGTTTTCGGTCTCTCGCATGGCATCGGCATGATGATGCTCGGGCGGCTCATGATCGGCATCGGCGTTTCGGTCTGCCTCGGCGGCGCATTCAAGGCCACGGCGCAGCATTTTCCGGTTGCGCAACTCACGCTCGTCAATGGACTCGTGATGGCTGTGGGAGGACTTGGCGGCGTCGCCGTGGGCACGCCGCTTTCGTGGCTGCTCTCGGTCGCGCCGTGGCGCGGCGTGAGTCTCGGCCTCGCGGCCCTCACCGTCGCTGTCGCCGTAATCATCTGGATCGGCGGACCGCGCACGCGCGACACCCATCATCAGGCCGGTGTCCTCGAACAATTCAAAGGCACGGCCCATATCCTGCGAAGCCACGCCTTCTGGAAAACCGCGACGTTCTCCGCTCTCACGCAAACCGTGTTCTACGCGATGCAGTCGCTGTGGGTCGGCGCGTTCCTGCGCGATGTCGTAACGGCCGGCACCGCTAATGCGACCGCACGCACCGCGTCGCTCGTGTCGGTGCTCGGCGGCGCGTTCATCGCGGGCAACATCGGCTTCGGCGCGCTCGCGCGTGCTTTCGAGCGGCGCGGCGTCAGCGTGCAATTGTTCTCCGGCGTGACGATGACACTGTTCGTGCTCGTGCAGGCACTCATCGCCGCGCGCGTGCCGCTGCCCGCGCCGATGCTATGGGCCGCCTATGGCGCACTCGGCAGCACCGGCATTCTCACTTATGCGGTCCTCGCGGAATACTTTCCGCCACGCATGATCGGCCGCGTGAACACGACGTTCACGCTCGTCATCTTCGTCGGCATCTTCGTTACCCAGATCGCGATCGGCGCTACGCTCGCGCACTGGCCCGCGCTAGATGGCCACTATCCGGTCATTGCGCATCAGACTGCGTGGGCGGGTCTGATCGCGCTGCAACTGCCGAGTGGCATCTGGTATTTCATGCCCGCCCGCCGTGCGGGCGCCAAGGCACGCACCGTCGAATCCTGATGCGCCCCGCCGCTGACGGCCAGCGGCTTATCCACGGTCTTCATACGTCACATCATTCGTCATACTGATCAATATGCCGATGAAGAACGGTCGATCAAACCTTGACGCTGCACCGCTCCTTCAACGCTGACTGCATCATCGCCGCCTCGACACGTTCAAGTGCACCAACGCGCTCTGAAACTTCACGCACCCGCACGCAGGCGACAAATCCGCGAACAGACCGGCCGGCCGGTCATGTGACATTACGTCCCCACGGAAATATATCTGCGCACAGCATGTTCTCACCGCAAACTCCGGCAACGAGCACATGGCAACTCGCAAGTGACGTGAGAAAATGCGCGCGCGAAACCAAGGCTCAAGCCCCAAGGGCTGGAGACGGGAGGTGACGATCGGAAAACAGGAAAACGACCGTGCTATTGGAGTGTTTCCGATCCGCAAGCCATTGTGGCAACGTAGACTTCAGCTATTGCGATTCGATTGTGTCGATTCATGATTAAGAGAGAAGCACCCATGCCAGAACAAACTCATGCCCACGACGAACATTCCAGTTCGTGCGGCTGCGATCTGCTGCACCTGCTCGAAGGCGTGGACAAGTTCACTCACCAGGTATTTCCGGGCAACAAGGAACTCTTCCACAGCCTCGCCCACACCCAGGCCCCGCACACGCTGTTCGTCACGTGCGCCGATTCGCGCGTCTCGCCGGAACTGATTACGCAGGCTCGCCCCGGCGACTTGTTCGTGTGCCGCAACATCGGCAATATCGTGCCGGCCTACGGAGAAATGCTGGGCGGCGTTTCCGCCGTGGTGGAGTTTGCCGTGCTCGGGCTAGACGTACGCCAGATTGTCGTGTGCGGCCACACGGATTGCGGCGCGATGAAGGGCCTGACCTCCGAGGCCGACGCCGACGCGGACATGCCCACCGTGCACGCGTGGCTGCGCAATGCGCAAGCTGCGCGCAGCGTCGTGCTGACACGGGGACTGCCCGAAGATCAGATCGTGCAGGCGCTGGTCGAGGAAAACGTCCGCCTGCAACTGACGCATCTGCGCACGCATCCGGCCGTGGCCGCGCGAGTCGCGCAAGGGCGTCTCTCTTTGCAGGGCTGGGTGTACGACATCGGCCATGGCAAGGTTTCGATCTTCGACGAAGCGCACGGCCACTTCCAGACGCTCAGCGAGGCGCGCGACCGCCTGCGCAAGCGTGCGACGGCAGGCTGAGACCGCATGACGCATGCGTATCGCGGCGTCCTCTGTGACGCCGCGCTTTTTCTCAAAAACAGACATCAAGGCCGCTCCGCACCACCAATCTGACATTATTTAATCTCAATTTTTGCAACGGCGCATTGACGAATAGGTATTTACCCTGATCGTAAACGCGGCTATACTGCGCTCCGTACTCAATGCGGCACCCCGCGTAGCAGAAAATAAACGCGGGGTAAGTCCCTCCTGCCGCATCGCTGTCTTACCCGTGCATCACCGCAATATCGTTGCAATGTCGTTGCAGAAGTGCGCGCGAGCACGAAACACTGGCTCGTGGCACGTAAGACCCGTCTTTGCCGCCGTGCTGGCGAAGGCGAACGTATCAGGCCCACTCCACGTCTTAGCCGTTTTCGAAGCCGCAGATTGCACCGCGGCGGATGGCTCGCGCCTTGCAGCGCGCAGGCGGCCGGTATTGGGCTTCGCCCGACGAGGGCAATGAACCCGATAACCGAGGAGAACTCGTATGGAATACCTGCCCAAAACGCTGGCCAAAATCGAAGTGAAGCTGTTGCTGCACCCGCAGGACCATCACCGTGCGCTCGATATCGCCAAAGCGGCCAATCTCGCCGAGCGCGATTTTTTCGCGCTCGCGATCCATCTTGGCGCGGCCAAAATCCTCGAAGCGGCGGACGTGCGCTAAATACTGCGGCGCGCTGCCGTTGCGCGGCGGCGCACCGCGAGACCCCGCGCCGCGTCAGACCGGTGACGGATTGCGCTCGGCAAACCCTTCCTGATGCCAATAGGGATACACAGGCCGCACCGCGCTCGCGGCGTTCAGCTTCGCAACCTGTTCGGGCGTGAGATTCCAGCCCACCGCGCCGAGGTTCTGACGCAACTGCGCCTCATCGCGCGCGCCGATCAGCACCGTCGCAACGGTCGGGCGTTGCAGCAGCCAGTTCAGCGCGATCTGCGGCACGGTCTTGCCGGTTTCCTGCGCGATCTCGTCGATGGCGTCGAGCACGCGGTACAGATACTCCTCGGGCACCGGCGGCCCCATATCCGCCGTCTTGTGCAGACGACTCTTCCCGGGCAGCGGCTGGTCGCGACGGATCTTGCCAGTCAGGCGACCCCAGCCGAGCGGGCTCCACACGACCGCGCCGACACCCTGATCGAGGCCGAGCGGCATCAGCTCCCATTCATAGTCGCGCCCGACCAGCGAGTAGTAGGTCTGGTTCGCGACATAGCGCGGATAGCCATAGCGGTCGGCGACATCGAGTGACTTCATCAGATGCCAGCCCGAAAAATTCGACACGCCCGTGTAGAGGATCTTGCCCGCGCGCACGAGATCGTCGAGCGTGGAGAGCACTTCTTCGACCGGCGTTCCGGCGTCGAAGCCGTGCAGCTGAAAGAGGTCGATGTAATCGGTTTGCAGACGCTTGAGCGCGGCATCGACGGCACGTCTCAGATGGAAACGCGACGAGCCGACGCTGTTCGGCGCATCGTCGAACCGGAAGGTCGCCTTCGTCGAAATGATCGCCTTGTCGCGGCGCCCCTTGAGCGCCTCGCCGAGCACCGACTCCGATGCGCCGCTCGAATAGATGTCGGCGCTGTCGAACATCGAAACGCCTGCGTCGAGGCAGATGTCGATCAGACGGCGCGCCTCGGCGACATCGGTTGCCCCCCAGGCCTCGAAAAACTCGCCCTTGCCGCCGAACGTGCCCGTGCCGAAACTCAATACGGGCACCTTAAAGCCCGATGCCCCCAGAAAGCGGTGTTCCATTGCGCAGCCTCCATCGATCAGTGGTTGACGAACAGCAACCGAGTGTACGCGCTTCGCTGCGAATCTGACGGCGGGTGACACGACGCCAAACGGCTTGCGGTTGCGCTGTACAGATGCGCTTTCGTATTGGAGACTGTCGCCTTCTCCGGGTCCGCCACACCCAGCGCACTCCGCACGCTCCGGCCCGCGATTTTCCAGTCAGCAACGCGCACGCAATCCGATCATGCTTGACCTCTTCACCGCTCCCGCGACACCTGCCACGCCCCGTCCCACGACATCCGCATCGCACCCGGAGGCCCAATGAAGGGCAATCCGGTGCGCGCCCCGCTAGTGGGCTGGCTGCCTTACGTTGTGGCCGCAACCTTCTTCATGGAGTACCTTGACACGACGGTCATCGCCACGGCGCTGCCGCAGATGGCGCACTCGTTCGGCATCGGCCCGAACAGCCTGAGCCTCGGCGTGACGTCGTACATGCTCACGCTCGCCATCTTCATCCCCGTGAGCGGCTGGGTCGCCGACCGGTGCGGCTCGCGCACCGTGTTCTTTAGCGCGGTCGTCACGTTCACGGTCGCTTCGGTGCTGTGCGGGATTTCGCAGAACGTCGGAGAGTTCGTCGCCGCGCGCGTGCTGCAGGGCATCGGCGGCGCGATGATGGTGCCCGTCGGGCGCATGATCGTCGTGCGCAGCACCGACAAAAACCGGCTCATGCGGGCGATCTCGACGATCACCTGGCCCGCGATCGCCGCCCCCGTCGTCGGTCCGCCCGTGGGCGGCTTCATCACCACTTATGCGTCGTGGCGCTGGATTTTCCTGCTGAACGTGCCGTTCGGCATCGCAGTACTCGCGGCCGTCGTCGCGCTGATGCCGAACCTGCGCGGAGAACAGCGCCGGCCGCTCGACGTCGTCGGCCTGCTGCTGAGCGGCGCGACGCTCACCGCGATCCTCTACGGCGCCGAACTCGCCAGCCAGCCCGGCGCAAATCCGTGGACCGCCGGCGCGATCGTCGCGGCAGGGCTCGCACTCGGCATCGTTTCGGTCGTGCATGCCCGACGCCACCCGCATCCGCTGATCGATGTTTCCACTTTGAAAATTCCGACTTTCTCGGTGACAGTCATCACCGGATCGTTCACGCGCATCGGCATCGAGGCCGCGCCGTATCTGATGCCGCTGCTGTTCCAGATCGGCTTCGGCCTGTCCGCGTTCAGGTCGGGCTTGCTGCTGCTCGCGAGCGCGATCGGCAATCTCGGCATGAAAGCGTTCACCACGCGCGTCCTCGAACGCTGGGGCTTCCGCCATGTTTCGATCGTGAACGCCGCAATCGCGAGCGTCTCGATGATCGTGTGCGGACTGCTCACGCCCGAGATCCCTCGGGCCGTCGTGCTGATCGTCGCATTTATCTACGGCGTCACGCGCTCTATGCAGTTCTCGACGCTCGCCACCCTCGCCTACGCCGATGTCCCGCAGCCGCAGATGAGCGCAGCGAGCACACTCTGGAGTGCCGCGGCCCAGATGACGATCGGTCTTGGCATTGCGTTCGGCGCAGTCGCGCTGCGCGCGGCCGCCACCTTCAACGGCGAAACGACGGGCCACGTCTTTACGCTCAACGATTTCCGGATCGCGTTTCTGCTCGCGGGCATCGTGACGATGCTTTCGATCTGGGGATATGCACGCCTCGCGCACGATGCGGGAAAAAACGTGGGCGGCGGCTCGCGACGCCAGCGCGCCTGACATGAGATGCACACGGACAGGATCGGCGTGCCATGGCGTTCGAACACGTTGCGCGCGACGCGAATGGACGTATCGAGTGTCAGCGAAAAGCACACCAGCCCGCTCAGGAGCCGCCGGCCGCGCATCCGGCCAGCCGCGAGCCAGAGCGAATCCGCCAGCAGCAGATGCAGCCAGGATACCTCGCCATCGGCCGCCATCGTCCCCGCCAATGCGAGCACCGGCGCGGCCGGCACCGGCACGCCGAGTTGCTTCACGAGCACGCTGGGGAAAAACTGTCTCGGCACCAAAATCGGGCGGAATAGTGGTCTCTAGAGTCCACATTTCGGGGTTTCCTGCGCTTGAACGGCCTGAGTACGATACGAAACAGCGAAACGAAACGGCTCGCCTGTGCGTGCCGAGCGCAGTGATTAACCCGATGAACACGTGTCAATCCGTGCGCGCCGTGCCAATGAAGGGTCTTCGACGTTCACGGTGCATGAACGTCGATACATCCTCCCAATGCGCGCGCTCCCCCGTCGTTTGCGCCCCTTGACGCCGACCGCGGGCGGGCGGGAAAGATGCTAATCTCGCAGCGGTAGCTTCCTTCCTGCAGTTTTCCGTTACGAAACATGCGTCACTGGCGTCTCGACCGACCGAGGCAAGCGGGTCAATTCGACCTGTCGCGCGTCACGAATCTCGTCTCGGCCATCGGCCGCGACGATGCCAACGCGCTCGCCGCCGAAGTGCTCAATCTGCTCGGCCCCGCGACGTCGGTCTCGCAATGCACGGTGTTCGCCTACGAGTTCGGCAACCGCCCACGGACCGTCTCGGTGGCGGATCATCGCGGCGGACGCTTCCTGCGCGACGTCGCCGACACTTACGCACGTCTTTTCTACGCGCTCGACGGCAACCAGCAGATCGTCGGCGGCGCGGCGGCCGATAATCCCGGTTCGTCGCTCGTGCTGCACCGGCAATCGAGCGACGACATCGCGCACGACGGCTATCGCACCGCCTGCTACGCAACGCCCAATGTATCCGACCGCCTCTCGCTGCTATTGCAGCCCGCCGCCGACATCTGGCTCTGCGTGAACCTCTATCGCGAACGCGACGCAGGCCATTTCCGCCCGGCCGAGATCGAACTCGTCGAATCGCTGGCGCCGCTGATCGGCGAGGCGACGCGGCATCACTACGCGTTGCGCGGTCAGAGCCAGATGGGCATTCCTCAGATGATGTTCGTGCGCCTGCGCAGCCTCTGTCCCGCACTCTCCAAACGCGAACTCGACGTGCTGCGCGGCGTGCTCGAAGGCCATAGCGCCGTCGAGATCGCGGAACGCATGGGCGTCAAACCCACTAGTGTCGTGACGTACCAGAAGCGTGCGTATCAACGGCTCGGCATTTCGAGCCAGCGCCAGCTTTTCGCCCTGTGCCTCTCCGCCGACAAAACCTGACACGCGCCCGGGTTTCCGATACGCCCGCGCTGTATCCAAATTGAGGACAGCGCGCCGCGCACTGCACCCCATACTGCCCTCCGTAGCCGCCGATGCCGCCCATACCGGCAAAGCGCGCGTCGCGACGGCACGCTAAAAAAATTTCGTATCGGAGACGCATTCCCCCAATGCCCCTACTCGCCTTTTCTTCTGACGACGGCGCGCACGCCTTCTTCAACAGGAACACACGATGAGCGTTGAATTCAAACCGTATCCGTTCGAGGCCAAACGGTACGCTGCCCGGATACCCGAACTCGACAACGGCCGCGAAACGCAGCGCCATGCGGTGACGATCGCCGGCGGCGGCCCCGTGGGCTTCGCCATCGCGCTCGGTCTTGCTCGCCACGGCGTGCGATCGGTGCTGATCGAAGCCGACGATTCGGTTTGCTACGGCAGCCGCGCCATCTGTATTTCGCGCCGCAGCCTCGAAATCATCGAGCGACTGGGCGCACTCGACGGCTTCCTCGCGAAGGGTCTGCCGTGGACGGGCGGTCGCAGCTACTACCGCGCCGACGAAGTGCTGCACTTCACGATGCCGCAGGACGAGAACCAGAAACTGCCGCCGATGGTCAACCTCGCGCAGTACCACATCGAACAGTTCCTGCTCGACGCCGCCCAGGCACACGCGGATCTCATCGATATCCGCTGGTGCACGAAAGTGACGGCCGTGCAGGAGGACGGCCGCGGCGCAACGCTCAATCTTTCGACGCCGCAGGGCGACTACGAAGCGCAGACCGACTGGCTCGTCGCGGCGGATGGCGGACGCAGCACGATCCGCGAGGCACTTGGCCTGAAGCTCGCCGGCACGAGTTACGAGGGCCGCTATGTGATCGTCGATATCCTGCTCGACAGCGCGCGTCCCACCGAACGTCTCGCCTATTTCGATCCGGCGTCGAATCCCGGCTCGACCGTGCTCGTGCACAAGCAGCCCGACAACGTATGGCGCATCGACTATCAGTTACGCGACGACGAGGACGCCGAGCTGGCCATCAAGCCCGAAAACGTGATACCGCGCGTGCAAAGCCTGCTCGACATGATGGGCGAAACGGCGCCGTGGTCGCCCATCTGGATCACGATCTATAAGGCCAACGCGCTCACGCTTGAACGCTATAACCACGGGCGCGTGCTGTTCGCCGGCGATGCGGCGCATCTCGTGCCGATCTTCGGCGTGCGCGGCGCGAACTCCGGCATCGACGACGCCGACAATCTCGCGTGGAAGCTCGCCTTCGTCGTAAAGGGACTCGCAACGGATACGCTGCTCGACACCTACTCGGACGAACGCGTGTACGCCGCGCACGAGAACCTGAGCTACGGCACGAAGAGCACGGAATTCATGGCGCCGCCGTCGTTCGCATTCGATCTGATGCGCTCGGCTGTGCTCAGCCTCGCGCTCAGGCATCCCGGCCTGCGTTCGCTGATCAACCCGCGCCAAACTTCGGCGATCGCGTACAGCGCGTCGCCGTTGAACGCAACATCGCCTGACGCATTCGCGGACGGCCCCACGCCGGGCGCCGTTCTACCCGAGTGTCCGCTGACGCTCGTCGGCCCCGGAACCTCGCGCGCGGGCCACCTTACCGATCTCGTCGAGCCGCGCTTCACGGCCTTCTGGTTCAGCGAAATCGGCGAGTTGCCGCCCGCGCTGACCGCGCTCGAAGCGACGCTCGCGAGCCGCGCCGTGCCGTTCGCCGTTGTGCCGCTCGCGTCGAATCGGCCCGCGGACCCCACGCGCCCTGGCGGCTGGGACCACACGGGTCGACTGTTTCCGATGTACGGCGCCACGCCTCGCACGCTCTACCTCGCGCGGCCGGACGGCCACGTCCTGGGCCGCTGGCACGGCGACGCCGACGCGCTCGCCGCCAGTGTCCTCGCCGCAATCGACCACACATTGCGGGCATGACTCGCAGCCGCACCTGGAGAACCGCATGACCGACAGCGAACTCGACGTCGTCTACACGCGCCTGTGCAAAACCATGACCGAGCTGGGTGAGCCGAACACGCCACTGTTTCTCGCACGCTTCGCGTTGCTCGCGATCGAGCGGATTGGAAACGCACAGACTGCGCTCGGCCTGATCGACGCTGCGCACGAAGACCTGGCCGCACCAGATTCACACTAAACGAAATTGAGCGAAATTTTGTAGCCGATACGAAACGGGACGCGGTGCTCACGCACCGCGTCCCGTTTTCCGTTGATTTTCAGGTTGTTTAAATCACTGAACCATACGCGTCACACCGCGCCCGCGCGGGTCGGCGACCGCTTCCGGCGTATCGCCGTCGATCCGGATAGTCTGAATATCGCCGTTGAAATCCTGCCCCTTCAGGACGTAGCCCTTCGCTTCGAGCTGCTTCGCGAGATCGCCATCGATCGGCAGGAACGGCTCCCAGAAAATCGTGTCAGGCGGCAACAACTGGTGATGGAATCGCATCGCCGCCACCGCGTCCTTCAACGGCATCTTGAAGTCGTAAATGTTGGTGATGACCTGGAAGATCGACGTGAAGATGCGCGAGCCGCCCGGCGTGCCGATTACGAGCGCCACTTTGCCGTCCTTCGTGAGAATGGTCGGTGTCATCGAAGAAAGCGGACGCTTTTTCGGCGCAATCGCGTTGGCGTCGCTGCCCACCACACCGAACATGTTCGGCACGCCCGGCTTCGCCGAGAAGTCGTCCATCTCGTCGTTCAGGACGATGCCCGCGCCCGGCACCACCACGCCCGATCCGAAATAGCCGTTGATCGTGTACGTGTTCGACACCGCGTTACCCCACCGGTCGACCACGGAAAAGTGCGTCGTCTCCGCCTTCTCGGGCATCGACGTGCCGAGTCCCGGCTGCACGCTCTTCGTGTCGGAGGGCTTGTCGGGATTGACCTCGGCGGCGCGCTTCGCGAGATAGGTGCTGTCGATCAGCTGCGCGACCGGCACGTTGTAGAAGTCCGGGTCGCCGAGATACTGCGCGCGATCCGCGAAGACGCGCTTCTGAATCTCCGCGATCAGATGCACGTACTGCGCCGAATTAAGCGGCACGTCCTTGAACAGCGGCGCGAGTATCGCCTTCATCTTCAACTGCTGCACGAGGCCGACGCCGCCCGAACTCGGCGGCGGCGCAGTGATGATTTCGTAGCCGTTCCACTTCGCTTCGACGGGCTGACGCCAAACCGCTTTGTATTCCTGAAGATCGCGCTTCGTGATGAGGCCGTTGCTCTCCTTCATCGCCGCGACGATCAGCCCGGCGGTCTTGCCGTCGTAGAAGTCCTTCGCGCCGTCGCTGGAGATGCGCGTGAGCACGTCGGCGAGCGCGGGCTGCCTGAACGTCACGCCCTCTTTCATGTCGCCGAAATACCGATCGAAATTGGTCTTGCCGCCAAAGTCCTTCGACGCGGCCTCGCGACGCTTCGCCAGCTGCTCGTCGACCACGAAGCCATCGCGCGCGTACTTGATCGCGGGCGCAAGGACCTGCGTCCACTTGAGCCGGCCGAAGCGGCGCTGCGCTTCCCACATGCCCTCGACCGTGCCCGGCACGCCCACGGCGGCGCCTCCATAGAGGCTCTTGCCTTCGATCACGTTGCCCTTATCGTCGAGGTACATCGTGCGCGTGGCGGCGAGCGGCGCGCGCTCGCGATAGTCGAGGAAGTACGGTTTACCGCGGACGTACAGCGTCATGAAGCCGCCGCCGCCGATGTTGCCCGCTTCGGGGTACGTGACCGCGAGCGAGAACGCGATGGCCACGGCCGCATCGACGGCATTGCCGCCTTCCTTGAAAATCTGCTCGGCGGAGTCGGCCGCATATTTGTCCGCGACGGCCACCGCCGAAGCGGTCAGCACCGCGGGCTGCTGCGTCTCTTTGGCAAAAGCGGGAGAGGCTTCGAGGAAGCTCGCCGAAACCGTGCTCAGCGAAACGAGCGCGAAAACGGACACGGCGGCGGCGGATAGCTTCGTTCTGTCGATCAACTTCATTGGGCATTCTCCATGAATCGGTTCATCAACCAACGACTTGCCCTGGCCTTATAACACGCCCACAAAACGTTTGCGATCCGGCCGATCACCACTTTACGCATGCGGCGGTCATGCGTCGCCGCGCCGCCCGCGTGCGATTTCGTCGCCCGCGTTAGCGGGCAGGCGCATCGTCACGGGAATCGATGCGACCGCAAACATGCCGACGATGAGGAACGCGGGCCAGAAATCGGACCACACGATGACCGGATGGCCCTGCACCCTGTGCGAGATCTGCAGCACGATGCCCGCGATAGTCACACCGAGCCCGAGCGACACTTGCTGGATCACGCTCGCGACGCTCGTCGCGCGGCCGATGTCGCGTGTCGGAATATCGGCGTACGCGAGCGAATTGAGGGCTCCGAACTGCAGCGACGGGAAGACGCCGCCGAGCAGCACGATGAGCCAGATCAGCGTGCGGGACATGCCGGGAAAGAAGATCCCGTACACGGCAATGGAGGCGCCCGCCACGGCGGCGTTGACGATCAGCGTGCGCCTGAAGCCGAAGCGGCCGAGCACGCGCGAGATGATCGTCTTCATGAAGATCGAACCGAATGCGGACGCGCACGTGATCGAGCCGGAAAGAAACGCAGTCATGCCGAGCCCTTCCTGCAGCGCAAGAGGCAATAGAAACGGCACGGCGCCGAGGCCGATGCGAAAGAGCGAACCGCCCGCGACGCTCGCGTTGAAACTCGGAATGCGCAGTAAGTCCAGATCGAGCACGGGCCGCTCGACGCGCCGCGCATAGAACCAGTAGGCCGCCAGCAGTGCGGCGCCGACTATGCACATCGCGGCGGCGTTCACGAACGACACGAGTCCGCTGCCGACAAGCGACAGCCCGAGCATGAACAGCGACGCCCCGCCCGCGGAGAGAATGAAGCCGGGCCAGTCGAGCCGCCCCGGGTCCTCTTCATGCATGTTCGCGATGTGCCGGTTCGCGAGCCAGATACCGAGCACGCCGATCGGAATGTTGATGAAGAAAATGAGCCGCCAGTGCAGATACGTCGTGATGAAGCCGCCAAGCGGCGGACCAACGACGGGCCCGAGCAGCGCGGGCACGGTGAGGTAGTTGACGGCGCGAATGAAATCCGACTTCGGCAGCGAACGGAAGATGATGATGCGCCCGACCGGCACCATCATCGCGCCGCCGATACCCTGCACGAAGCGCGCCGCGACGAACATCCCGAGCGACGTGGACGCGGCGCACAAAAGCGAGCCCGTCATGAAGATGCCGATAGCCGCGCGAAAAACATTGCGCGACCCGAAGCGGTCAGCCACCCACCCGCACACCGGAATGAACACGCCGAGGCCGATCACGTAGCTCGTGATGGCCAGCTTGAGGGTAATCGGGCTCTCCCCGAGGTCGCGGGCCAGTGCGGGAAGCGAAGTGACGATGACCGTCGAGTCCACGTTCTCCATGAACATCGCACACGCGACGATAAGCGGGACGATGAACGGGCCGAGGGCAAGAAGCATGGGAATAACGACGTCAGCGCGACTGAAGGCGGGAAGGCGTCATTATGTCACTGCGTTGCGGAGTGCTGCGGGGATCGCAACAGATGAAGCCGCGCCCCGGAAGCCTCCGAAGCCCCGCAAATGACAAAGCCGTGAAGCGCCGCCCCATGATGGCGGCACGTCACGGTTCGCGGCCCGGCAGCCGGGGTTTCCTATGCGAAAACAGTCAGGTCACGGTCTGCTTCACGCGGCTCACGACCGGGCTCAGCAGCGGCAGCACCTGATCGGCGCCGCGCGCCAGATAGAACGCGCCGGCCACGCCGATCAGGAGGCGCAGCGTGGTCAGGTGGTTTGGAGTGACGCGAGTCGGTACAAGCGGTGTCACGAGCCAGCGTGCGGCGCGCGCATCCCAGGGGCGCGGCAGCGGCACCGCCCGGAGAGCCGGTTTTGCAGATTTTTCTGTTCCAGTCATAACGGCGCAATATATACGCCTTTCACAAAGCCTTCAGCATTCCGGCTATGGCGCAAGCCTTGCGACATGCAGGCAGTCGGGATTGCGCAAATAGCCAGCGGGGTCGGAATCGTAAAATGCCGCAGCGCCTGAAGCGGGATTGCGTGAACACGCGTACAGTGCATCGCTTCGCACCGCGACGCACGTCCTGCACCGGCGCAGGCACTAGCCGGAATACCAATGAAACGCTCGCTCTCTTTTGCCCTTTTATTCGCGGCCTTGCCGCTCGCCGGCCACGCGGCCGCCCTCGACGAATCGCTGACCTGCAGGGAGTCCGCGCACGATTTCGTCTCCGGCCTCATCGACCAGAAGCTGATCGAGCCGACGCCTTCGAGGGTCGAGCGCAATTCGATCAACGCCTTCTGGCCCGTGCACGGCAAGCACATGACGGCTTACGGCTTCAGCGTGTTCGCGATCGTCGGCTTCCAGCAGGACGATCCGCTCTTCCGGACCGGCGACGGCAAGCCGATCGCGCGATCGGCATACGGCGCGGTCGTCTTCGGCAGCCAGGCGAAGGTCCAGGCCGCGCTCACCGAAGCCGGCAATACCGCGATCGTCCATCACGCGGGCCCGATGCTGACTGCGATCTTCTGCCAGCAGGACTGACGCGCCGACGCCAGCCTTAGCCGATGCGGCCGAAACCGCCCTCGGCCCATGCGGTCGCGCGCTCTTTCGTGAGCTTGAACGTCGGCGCGACGCGCTGCCGACCCAGTTGCTCGCCGAAGGCGTCCAGCGCGGTCAACACGGCGTACGGCTCGTACTCGTCGGGGACGATGTCGAGCGTCACGTCGATGTCGCCCGCCTCGCCGTGCACGCTCACGCGCTTGTGCAGCATCGCGTGCAGTTGCTGCTCGTGGCGGCGCAATACCTCCGACGCCGTCTTCACGAGCGTATTGAAGGCGCCCGTATCGAGCGGCTTGGGATTCCTCTTGTCGCGGCCCATGGTCCACGGGCCGACGAGCGCCGGTTCCGGCTCGCCGTCCTTGATCATTTCGACGGCCCAGCCATCGTCGTCTTCGTTCTTGATGACGCGCGCCGTCCAGCCGTCTTTGCGCCACAGGCGCGCGTCCTGGAGCACTTCGGCTTCATCGGGCGCGGAATCGGGGGACAGGGAGGGCGAGGAATCGGTCATGGCGGGTTCGGTCTGGTTCTGCGGGGCCTGCCCGTTGAGGGCAGGCACAGGATTTTAACCGCAAGCCCGCGCGAGGCGGACACCCGACCGGCCACGCAAACCCGCTCAGGGTGCTATCGAATAAGGCGCAATTACAACGGCGACGAGTGCGATTCCCGGCATGTTTCTATTTTTACGATGCCGGATTTCAGTTTTAAAACGAATTAATTACGATCCAGCATCCAGGCCCAATCGGGGCAAAAAAAAACGCGGCCCGAAGGCCGCGTAAAAACAGATGAAAAAGACCACCCGTGGTCAACGGGGTAAGAGAATTGTAGCGGCAAGGCAGGAAAGCACTTAGCGCGGAATCTGAAAGGGTACTTTCCAGAAAACAGCAACAATCAATGGTGAAAACTGCAACATTAACGGCAGATCCTTATGGTACAAGCCGCTGCCGGTACGTCGCACCGGCGCAACAAAATAACCATTGACTGAGTTATTTCGTCGGGTTTTTCAAAAGTAAAAATCCCTTTATATGCAGGGCTTTACAGAAGTTAATACATTTCATATTTTTTGGGAAAGCATCGTTACGCCATACGGCACGAGTTTCCCGAATTACGCAACTACACTCCGATTCGAATCGTCAGACCACGGAACTGCAAGCCGCATACGGTTCCGTGAGATTCCCAGGTACTACTCGGAGTTAGAAACCATGAAAAAAACCCTTATCCTCGCCGGCGTTCTCAGCGCATTCGCCATGAGCGCACAGGCTCAAAGCAGCGTAACCCTGTACGGCTCGCTCGACGCGGGCATCGTCTACGCGAACAACGCCGGCGGCCACAGCGCGTGGCTGCAAGGCAGCGGCGCAGTGTCCGACAACTACTTCGGCCTGCGCGGCTCTGAAGACCTCGGCAACGGCGTGAAGGCCATCTTCACGTTGGAAAGCGGCTTCGACCTGAACAGCGGCGGCTTCCATCACGGCGAGACCGGCTTCAACCGTCAAGCCTATGTCGGCCTGAAGAGCGACAAGTTCGGTACGCTGACCCTTGGCCGTCAATACGACTCCATGGTCGACTACCTGTCGCCGCTGTCGGAAGCGGGCGCAGGCTTCGGCAACAACCTCGCCGGCCACCCGTTCGACAACGACAACCTCGCTCAAACGTTCTCGATCAAGAACGCGGTCAAGTACTCAAGCGCGAACTACGCGGGCCTCCAGTTCGGCGGCCTGTACGGCTTCAGCAACGACGCGAACGGCTTCCAGAACGGCCGCGCATGGAGCGTCGGCGCTTCGTACAGCAACGGTCCGCTGAACGTCGCAGCCGGCTACCTGCAGATGAACAACTCGGGCGGCCTCGGTGCCGCGGGCAGCGCGTCGTCGAGCGACGAGAACATCTCGGCACGCCTGCAGCGCACCTACGGCGTGGGAGCGAACTACACGTACGGCCCGGCGCAAGTCGGCTTCGTGTGGACCCACTCGCAGATCGACGGTCTGTCGAGCCTCGCAAGCGGCGGCGTATCGCTGCCGGGCCTCGACGGTCTGAACCTGCACCTCGACAACTACGAAATCAACGGCGCGTACCACCTGACGCCGGCACTCGCGTTCGTCGGTTCGTACACGTTCACCGACGGCACCGTGACCGGCACCGGCGGCGGCGACAATTCGCCGAAGTGGCACACCGTCATGCTGGCCACCGACTACTCGTTCAGCAAGCGCACGGACGTGTACCTGGCTGGCGTGTACCAGCACGCTTCGGGCTCGATGGGCTACGCCGCGGACGGCAGCGCCATTGCGAACGTCGCATCGATCAACATGCTGTCGCCGTCGTCGACCAACAACCAGATCGCCGCGACGGTCGGTCTGCGTCACCGCTTCTAATCGCGCAGGCGATCATCGGACAGGCGGCGTGATCCGCCGGACTGCCTGAACCTCGCGACGAGCACATGCGGCACAACCGCATGTGCTTTTTTTTGGTTCATCGCAGGAAACCGTGGAGCGTTTGAGGGCGATTGCGTAACCTGACGCCTGATTCTATGGAGGTCAGGGGGAAGAATTGCTCGATCGCAAGGCGCTTCAGGCACTGGGCTGC
>Ga0265338_10000160_pt1 | contig 122713 bp, 102 predicted proteins | sample 42126metaG_FD_193579 | JGI IMG/M metagenome (GOLD analysis project Ga0265338, IMG submission 193579) | Rhizosphere microbial communities from Carex aquatilis grown in University of Washington, Seatle, WA, United States - 4-21-26 metaG | ecosystem: Host-associated > Plants > Roots >...
CAAACACATCCAGAGTTATATCACATCCAGGCCCATTTTGTCACCGTGATGGTCACGCTAATAGCATTTCCCTAAAAAAATATTTCCACCGCGCAACCAACAGAACCAAAGCAGCTTGCAAATCTTCGCACCGCCAAAAACCCAAAAATCACGCGCACAGCTTGTGCAGGTGCTTTTTGAAAGAAAAAATTTGCTGATCGGCGGGCTGCTTCGCCCCTCACTTGCCTCCACCGTCACCTGCTTGACGTACCACGGAGCACGCCACACGCCCATCTCCCTTTCGGCATTCGAAATTCGTCATTTCTGTTCACCCATGTCCAGATCTACCGGCTGCCCAAAAAAACATTTTCAAAATCCCCCTTGCGTTCTTTCTTTCTGTTACTATAATAGTAACAGTTATGGCGGTGAACACCCAATTCTCGATCGCGACCCACCTCCTCGTGGGCCTGGCCTGTGGTTGCTCCAAAGAGGGCACCACCTCGGCGCACCTCGCCGCGAGTGTGAACACCAGCCCCAGCTTTGTGCGGCGGGTGCTGTCCCGGTTGTCCAGGGCCGGCCTCGTGAAGACCGCCACCGGCAAGGCCGGCTCCTGCTGGCTCGCCCGCGATGCCAAAAACATTTCCCTGCTCGATATCTATAAAGCTGTGGAGGCGCCCAAAGCCTTCGCCATCCACACTTACACCGAGCAAAAATCCTGCAACGTGAGCTGCCACATCAAGCACGCGCTCGAAAAAGCATTGGACAAAACCCAGAACGCGATGGAGAAGTCTTTGGACGCTATCAGCCTGGCACAGCTCGTTTCCGAAGTGAGGAAAACGTAAAAATTTTTGACTTTTATTGTTACAATATAAGTAACAATAAATTAATGAACCATGGGCATTCGTGAGAATGTTCCGGACCTGAACCTGAACTAGAAAGAACTGATATGAGCACAAACAAGAAACTCAGCGGCAAAGTCGCCGTCGTCACGGGAGCGTCCAAAGGCATCGGCGCTTCCATCGCCAAACATCTCGCCGCCGAAGGCGCGTCGGTCGTCGTCAATTACTCGTCCAGCCAGGCCGGCGCGGACAAAGTCGTCGCGGAGATCACCGCCCAGGGCGGCAAAGCCGTGGCCCTGCAGGCTGACGTCGCGAAAAAAGCCGACATCGAACGGCTCTTCGCTGAGACCAAAAAATCCTACGGGCATGTGGATATTCTCGTGAACAACGCGGGCATCTATGAATTTGCCCCACTGGAACAGGTGACCGGGGAGCATTTCCATAAGCAGTTCAATGTGAATGTGCTCGGCCTGCTCCTCACGACGCAGGAAGCGGTGAAACATCTGCCAGCCAGCGGCGGCAGTATCATCAACATCAGTTCCGTGGCCGGTGTTTACCCGGTAGCCACCGCCTCGGTGTACAGCGCCACCAAAGCCGCTGTGGATGCCATCACCAAGTCACTCGCCCGCGAACTCGGCCCGCGCCAGATCCGCATCAACTCCATCAACCCCGGCATGATCGAGACCGAAGGCCTGCACACCGCCGGCATCCACGGCAGCGATTTTCAAAAACAGATCGAGGCAGACACCCCGCTCGGCCGCATCGGCCAGCCCCAGGACATCGCCCCTGTGGCTACGTTCCTCGCGTCCGCCGATTCAGGTTGGATCACCGGCGAAACCTTCCTCGTCTCCGGCGGCAACCACTGACTGCATTCAATTATTTTGTCGAAAATCCGAACCACTCTCTAAAAGTATTTTAATGTCCCTTGCAGTCTCCCTCGCCCCGCTAAACGGGGAGAGGGAAAAAGGGTGAGGGGTCCAAATATTCGTAATTTTACCTTTTTATAACCCGACGAAACTTCCAAAACATCCAAACTAAAAAACATCTATGAGCATTAACAATTCTTCCCCCGACCTCACCCAACGCCCGCCACGCAGTCCGCATGTGCGGCTCGGCGGTTATGTCCTGCTGCCGCGCATCCTCGATAAAGGCCGCGCCGCCATCGCCGGCAAACTGGGCGAATATCATTTCGCCGGCAAAGGCATGGACCGCCATTTCTTCACCTTCACCGGCCTCGACCATGAAGCGTTAAAGACCGAACTCGCCAAAGGTCTAGGCGATGGCGAAATCCTCGCGTGGGTGGAAGCGCACTCGAAACGCCAGCCGTGGGAAGTCGCCGCCTGGAGCGAATATCATTCGCGTCGCACGCCCGATAGCGACCATGAAACGCTGGCCTATTTCGCGGATGAAGTAAAAAAACACAGCGCCACCCGCGAAGACATCAAAACCTGGTTCGACCTCCTTGATTTCGACGACTACTGCACCTTCGGCGGAAAAGCGTGACCCGCCTTTCCGATGGTAGGGACCGGCGCGCTGCGCCGTCCGCGCCGCCGGGCGCAGCGTCAGGCGGCGCAATCGGGCGAACGCGATCGCTCATCCCATCGCGTTCCGTTCCGTCCGCTCCTGCGCGGGCGGTTCACCGCCGCTTTCCCTATTCATTGACGCACAACTTATGTTTTGTGCGTTCGCGTATATCGTAATTCGTTAATCAGCCGATGTTCATTTTGAATAACATCCCCGCAAAATTTTGCTCCCTTGTGAATAAAATCTGATTGAAAAAATCCCGGACCGGAGAATTATTGCGGAGGAGAGAGGCGTACCCATAACCCGAACAGAAAGAGAATTCCCATGCCCTATTTGAATGTTGGCAAAGAAGGATCACATCACATCGACCTCTATTACAAAGACTGGGGCAAAGGCCAGCCCATCGTCTTCAGCCACGGCTGGCCCTTGAATGCCGATGCCTGGGACCCGCAGATATTTTTTCTCGCCTCACACGGCTATCGCTGCATCGCTCACGACCGCCGCGGACATGGCCGCTCCACCCAGCCCTGGGGCGGCAACGATATGGACACCTACGCCGATGACCTCGCGATGCTGTTCAAAAAGCTCGACCTGAAAAAAGCCATCATGATCGGCCACTCCACCGGCGGTGGCGAAGTGGCGCGTTACCTCGGGCGTCACGGCACCAGGCGCGTGGCCAAGGCCGTTCTGATGAGTTCCGTGCCTCCGCTCATGCTCAAGACGCCCGCCAATCCCGGCGGCTTGCCCATGTCCGTGTTCGACGGTTTCCGCGCCGCGTATCTCGCCGATCGCTCGCAATTTTTCCTCGATGTCGCCAGCGGCCCGTTCTACGGCTACAACCGTCCCGGCGCAAAAGTGTCGCAGGGCGCCATCCAGGCGTGGTGGTCGCAAGGCATGATGACCGGATTCAACAGCTCCTACGATTGCATCAAGGCGTTTTCCGAGACCGACTTCACCGAGGACCTGAAAAAATTCGACATCCCCACGCTCATCATCCACGGCGACGATGACCAGGTAGTGCCCATCGGCGCAGCCGCCATGCTGTCATCCAAGCTCGTCAAAAATTCCATCCTCAAGGTTTATAAGGGCGGCGCACACGGTTTGTCTGAGACAGCCAAAGACCGGCTTAACGCCGACCTGCTCGAGTTCGTCAAATCATGACCCATGACCACCACTTCAACTATCGTCACTGCGCTGGGTGAAGAACCTATTTTCGCGGAGGGTGACCGCGTTCGCATTTCGGTGCGTTATCCGGTTGGCCATTATCGCGTGCCTATGTATATGCGCGGCAAACAGGGCATCGTGGAAAAGATCCTCAAACCCGCCGCCATCAATAACGAGGAAGAGGGCTTTGGCCGCAACGCCGGCTCCAAGCGGCACTATTACCGCGTTGCCGTTCCCCTCACCGAACTTTGGCCGGGCTACGCCGGTTCGCCGCAAGACCGGTTGGTCATCGAAATCTTTGAAACCTGGTTGGAAAGGATTTGACCATGCAAACATCTGACCACGACGACCATGATCATGACCATGGCCATCAGCATGGCCCTAACCCGCACTATCAGGATCCCAAGAATGCCGATACGCCGCCGCCGGGCTATTACGAGATCATGGAGATAGCCGTCCGCGAGTTGCTCGTTGAAAAAAAACTCATCACCCCCGGCGAGATCCGCCGCCAGATCGAGGTGCTGGATTCCCGCACGCCCGCCCTCGGCGCCAAAGTGGTGGCGCGCGCGTGGGTGGACCCGGATTTCCGCTCCCGCCTGCTGGCCAATGGCCGTAGCGCCTGCGAGAAAGATTTCGGCATCACATTTTACGATGACACCGAACTCATCGTGCTCGAGAACACCGACACCGTGCACAACCTCATCGTCTGCACGCTCTGTTCCTGTTACCCGCGCCCCGTCCTCGGCCTGCCGCCGGATTGGTACAAGGCCAAGCCATATCGCGCCCGCGCCGTCAAGGAACCGCGCAAAGTCCTCGAGGAGTTCGGCACCCACATTCCCGATGATGTGGAGATCCGCGTGAGCGATTCCACTGCAATGGTCCGTTATCTCGTTTTGCCGCAACGCCCCGCCGGCACAGAACATCTCACGGAAGAACAACTCGCCGCACTTGTCACCCGCGATGCAATGATCGGTGTCATCAAAGTTGAGAACCGGAGCACCCCATGAACCAAAGCGAAGACCTTCTGAAACGACTCCCCAATGATATCGGCGGACTGCCCGCTGATCGTATCGAGCAAACGGACCACGTGCTGTTGCCGTGGGAGAAACGCTGCCACGCGCTCGCTGACGTGCTTGATTTCCACAAGATCATCAACACCGAGGAAAAACGGCGCGGCGTGGAGGCGTTGGGCGCGGAGATGGTCGGCAAACTCACTTACTATGAGCGCTGGATCGCGTGCTTCGCCGTCATCCTGTTCCAGAAACAGATCCTCACGCCCGATGATTTGGCCCGCAAGATGGCCGAGGTCGAAGCACGCTATCAGGACACCACGCCATGAGCCCCGTTGTACCAGAAGGTTTGGTCACGCTGCCCAGCGACTTCGGGCCGGAGGAAACTCTGTCCCGTCTCGAGAAAGAAATCATTGCCCAGGGAATCCACGTCTTCGCCCACATCGACCACGCGGCGGGGGCCGGAGCAGTAGGCATGACCTTGCGCCCGACCACGGTCATTCTCTTCGGCAGTCCGCGCGGCGGCACGCCCTTGATGCAGGCGAACCAGACCATCGGCATCGACCTGCCATTGAAAGCGCTTGTCTGGCAGGACGCGAACAGCAAAACATTTCTGTCCTACAACGACCCCGCCTGGCTGGCCAAACGACACGGCGTGACCGGCCTGGAGCGCGCCACTACCATGCTGGGCCTCGCCCTCAGCACCATCGCCGCCAAAGCGACCAAAGGCACATAACCATATGAAAATTGGTGTTGCCGCCGATCATGGCGGATTTGAACTGAAAGAAAAAATCGCCGTCCAACTCCGCGCAGCGGGCCACGAGATCATAGATTTTGGCGCATACCAGTTGACGCCTGACGATGATTATCCGGACTTTGTTATTCCACTCGCTCTCGCGGTTGCGACGGCCAATGTTGCTCGCGGTGTGGCCATTTGCGGCAGTGGCGTCGGCGCGACCGTTTGCGCGAATAAGGTCAAAGGTGTCCGCGCCTGCCTCATCCACGACCATTTTTCGGCGATCCAAGGCGTCGAAGACGATCACATGAATATCCTCTGCATCGGCGAACGCACGCAAGGCCCCTCGATGGTATGGGACCTCGTGCAGGCGTTTCTCGCCGCTGAATTCAGCCAGGCCCCGCGCCATCTGCGCCGCCTCCAGAAAGTCGCGCAACTCGAAAACGCCATCATCCCTGCGCCCCGATGAAAGCCATTTCCCAACCTCACCCTGAACAACCAACAAAACTATGATCCTGAGAATCTACACCATCATTCACGTGCTCATCAGCCTGTTGGGCATCGCCGCCGGGTTCGTCGTCATGGCCGGAATGCTCTCCGCCGACCCGATGGATAGCTGGACGAAGTTCTTTCTCGCGATGACTGTCGCGACCAGCGTCACCGGATTTTTTTTCCCGGTCAAAAAACTGATGCCCTCCCACATCGTCGGCATCATCTCGCTGGTGTTGCTGGGCGCAGCCATCTATGCGCGCTACCCCGCGCATCTGGAAGGCTCGTGGCGCTGGATCTACGTGGTGGGCGCCGTGATGGCCCAATACCTCAACGTCTTCGTCCTCGTGGTGCAATCGTTCCAAAAGATCCCCGCGTTGAAAGCCCTGGCCCCGACGCAGAAAGAACCGCCGTTCAAGATGGCCCAACTCAGCCTCCTGGGCATGTTCATCGTGGCCGGCCTTCTCGCCGTGACGAAATTCAAAGTCTTGATGATCCCGTAGAAGCCGAGGTGACGAGGCTCAAATCTTTTCGGCGGAACAGACCCACCACCATCATCGTTCGCTCTTCACTGAGCCGGCGAATAATTCTCCCTCTCCTTGAGGGAGAGGGCCGGGGTGAGGGGGAAGCAACCACACGTTCGCATCCCGTCATGCGAGGAAGAAATCTTGCCGTTCTACAATTGCCCTAACTCTTCCTACTACTCACCACCACCGTCATCGCCGCTGATTTCCCCGGCGCCAGCGTGATCTTACTCTCCCCCACATTCCCTGATTCCACGCATACCATTCGGCGGTATTCCTCATCATCAAAATCCGTCATCGCCTTCGCTTTCTCGAACCACGGATTCCACACCACCGTCGAGTTCGACCCGCTTTTCTCGATGCGGATGATGCGGTTCAATTTAGTATCGCGGATCTCCACCGTGTCCTTCGTGTCGAGGTAAACGCGGTCCACCTCCGAAGCGATCCAGATGACGTCCCACGTCTCCAGCTTGCGTGCAAAATTCGCCGGCTTATCCAGGTACATGCGTCCCTTGAGGCCCGCGATGGAAACCTGCCCGATGTCCCCCACCGCAAAATACGTGTGCAAACAATCCTCATAACTGAAATCCGTCGTGGTCGATGTATTGGTCACCATCAACTCCATCGTCAGCGTGTCCCTCACCGTCACCACGTAACTCACCTGCGCGTGCAGGCCGTTCTGCTGCACCACCGCATCCGTCAGCGTGAAGACCACGCGTACCCCGCCATCCGCCAGCACTTCAGTTTTGGCCAGATACCACGTCACCAGCCGCGCAAATCCATGCATCGCCGCACCGGCGCGCGGCCCGAACCACGGAAACACGATCGGCACCCCGCCGCGGATCGGTTTATCCGCCACGAACTCGCTCAAGTGACTGAGGAACAACAACGGCGGCTCGTCGTTTTTCTGGAACTGCGTGATATGCGCCCCATGCAGGCAGATCTCCGCCGTGCTGTAATCCGTGGTGACGCGCACCGCCGGCAACCCGCCATTCTCATTGGTGATCGTGACGCGGCCAGGAATCGCGTACCGCTGCAACTCACCGGGAACAAGGTCGTTAGACATACCTGATTTTAACCTCGCAGGAGTCGAGGTGACGAGACTCAAATTACAAACCGACGCCTCATTTTATTATATCGCTTTCATCTCAAAGAAGTTTTTACAACCAGATCATTGTGAAATCCCTGGGCTGAAAAATCAGGCATTTAACACATTTTATTTTGGCGTGGTTTCGAAGAGATTGGAATGCCCAAACGTATTCGTTTGTAGGTTCTTGGAAATCGGTTGTAAATCCGCGTTAGTAACCAATTTTGTTATTACTGATTCATTTGAACTGCGATTGAAATTTGTATTTGTCTTGGGCGAATCCCAATTTTGCGCGTAAATGGTTAACAAACTGCCTACCACGCCCCCTAAAACCGCAGCAAGAACAACAAATAAATTTTGCCACATTTTGCCGTGTCTTTCATCAATGAATTTCACTAAGTCTGCAACTTCAGATGTTGGAAATTTGGATTTATTCTCCAGCTCGCGATCAATGTAATATTTTAAAAAATGTCCTTCGCATTATATTGATCCGCATAACTTTTTTTCAAAATCGTTTCTAAAAAAAGATTTTGGCTGTTAAACTCGCTAAGTGAATACATTAGCTCGTTAACCATGTGTCCTCGTTTTATTATTTTTTTTACCCATCCGCGGCAGCCTTTGTGTCTTTGGAGCGCAATTAATTGTTGAAGCTGACTCTCAATCGCTTCCCAATCGTTCATCTGCGAAACTTTGTTGCGCTTAATTTCGTAGAATAGGTCTAACTCTCCGGCTATGGTTTGGAATAGATAGTTCTTAACATCAATCTCACTCTTAGTTATTCGCGCATTGTAATGAAATGTTATTTCGTCATAACCCATGAGATGTTTTTGTTCACAATAAAAAAGGGACCGGCCTTGTAATTCGTTGCTTGCGTGCTGCTGGGGAAGTAAAAAGCAGTCTGCATGAAATGGGCTAGGCCCCAATGTTTCAATTCGAATTCTTGTTGATTGTGTTTTAAGCTCTTTTTTTAAAAATTCCCGCAAAATAATAACCGCGTCCGACGGCTTGGCTTCTCTCTTTGCTTTAATACATTCAACGAACACAACTGGCCCGTCATAGTTATTTATGAGGGTGAAACCGAAATGTTCGGTAGTTGTATCAACTTGTTCTTGAGGGCGCTCAAGAATTTCTGCCTGAACCCTAAAGGGGATATAAATTTCGAAGGATAATTCAAAAAAACTTAAATAAGGAAAGCACCCGTCGCCATCTCCCATGTCCGGAATCGGACCAGATACTTCGAAAATTTCTTCACTAACTGTTTCTGGGCAGTCAGCTTTTATTGAACTGATTGACTTTATGGAGCCGAGAGACTCCGTCAAAGTTTCAACGTATTTTTTTGCCTTAAGAGGACTGGTCGGTGCCTCGTTTAGGCCAAAGTGAAAACATCCGATTCCAAATGCTATCATAAGAGCGCCTTTTTAGTGTATGCCTTTTCCAATAAAAGAATACAAATATATCCGCCGAACCGAATTGATCTGTCACTTTTGGAAAAACTCTCGGCCATTTATGAAGTAGCCTTAGAAAAGAATATTCAATAAATCTCGTGGTGACTACCGCTTTATAAATGACATGCTAGGTTCGAGGCCCAACAAATTCATGTTCATTTCGGCATCTGCAACCCCACCTTATCCGCCACTTGCGCCACGTCTTTGTCGCCCCGGCCAGAGAGGTTCACGATGATGAGCGACTCTTTGCTCAGCTTCGGCGCGCGCACCATGCTCTCGGCGACGGCATGCGCGCTTTCCAGCGCAGGAATGATTCCCTCCAATCGCGCGAGCTTCATGAAGGCTTCCAGCGCTTTGTCGTCGGTGGCGTAAGTGTAATCCACGCGCAATTTGTCGCGCAGGAAGGCGTGTTCCGGCCCCACGGCGGCGTAATCGAGTCCCGCGCTGACGCTGTGGGTGGATTGGATCTGGCCGTGTTCATCCTGCAAAATATAACTGCGCGTGCCCTGCAAGACGCCGAGCGATCCGCCCTGGAACCGCGCCGCGTGCTGCTCCGGCTGGATGCCGCGCCCGCCCGCCTCCACGCCCACCATCTTCACGGATTTATCATCGAGGAACGGATAAAACAATCCGATGGCATTGGAACCGCCGCCGACACACGCGATGAGCAGGTCGGGCAACCGTTTTTCCTTCTCCAAAATCTGCGCGCGCGCCTCGTCGCCGATGATGCGCTGGAAATTGCGGACCATGACCGGATACGGATGCGCGCCGTAAGCCGTGCCCAAAATGTAATGCGTGCTGCGGATGTTCGTGACCCAGTCGCGCATCGCTTCGTTCACCGCTTCCTTCAACGTCTTCTGGCCCGCGTGCACCGGCACGACCTCCGCGCCGAGCATCTTCATGCGATACACGTTGAGCATCTGCCGCTCGCAATCCACCGCGCCCATGTAGATGACGCACTTGAGTCCAAACATCGCCGCCACCGTGGCCGTCGCCACCCCGTGCTGGCCCGCGCCGGTCTCGGCGATGACGCGCGTCTTGCCCATGCGCCGCGCGAGCAACACCTGCCCGATGGCGTTGTTGATCTTGTGCGCGCCCGTGTGGTTCAGGTCTTCGCGCTTGAGATAGATCTTCGCTCCGCCGAGTTCTTTGGTGAGTCGTTCCGCAAAATAAAGCGGCGTGGGACGTCCGCAAAATTCCTTGAGGTAATAGGCGAGTTCCTGGTTGAACACCGGGTCCTTTTGCGCGCGAAAATATTCCTCCTCCAGCTCCTGCAGCGGATGCATCAATGTCTCGGGCACATAACGCCCGCCGTACGGGCCAAAATGGCCATGGACATCCGGAATATTCTCAGCGGTGACAGCACTCATACTGTCATTTTCACGCAAAGGGGCGGATGGCGCAAAGAGAATTATTCAGGCTACCTGCCCGTGCCGGAAACACGTCACCAGATGGTCGTTCACCATGCCGATGGCCTGCATGTTCGCGTAACAGATGGTTGAGCCCACAAATTTGAAGCCGCGTTTCAGCAGGTCCTTGCTCATGGCATCGGAAACCTCCGTGCGCGCGGGCACTTCCTTCATGCTCTTGCGGTGGTTGACGATGGGTTTGCCGTCCACGAACCGCCAGAGGTACGCGTCAAAAGTGCCGAACTCCTCCCACACCTTAAGAAACGCCTTCGCGTTGGTGATGGTGGAAGCGATCTTGAGCCGGTTGCGGACGATGCCGGGATTCTGCATCAGTTGCGCCACTTTCTTTTCACTGAACCGCGCAACTTTCTCAGGATCAAAGTTGGCGAACGCAGCGCGATAATTTTCGCGTTTGTTGAGGATGGTCTGCCAGCTCAATCCGGCTTGCGCACCTTCGAGGATGAGAAACTCGAACAACAGCCGGTCGTCATGCACCGGAACGCCCCACTCGGTGTCATGGTAACGGATGGAAAGCTCGTTGGTCGGCCACGGGCAGCGGATGATTTCTTTGCTCATGTGACGGATTTGGCGGCGGTGATGAACGCGCGCACTTTCGCGGTGTCTTTTTTTCCAGGGGCCGATTCCACGCCGCTGGAGACATCCACGGCGAACGGGCGCACTTTGCGCACCGCGTCGGCCACGTTCTCCGGCGTAAGGCCGCCCGCGAGGAAGATTGGCTTTCCGAATTTTTGCGCATCCACCGCGAGGTCCCAATTAAACTTCTCGCCCGTGCCACCGCGCGCTTCAGCCGAATAAGCATCCAGTAGATACGCATCCGTGTGGTATTTCGCGAGGGCATCCAGCGATTCCACATTGCGGATGCGAAAAGCTTTCATGCACATGAGGCCGAACTGCGTGCAGAATTCCGGCGTTTCGTCGCCGTGAAATTGCAACAGGCTCAGGCCGCATTCCCCGATGGCGCGCATCACGAGGTCTTCATCCGGATTCACGAACACGCCCACCTTCATCAAATACGGCGGGACGGCCTGCGCAATCTCCTTCGCGGTGGCGATAGAGATATTGCGCGGGCTTTTGTCGTAAAACATCAGCCCGATCATGTCTGCGCCGGCCTCAGCCGCGATGTTTCCATCCGCCGCGCTGGTGATGCCGCAAATCTTTACTTTTACGCTCATGCGATGCGGGAACAAGTTACGGGAGAAACCAAATTGCGCAACGGGTCGTTGTAGCGGTCGTGGCCTAAGTTGCCGCTATGCCCTCTCTCCGCTTGCGGGAGAGGGTGCGGCGCAGCCGCGGGTGAGGGTTATCTCCTGCGTGAGCAGGACTGGCTAAGAAGGCAACTTAGGCCACCACCTTACGGCGAAACATTCGTTCCGCCGTTTTCCCGATACGGCGTGTTCGCCTCGTACAACTCGATACGCTTGATGATGGCATCCACCACAGGCTTGTCCTTTGCCGCGACCGCGAGTTTCAGGGCCCGCCGCGCGGTATCCACTGCCACGGGGAACTGGCCGGCTTCGGCATATGCGGCGGCGAGCGTGTCGTAGAGTTCGGTCGATTCCTCTTTGGAAAGCTGCACAGCCTGTTGAGCCAGTGACAAGGCCCTGTTCCCATCGCGCAATGACTCATCCGGGCACGTCGCCAGCAGCCACGCCAGGCCGAGGTGCGCAGGCACGTGTCCGGGATCCAGCTCCAGTGCCTTCTGATATTCCGCGATGGCGGCGGCGGATTTCTTTTGTTTGTCCAGCGCGACACCCAATTTGTAATGCGCCTGCGGATTACTGGGGAACAACGCGATCGTCTGCTGATACTGCGCGACCGCTTCATCCAGCCTGCCCAACTCCACCAGCACATTGGCGAGGTTGCCGTGGGCATTGGCCAGATCGGGTTTTAATTCCAGGACTTTTCGGAATTGTTCCGCCGCCTCGTCGAACTTCGATTGTGTCGCGAGAATCGTAGCGAGGTTGTAACGGGCCTCGACATAATCCGGCTTGAGGCGGATGGCTTCCTGATATTGCTGCACGGCGTCAGCCAACCGGCCCTGGCCGGCCAATTGGTTGGCCAGATTGTTATGCGCCTCGACGTAGCCGGGTTGCCACTGGATAACCTGCTCATAATATTTGGACGCTTCGGCGGATTGCCCCTGGGCGGCGAGCGACTTCGCCAGCTCAAAACACGCTTTCACATAGCCCGGGTTCAGCGCGATGGCTTTGCGGTATTGCGCGATCGCCTCAGCCGCCCGGCCTTCCTGGGCCAGGGTTGTGCCTAAATAATAGTACGTATCCGGAACGTCCGGTTTGAGCTCAATGGATTTCTGAAAGTTTCCAGCCGCTTCATCGAAACGGCCTTTGTTCATCAGCGCAAAACCAAGTCCGTTGTAAGCGTAGTGACGGTCCGGCCTGAGTTCGATGGCCTTCTGAAAATGTTCGATGGCTTCGTCCCATCGTGATTCGGTCACAAGGGCGAGCCCAAGGCTGGTGTGCGCCAGCGCGTTGTCCGGCATGATGGCCAGCGCATGATTCCAGAGAGATTCGCTGGTGCGCCAATACTCAATCTGCCTCACGGTGCAGATGCTCAATACCAGGACTACCGCACCGGTCGCGAGGACCGCCAGGGGGCGGAGGAACGCTTTTTTTGTCACCAATTCTTTCACACCCCACGCGATCATCACGCAGAGGCCCATCTGCGGCAGGTACGAATAACGATCTGCCATGGCCTGGCCACCCGCCTGGATGATCCCGATCACCGGCACGAGCATTCCCAGATACCAAAACCAGCCGGTGAAGAGATAGGGACGCCGGCGCACCGACAAAATGACCAGCACCGTGACCAACACCAGCAAGCTCCCGGCGCCGGCAACTTTCCAAACTGGCAGTTGCGATGAATAGGGATAAAAGATGGCCAGGTCCTGCGGCCAAAACATTTTGCCGATATACGCGAGGCAGCTCACGACGGCATTTTCGAGCCGGGGCGCCAGCGGGAGTTTGTCCGCCATCAATACCGCGCCGGAGGCTTTTTGCGTGAGCAGGGCGATGACGCCCACAGCGGCTGAAAGCAGGAACAAGGGGAGTTTCTCCAAAATCAACGACCGAAATTTCAGCGCAGGAATCTTGCTCGTCTTTCCTTCTACTGAACTCGAAACTAGAGACCCGAAACCCGAAACTCTCGCGAGCGGCCAGAGATCCAGGAGCAACAACACAAACGGCAACGTCACCAGCATGGATTTGCTCATCAATCCCAGCGCAAAGAACAACAGCATGAGGCCATAAAAAAAACCACGTCGTCCGCCCGGCTTCCCGGGTTGCTCCACGTACCGCGCATACATCAACAGCGTGAGCATGAAGAAAAATCCGGCCAGTACATCCTTGCGCTCGGAAGCCCACGCCACGGATTCCACGCGCAGCGGATGAATGGCAAAGACCACGGCCACAAACACGCTGGGCCAGAGCGCCCTGGTCATCCGCTTCAAGGCGAGATACAGCAGGACCGCCGTGGCCGCGTGCAGCAGGACGTTGGTGAGATGATGCCCCCACGGGTTCAATCCGTATATCTGGCAATCCAGCATGTGCGACAGCCAGGTGAGGGGATGCCAGTTGCCGGTGTCATTATTCCCCGTGAATGCCCACGCTATGCCACTCCACGAGAAACCTTGCGAGACCTGCGGATTGGAATACACATAAACATCATCATCAAAATTGATGAAACCGTTGTGGAGCGTCTGGCTGAAGACCGCGAGCACCAACACTGCCAGTCCGAGGCACACCGCGAGGTCGGCCTGCTTCCATTCCACGGCCGCGGACGGTTTTTTTGATTGGCGAACGGTCATAGTTGGACGTCAACCCGGTGCAATGTAGAAAGAGGTTACGGGAGAAACAAAATTGCGCAACGGGCGGTTTGTTCCTATGTTCCAGAGCGCTTCGCGCGCCCCGATAGCTCAAATGGATAGAGCAGCGGTTTCCTAAACCGTTGATCCCAGTTCAATTCCGGGTCGGGGCACCATTTTAAACATCCAAAATCCAAGCGGCCAGGACCTAATAAATGACCAATGAGTGTTGGATTTGGAACAACCCGGGATCATGGAGCATCTGATAGATTGAATACGCAAGCCGGCCGGCCAGTCTGATTTAGTATAGGCGCAACCGGGGGTTGCGTGGTAAATTGATGAGGAAATCTATGAAACGGCATATAAACACTTTAAGTGCAGGGCTGGCTTTGACGATGGCGCTTCCGCTGTTCAGCGGGTTTGGCACGGATTTCGCGAATGCCGCGGATACCGTGAGTTATGCGCCGCCGCCCGTCACGATGAATCCGTCGGTGGCCACGACACAGGGCGCGCCCACGGTGCCGGCCAATATCGACCCGCAAAGCCCCCTGGCCGAAGTCATCAAACTCGCGCAGGCGGGCGTGGGTGAATCGGTGATCCAAAGTTATATCGCCAATTCCGGCACGCCGTTCAACCTGGATTCCGATCAGATCATCTATTTGCGCGACCTGGGACTCTCCGATGCGACCGTCAATGCGATGTTGCAACGTGACCAGACGCTGGGCGCACCCGCACCAGTCGCCACGACTCCGCCGCCCCAACCCCAGACGGTGACGGCGCCAGCGAATCCGCCGCCGCAGGATCTCCCGGCGGATGAGACTTATTTTTACGATTCACTTTCACCTTACGGCAACTGGGTGGATGTGGAAGGCGTTGGCCCGTGCTGGCAGCCGACGGTGGTCTATGTGAATTCCGGCTGGCAGCCGTATTGCGATGGCGGCCATTGGGTGTACACGGATTGCGGCTGGTATTGGACCTCGGATTATTCCTGGGGCTGGGCGCCGTTCCATTATGGCCGCTGGTTCCATGATGACCATCGTGGCTGGTGCTGGTCGCCGGACCGTGAATGGGGTCCGGCTTGGGTGACCTGGCGTTACAGCGACAATTATTGCGGCTGGGCGCCGTTGCCGCCGGGAGCTGGTTTCCGCGCGGGCGCGGGCTTCACTTTCCATGGCCGCGGCGTGGATGCAAATTTTGGTTTCGGCATCGGGGCGGACTTTTTCACCTTTGTCTCGATCGGCAATTTCACCGACCGGCATCCGTGGGAGCATCGCGAGGGTCGTGACCACGACACCCGGGTGCGCATCTATAACAACACGACCGTGATCAACAATATCACAGTGGGTGACCACAACCGGATCATCAATAATGGGTTTGGCCATGACCGGATCGAGACTGCTACGCATACGACGCTGCATCCGATCCACGTGGCGGATAACGATGACCGCAACCCCGCCGGCGAAAGGCATGAACGCTTTGAAGGCGGCAACCTGGTCGTGAACCACCCGCCGCTCAATGAACATGCCAACAACTCTGGCCACAACATCCCGCATTTTGACACGCCGCCGCGCAACCTGCCCGGCAATAACAATAACAACAAAGGCCCGGGCAACGGTAATAATCCGACGACTGGCAACCAGAACCACGGAAACAATCCGTTCATCAATAATTCCAATCCCGGAAACAATAACGAGAACCACAACGCGGGAAATCAGCCGCATAACGGCTCTTCACCGTTCACCCCGGCGGGCGGAAACAATGTGACCCATGATATCAGCGCACCGGTGACCTCCGGCGGCACGCCGGGCAACAATGACCACCGTCGTACCACATTCGACAATAATTCCGGGCCGAAAGTGACGACGCCGTCCACCCCGATGACGACACCATCGACGCACATGACCACCCCTTCGACACATATGACCGCGCCGTCCACACCGATGACTACGCCTGCGGCGCACGAGCCGAATCCGTTCATCAATTCAGGCAACAATGGTGGAAATAACGTCAATTCCGGGCCCATCAATGCCGCGGAAGGTTCGCATCTGCGCGACAACAACAGCACGCGCTATAATTCGCCAAAGATCGAATCACAGATCATTCCGCCACGCCACAATGTGGTAGAGCCGACGTTCCCGCACAATAATCCCACGGTCGTAGCGCCGTCGGGCGGACAACCGGCGCACGAATCCGGCTCGCAGGGCGGCAATGGCGGCGGTGGCGGCGGCAATCGGGGTGGCAATGGTGGCGGCAACGGCGGAGGCGGTGGAGGCAATGGCGGTGGTGATAAACGCAATCATTGATCGCCGCTGACTTTTTCACGGAGCGGGGCTTGGAAAAGTCCCGCTTCTTTTTTGTCCTTTTGTGAAGTCCGCTGCACTGGCAGGATTTATCCCATGGGAATTTCGGTGCGCGATTTTGAGCAGATGAAAGCGCGCCTCGGCGGCTCGCCGCGCGCGGCGACGCCGGCCTTGCCAGCCCGCCGCCTCTCGTCGCTCGCGAACGGCCAGATCATCCTCGGCGTCGATCCATCCCTGCGCGGCACCGGTTATGGCGTCATCCGCGCGGAGAAATCACAGTTCACCGTGGTCGTTCATGGCACCATCGCGTGCCCGGCCGGCTGGGAACGCTCGCGCTGCCTCGTGAAGATTATCCAGACGTTGCGCGACGTGATGCGCGAACACAAACCGACCGTGTGCGTGGTGGAAGGATTGTTCTTCGCGCAAAACCTGAAGACCGCCATCATCATGGGCGAAGCGCGCGGCGCGGCGATGGCCGTCATCGCGGAGGTGGGATTGGATATCTTTGAGATCGCGCCGCGCAAAGTGAAACAGGCCATCGTGGGCTACGGCGGTGCGCAAAAACTGGCCGTGGCCAAGATGGTACAACGCATGTTGGGCCTGGCGGAATTGCCGGAACCGGATGCCGCCGATGCGCTCGCGCTGGCGATCGCACATGCGCATGAAGCGGGCCGGTATCGATTGAGCGTGCCGAAGAAAATTTGAACCCATGGAATTTCGTTGTCCTCATTGCAAGTCGCCGATTTACAGCCGCAAACAAAAAATTTGCGGCGTGTGTGAAAAGCCTCTGCCAAAAGAACTTCTTTTCACTGACGGGCAGATCGCCTCCCTTAGAAAACAGATGACGGAGGAGGAAAAGCGCGCAAAAGCATTTGATCCCAAGGTTCAACATGTTTCCATGGGGCCACTCTAAACAATTTAAATGATCACCTTTCTACACGGCAAACTGGTCGAAGCCCTGCCCACGCAGATCGTGGTGGACGTGGGCGGCGTGGGTTACGAAGCGCTCATCCCATTGTCTTCGTTCGACAAATTGCCGCTGCCCGGCCAGCCGGTGAAACTGCTTACGCAACTGGTCATCCGTGAAGACGCACACACGCTGTACGGTTTCATGACGTCCGCTGAGCGCGACCTGTTCCGCCTGCTCATCAACACCGTCAGCGGCATCGGGCCCAAGACCGCACTCAATATTTTGAGCGGCATGAATCCGGTCGCTTTTCGCGGCGCGGTGGCGACCGGCGATGTGAAATCGCTCTCACAGATCTCTGGGGTCGGCAAAAAAACCGCTGAACGCATTGTGCTGGAATTGCGCGACAAGGTCGGCGCGGCAGGCGCGTGGGAAGCGGCCAGCGCGCAACATTCGCTATCGGCCGCCGACCAGAAGATCAACGATGCAGTGCTCGCGTTGATGGCGCTGGGTTTCAAACAAGTGGATGCGCACGATGCCGTGCGTGGCGCGCAGGCGGTGTTGGGCGCTCAGGCGAACATCGAGGATCTCGTGCGCGCGTGCCTGAAAAAAAGCTGAGCGCATGTCCAACGTCCAGGCACCAAAGCAGGGGGGCATCGTGGTCCCCCACAAGCCCACGTTGAAACAGCGTCTCGGCGCCTGGATCGTTTTCATTTTCATCAAGTCGGTATCGGCCACGTTGCGTTATCGATTGGTCGATCGTTCCGGATATTTCGCTACGCCGCCGGCCAAACCGGTCATCGTCGGCGTCTGGCACAACCGGCTGGCGCTCATTCTTCATGTCTATTTCAAGCACATCAAACGGCGGAACCATTCGGCCGGGCTGGTGGCGCTCATCAGCGCGAGCCGCGATGGCGGTTTCCTGGCGGGCATCTTTGAACGGTTCGGCGTGAAAACCGCGCGCGGTTCCAGCAGCCGGCGCGGCCCGCAGGCGTTGCGCGAACTCACAACGTTCGCCAAAAAAGGCTACGACCTCGGCCTCACGCCGGACGGCCCGCGCGGGCCGTGTTACGTGGCCCAGGACGGCGTCATCTATCTCGCGCAATTGACCGGGCTGCCCATCCTGCCGGTGTCGTATCATTTGCAATGGAAGATCCGCGTGAAAAGCTGGGACCGTTTCCAAATACCGCTGCCGTTCTCGCGTTGTGAGGTTTATCTGGAAAAACCCATTTACGTTCCACGCGAAACAACACCCGAACAACGCGAGGCGTTCCGGAAGCAGTTGGAAGAGACGTTGAAGGGAATCTCGCGCGATTGAGGCGCTGGTTTCCTTTTTTTAATTTTGCATTAATAATTTTTCATTCAACCGATGATCGCCCGTGTCTCACTTGAGATCGCGCTCCGCAAGGAGTTTGATTACGCCATCCCGCCCGGCCTCATCGGGCAGGTGGATGTGGGCAGCCGCGTGCAGGTGCCGTTCGGTTCGCGCAAGGTGCTGGGCGTGGTGACGGCGGTGGCGGAGGAATCCGCGCACGCGAATCTCAAACCCATCCTCAAGCTCATCGGTGCGCAAACGTTGGTGACGCCCAAAGTCCTGAAACTCGCGCGGTGGATGGCGGATTATTACTGCTGCGCGCCGGAGATCGCTTTGAAAAGCGTGTTGCCGGAAGCCGTGCGGCAGGAGGAATCCGGCTGGCGCGAGCGATTGTTTGTGCGGGCGTTGCCGGTGCCGGGTGAATTTCCGAAATTGCCGAAGCGCCAGCAGGAGGTCTGGAACATCATCGAAGAACGCCGTGAGATGCCGCTGCAGGAACTGGTGGAGGCGGCGCAAACCACAGCGGCAACGGTGCGTAAACTGGAAGACCGCGGGTTGATCGAGATCTCGTCACAGATTTCCGAGCGCGACCCGTATGCGCGCGAGGAAATATTGCCGACCCAGCCGATTGTGCTGAATCCTGCGCAATCCACCGCTTTGGAAAAAATAATCCGCGCAATGGATACGCGCCCGCGAGACGCGGGTGCTACACCACAGAGTTCGGACGCTGCTGCTAAATCTTCTACATTTCTGCTTCACGGCGTCACTGGTTCTGGAAAAACTGAAATCTACCTGCAAGCCATCGCACATGCGCTCGAACAGGGCAAGGGCGCCATCGTCCTGGTGCCGGAAATTTCGCTCACGCCGCAAACGGTCGAGCGGTTCAAGGCGCGGTTCAGTTCTGGAAAATTGCAGACCCTCGTGGCGGTGTTGCATTCCCACCTCTCTTCCGGTGAACGGCACGATGAATGGCACAAGATACGGCAGGGACGGGCGCGCATCGTCATCGGGGCGCGGTCGGCCATTTTTGCGCCAGTGGAACCGCTGGGCCTCATCATCGTGGACGAGGAACACGAGCACACCTACAAGCAGGAGGAAGCGCCACGCTATCATGCGCGCGACGTAGCCATCGTGCGTGGCCAGATGGAGAACGCAGTGGTCGTGCTCGGCTCCGCCACGCCGTCGCTTGAAAGTTTTTACAATGCCAGCAAGGGAAAATATACGTTGCTCGAACTGCCCGAGCGCGTGGATGACCAGAAGATGCCGCACGTGCGCGTGGTGGACATGCGCCAGGCAGCGATGAAAGAAAAGGGCCCGCCGATTTTCTCGCGGCAGCTCAAGGAGGCCATCAGCGACCGGCTGGAACGCGGCGAACAAACGATTTTGTTCCTGAACCGACGTGGTTACTCGACATCGTTGACATGCGAAAAATGTGGGTACGTGGCCGCGTGCCCGAATTGCAGCATCTCGTTGACGTATCATCGCACGGGGACAAAACTACTCTGCCACATCTGCGGTCACCTGGAGCAGGTGCCATCCGTTTGCCCGAACGAGAAGTGCAGAAATCCAGCCATCCGTTACTCCGGCACGGGCACGCAGAAAGTTGAGGAAGTGCTGGGAAAACTTTTCCCAAAGGCGCGCGTGAAGCGGATGGATGCGGATGTGATGAAGCGCAAGGATGACTATCGCCGTGTGCTCGGCGATTTTCGCGTCGGCAAGATTGATATCCTCATCGGCACGCAGATGATCGCGAAGGGACTGCATTTTCCGAACGTGACGCTCGTCGGCATCATCTATGCCGACCTCGCGCTGCATCAGCCGGATTTCCGCGCGGGCGAGCGGACGTTCCAATTACTCACGCAAGTGTCAGGCCGCGCGGGCCGCGGTGACGTGGAGGGCGAGGTGTTCGTGCAATCGTTCACGCCGTTCCATCCAGCCATCCAATTTGCGCGCCGCCATGATTTCAACGGGTTCTATGAGCAGGAGATGGAATTTCGCGAACAGCTGAAATATCCGCCGGTGAGCCGCGTGGCGTTGCTGACGCTCAAAGGCCGCAATGAAGAAAAAGTGAAATTCTCAGCGGAGCATTTGAAGAAGGAATTGGAAAAACGGCTGAAATCACCAAGTAGGGCGGGCAGTCCTCTGGCCGCCGCCGGTTTGTTTGGCGACGACGGCTCGCCAGTAGCCTCGCCCCGCCAAAAAGCAAAACCCAAATTCGACGACCTGATCATCGCCGGCCCAGCGCCCGCGCCATTGTTGAAAGCGGAAAGTTTCTATCGGCACCAGATCATGCTGCGAACGACGAAAATGAGCGCGCTCAGCCGCGAATTATCACTGTTGGCGCAATCGCTGACGCTGCCGGAGGACGTGACGCTGACTGTGGATATCGACCCGGTAAACCTGGGTTAAATAAAAATGGCGCTTCCATTTCTGGGAGCGCCGTGAAAAACCTGTTTCGGCCTATAATTTCGGGCTCGAATTGGTCAGATTAAGCGTCTGCGGCGAAGGCGGCACTGTCGCCGTGATGGCCAGCACCTGGGCAACTGCGGTGGTCGGCGTGTTCGATGAACAAAGCCCGAAGAAATAAGAGGTCTGCCCGTAGTGGATCGGCGGATTAAAGGTAAAAATAATTTTATTGGCAGGATTCAAGGTCGCAGTCTTTGGACCGACAGCGCCCAGTCCGCCCTTGGTGATGACAAAAACATCGTCCTTATTGGTATCACCGTTGTAGTCCAGGTTCCGGACGAGATGCGGAAAATTCACCGTGAGCGTAGTGATGCCGCTATTGGTTCCAACTGCGTTGGTGATCCCGGTGGTATCGATCCGATACACGTAAGCCGTGAAACCGGCCGCCGGCGTGCCTGGTTGTCCACTGTAGTTCCGGGACTGCAAAAAGCCCTTTCCAACGAGGCCATTGATGGAAAAATACGCCACCTGGTCAGTGACGGTGACTTTGCCCGTATGGTTGAAGACATAGTTGACGTTGGGAGCGGTGACATCGACGATCTTCAGGCTTGCCGCGATAGAACTCGCGACAACGAATGCGGACACGGTAATAGCGACCAAATATCTGTTCATAATAATTTTTTGTTGGTGATACCGATGCCAACGAATTTCTATTAAACGCATCGTTGGGAAAGACTCTGGCAGGAAACTTAATCCAGTCGGGCTCAATTGCGAGATAAAATGTTATGGCTTGCGCGCTGCCTTCACCATCTCAGCCACCAGCTCATCACTCGTCCATTCGTTACCGACGAAAATCTTTTGGATGTGGCCAGTCGCGTCGACGACCACGGTGCGCAGGTTGTGGTTGATGCCGCCGGAAGGATCGCGTTCAACGATCTCACCAAGTTGATCACAGATAGCGGCGATGTCATCGGGCGTGCCGGTCACAAACTCCCAACGGGCCGGATCGCAGTGATAACGCGCCGAATACAGTTTCAGGATAGGCGAGCTGTCGTATTGGGGGTCGAAGGAAATGGTGAGCAGATGCCAGTTCGCGGGCGCGTTGGTCAGGGCCAGCAACTTGTCCTGCGCCTCGCCGAAATTCGCAGACATAAGCGGGCAGAAATTTGGCAGCGGACAGCGCGTGAACATGAAGGTGAGGGCCAATGCGCTGCCGTGGAATTGTGCGGTGCTGACCGCGTTCCCGAATTGATTGGTGAAATGATATTCCGGCAGCAGGTCGCCTTCGTTCAGGACGTCCGCGTTCTTGAGAAAATGGATGAAACCGTTGTCCAACGGCGGTGGTGTTGCCGCCGCTTGGCCGGGAGGTGGATTGGTTTTGGTCACCTGGTCGATCCAGGCATCCGTTTTTGCCACCACGATGTTGAACGCGATCCAGTCGCCCACGGCCAACCCGGCAAGCTGGTTGGTGTGCTTCACCTCCATGGGCATGGTCATGGCGGGCATGTAATTAGTGACTTCCTCGTGGCGGATGACGATGGTTTTGCCGTCGGCGCGAAATTCCTTGATGACGCCAATCGCGGCATGGGTCTCCAGGTTCGTTTCCGTGGATGAAGAAGCCGGCGTGTTGTCGGCGGTCTGTTTGTCCCCGCAACCGGCGAGGACGAGCGCCAGCAAAAGCGGCGCGAATGCCTGGAATGCTTTTCTTACAGATGTCACAAGGGGATTGTTCGCACGGCGAATGATTTTGGCAAGTCGCGCCCTTTATGTTTAATTGCGGTATGCCAGCCGCGACTGCGCCAACGCAAAGCGCCGAAGATTATCTCGAACGCATTCATGAGTTGATCGAAGCGAAGGGTTACGCCCGCGTGGTGGACATCGCGTCGACGCTCAAAGTGCGGCAGGCGTCGGTGACGAGCATGGTACAAAAGCTCGGGCGCGCCGGTTATGTTAAGTACGAGAAATATCGCGGACTGGTGCTCACAGAGAAAGGCCGCACGGTGGCGCGCAAGATCCAGAGCCGCCACGCCACCCTCTCGCGGTTTTTTTCACTTTTGGGTTTGGACCCGGAAACGCAAAAGGCGGACATCGAAGGCATCGAACACCACCTCAGCCCGGCCACGCTGGAAACTTTGGCCGACTTGACGGAATTCTTCGAAGGAAATCCCGAGTCGTTGCGGGAATTTCAGAAAACACGGAAACGGTAAAAACGAGCCTCTCTCAGCTTGTTTTCTTCTTTTTGAAAAACATCCTGATAAGGCCGATCATTCCGCCCACCAGACCCCCGATAATGGCGCTGCGGCCAACGTGGCTCCAATCAAAACCGGAATCACTGGCGCGTGGTTTGTAGACCAGGTCCTCGGGGAGTCGCACGTCGATGGCCGCTTTTTTGTAGAAGGGCACATAGATGCTGGCGTCCTTTTCCAATGTATACCCCATGAATTGGACCGCGCCTTTTTCGGTCAGCTTCACGGCGGTCACCCCCAGGACAGGCCCGATAGCGCGGACATTCATCTGCATGGTTGAGAACAGGATATGATTTTGGTCATCGTAGACGGTCTCCCCCATGGTGGAGTCAGAGAGAATTCCGTCCATGGATTTTTCGGCTTTCTTCAGGCCTTCATTCATATCGGCAGACACTTTTTTGTAGTTGGCGAGTTCGGATTCGCGGATACGACCTTCCTCCTTCACCTGCACTAAAATGTAGGGGTATTGGGCCCAATTGGTCGCGGAGGCCAGTTGATATCCATAATCCCATTTCTGGACCGGAGCGCTGGACATGCGAGCCATCGTGGCGGAAAGATCATCCAGGACATTCCTTGGAATCTCGACCCAATCATCCGAGAGGACGATGGTGAAGCCTTGCTGGGTGGGAAAATCTTTTTCTGCCGCCGCCGCTGACAGCAGCAATAGATTGACGATGGCAAAGAGGGCGATGATTCTTTTCAAAGTTAACCTTTTGTTGGCGCGAGAGTGTTTCGCGCAGCGTCCCAAGGCAAGCGAATTTAAGTATGCCTGAACGCGGTGGAAATTTATGGGTCTGAAATTCATGCAGATGGTCAAAAATCTCGGGGTAATATGCGTCCTGTTGCTGCTACTGGCCTGCCAATCGGCGAAAGCGGATGTGGGTGGCACGACGAATTCTCCCTGGGCGCGTGTGGTGATGATCGGCGCGAGCGGGTCGGCGGGGTTTGTTTTGATGGAGCCATTCGGCGGCACCAACACGCTGCAATGCCGGTTGAGTTATTACTTGGACGCCGCGCTGAAACCCGCGCATCCGCCGGTGCATAATTTCGCGCAGTCGCTGCTCTTCATGAATCCCGAGGTCATCGCGCCGCCGGAAGTCACGCATGCGGTCGCCGAAAAACCGACGCTGGTCATCGGCGTGGATTTTCTGTTTTGGTTCTGCTACGGCACGGGCCGAACTGACGCTGAACGGGCGCAACGGTTGGAGGCCGGATTAAAATTGCTCGAGCCCATCCAATGCCCGCTGGTCATCGGCGATATCCCGGATGCGTCTTACGCGACGAACACGGGAATCATTGATTCGTCACAGGTGCCGAGCAGTGAGGCGCGGACGGCGGCGAACCGCCGTTTGCGCGAATGGGCGGCGGCACGTTCGAACGTAGTCGTGGTGCCATTGGCGGATTTCATGGCCACGGTGATGGCCGACAAAAAGCTGACGGTCCATGGAACCACCATCCCCGCAGGTAAAACGCGCGCGCTGTTGCAAGGCGACCAATTGCACCCGACACCACAGGGCGCCGCCATTTTGGCGCTGGGGATCTTGGATGCGCTGACCTCAAAGCTACCGAAGTTCTCCGCCAATGATATCCGTTGGAGTCCTTCGGAGGTTTACAAGATCGGGTATGATTCGGCGAAACCGCCGGTGCGTCCGGCACCGAAGACGCCGGCCACGGTCAAATAGCCATCACTTCGCGGGTTGCCATTCGATGACGAGCAATGCGACCGCCTGCCTTGGAATTCGAAGTTGGATGCGCGAATCCTTTCCGGGAATCACTTTGGGCACGTCCATTTCGGTGAGCTGTCCTGCCTTTTTTAATTGAGCCAATTGGTCGCCGGCCATTTTTTCTGGTGAGCCAAGTTTTTGCCATTCGGTGTAGGCGTTGCTGTGGTCGCCATCAATGCGAAATTGTTTTACATGAACCTGTCCGGCGCTCGCAGGCAACCCATCCAGCGTGAGGTCAACATCCGCATCCGGCCCGGCGACTTCATCGTCGTGGTAATGCCATAGCAGGATGCAGAGACGATTTTTATCCACGGTCGCGATAGCGGAAACGTCGGGATTTTCGCGAACGCCACTTTTGAGAATATTGGTTAACGACACTTCGCCGGAACTTTCAACCGCAATTTGGTGACCGCCCAGCTTGCTCAACAAGCGGAAGACGTTCAGCACGGGCAGGTCGATGCCGCTGCTGGCCAACACGCGAAAACCGGCGAAGGGTGGCTCGTTCTCAAACTCGAACGCCCACGTCAGCGCGCCTTCGAGGTTCACGCCGTGTTGGTCGGCCAGTTCCAGTTCGCGCGCGATGCAGGCGGCGGTGTAACTGGCATAGATGGTTCCATTGCGATAAGCGAGTTGCGCGCCCTGGCAGGCGGCGCAGCCATCGGGATCGGATTCACCGATGACGATGGGTTTTGATTTCAGTTCGGGAAACGAGGCGATGATGCTGAAAGCGGAATCGATATTGCGCATCTGGTTCATGATGCCCATGCGCACGTGGTCATTGGTGAAGGTGGGCGAACCTTTCGCGTGGAACGAGATGAAATCGATCGGCGTGCCGACCTGGCCAGTGATGAAATTAGTGCCGCGCACGCAGTGTTCGAGAAATTCCCGGAGATATTTTGTGCCGCCACCGGCGGAATCCGGCCCGCCAACTTTCGCCGCCGGAAACGCGCGGCGCACGGCATCCACGGTAGCGTCGTGCAGTTTGAAAAAGTCCGGTTGCGAGCCATGCCAGTAACCGATGTTCGGTTCGTTCCAGGTTTCCCAATACCAATGCGCGACTTCGTCAGCACCGAATTGTTTAACGCTATGTGTGACCCATTGGAAGACCAGCTCAGACCATTTGGCGTAATCTTTCGGCGGATAAGCCCAGCCGGTATAGATGGAGTTGTAAGAGTTGGTGGGCGACCAATGATGTTGATACGGCTCTGGCTTCACGGACAGAGCCTCGGGCATGAACCCGACTTCGACGTAAGGATGCACATGGCGGTCGAGATAGGTGTTGAAGATGCGGTCAACGATGGTCCAGTTGTAAACGGGGTGGCCGTTGGTGTCCTCGTTGTAAGCGCCGGTGGAACCCCATTTCAACGCGGGCGTGCCGTCGCCACTGGTGAGCAGGTTGTGCGTGCGGAAAAAAGTCTGGCCGGGGGAGAGCGCGCCCAATTCAGAGATCAATTGTTTGCCATCCTGCATGTAGGCGTAGTTCGGCTCATCGGCACCGAAGAATCGCCAGATGGGCCGCCACGCGCCCTTGGGCTGGTCTACGTGGACGCGGATGGAAACCGGGAAGGCGTCGTTGGCGTCAGCGGCGAAAGAGAGGTGTGCGCTGATAAAAGACTGAATGATAAACACCGTCAGAGCAGCACGATATTTATTCACCTTACTTAATGCGAAAGCGGTGTCGTCGCTGCGCTGTGCCACCGCAGTCCATGACGATGTTGGGGGCTTCGGGGATTTTCGGGTGACCATGCGGCTATTGAAACCCGAATTGCGGTTGGATAGCAAACCTGCGTTTGCCAAGCGCCTATTATTCGCTCGCGCCGTCCGCCCTGACAGTTTTCCCCTCGACAAACCATGAAAAAATATTTAACCTACCGCATTGCGTGTTTTCAATGCGGTAGGTTCGTTTCATTTAAGTATCTGATTCTGTTTGTGGTTTCTAGATAGGGTTTTGTTGTATCTCTGCCCGGTCCGCTGCGCGTTCGGTTTTGCACGGTTTCTTTTTCTGGCGGCCACCGTTACATTGGTCGGGATGTCAGACACGCTGGTCGTCAACGAAATCTACCTGAGCTTGCAGGGCGAGAGCACTTTCGCCGGGCTGCCGTGCATCTTCATCCGGTTGACAGCGTGTGACCTGCGGTGCTCCTATTGCGATACCGCGTATGCTTTTACCGAGGGCAAAAAGATGTTGGTCGCGGACGCGGTGAATGAAGTGTTGCGGACGGCGGCACCGTTTTCGGATGCAAAATTCAACGCCCAATGTTCCCGGCTGCCGTTGGTGGAACTGACCGGTGGCGAGCCGTTGCTGCAAAAGAATTGCCTGCCATTGATGAAACAGTTGTGCGACGAGAATTTCACCGTGCTCATCGAGACCGGCGGGGCGCATGATGTTTCAGACATCGACCCGCGCGTGCGGCGCATCGTGGACCTGAAATGTCCGAGCAGCGGCGAGCTGGCGCGGAACCGTTACGAGAACATCGCGCACCTAAAAGCGACGGATGAGATCAAATTTGTCGTCGGGTCGGTGGAGGATTACGAATGGGCGAAGCAACAGATCGCCACGCATGGGCTGGATACGATTTGTCCGCTGTTGATGTCGTGGGTGCATCCGTTGTCGCCGGAGCAGCAGCATAAGTCGCTCAAAAAAGTGCCGGCAGGCCAAACGCCACTCACGCGCAAGGAACTGGCGGAAAAGATCATCGCGGACGCGTTGCCGGTACGGTTCCAGGCGCAACTGCACAAGATCATTTGGCCGCCAGAACAGCGGGGCGTCTAATTCCACGTCATGGCGGCGAAATCCAAAAAGACCCTGCAACTGCTGCGCGAGTACGAATCGCGCAATGTGTTGTTCATGGAAGAGGATGGCTCCTGGCCCATCGTTTGGGAGCGCGCGAAAGGCGTCCATGTCTGGGATGCGGATGGAAAAAAATATTTAGACCTGACGGCGGCGTTCGGCGTGGCGACGGCAGGTCATGCGAATCCGGCAGTAGTGGCCGCCGGCCAAAAGCAGCTTGCGAAATTGCCGCACGCGATGGGTGATGTGCATCCGCACGCGCTCAAGGCGGAACTGGCGCGCGAGTTGAGCCGGGTGACGTTTGAGCGGTGGCAGGCCGGTGCGCGAGGGAAAACAATTTTCTGTAATTCAGGCTTCGAGGCCGTGGAAGCGGCGCTCAAGACATCAATGATGACCGGTGGCAAGTATGGCGTCATCGCGTTCACGGGCGCGTATCATGGGCTTGGCTATGGCGCGCTGAATGCGACGCATCGAGATTTTTTCCGGTCATCGTTCCGGCTGCAACTGAAGGAGTTCGCGAACTTCGTGCAATTCCCCACCAAGGCGTCAGAACTTCTCATTGTGGAGACTTTGATCCGCCGACTGTTTGCGCGGGGTTGGGTGGGGGCGATCCTCGTGGAACCCATCCAGGCGCGCGGAGGGATCAACGTGCCGCCGCCGGGATTTTTGCCGTTGCTGCGAAAATTGTGCGATGAAAATAAAGCGCTGCTGATTCTCGATGAGATCTATACCGGCTTTGGGCGAACGGGAAAATGGTTCGCGTGCGAGCACAGCGGCGTGGTGCCGGATGTCATCTGCCTGGGCAAGGCGCTGACGGGCGGATTTCCGCTCTCGGCGTGCGTGGGGCGCGCGGAAGTGATGGACGCCGCCTGGCCGGTATCGCGCGGCGAAGCCATCCACACGAGCACGTTTTTGGGAAACCCGGTCGGGTGCGCGATGGCGCTGGCGCAAATCGCCGAGGTGGAAAAACTCAAGCTGCCGGAACGCGCGGCAGCGCTGGGAGAATTTTTATTGGCAGAACTCGCGAAGTTGCAAAGCAAGAAAGTCACTTGCGCTGTGCGTGGATGCGGCTTGATGGCCGGGCTCGAATTGAAATTATTGGACGGGAAACCGGCCTCGGATGAAACGATGCGGATCATCAAGGCGATGTTGCCTGCGGGATTTATTTTGTTGCCGGAAGGCGAGCATGGGAATGTCATCAGCTTCACGCCACCGCTGACGATCACGAAAGCGCAGTTGGCAACGACGATAAAGGCGTTGGCCGAAATTCTGGAATGAAGCTTACCGAGATGCGGGAAATTTTGGCAGAACGCGATATTCAACTGACGAAGTCGCTCGGGCAGAATTTTTTGCACGACCAAAACCAGTTGCGCCGCATCGTGGACGCGGCGGAATTGACTCCCAATGACAAAGTGCTGGAGGTCGGACCAGGGTTGGGGCCATTGACAGGAATGCTTTTGGCGCAGGCGGGGCAGGTGCTGGCCATCGAGAAGGATGCACGGCTGGTCGCGGTTTTGAAGACGCGGTTCAGTGATCCAAAACTCGAGTTGCTGCATGATGACGCGCTCGATTTTGTGAAGCGGGAGCAGCGCGATTGGACGGATTGGAAGCTGGTGGCGAACCTGCCGTATTCGGTGGCATCACCGATTTTGGTAGAACTGGCGCAGGCGACGCAACGTCCGGTACGGATGGTGGTGACGCTGCAACTGGAAGTGGCACAGCGGCTCATGGCGGCGGCGGATGACGATGATTACGGCGTACTGACGCTGCTGGTGCAGTTGGATTACGAGCCACGCGATTGGTTCAAAATCCCTTCGGCGTGTTTCTTTCCGGCGCCGGGTGTAGATTCAGGGTGCGTAGTTTTGGTTCGGCGTGTGCAATCGCTGCTGCCTGAAGAGCTAAAGGGAACATTTGTAAAGATCGTGAAGCGGGCGTTTTCGCAACGGCGTAAGATGATGATGAAATTGTTGCGCGCGGATTGGCCGGCGGAAAAACTGGTCGCGGGGTTTGCGGAATTGAATATTTCACCGCAGGAACGGGCGGAGAAATTGAGCCTGGAGCAGTTTGTGGCATTGACGAATTTGTTAGTGAAGTGAGCTAACGCCCGCCCGCATCCCGGCCTGCTCCCCCGGGGAGAAGGAGAATTGTTCGCAGTCCTATGAAATGTTGTGCGACATAATTAGCAGCGGGGCGAACATAAAGTGTGTAATAGAGATTTAGGAATTTTATGAGTGAAGAAATTTTTGACGTGGTGAATGAAAATGATGAGGTCATCGACCAAAAACCCCGGAGCGTGGTGCATGCGAAGGGATTGTTGCACCGGGCGGTGCATGTGTTGGTCTTCAACGCGAAGGGCGAGGTATTTTTACAGAAACGGTCCATGAAGAAGGACCGGCAGCCGGGCGTGTGGGATTCGTCGGCGTCCGGCCATGTGGATGCGGGCGAGGCCTATGATGTATGCGCGGAGCGGGAGTTGAAGGAGGAGATCGGGCTGCGGCTGATGGGCCCGTTGACGCACCTTTTCAAGATCAACGCGTGCAGGGAGACGGACCAGGAATTTGTGTGGATCTACCGGTGCGAAAACGAAGGGCCGTTCCAACTGGACCCGGACGAGATTGACACGGGCGGCTGGTTTTCGCCTGAGCAGGTCACACGCTGGATAGCGAAGAAGCCGAAGGAATTTGCGAGTGCCTTCAAGCTGATCTGGCGGATGATGCAGGAGCAGTAAGGCGCGGAACGGAGCTGGTTTCGACGAGGCAAGTAATTCGAGTTTGCGCTACCCCTCACCCTAACCCAGTGGCTTCCCAAGCCCACCACAAGTCAGTTGCCCACAAGAGCTGTTCGCTTCGCGAATTGTGGTCCCCCGGGGAGAGGGGACAGCAAGAGGACGATGAACGGATTCCAAAGGCCTTCAGCCAACCCAGAGGTTCGACTTCCATCGTTCTCAAGCCCGATCAGTGATGGGCGGCTTTTTCGTAGGGGCTGTCGCTTGGGCGTTCCAATAAGTGCAACAGGTTGCCTTCGCGGTCCGGGAAAAAATGCACGTTGCCACCACCGGCGGCGGCGCGGGCGGGTTCGGTAAATTTCACGCCTTTCTTTTCCAATTCTTTGCGGGCGGCGTCGATGGAATCCACTCGCAGGGCGATGTGGCGGAAGCCGGCGAGCTTGTTATCGCTGGTATCACCGATGTGACGGGTGGAAGGATAGATCTCAAACACGCCGCCGGACAGGCCAACGAAGAAGGTCGAGGTTTCATTGACGGCAAAAATGAGTTTCGCGCCGAGGGTGGCGACGTACCAGTCTTTGAGGGCCACGGCGTTGTTTGCCGGGAGGCCGATGTGTTCAACGATGATTTTCATGGGCGGACTTTACGGGAAACGGCACCGGTGAACAATCATTAGAAGTGGGAAACAAAAATGGCCATGCTATGGGGACATGGTTCGTGTTGCGTCAAGTATGTGCCTGCGAGTCGCTGATTCGTGAATCCAACCCGGTTCGGCCGATGGTCGGCGCGGGACGCGGGTGCTACACGATATTATTGGGATGATGTTCCACCCAATTCTGATTATTTTCTGCGGCCGATGCGCACCACTAGCGGCCAGACGATGGCGCGGGGTTTTTCTGCATCGCCCCAAACAGCTTTTAACTTCGCGCTTAATGGTTCGATGGGATTGGTGCCGTTGGTCTTGAGGTAACGATTGGTCGCCGACCAGGTGCTGAAGTAGCCAAGCAATTGGCCGAGTGTCCAATGTGATTCCATGCGGAACGGTGGCGGCGTGATCTCGGTGAATGGAAAGGGAATGGTGCGATAGCCTTCCTCGACCAGTTTGCGTTCCGGCGGCCAGTACGGGCCGACGGTGTTCGCGTAAAAATCCTGCACGAGTTCATTCGCGGCGTCGCCTTCCACGATGTTGATGCCGTAGGACCACACGGCGATGACGCCACCGGGCGCGAGGACGCGATTCACCTCGGCATAGAACTTATCGAAATTGAACCAGTGCAACGCCTGCGCCACGGTGACGAGCGCGACAGAATGATCCGGCAGGCCGCTTTGCTCGGCGGTCGCGACGCGATATTCGATATTCGGATGCGGTGCGGCGGAGCTGATCTGTTCCTTGCTGGCATCGGTGGCGATGACTTTGGCGAAACGCGTGGCGAGGTCGGCGGAGGCCTGTCCGTTGCCGCAGGCGCAATCCCAAACGGTGGCCGTGCGCGGCACGAGTGTGGCGAGATGCTCAAACAACGCCGCCGGATAGTGCGGGCGAAAATCCGCGTAGCGATTGGCGACGGTGGAGAAGTGGTCGTGGAATTTGGGCGAGGTTTGCATCGATGGCTTTTGAAACGACTTAATTACGCTTAGTTTTTATTTTGGCTTTTAGTTCTTCTGCTCGTTTTTTGGCGTCTGAAATCTGTTGCAATGACATCTGTTTTTCCACTGTTTGAAGAAGTTTTGCGGCCGATTCATCAGCAGCGAGGGTGAGCCACGCATACGCTTCGACCAAATTGGTTTTTACGCCCTGGCCATTGGCATAGTACTCACCTAAATAGTATTGGGCCAAGGTGTTGTTATTTTCCGCCGCCTTGCGATACCAGGAGACCGCTGCAAAATAATTGGTCGCTTGAAAGGTGTAATAAGAACCCATCTCATATTGTCCCCATGGGTCATTCTGGTCGGCGGCAAGGCGGTATTGCTTTACAGCTTCGGTGAGATTCCGGTCAACACCCAGACCACTCTCATAGCAGATTCCCAAGGTGACCCGGGCCCACGCGTCTTTGTTCTCGGCAGCTTTGCGATACCATCTCACTGCCTCAACATAATTGGTGGTGACGCCCAGCCCGTTGGCGTAAAAGTAGCCCACCTCGGCTTGTGCCGATGCGTTAGTTTGTGCAGCAGCTTTGCGATACCAATTAAACGCTTCGACATAATTCGTCTCCACTCCTTTACCGTGAGCGTAACAATATCCTAATGTGACTTGTGCCCAGGCGTTACCCGCTTCGGCGTTTGTCTGGTATTCGTGGAATTTAGCATGCAAGTAGTTCGTTGGTTGGGCGCTGCTGGAATACGAAAATGCGATGGCAAAGCACAGCAATAGGATCCGGCAGGCGTTCATCCGGGGCGACACTAAACCTGACCCTGCAGACAAACAAGCGGGAACAGGTTCGGATTTTCGGAGTCTACGGTTTCTTAACCGGTTCCACCCAAAGATTGCGGAATTCTACGGGAGCACCTTCGGCCTGCAGGGCGATGGAGCCGGAGGTGACGGAGGGACCGGTTATGTCGTTCTGGAGGACGCCGTTGACGTGGATGGTCACGTTGCTGCCGAGGCAGACGATGTCGTATACATTCCATTCGCCCGGCGTTTTCTCGGAGGAATCGGCGAGGCGCGGAGCGGCTTTGAAATCGGCAGGTTTGCCGGCGAGTTTGGAACCGCCATTGAAACGGATATCGCCGGCGCGACCGGCGGCGAGCTGGGCCTCGAGACACATGGGCCAGACTTTATCGGGACCGGTGACGTGCAGGAACACGCCGCTGTTGGGAGTTTTATTCGTCAGCACCAGGGGCCAGCGCCATTCCACGTGGAGCTGGTAATCGCGATAAGCCGCGAGCGTGCGGGCGTAGCCATATGGATTGCCTTCGCAGGCGATGACGCCGTTGGTCGCGGACCAGATGGCGGCGGGGTTGGCGTTGGTGTCTTTGGAGGTGAACGACCAACCGGCGAGCGATTTGCCATCGAACAATTCGATGCGATGCGACGGAGTGATGGCGTTATCGGTTTGGGCGAGCGCCAGGCTGGCGGCGGCTAAAAACAAAAAAACGACAACGGAAATGCGAGTGATCATGGCGATTGATTGACGTTGTGGATTACGGGGAAATTTAACCACGGATGGACACGGATGGACACTGATAAAAACGCGCTGCAGGAAGGTGTGCACAAGCTGTGCACGGGATTTTTGCGTTTTTGGCGGGTGTGAACGTCATTAAACGTTTGTATTCATTGAGTTTTATTGACTTAAAACTTTTTAGAAAAAAATGCGTTTAGCGTGACCATCACAGTTACAAATCAGGGAAGGTGTGGTATAACTGGAGGCTGATCTTTGAAATAGGGTAAAGCGGTTTGCCACAGAGACACGGAGAGCACAGAGCCGGAACCCGAGTCAATCCGACTTAATCCAAGCAAAATTTTATTGGGGCCGTCGGACTCTGAGCAGAAAGCTGAACCGATTCTGACTGATTCCGACCGGTTTAAGATATTTTAAGGAATTATTTCGTAAGGGTCGCAATAACTCTCCAAAGATTATCCGCAGGCAATGTGCATGGGGACTACACGATAGCAGACAGAATCCCACTGAATCCGACCAATTCCGACCAGTGCACAGGGGTGGTTCACGGGTTCTTGCCGCGAGGAGATTGGATGGGTTTGGGGGGTTGGCCGAGGGTCAGGCGAAGCTTTGCGAGGCGTTGCTTCCAATCGAGCCAACTGGCGGTCCACTCAGGTCCGGTGAATTGTTTGCGGGCATCGGGCAGGGCGATTTCCAGGGCGTCCAGCAGACGGCGGGCAGCGACGCGGTCGTTCCATTTGAGGTAGGCTTCGATGAGGTTGAGGCGGTTTTCGGGATAGTCGGGCGCAACGGTGACGGCGAGTTCGAGGAAGGTCTTGGCCTTGCTCTGGTCGCCGATGCTGCCGAAACTGGGGGCTTCGTGGTAGAGAAGGCCGAGGTTGCGGTCAGGCCCGGCGAAGTCGAATTTCTCGTCCAGGCGGCGGGCGGTCTTAAATTCGCGTTCCATCTCGCTGACGATGCTAAGGGCGCCAAGCCATTTGGTTTGAGCCAGTTCGCCAAGGTCCATGCCGAGGAAATAATGGCCGGGAGCCGAATTGGACTGAGCAGCGACGAGGGCGCGGCAGGCGGCAATGCCCAGGTTGGCGACCTCGGCGCGCTGGGTATCGTTGGTGGCGTATTCAGCCCAATCGAAGCAGGCCTGGCCAAAGTGCCAGTTGAGATCGGAGGGCGTGTTATTGGTGGATAACTGCGATTGAAATTCGTGAAAAATACGTTCGGCTCGAACGATGGGTGCCTCCGAATGGTCAATGTTGTTGGTTTCCTGAGTAAAACCGCGAAAATTCGTGAAAAGCAGCGCAACCAATATCCCAACGTGGGTTTTAATCAGTCGTGAATTAATGGTTGCGAATGACATGTTGGGATTTATACTAGGATTCGGGTGAAATCACATGGTAAATATTGGAATTTGATTGCCTGTGCCGCGATAGCGGTACTGGGGGCGGGATGCAGTGGTATCAATTCGACCCACAGCGTCTCCCCGGCGAGCTTCTTCCTGCCCGGCCTCATGAAGGCCGAGCCGAAGCCTGCCCCGTTCGATCCTACGTTGCCGGCGGTTCCATCCGACAAGGCGGTAAAATCTTAATAAAACATGCGTTTTCCATTTGCACTGACGAAGAAAATCGCCAGTCACATCATCAAACACAAACTGCGCAAAACTCCGAAGTTTGCGATGGTTTTGCAGCTTGAACCGTTGCATACGTGTAATCTGACGTGCACCGGGTGCGGCCGTATTCGAGAATACTCCACCAGCCTCAAGGACATGGTGCCGTTGGAGAAGTGCCTCGCCGTGGCCGAGGAATGCGATGCCCCCATGGTCAGCATCTGCGGCGGCGAACCCCTGATTTATCCCAAGATCGAGGAACTCATCAACGGTTTGCTCGCGCAGGGCCGCGTCATCTATGTCTGCACGAACGCGATGTTCATGCGCAAGAAGATGCGGGATTATCTCGCGGCGATCTATACGCCAGCGATCGAATCCAAACTCAAAGCGCTGCTCGCTGAGAATCTCATCACCGACAAAGAAGCTGATGTCATCCGCAAGAGTGACGACGCAGCCAAGCGCAAAGAGGTCATTCGCCCGACCAAGTGGATGTATTGGAACGTGCACGTGGACGGATTGGAATTCACGCACGATTTGATCGTGGAGCGCGAAGGCGTCTTCAAGGAATGCGTGCTGGCCATCAAGATGGCGAAGATTTGCGGTTATCAGGTCGCGACGAACACGACCGTCTACAAAGAAACCGAAGTGCAGGAGATCGAGGACATGTTCAAGTTCCTCTCCTCGCTCGAAGTGGACGGCCATACGATCTCGCCCGGCTACGATTACGATGCCGCCAAGAAGGACATGGTCAAGCGCCTCGGTCGCGATCCAAAGGAATTCTTCCTCACGCGCGACATGACGCGCGCGAAGTTTGCGAAGATCCAGCAATGGGGCAAGGACTTCACGATTTTCGGCACGCCGGTGTACCAGGAATTTCTGGAAGGCAAACGCGAACTGACCTGCACCGCATGGGCGATTCCCACCTACAACATCAAGGGCTGGAAAGCCCCGTGTTATCTCATGACCGATGGCCATTACAGCGGCTACCAGGAGATGTTGACCAACGTGAAGTGGGAGACCTACGGCGTCGTCAATGGCGTGGCGCGTGATTCGCGTTGCGAACATTGCATGGTCCATTGCGGTTATGACCCCAGCGGTGCGCTCGGCACGAATTATCAGCGCGGCGATAACTGGAAGAATTTCAAATATAACTTCGGCGCCAAGCCTAAACCCTATCCGGCCTCACCGGAACTGGTGAAGCGCGCGTTCAACGGCGTGAGCATCGGCAAAGGCCACCTGGCCGAGGCGAAGGCAGCGATCAATTCACCGGCGGCCGGCGCACGCGGCGCGTTCTCCCGCAAGGAAGAAGAGCATCATCCTGAAGTGAATGTTGGCGAGGCGCACGTGGGCAGCCACTGCGGCACGGGTGACACCACCGAGCGCGATGAATTGCTAGCCAAGATCAAAGACGCGAAGAAGATCGAGATCCGGCCCGAGTAACGACGGCAACGGAATTTGGCGGTTTTACCCATTATGAGCAAAACACTTTATCTTTCACCACCTTCGTTTGACGGATTCGATGGCGGCGCGGGTGCGCGTTATCAGGCGCGGCGCGAAGTCACGAGCTATTGGTATCCCACCTGGCTCGCGCAACCAGCGGCGCTGACGCCGAATTCGCGTTTGCTCGATTGTCCGCCGCACGATGTGGATCTCGCCAAGTGCCTGGCCATCGCGAAAGATTATGACCACGTCATCATCAACACGAGCACGCCGTCGTTGAAGAATGATTGCAAGGTGGCTGAAGCCATCAAGGCGCAGAAGCCGGATACGAAGATCGGTTTCATCGGCGCTCACACGATGGTGTTGCCCACCGAGACGTTGAAAGCTTCGCCCGCCATCGATTGGGTCGGCCGCAAGGAGTTTGATTATACCTGCAAAGAAGTTGCCGAAGGCCGCGAACTCTCGAGCATCGCCGGGCTCTCCTACAAGGACAAAGACGGTAAGATCAAACACAACCCGGAACGCGAGATGATCGCGGACATGGACAAGCTGCCGTGGGTGGCGGATGTCTATAAGCGCGACCTGCAGATCGAGAAATATTTCATCGGGTACCTGCAACATCCGTACGTCTCGATGTACACGGGCCGCGGCTGCCCGGCGCAATGCAGTTTCTGTCTCTGGCCGCAGACCATCGGCGGACACAAGTATCGCGTGCGTTCGCCGCAAAATGTCGCGGACGAAATGGCGTACATGAAGAAGATCTTCCCGCAGGTGCGCGAATTTTTCTTTGATGACGACACGTTCACCGCGAACCTGCCGCGCGCCCGCGAGATCGCGAAGAAGCTTGGCCCGCTGGGTGTGGATTGGAGCTGCAACAGCCGCGCGAACCTGGATTATGACACCATCAAGAGTTTCAAGGACAACGGCCTCCGTTTGTTCCTCGTCGGTTACGAGAGCGGCAATGACGATACGCTCACGCGCATCAAAAAGGGCGTGACGACCGATGAGATGCGCAAGTTCACCAAAGATTGTCATAAGGCCGGTGTGGTCATTCACGGTACATTCATCCTCGGGTTGCCGGTGGAGACGCAAGAGACTGTCGAGCAGACGATCAACTTCGCAAAGGAGTTGGACGTGTTCTCCATCCAGGTCTCGCTCGCGGCGCCGTATCCGGGCACGGAGCTTTACGAACAGGCCAAGCTCAATGGCTGGTTCAGCAAACGCAAAGATAAGGGCGACATCCTGCACGACGACGGGTTCCAGCAAAGCGCGCTGGAATATCCCGGCATGAGCAAGGACAAGATCTTCGAAGAAGTGGATCGTTTTTACCGGACGTATTACCTGCGCCCGAAGCCGATCCTGCGCATCATCAAGACGATGTTGGAAGATAAAGACGTCTGCGTGCGCCGCTTGCGTGAAGGTTATGAGTTCTTCACCAGCCTGCGCAAACGCAAACAGGATTTGGCCGCCGCGCAAGCCGCCGGCGCCTGATCCATATGCAGCCCGATGGGGGGAAATGCGGATGTTTTTGTCATAAGATAACCGCAATTTCCGCTGTTGTGCTGGTGCTGATTGGCATCGCATTATTGCTGCAAGCGATGGGTGTGTTGGAATCGCCCCAATTGAAGTTGGCGCTGCCCATCGTGGTTATCCTCGTCGGATTGCAGATGCTGTTCCGCCGGCGTTGCCGCTGTTGCGACTCAGTTTAGTTCACGGTTTGGCTGTGCGCTTGGGCGGCACCAGCCAAAAGCTGAGTGCCACCAGCAGGAAAAACGTGATGTAAATGATTGTGAAGACATGCGGGTCGATGTCGAAAAATAAGATCTGGTGCAGCCAATGTCCGATGAATGAATCTGCGTAGCGCTCCTCGCCGCCCGCCAGTAGCCGCAGCCGGTCTTCCCAGATCGTCAACGGGCAGGTGAAATTCAGCACGGACTCAGCGGCCACCACGCCGATGGCGGCGATATGGGCGAGGCGAAACCATGGTTTGCGCACAAATCTCCACCCGCACCACCAGCCCAGCCATACCAACAACAGCCCCACAACGACAAAGGCGACGAAAGCGACATGTATGACCAGCACGAAGTCAGCAAGGGCAAGATAAAGACGCTGGAGCGGCGTCATGATTCATGCTACCTTTTGCAGCGTTTCCAAAAATGATTTGCCGGTTTTTTTGAGCCGATCTTCCAACTTTTTCGTGCAATCACAATCCGAACATGCCCAGCGTTCAGTCCCGTTTTCATGACGGCACATTTTGCGGCTGTGTGCGTCCTTGACGCTTAACAATTCAAAATATTTCTCCCAGTAGTAGCGCTCTTCCGCCAGCGGTTTGTCACAGAAACAGGTTTCCACCCAATGCGCAACGCCGTCAGCGCCGATGCGCGCCTGTTGCATGTCATAGATGTATTCATCGCCGGCGATCGAACCATGGCCCAGCGAGCCGTCATGAATCGCATTGAAAAGTGTTTTTTCCCTGCCTGCTTTGACACGCGCTTTAACGAGATAACGCATACTATCTAAGACAATCTACAACGGGTTTTTGTTGAAGCAAATGTCAATATGTCAAGTGGCCTGACCGCTGTGCACATGCCCGACAATGACCGCGCCACTTTCCATCTGCACACTTTTGGCCTGCACATCGCCGAAAAATCGCGCGGTCGACCGGAACATCACTTCATCGCCCGCCACCAGATTACCGGCCAGCTCGCCGGCGATTTCCGCTGAACGCACTTTGATCGTCTCCTTCCAGCGGAAATTGTTCTCGGCAGGAATGATGAGGCGGCGGGCGGCAAAGGTGCCTTTGATCTCCGCTGTCGAAAAGATCGTGAGCGAATTCTCGACTGTCAATTTGCCAAGCAACCGGCCTTTGATGATCGCGTCACCCACGATGACCTCGGTATTGAACACGTACCCTTTTGGTTCGATGACGAATGAGCCTTTGGTCTTGAAATTTTTTGAGACGGCGTTGGCGATGCGATAATCCTTCAAGTCGATGTACCGGCTGCATTTCCTGCACATTGTGGATTCCGCGGTCGCCGGCGCGTTGATTTCGGTGCCGCAGTCAAAACACGTGACCAGTCGACGTTTGACCGCGACTTCCGCCGCCTTGGCCACCGGATGCAAGGCTTCCTGGACGTAAAAATGCGTCCCGCACTTTTTGCAGACGGTCGAGAACGCCTTGGGCGATTCAGGTTGTTCGTGGCCGCAGCGTGGGCAGGAAACCGGGACCCGTGCCTGTGGATTGGGCGGCATCAGCGGAGCGCGCGCCGTCACGACACCTTATCTTCCGAGCGGTTTGGCTGGTTCCGGCATTTTCGGCGGCTCCGGCCGGGCCGTGGGCGCAACTTTGTTCGGGTTCACCTCTGTCTTGCCGACAAATGTCACCCCTTCTTCGATAGACAATTTCGATGCTCGAATATCACCGAACACCTCAGCCTTCGATTTGATATCAATCTTTTCCTTCGCGATGATATTGCCATTCACCTTGCCGCGCACCGTCACGGTCATTGCATGGATGTTGCCATTGATCACCGCGCTATCGCCAAGATTCAACGCGCCATCCGTTTGAATTTCTCCATCGAGCTTGCCTTCGAAAGTCAGTTCGCCCGTGAATTTGATATTTCCTTTGATCTCAACGTCTGAGGTCAAAACATTTTTGCCGGGATTGTTTCCGTTCATATTTGGTTCCATAACGGTTGTATCGTACCTCCGTAGCAAATATGACACACGGAATTGGAAGGTGCTCAAACTTTGTTGAGATAAATAAAAAAAGAAGGCTGTTCAGGTTTCCGTCAGTGAAATCTCCACCGTCATGCCCGTCACTGCTTTCTCCAGCGAATTACGCAGGTCACTTGCGGCGACATCCGCTGGCAAAAGTAATTTGGCGTGCGCCTGGAAAAGCTGCTCGCCGGACATGGGAGCACTCACGCACTCTGTGGCCAATTCTTCGACGTTCACATGCAAAACCGCCAGCGCATGCGTCACTTCGCGCACGATGCCAGGACGGTCCTGGCCCACAACATCCAACGTTGCCAGGCGCGTTGCCTTTGAGGTCGTCGCCGGTTCGTCCACGCGCACAACGATGCTCAGCCCCGGCAATTTGGCCAATGCCTGCTCCAATTTTGCGCGTTGTTCGGACGGCACATGCGCACGCAGGATCCCGGCAAATTCCCCGCCCAACCGGCACATGCGGCTCTCCAGCCAATTGCCGCCGTGCGCGGCTACCAATCGCGCCACCGATTCAACCAAACCCGTCCGGTCTTTGCCGATGACGGTCATCACAAGGGGGATTTGCATCGTTGCCGTGTAGATAACGTTATGACGCGTTTGATTTCAAGTGTTCATCCATCGCGGCCCGGACTGATTTTGCCAGTCCGTAGACATCTGGGATCTTGACGATGGACCAGTGGTCACCATCCACCCAATGGATGCGGGGTTTGGTATGTGTCCAGTGGCTCCAGCCGCCATCCGGCAAATGGTTTGTGCGCCACGCATACAACGGATGCACTTTGGTATCATACGATCCGCGCTCACGAAACACATCGATGAGTATCGTGGAATCGGGTTGAGGCTGATAAATCTCCATTAGATGCACGAAGTGTATGGCGATGGGATTATCCAAAACCTCCTGCTTCACTTTCAGTTGCGACCGGGTCAGGTTCCTTTTAGTCGCGCTGACCATCTCCCGCCAGCGTTTCAAGCGCCACAACCGTTGTTCGCTGTCCTTCGTGAGGTTCCAAAACCATCCGGGCAAATACCGGAAGAAGTGAGTGATGCGTGTGGCCAGGTTCGTGGGGCGCAATGGCGCCATCGTGGCCAAAAGCAACGCATGACATTTTATTCCCTCGCTTTGTTCCAGTTGCCGTGCCACTTCGAACGCCAAAAGTCCACTCCACGAATAGCCTACCAGTATCGGCACCCCTTTTGGCTGGATTTTCCGGATGCTGCGCACCACTTCCGCCGCTGCCTCTTCCATGGATTTAGGCAGATAGGATAAATTCTTTATCGCCTGGGAACGGATGCCATAAACCGGCTGGTCATCACCCAAAGCCGCTGCCAGCCGGAAATATACTTCCACGTCGCCACTGAGGCCATAAAGACAGAACAACGGCGGACGCGTTCCCTGTTTGCGCAAAGCCAGTACCGGCTCAAACTCAGTTTGCTGCTCGCTCGCACGCACCGCTTCGCACAATCCCGCGAATGTGGGTTTCATCAGAAAAGTGGAAACCTCTAATCGCTGCCCGGTGAATTCTTCTACCGACAGCATCAATTTTATCGCCAATAACGAGTCGCCACCCAGTGACATAAAGGTGGCCTCCGGCGATGAATCCGCCGCTGCCGGCAACAACGAATGCCATAACGGCGCCAGTTTCTTCTCCAGCTCATCTCCGCCCGTTGCGGATGGCGCTTCAGTTGTCTTGCCCTTTTGCAAAGCTATTAATGCCGCGCGATCCAATTTTCCCTGGGCCGTCAGGGGCAGGCTGTCATGTATCACGAAATTTGCAGGCACCATGAAATCCGGCAGACGCGCCATCAGAAATGCACGCAATTCTTCACCGATGTTCGCGCCGTTCTTTTCAGGAACGATATGCGCGATGATTCCCGACGGCATATCGTCATCGAGCCACGGCACGCAGCAAACCTGGCTCACTCCTTCGTTTTCATAGATGGCCGCTTCCACTTCACCCAGCTCCACGCGACGACCCCGGATCTGTATCTGCCCGTCCTTGCGGCCGATAAAATCAATCTCGCCGTCCGGCAGCCAGCGCACCCAATCGCCCGTGCGATACATCTTCGCTCCCGGTTTGCCTATGAATGGATCCGGCACAAACCGTTCCTCATTCAATTCCGGGCGGTTCAGGTAACCGCGCGAAACCTGTTCACCTCCGAGATAAAGCTCGCCCTGCACACCCACCGCCACAGCTTTCAGGTCTTCGTCCAAAATATACACCGTGGTGTTATCGAGCGGCCTGCCGATGGGCGGCGCTTGGCCCGAGCCGTCGTCCGGCTTTATCACTGACCACGTGCTAAAGACCGTGTTTTCCGTGGGCCCATAGCCATTGATGGATTCAAACGGCAGACTCGCCGGCGGCCGTACGCGCAATCGGTCACCACCTGTGACGAGATATCGCAATTTGATGTCCGCCGGCCACGGACGCGCGAACAGGATCTCAACCAGGCCCGTCGGTACGAACGTCATCGTGATTTTCTCCGAAGCCAGCCAGGCAATCAGCCCATCTGGATCCAGCATGATTCCCTTCGGCGGAATCGTCGTGGTGCCGCCGCAAGTCAGTATCGGCCAGATGTCCGCCACCGACGCGTCAAACGCCACATATGACAGCATCGTCGCGCGGTCCTGCGCCGTGAGCTTCAATCGCCGGTGGTAATAACAAACAAAATTGGTCAGCGCGTGATGTTCTATCTGCACGCCTTTCGGCAGGCCCGTGGATCCAGATGTGTAGGTGATGTATGCCCGGCGGTTTGGGTCTGCGGGCACATGCGGGTCTTTGGCTGCTTCTGTGCTGGAAGAAAGGATTTCTTTCAACTCCAGCACTTTGCCCGGCCACGCTTTGAGACGTTCCATGCCCGCGACGTCGGACAGGACAAACCGGCAGCCAGTATCGCTCAGCAGAAATTCGATGCGCTTCACCGGCACATCCACATCGATCGGAAAATAAGTGCCGCCCGCTTTCAAAATGCCGACCACTGCCGCCAGAAAATCGCACGAAGCCGGCAGCAATATCACCACCGCTTCCTCCAGCTTCACTCCGCGTTGCAACAAGTCATTCGCTACGCGATTCGAATGCCCATCCAATTCCCGATATGTCATCAACCGATTGCCTTCTTTCACTGCCACGGCATCTGGTTGGGCTTGGACCATCGAACGGAAAAAATCTAACACCGAAATCGCGCGCGGAAACGATACCTCGACGCCGTTCCATTCCGGCGGAAAAGAATTTTGCGACATCGGTCGTGAGACCAAAGGCCGATGCTGTTTTGTGTCAGTGACTTCCATCCTATGCTGATTCTATCGTTTCTGAATCACCTTCTTGTCCGTTTGTTGCGAACAAGTTACAAATTTTAGCAAAAGAAGAGCCAGCGGTTTCTTCGGCGTAGTAAAATCAACAATCTCCATGTTTCTTTTGCTAAAGGTCGCTTTTGACGAGGCTCTGGCACCATCAATTGATGGAATCATGAACCGATTGTATCAATCCGGGACTGAAGATGAAACAATTTTGGTGGGACGCGGCTTGATTTTTTAATGAAACGCGCCGGCGCATCTATCGTTCATTTTGCACTACCCGCCAATTTTTTATTATTATGAAGTTAGATTCATCATGTATGGAGTGACAGGTGATTTAAGCTCCCTCAAGTGACTGTGCGCCCAATTTTCTACCACTACCATCAGCGGATCGAATCACATCTTTTACCCGAAACTAAAAATCGAATAGCGCATACATTAAATCGACGTAAGGCGTCTCTGATTTTGAAACTCTCGACCATTCGGGAACATTTTCACTTGGATTCAGTCGGATTCGGTCGGATCGACTCGGATTCCTTCGTGCGTCCCCGCCGGTTACCTGTCCCTTCGCAGTGGGCCGGCAACTCGCATCCGTTCTTAGCTCCCCAATCACCCATTTAACTCTTTACTCATTTAACTGATTAACCATTTCAAAGAGCACTGCCGGTTCCCCGGCAAAACAAATTACTTATATCACACCTTTCTGTTCTTGTAACTGTGATGGTCACGCTAAACGCAGATTTATTTAAAAAATTTTCTTCCTCCTAAAACCTTGCGTAGAAATGATTTAAAAATCTTCTGCCGCCAAAAAACCGCTTTTTCGGTGACACAGCTTATGCACGCATCGTAAAGAGCTGTTTTTCCAGGCCCGCCAGGTGCAACTCATCGGATGTTTAACGGTTGCATTTCCTCAAATGATTTATGAGCCAGCATTATCACAATACTTGATTCCGCTTTCTCACATCATTAGCCTCGCTACATGGGTAAACAGGGGCATCTACCGGTTTCAGTGTTTCCTTACGGTATTTCCTTGTGCCAATCCTTCCGCGCCCCACCCCGTTTGCACACCTTCATTCCAATCAATGTGACCAAAAGTTTATCAATTCACGCTCCCCGCCACATCCATGTCACCGTACCACCATGAAAACAACAACTCATACGTTCAAAAGCTGGGATGGAACCGAACTCTTCTACCGCGCCTGGTTGCCTGATGTGCCCACCAACATGGCCCTCCTCCTGTTCCATCGCGGTCACGAACATTCCGGCCGCTGGCAGGAAACTGTCGAATCCCTCGGCCTCACCAATGTCGCCGTCTTTGCCTGGGACGCGCGTGGCCATGGCCTGTCCCCCGGCGAACGCGGCTCTGCCGATAACCTGGGCGTCGTTATCCACGATGTCGATTCCTTCGTGCAGCACATTTCCCAACATCACCATATGCCGGTCGAGAACATGGTGGTCATGGCCCACAGTGTCGGCGCGGTGGCCGTCACCGCCTGGGTCCACGATTTCGCCCCGCCCATCCGCGGCCTCATCCTCGCCGTGCCCGCTTTCCGCGTGAAACTCTACGTGCCCTTCGCTGTTCCTCTGCTGCGGCTTAAACAAAAGCTCTTCGGCCACGGTTATGTGAAAAGCTATGTGAAGGCAAAAATGCTCACGCACGACGCCGAACAGGCCGCCACCTACCAAGCCGACCCGCTCATCTTCCGCCAGATCGCCATCAACATCCTCCTCGACCTCTACGACACCTCCACGCGACTCATCGCCGATGCCGGCGCCATCACCACGCCCACCCTCATGCTGACCGCCGGGGCCGATTGGGTCGTCGAACGTTCCGCACACAAAAAGTTTTTCGAGCGCCTCTCCTCGCCCATCAAGCAGATGGTCGAACTACCCGGGTTTTACCACGCCGTCTTCCACGAAAAAGACCGCCGCCTCATCGTGAACAAAGCGCGCTCGTTCATCACCGAATGTTTTGCCCGTCCGCCCCAGCAGGTCTCCCTGTTGGCAGCCGACCAGTTCGGTTTCACCCATGACGAATACGTTCGCCTCTGTGAGCGGCGCAATCCCCTGTACGCCCTGACCCGTTGCTCCATGAAAACCGCCGGGCGCCTCAGCAAAGGCATCCGGCTTGGCCTGGAAGCCGGTTTCGATTCCGGTCGCACGCTCGATTACGTCTACGAGAACAAACCGCAGGGCTGCACCGCGCTCGGTCGCGCCATCGACCGTAACTACCTCAACACCATCGGCTGGCGCGGCATCCGCGTGCGCAAGGTGAACCTCCAGAAAATCCTGCGCGATGCCTTTGAACGAACCAATGTCGAGGGGCGCCCCATCCGCCTGCTCGATATCGCTTCCGGACCGGGCCGCTACGACCTGGAGATGATCCGCGACCTGAAGCAATTCTCCATCTCAGCCGTGCTCCGTGATTACAAACCGGAAAATGTCCAGGCCGCCCACACACTCGCCGATGCCTTCGGCTTGAAGAACATCATCACCGTGCAGGCCGATGCCTTTGACCGCGATTCCATCGCCGCCATTGCACCCCGGCCCACCGTCGCCGTCGTCTCCGGTCTCTACGAATTGTTCCCCGCGAATGAACCTGTGTTGAACTCCTTGCGCGGCATCGCCGATGCCATGGAACCCGGCGGCTACCTCGTCTACACCAATCAGCCCTGGCATCCCCAGATGGAATTCATTGCCAGCGTCCTCACCAATCGCGAGGGCAAACCCTGGATCATGCGCCGCCGCACCCAGGCTGAGATGGATGAACTCGTCCGCACCGCCGGTTTCGAGAAAGTCCGCGAAGAGATCGACCAATGGGGGATCTTCTCTGTCTCTCTCGCCCGTCGCGTACACCAGTGAACAAGTCCTCCAAAATCTCCGCCGCCCTCACCGCCATCGCGCTCTCCCTCCTCTTCATGGGCGTCTATGGCGGTTGTGCCTGGATCACCGCCCACCGCACAGATGTCCACACCTGGCATTACGCCTGGGAACGTTTCATACCGTTCGTGCCAGTGATGATCATCCCCTACATGTCCATCGACTTGTTCTTTGCCGCCGGCGCATTCTTATGCCGCACCCGCAACGAACTGCGTGTCTTCGCCCAACGCATCACGTTCACCATTTTCGTGGCCGGCGCTTTTTTTCTCCTCGTGCCGTTGCACCTCGATTCCCCGCGTCCGGAGACTACCGGCTGGACCGCTCCCATTTTCCGCTTCCTCCACGGCTTTGACCAGACCAGCAATCTGTTTCCTTCACTTCATCTCGCCCTGCGCACCATCCTGGCCGTGCACTACGCGCGCCACACCAAAGGCATCGTGCACGTCGCTTCTCGTGTCTGGTTCAGTCTCATCGGCTTTTCCACCCTGCTCATCTATCAACATCATTTCGTGGATATCGTCGGTGGATTCATCCTCGGCATCCTGGCCATTTATCTCTTCACCGAAAATGACGCGCGCCTGCCGGTGCTGCCCAACTATCGGGTTGGTTCCTACTACGCTGCGGGGGCAGTCATCGCTGTCACGGTTGGCTTCATCGGCTGGCCCTGGACCGGCATTCTTTTCTGGCCCGCGCTGGCATGCGCGCTCACGGCCGCTGCCTACTGGGGACTCGGCCCCTCCATCTACCGGAAAACTAATGGCCAGCTCCCGTGGACTACCCGGCTGGTGTTTGCTCCCTGTCTCATCGGCCAAAAAATTTCGCTGGTCCATTACCGAAGACAATGCTCCGCCGTAAGCCAAATCACTCCGCGCGTTTGGGTAAGTTCCATACTTTCCCGGAATGAAGCTTCCCAAATCCAACCGCAGGGTGTGACCGCCATCCTGGATCTGACCTCCGAATTTTCCGAAACCAAATCACTTCGCAACCTCCATTACAAAAACATCCCCATCCTCGACCTCACCGCGCCAAACCGGGAGCAACTCAACGAAGCCGTGGATTTTATCTGTCAACAAACCAGGCGCGGCATTATTTGCGTGCATTGCAAGGTTGGCTACTCCCGCAGCGCCGCCGTGGTTGGCGCCTTTCTTCTGGCCTCCGGACAGACCACCACCGCGGAAGAAACCATCACCCTCCTCCGCCAGGCCCGCCCCACCATCGTCATCCGCCCCGAAGCCCTCGCCGCCATCAACCATTTTGCCGGCGCAAATGTAATTCGTGTAGGAGACGCGACCCGCTGAAACGCGGCCGGCTTGGTAAGCCAAACAAATCACTGACTCCGCTTTCAAATCTGAAATCAGCAGCCCACCCATTTCACCAACCACCGATTCAACCCATCCTCGCGTCAATCGTATATCGTAAATCGCAAATCTGCCCATTCGTCATTCGGAATTCGTCATTCCCCAATTGACGCACCACGCACCACGCAACACGCATCCCCGCCCTCCGCCTTCTTCCTTCTAAATTTCCGGCACCTCAACCACATCCCCATCCCTCAACCAAAGGTCCGGTGGAAACTGCGGATTGCTGCAATCCACCGTCCACTCCAGTTTCTTTCCGGTCCGTCGGTCCGTCCGGGTGACCTTCACGCGCGACAGGTCAGACGATGAAAGAAGCGTCCGCTGGACTTCTGTATTGTTATATAACATCTCGGCAAGTTTTGAACTCCCATACGGATACACGGCCACCTCCGTGGTTTGGCCATGCACCACAAATCGCACCGTTCCCTTCAAGCAATTGACGATGTCATCTTTTTGATCATTATACAGCCCCGCCAGCTGGTCGGATAACGCGTGCTCGCGTTCCGGAATTTCCACCACGTCCCCGAATTCCAGCGCCATGTCCTTGGAACAATCGATTCCATTTGTGGCGTTCAGCACATTCACCGGAATCCTTATTTCGTTGGTTTTCCCGCGGGTATGGCGCACCACGACCAGATGGGCCAGATCGGGAAAATCCAGTTTTGCGCTCCCATTCCCAGTCGATATAGCCCGTGGCCTCCGCAGAGCATTATAATCTGACGAACCAGAAAGCCCCTGGGGCGGCAACCCGGGCAAGGGCACTAAAGAACGTCCGCCCGGCAGGGACGAACCTCCATCCGACACCCCATGTAAAACAGCTTCCAATAAACTGAAATGGTTCCAGTCATTCGTCCCCTTCAAAAAAACATCTGCCAGATATTTTGCCGATGGCCGGCTCACCTGGATGCGGTCAAACTTGGGGACATTGTCCCACGCCCCATGCGCGCGCAATATCGCCGCGATCTCCAACAATTCTTGGTTTCCGCGTGTCAGATCCAGTGCCGTAAACCCGTACTGGCATATCGCATTCACATCCGGTTTATATGCCAGTATCGTCTCTACTGTTCCTTTGCTCTTGATGTTCACCGCCTGTATCAACGGGGTATAACCATTCTTGAGCGGCTTATCCACATCTGCCCCGGCGCGTAACAATCCATCCACGATGTTCGTCTGCCCGATCGCCTCTTGCAACGGTGACACCCCATCGACAGTGGTCAGGTTCGGATCTGCCTTGTAGCGCAATAACAACGGCACCAGGTCGGGCCGCTTGTTATCGATCGCCAGCATCAGCGGCGTGGTGCCCTCATACCAGGTATTCCCCTGGCCGAAATATTTCCCGGTCAATGCATTCGGATTCGCCCCATGGCTGAGCAACGCTTCGGCAATCTCAATATTACCACCGCTCGCGGCATAATGCAGTGCCGTCCAGCCCTGGTGATCTCCTGAGGAATCGCTGGCCAGGTTTGGGTCTGCACCCGCTGCCAGTAACACGTCCGCCGACGCCTTGGCTCCCTCTTGCGCTGCGTAAATTAATGCTGTTTCACCTCCCGCATCACGCGCGTTGATCTCCGCACCGTGTGACAAAAATAATTTGACCATTTCCGACCGGTGTCTGCCCGCCGCGAAATGCAGCGCGGTCGCCCCGTTCGGCATCCGCGCATTCACATCCGCCTTGTTGTCCAAAAGGAGCGTCACCAGGTCCATCCGGCCCGCGCGATCTCCCGCCGCCAGAAGCAACGGCGTCTGGCCGGAGTCATTCGTAGCATTTACCTCAGCCCCATGCGCCAGCAATATCGCCACCAGGTTCGTGGACGAATTTTGCACCGCGTAATGCAGCGGACTTCCCAACGCATTATCTTTCAGGTTTGGATTAGCTCCCTGCGTCAGCAACACCTCCGCCACCGCCGGATAACCCCGGTTCGCCGCGCACACCAAAGGCGTGGCTGCTCTGCTCTCGGTTTTCGCATTCACGTCTGCCCCAGCCCCGACCAGCAGCTCCACCATTTTTTTGTGACCGTTCTCCGCCGCTGCATGCAATGGCGTTCCCACCGTCGGCCGGTTGTTCATCTGGAAAAAACTCTCTGTATTCACGTCCGCCCCGTGGTCCAGAAGATATCGCGCCACCTGTAGTTGATCTTTCACCGCCGCAGTCATCAATGGGGTCGATTCTGCGCCCTGCGCCGCATTGATCAAATCCGGACTATTCTGGATCATCGCCCGTATCCGCACTATTTCCTGATCTTCCTCATCCGTCGTCGGCTGGATGTTTGGCGTAATCACCAAATTGGAATATCGGCCCACCATTGTGGCTCGTTGCGCTTCCATTTGCATCACCTGCTCCCAGGGATTAATTGCACTGGAGTCCTTTTCCAATTGTTCGATTTGCGCCTTTAACCCCACTAACCGCGTGTCCATGGATGCCAGATCTCCCGCCATCTGGTCCGCCACCTTCTTTTGGAGATCATCCGCCAATGCCTTTGTTGTTTGATATTCAGGGTTATTCGTTGCCAGGTCCGCTTTCACCACGATGAGCTTTTGCTGGGCCATATTCAATTGGTCCATCAGATTCATCAGCATCGAATCCGGCGAAATGTTTGGCAGTTGTTGCTTGAGTTGTTCCGGATTCAATTCCTTTAACCGCGCAAGAATCGCCTGATTCGCGGCATACTCCGTCCGCAATTTCGCCAATTCGTCCTGGGCGGCCTGCGCCTTGCTTTTATCGAGGATCGCCTGCACCCGCGCATTGAAATTGTTCGTCGTGTCCGAGGACGGTATAACAGCCTGGCCGCCGCTCAACTCCGCCAGATTCTGCGTGCTCAATTTCACCAGCGTCGCCTGGTCCGAAAAATCCGTCACCACCCGCTGATACTGCGCCATCGCCTCGTTGGTTTTTCCCTCCGCCCGATAACATTCCCCCAGCCGGAACACCGCCGTCGCCGCCAGTTGCCGGTCCGTGTCAAATTTCGTCACCACCGATTGGTACGTCGCGATCGCCGCATCCAGGTTGTGGTCCACCTGCTCCTCGAACAATCCGTTGCGCAACGCCCCCGCCAGGTCATTCGTCGCCGCGCCCCGCGCCGCGACCACCCCCAGCAAAGCCACCCCCACGACCACGCTTTTGATTTTCATAAGTTCCATTTTCTCAAAAACCCCACCACCCACTTGTCACGCTTTTGCAAATTCTATTTCCGTTCCATTCGTCATTCGTCATTAGTTTCCAATTGGATGATGAACGTCGAATGTTTCACTTCGTCTCCAAGCGGTATCCCACCCCATGCACCGTCTTGATCCACCGCGGCAGATCCGCATTCACCTCTATCTTCGCCCGCAGACTCGCAATGTGATTATCCACCGTCCGCGTCGTCGGAAACGCCGCATAACCCCATACCACATCCAAAAAACGCTCCCGCGATACCGGTTCGCCCGGTGTTTCCGCCAGCAATCGCAACATCGCAAATTCTTTCGCCGTGAAATGGATGACTTTTTTTCCGCGCACTGCCGTCTGCCGTGCCAGGTCTATCTCCACCTCGCCGAACTTCAGTTTCGTCGTCGCTTTCACCTGCCGTTGCACCCGGCGCAACAACGCCCGCACCCGCGCCAGCAATTCATCCGTGCTGAACGGCTTCACCAGATAATCATCCGCGCCCGCGTCCAGCCCCGTCACCCGGTCATCCACCCGCCCTTTCGCCGTCAGCATCAAGATCGGCATCGTCTGGCCCAGCCGGCGCAACTCCGCGCACACCGCAAACCCATCCATCTTCGGCATCATCACGTCCAACAGGATCAGGTCCGGCTTTTCCACCATCACCTGTTCCATCGCCATCACACCATCGGCGGCCGTGAGCACCCGATGCTCCTCCGCCTCCAAAATATCCCGCAACGCCGTCCGCATCGGCGTCTCATCCTCCACAATCAATATTCGCGACATATGCAGTAACTGGTTAAATGGGTTAAATGAGTGAAACGCTTGCGATATTTCGACGGCCACTTATTTAACCAATCATCTTTCACTGATTTAACTTTCCGTTTGGTAACTCGATCGTAAACCTGCTTCCCTTCCCCACCTCACTCTCCACCGACACCCCCCCCCCATGCGCCTCCACGATATGTTTAACAATGCTCAACCCGATGCCCACCCCTTGGGTTTCCCGCCGCATCTCTGACCCGCTCCGATAAAACCGCTCAAAAATCTTCTCCTGTTCTGATTTCGGGATCCCCGCCCCGTGGTCCGCCACAAACAGGTGAACTGTGTGTTCGTTTTTCACGATGCCCACTTCAATCTTTCCACCTTTTTGAGAATGCTTGATCGCATTATCGATCAAATTGACCAGCGCCTGCTGTATTGCCTTTCCGTCGATGTTCAATTCGATGCTTATTCGAGGTAAGCCGGTGGCCCTTTCCCGAGCCGACCCTTCCATTCCCCCTCTCCCTGAGGGAGAGGGCCGGGGTGAGGGGGAAGCCGATTCACCTGTTACAGTCCTATGCGGTTCGGAACCCGCCGAGCCTGCCATAACCAACTGCACCCCCTTCTCTCTCGCCACCATCTCCATCACTCGCACCGTTTGGATCACCAGTTCGACGACATTCGTCGGCTCAAATTCAAATTGTTTCCGCCCCTGCTCGATGCGCGCAAAATCCAACACATTCTCGATGAGCGACGTCAGCCGCCGGCACTCCTGCACGATGAACCCGAAATATTCCTTCTGTTTCGGCCCATCCGACACCTTCCCGCCCTCCAGATTTTCCGCCATCAACCGCACCGACGCGATCGGCGCGCGCAACTCATGCGACACGCTCGAAACAAAATTCGATTTCATCTCGCTCAACTCCCGCTGCCGCCGAAACGCCCGCCACGCAGCTACCAACCCCACCAGCGCCGTCAACGCCGTCCCCAAAATCAGCGCTCCAAACACCTTCGCCCGCCGATGCTCCGCCGCGAGCATCTGTTTAGGGTCGGTCAGATAAAATTTAATTTCAAAGGTTCCAGCGTCAGCGTCCGAAGAGGTCACACCAAATGTCTGCACCGCCGCACCAAATAAAAACGCGGGCAATCTGGGGAAGGACAAGGATTCAGATTTTTTCCCAACAAAAATCATATCCCGCCCTTGCTCTGATAGGGTCGCTTGGACATAAGGAGGTATCAGAAAACTGTTTTCCTGCATGGCCCTGGCAAAGATTGTATCTACGATGGCGCGTGGGATGAAGTGGACTTCATAAAATTGCTCCAGGTTTGTTTGTCCGGGCAGGTCGGCTCGCACGACTTTATTGGTCGCAGATATTAAAAACATAAGAGCTTCGCCGCCGGATTCGTTTTTTATCCAACTAATCGCCGGCGCTGAGGCCAGATCCGGCAGCTTTCGCAATGGTTCCAGAAATTCCCGTGCCCGAGATTGGCCTTTCCACAATTCATCCATCCAGCCGATCTCTTCGCGATCTTTGGCATCGAACCGGTTGGTCTGCGTCTTTAGAAGTTCCAGCAAATCAGGAGCGATAAAGGTGGGACTGACAAATAACCGCGTCCATATCGCATTCAAGACGCTGTTCGACAAATGGCCGGTGCCTTTCAATAGCTGAAAGGCGTCGACATCCCGAAATGAGATGCCTGTTTCGGTCTTCAATGAATCGTCATAACCAAGGTTCTGCTCAGCAGTTGATGTCAGCGCCTGTGACGCCTGCCATGCTGATTCGGAAACGTCGGAACGAAGAAATGCATTCCAGGCATTCCGAATCAGGTTAGTGTCTTTCACTGCTACCGCATCCCGCAAAGTCCGCCACAAATCAAGCTGGTGCGGCGACAAGTCGAGGTACCATTGGGGCGGGACCGGTACGGCCGGAATTTCCGGTGGCCTCATCCGCCCGTCTGACCAGAGCGCCGCTCGCGGAATAACTATGTCGGCCAATTTGAACCCCGAATAATTTGTCTCCCATCGTGTTACCTCCCGCGCGAAGTCGGCATCGGGAGCCTTGACCCCTTCATTACCTGGGGAACGCGGCAGTAACTGGAACTGCCATACGTCTTCCAACATATCAAATCGTTCCAACTCATCATTCACACTCAACCGCATCGCCCGCGCCAGACTCTGCGCACTTTCCTCCGCATTTTTTCGTGCCGCTTTTTCTGCCGCCTGCTCGTCACTGCGCAACGACATCAAACTCACCACCGCCAGCACCGCGACCGGTAAGACAATCAACACCCCCTGCCAGAAAAATCGCGGCGCGCGCGCTCGTCCGGTGCGGGATGCTTCGTTCATTCGGCTGCAACACCATAATGCACCGCCCCCGCCCAATTGTCATGGTTTTGCAAAATCGCGGACCGCGGCTGTGTCCATCGGACCAGCCGCCGCACGCGGCCCGCCAGCAGTCCTTGAGACATTTAACCATCCCAGCCCGCGAAACCCTAATTATGGAGCGCGGTGGGAGCGCGCAGCGTCGACACCGCTTTTAGCCAATCACTATGCGCGTCAATGCCATTGGACCATCCTGGCCACAACATCTGCCAACCGCTCCCCTCTCCCATCCGATGGGAGAAGACTGGGGTGAGGGCTGGGGGAAAAGAGTAGCTGTCAGTCGGCGCTAATCCCTATTGGTTGTTGGTTGTTCAATGTTGGAAGTTGGATGTTTGCCTTAAACCTTTTCCAGCGTCCCATCTTTCCTCACCCGGAACTTCTGCCCGCGCCATTCCACCCCGCTGCCCGTGAATGCACACACCCAGATCGCCGCCTGTAACAAGTCCTTCACCGGCACCAACCACGAATGTTGTCTCCACTTTGTGATGCCGGTCAATCGATTCTGTAGATCCCACGCCACCAATATCCGGATGATGATTATCCCCATCACATATCCGAGCACCGGTTCGGTGGGTTGCACGGCCAGCCATAGGAGCGCCCACAACGTTGCATTGCTCAAGATGCTGAAAAAATATGGCGCCGGCTGGCACACCCGGATCGTCCGCGCCCACCGCAACTGATGCCGCCACACTTCGCCCCAGTTCATCGGCGACGACCGGCATTCTACAACCACCGGTGACAACTCGATCGTGTGTCCGTGCCTCGCGATGCGATTGCCTAACTGATAATCATCCGCCAGGCAATTCTCCAACGCCTTGAACCCGCCGATCTCCACCAGTTTTTTTCGCCGTGTCACCATCACTGCGCCCAGCGCAAAATCCAGCGGCTTCAACGTACGGCTCTGCAACACCTGGCTCCAGAAATCCGCATTGATCGCCACCGCCTCCCAGCGCATCGCCATCGTGGCCGGATTCGCCAGCCGGTAAAAACAATTCACGAGCCCGATGTTCCCGTCTTTCAATGGCCCCACCACATTCGCCAAAAAATCCTCCGGCACCCACACATCCGCATCGCTCACCACCACCAATTCGTGCTTCGCCTCGGCCTCCATCCGCGCCAGTTTCGATACTTTCGCGTTCGCCCCCGTCAGGTTCTCGCACAGCATCAATCGCGCATCACACTTGGGAAACTCCTTTATCAATTTCTCCACCATGGCGCACACCGGGTCCTCCGCCTTCGCCACGCCAAAAATGATCTGCACCCGGCCCGCGTATTTCTGCGTGAACCAGCTCCGCAAGCACGCCTCCGAATATTCATCACACCCTTTAAGCGGTTTCAGCAGCGTCAGGTCTGGCGTGAACGACCCATCGGCGGTACGCCTATGCAATGGAAAAAGCAGCGCCACCACCCATTGCCAAAGCACGAGGGCGATGCTCAATCCCGCCAGCGAACCGAAGATCATATCCAAAATCATCGCCCGTTCCTAAACGGAGCGGCGCCATTGAGCAAGGATAGTTTCATGAGCCACGAGCGGCATTTCTGCGTGCGTGACATATCCGGCGCAACCTTGTCGAATAATTGCATAGACAAATTTCACCACTGGACACGTCATTAAGTTGAAGATAATGCCCGCCGACCTTGAACGGTTATACGACGATCACGCCGGGGCTCTATTCGCCTTCCTCCTCAACCTGACCCGGGCCAAGGCCGATACCCGGGACGTGCTCCAGGAAATCTTCGTGAAACTGGCCCGCCAGCCTGGTTTATTGCAAGGCGTACGAAATGAACGCGCCTTTCTGATTCGCCTGGCCCATAACATTGCCATCGACACCATCCGCCGCCGCGGCACCCGCGACCGAACGCGCGAACAATTCGCCGCCGAAATCATTTCACCCTTCGCGCCCGCCAGCGATCCGGACGAGCAAAATTTTCGCGGTGCGCTGGTCCGGGCGCTGGGTGATCTGCCGCCCGACCAGCGAGCGGTCGTTCATTTAAAATTGTGGGAAGGGCTCACCTTTGAGCAGATCGCTGATACTTTGGGGATTCCACTGAACACCGCCGCCAGCCGCTATCGTTACGGCTTAGACAAATTACGCGAGCGCCTGCGTCCCATCTATGAAGAGATAAAATGAACGACGATTTTGAACAACAGCTTCAACGCCAATCGCCACGCCAGCCTCCCCGCGAATGGCGCGGAGAAATTTTGGATACCGCGCGTGCCGCCAGCTCCCAGCCCCACCCGCCACCTTTCGTCCTCCAGGTACTGGCTTCATTGCTCTGGCCTCATCCCCGCGCCTGGGCCGGGCTGGCTGCCGTCTGGCTGGTGATCCTTGTCCTCAATCTTTCCGCGCATGATGGATCGCCGCGCACCGCCCAAAAGTCTGCCCCGCCCGCGCCGGAAACCATCGTTGCCCTGCGCCAACAGCAACGGTTGCTGGCCGAGCTCATCGGTTCGCCAGAAACCGCCCGCGCCGAAGAACCGCCCCGGCCCGGGCGCGCACCTCGAAGCGAACGCCGCGATGGAATCCAGAACGCTTGAATCTATGAACGAAGAGCCAAAAAATGTATGGAGCAAATCCTGGAACCTTCCGCGCCCGTTTTGGGTGGTGGCCGTCCTATCCTTTGTTTTTTGTCTTATGCTTTTCATATTGATGCTGGCGAAGGGCTATTACACCACGGGCGCCCTGGCTTTAGTCATTTTGATCCCAGGAGTGGTTTCCTTGTATCTCTTCTTCCGCTGGCTTTGTCATTGGCGCAATTTCAAGCGGTTCCTGTTCGCGGCTGCCTGCCTTGCTACCCTGGTAGCTCTCTTTTACGCGGAAGAAAACTGGCGCGGCAAACGTGCCTGGGAAAAATACAAACAGGAAATGGAAGCCAAAGGCGAGAAATTCCACCTCAAAGATTTTATTCCGCCCCCGCCTCCCCTCAATGAGAATTTTGCCACCACACCTGTCATCGCCAGTTGTTATGAATCCATGGTTGATACAACTGGGCACGCGATGCGGCCCCATCTCACCAATGTAGTGGACCGTTTAGAGATGCCCATCACCGCGGATGTTGAGAAGCATGTTCCCACCAATGGATATTGGGCCAAAGGCACCAGCACCGATCTTTCCGTCTGGCAGGCTTATTATCGTCAACTGGCGGCCTCCACAAATCAGTTCCCCATCCCGCCCACGCCGCAAACACCTGCCGCCGATGTCCTGTTCGCACTGGGCAAATACAATCCAACCCTGGAGGAGGTGCGCACCGCGAGCCGCCTGCCTTACGCGCAATTCCCGCTCGAATACGATAATGATAATCCCGCCGGTATCCTCCTCCCCCATCTCGCGCGGATGAAGGGCCTCTCGCGATTGCTCCAACTCCGCGCCATCGCTGAGCTGCAGAATGCCCAAAGCGATAAAGCGCTGGAGGATATTCAGCTTTCGCTGTTTTTGGAGAAATCGTTGCGCGTTGAGCCCTTTATAATTTCGCACCTCGTCCGCATTGCCATGACCGAAATCACCCTGCAGCCAATCTACGAAGGATTGGCGAATCATCGTTGGACCGATCCGCAATTAAGCGCGCTGGATGCCGAACTGGCTAAACTCGATTTTCTGGCGGACTACGAATATTCGATGCGCGGTGAACGCATCTGCCATATTTCAGTCCTGGATTATTTACGCCACACCCGCGCCATAAACTTATTCGACGACTTCGAAAACCCGGGCAATCTGGATCGACTGCAAAGCGTTGCTCTTTATCTGATGCCTTCCGGATTCTATTACCAAACGGAAGTCCATCTTTCCAAAATGCATGAGCAATGGGTATTCCCCGTCGTCGATACGACCTCGCGCATCGTTTCACCTGCAAAAGTCCGGGAGAATGAGGCGGCCATCACCAATTCACTAAAACATCTCACTCTTCAGACCCGTCTGGTATCGCTCTTGTTTCCTTCGGTACTCGCTGCCACAAAACGATACGCGCGTGAACAGTCGTCCGTCGACCTCGCACGTATCGCCATCGCCCTGGAGCGTTATCGGCTGCCGCATGGCGAATTTCCTGATTCACTGGAATCCCTCGCCCCGCAGTTCATCAACGTGATTCCACACGATCTCATCAATGGGCGCCCGTTGAATTATCACCGCACCGCGGACGGACAATTCACGCTCTATTCCGTGGGCTGGAATGAAACCGATGATGGAGGCACAACCAGTTTGACCGACCATGGCAGCGTTGATTTCGATAAGGGCGATCTCGTCTGGAGCTATCCCGCAAAATAGTGCTGGCCCGTCACCCGTCAGGTTGAGTATGGCCGGTCGCGTGTAAAAAGAATCTATCAGAGTGCGATGGACACACCTTCCTGCGCGATCAGGCATGAAAAGTTATAGTTTCGTTCGGCTATCGTTTTCTGACAGAAGGTATGAATCGCATCCATGAACGCATCATTATGTGACGGATCGTGATGGAACATGGCCACGCGCTTGACTCCCGCATGCGCGGCGCGCTCCAACACATCGAGAAACGTGCTGTGTCCCCATCCTTTGTGCTGCACATACTCCTCTTCGGTGTACTGGGCGTCGGCGATCATCAGGTCGGCATCGTGCGCGAACTGTTCCAGTTCCACATCCAATGGGTGTCGCCCTGACTCTGACGGCGATAGACGCCCATAGGATTCATGATCGCTTAGATAAACCAGCGTTCGTCCACCAAACGTGATCCGAAAACCAACGGCCAGACCGGGATGATTCAGGAATTTGAACGAAACTTTTATTTCACCGATCTGCACGTCTGACACTAATTCGTGAAAATTCAAGGTCCCTTTCATTTCGCTGAGCGAGATGGGAAAATAGTCATTGTCCATCTGGCCGCGGAAAATCTTTTGGAGCGGCTTTTCGGCGCCGTGGAGACTGTAAACAGTGAACTCATTCACGGGATCAAAAGCGGGCGCGAAGAAGGGAAAACCCTGGATGTGATCCCAATGCGTATGTCCCACCAATATGTGTCCCTTCATAGGTTTCTGCTTAAACTCATCAAGGAGCGCCAGTCCGAGGCCTCGCAGGCCCGTGCCCGCGTCGAGGATCAGCAATTGATCGCCGCACCGCACCTCCGTGCAAGCGGTATTGCCTCCATATTTATTGGTGGCCTCTCCCGGGGTGGCGATAGAACCACGCGTGCCCCAGAACCGAACGGTAAAAACCGGCTTTGTGTCCCCAAGAAGTTCCGCGATCGTGTTCCAAAACACCTGCAGATCGTATGGTTTGCTTAAATAACGATCCGCCCCAAGCCTCTGGGTCCTTTCGATGTCCGACGAATATGTTTTGGCTGAGCTGACGAGAATGCGGGCATGACTCAATTTCGCATTGTTGCGGATCTCCTGGATGACCGTATACCCGTGCATGCCGGGCATCATCAGGTCTAGCACGATGACATCCGGAACGTGTTCGTTGGCCAGGCGCAACCCTTCCGCCCCGTTATTGGCCGTCAATGCCCACACGCCTTCGGCCGCGAGCCGCGTCGCCGCTATCGTTAAGGCGGCGGGGTCATCATCAATGACCAGAACGGTTTTAAGTAATTTCATCGTTGCGCTTTGTTTTATTTCGCCGGTGAGTCTCCATTTGGGCGCATTCGAGCGCAGCATCGAGCGTGTCCATGAATTCAACCACTTTGATTGGTTTGGTGAGATAGCGAAAGAATCCCGCCTCGAGCCCCTTCGCGATGTCGTGCGGCATCGCATTTGCGCTGAGGGCGACGACTGTGATGTGCGCGGTGAGCGGATCCGCGCGGAGGATGGCCAGCGTTTCAATCCCGCTGATGCCGGGAAGATTAATGTCCATGAGAATCACCTCGGGGAGATGCGCCCGTGCCAGGGCAATGCCAGCATGTCCGTCGCCTGCGCTCAGCAGGCACAAGTCCGGACGCCGGGCAATGAGTTGCTCCACGAGCTTAAGATTGGCCGGGTTATCCTCGACATAGAGAAGTGTATGGCAGCTCGCACCGCTTTTGGCCGGTGTTGGAACGGCGACAGCGGAAATGGCGTTTTCCACCGGCAGCGTGGGTTCCGTGGACGCGTTGAGATCAAACCAGAATTCGCTGCCCGTCCCCACAATGCTTTTGACACCGATAACACCCCCCATTAACTCGATCAATTGTTTCGCTACCACCAGACCAATGCCGGTGCCTTCCTGCCCACCGCCCTCTTGCCCGAGGCGGTTGAACGGCTGAAACAGCTGCACCACTTCTTCGGGCGGCAAGCCGGCACCCGAGTCTTTGACACTCACGCGAATGCGGCCGGGCGTCGTCACCGAACAATCCACAACGACCGTGCCCTGCGCCTGGTTATATTTGATGGCATTGGAGAGTAGATTGATGATCACCTGCTTTAATCGCGTGCGATCGGCCAGGACAAAATAAGGGTTTTCCGAATGAGGGAACGCCATGACGATGCCACCCTTTTTGGCCTGTGGGTCGATCATCGCCTCACATTCGTTCAAAACCTCGGTCAAGGCAGTGGGCTCGAGCGACAGGGATAACTTGCCTGATTCAATGCGCGCCAAGTCCAAGATTTCGTTGATGAGCGTCAGCAGATGCCAACCCGCCTTTAAAATCTGATCGATGCTGTCCTTCTGGGAAGTGCTCGGCAGTGGCGAGGCTGTTTCCATCAGTTGGGCGAAGCCCAGGATCGCATTGAGCGGACTGCGCAGCTCATGGCTCATGCTCGAGAGAAAATCTGATTTTGCAAGATTCGCTTTTTCGGCGGCGGACTTTGTGCTCTCCAGCTCAGCGTTCTTTTGCTGAAGCGTCTGTTCGAACCGTTTCAATTCGGTGACGTCGCGCGCTGCGGCGAACACACCCTGTAATCTGCGGTCGCGATCGTAAAGTATCGCGGCGTTGTACGATACGACTGTTTCTTTGCCGTCGCGCGCGCGCGCTGTTAGCTCATAGTTGGTGACTTTTCTTTCGCTTAGCACGAGCTTGATGGCCGCATCGGCCCGCTCCGGATCAGTGAAGTAGTTCTTGAAGGGCGCGCCGATCAACTCATCGCGCGTGCAGCCAGTGAGCGCTTCCATCTGCTTGTTGATATCGGTGATGATGCCGGACGGGTCCGTGGTCATCAGCGCGTCAATGTTGGATTCGATGAGTGAGCGCGTGTAAAATTGCTGGTCGCGCAGGCGTTGATCGAGTTTCGTCTTGTCCGCTTCGACTTGTTTGCGCGCGGTATTATCTGTGCCGATCAACAAATAACCGATGATTCCGCCTTGATCATCGCGCAATGCCGTGACGGACACGATGGCAGGAAAGCGACTGCCGTCTTTGCGGATGTAGGTCAATTCATAGATGTCCTCAATGCCGCGCGAGGCCTTGAACACCAAGGCCTCAAAGCCAGGCGTGATCGGTGTGGAAAGCTCTACGCTCAACGCCTTGGCCCGCGCGATCACTTCCTGCGGATCGGAGATGTCGGCCGGGGTGATCTTGTTCATCACTTCGGCGGCCGTGTACCCCAGCATCCGTTCAGCGCCCACGTTGAAGATCTGAATGACACCCTTGGCGTCCGTGGCGATGCTCGAGAAATTCGCGCTGTTGAAAATCGCGCTTTGGAGGGCTCCCGCCTTGAGCAGCGCCTCTTCGGCCTGTTTGCGCGCGGTATTGTCCGTTCCGATCAGCAGATAACCGATGATAGTGTCCTGCGCGTCGCGCAGCGCCGTGACCGATACCACTGCAGGGAAGCGGCTGCCGTCCTTGCGGATGTAGGTCAATTCATAGATGTCCTCGATGCCGCGTGAGGCTTTGAACACCAGGGCCTCGAACCCCGGTTTGATCAAGGTTCCCAGCTCCAAACTCAAAGCTTCCGCCCGCGCGATCACTTCCTGCGGATCAGAGATGTCGGCCGGCGTGATCTTGTTCATCACGTCGGTGCCCGAATAGCCCAACATGCGCTCAGCACCCACGTTGAAGATCTGGATGACGCCCTTGGCGTCCGTAGCGATGCTCGAGAAATTCGCGCTGTTGAAAATCGCGCTTTGCAGGGCCCCGGCCTTGAGCAGCGCCTCTTCCGCCCGCTTGCGGGCGCTATTGTCAGTTCCGATCAACAGATAACCGATGATACCTTCCCGCTCATCGCGGAGCGCCGTGACGGACACCACTGCCGGAAACCGGCTCCCGTCCTTGCGAAAATAAGTCAGCTCGTAGATGTCTTCAATCCCGCGTGAGGCCTTGAACACCAATGCCTCGAATCCCGGCGCGATCGGGGTCGCGAATTCCAGGCTCAAGGCGGTGGCGCGGGCGATCACTTCCTGCGGATCGGAGATGTCGGCGGGCGTGATCTTGTTCATCACTTCGTCAGCCGTGTACCCCAGCATCCGTTCAGCACCCACATTGAAGATCTGGATGACGCCCTTCTCGTCGGTGGCAATGCTCGAGAAATTCGCGCTGTTGAAAATCGCGTTCTGCAAAGCGCCGGTTTTCAGCAGTGCTTCTTCGCGACGGACTTCGGTGACGATTTTGACTGCGGGGGAATCACCCGGGAAATTAGGCGGCTCTTTCATAATCGTTTTAGTGCGCGACGCTATTCGCCCAAAATCCGCGTCAGACAAGCCGTTACTTCGGATAATACGACTGGTTTCGCGAGAAAAGGAAATCCTCCAATCTGGCCGTTTCCCGCCACCACTTCTCCTTTTGTGACGGTCGCCGTCAGGAATACGATGGGCACGTCTTTCAATTTGCGACTTGCCTGAAAACGGGCGGCTAACTCCCCGCCGTCTACCCCGGGCATCATCACGTCCAACAGGATTAAGTGCGGTTGAAACGTCTCGGCTGTGGAAACCGCAGCCTTGGGGGCATTTTCCTCCCTGACTTCGTATCGGTTGGTCTGTTCGAGGTAGAGTTTCAGAAGCCGGGTATTGGCGGCTTGGTCGTCCACTACCAGGATTCTCTTTTTATCGCCATTGATCGTCGTGTTCATTTTTATTAATTGTTTGTGACTTCGGCCTCCGGGCGACTTCAACCAATAGGAACGAAATTCGCGCTATGAATGATGTTACGTCACGGACCTTGCTGTTTAATCGAGGTGATTATCTTCTAAAAGCGGCAACTTTTGTATGGGGTGAACACCCCATCTCAAACATAAATAATCCCTCTGCGCCTTTGCTCCTGTGAACCTTTGCGTTAAATTCCCAGCGTGAAGGCCATCCAACTCATCGCTCACGGCGCGCCCGGAAAATTGGAACTACGCGATGTTCCCGACCCGCATCCTGCGCCCGACGAAGTCGTCGTGCAGGTCCACGCTTGCGGCCTCAATCACCTCGACCTCTGGCTCGAAGAAGCCGGTCTGCCCATAAAAGTTCCCCTGCCGCGCACACCCGGCGGCGAAGTGGCGGGACGCATCGCCGAACTCGGCAACAATGTCAAAGACTGGCGCGTTGGCGATAACGTAGCCGTGCAATCCAGCATCTTCTGTGGTGAGTGCGAGTTTTGTAAACAAGGCGAGGAATCCATCTGCATCCGTGGCGAACTCCTCGGCATCAATCGCGATGGCGGCTTCGCTGAACGCGTCGCCGTGCCCGCACGAACGCTCGTGCGCCTGCCCGCCGGTGTGGATTTCAACACCAGCGCCGCGCTCACGCTCGCCGGCAGCACTGCCATGCACATGCTCACCCATCGCACACAGGTTCGCGCCGGCGATTGGGTCCTGGCCATCGGCGGCGCGAGCGGCGTTGGTTCCGCTGCCATCCAGATCGCCAAACAGCTCGGCGCGCACGTCGTCACTACTGCCTCCAGTGACGCCAAGCGCACCCTCGCCAAAAACCTCGGCGCAGATTTCATCGTAGATTCCAATGATCCTGCTTGGCCTGCGGAAGTCCGCAAACTCACCAACAAGCGCGGCGTGGACATCGTTGTCGAACACGTCGGCGGCGATGTATTATTGAAATGCTTCGAATGCCTCGCCCGCAACGGCACCATCGTCACCTGCGGCGCGACCGCTGGACGCGAGGTCACCCTTAACCTCTGGCCGCTCTTCGTGAAACAACAACGCCTCATCGGCAGCTATAGCCGCAATCGCGCCGATATCGTAGCCACGCTGGATTGGGCCGCCGCCGGAAAAATCAAGCCGGTCATCGATTCCATTTTCCCGCTGGCCGAAACCCCCGCCGCCTTCGCCAAACTCCGTTCCCGCCATGTCCTCGGCAAGGTCCTGATTTCTTTAAAAAACTGAGCCATCCTATTTCACTCGTGACGGCGCTTCAATTCTCCCTCTCCCCTGAGGAGAGGGCCGGGGTGAGGGGAAGCGCAACGCCGGCTTGTATCATGCCTCATTGAATCGTGTGCCCACCCATTTTCCCCTTGCAAAATATCACTTTGCAATGCAAAGTCATTCCATGGACTCAAACTGGGCTTCTGAGCAATTACAAACCATTCGCACCCTGATGGAGCGTTCGGCCATCTACCGCCGAGCGCTTGCGCCGATCATGCTGGTCGCCGGCGCAGCGGGTGTTGTTGCGGCCGGAATCGGCCTGCTGTGTGAGATCGATTCCGCCAGTGGCTTCTGTTGCCTGTGGTATGGGACTGCCGTTTTCGCCATGGCCAGTGCGCTTTACATCACCCGGCAACAGGCGATCAAAGACAGCGAAGTCTTCTGGTCGCCACCGACACGCCGCGTCGTGCAGGCGCTCGCGCCGCCGTTGCTTGCTGGAATGTTTATGGGCGGTTTTCCGCTCCTGACCTATGTCACCCCAGATGTTAAATGGGTTTCCACGCTCGTCTGGGTGATGTTCTATGGATTGGCCCTGCACTCCGCCGGTTTCTTCATGCCACGCGGCATCAAATTTTTCGGCTGGCTGTTCATGGCCTCCGTCTGCGCGTTCTTTTACACCGGATATTTTTTACACGTGAACCTGAATTTTAATCCCCACCTTTTTATGGGTCTTTTCTTCGGCGTGTTGCACCTCGCTTACGGCGCGTATCTGTATCTGACGGAAAAAGGAAAGAATGCGGCGTGAATCCGGACCTGTTTTTACAGCTCGATAAAGTCATTCACGAGAAAGGGCGGCTGGCCATCATGTCCGCCCTGGCCGCCTCGCCAGAGCTTTCCTTCACCGAACTCCGCGACACGCTGAACATGACCGATGGCAACCTGACCACTCATATCAAAACCTTGCAGCAGGAAGGCTTCGTCTCGGTAGCCAAGTCCTATCAGAACAACCGCCCGCTCACGTCCTGCTCATTAACCCCTGCCGGCCGCAAAGCCTTCGCGGATTACATCAATCTCCTCGAGAAGATCGTCCGGCAGAGCAAACCCTGAAAAGATTGTTTGAACGAAAATGAATAACCGCCGTCAATTACTTTGTATCACAAAGTGAATACCACAGAATGAAAATCCTGCGAGCAGAACATTTGGGGATGTGTTTTGGTGTCAAAGATGCCATCACGCTGGCGCTCGAAACCGCACAACATGAGCCACTTACCATCCTGGGCGACCTCGTTCACAACGAAACCGTCCTGGCCGGCCTGCGCGCACAGGGGATCCAATTCGCCCAACAGTCCGGCGGCGTCAAAACCCCCACCGTCATGATCACCGCCCATGGCGCTTCCGAACACGCGATGAGCCAGACGCGCGCACGTGGTTTGAATGTGCTGGAAGCTACCTGCCCGCTGGTGCATCTCGCCCATCGCAGCCTCGCGAAACTCGTCGGCGAAGGTTTTCATCCGATCATCATCGGCAAACGCGACCATGTGGAAGTACGCGGCATGACCGAGGATCTGACCACCTTTGATGTGGTGTTGACCGAAGCCGATGTGCATTCCCTCGTCGAACATTCCCGTTTCGGCGTTATTGCCCAAACCACGCAGCCCATCGACAAAGTGCGTCATCTTGTGGGTCTGCTCATCCAGCGCTTTCCCAAATCCGAGATCCGTTTCGTGGACACCGTCTGCCAACCTACGAAGCTGCGCCAGCATGCCGCCGTAGAACTCGCGCAAAAATGTGATGCCGTCATCGTCATCGGTGGCGCCCACAGTAACAACACGCACGAACTCGTCGCCACCTGCAGCCGCCACTGCGCCCGCGTGTATCACATCCAGACCGCTGCCGACCTGCGTCCCGATTGGTTTCGCGAGTCTGACACAGTCGGGATCACCGCCGGCACCTCTACGCCGGATGGATTGATTGAACAAGTCGAGGCTGCGTTGCACCAGTTTGCCGCCGCCAAGGCTCTCCTCAGCCACTGCGAACTATGATTCTTGTCATACCCATTCTGATTCTGATTGGGCTGGCGATCCCGCCGTACCTAGTACACCGGTCGTTGAAAAAGCTCGCCCACAGCGTCCTTGTCTCCTTCTTCGGCGTCATGCTGCCGCTGTTTGTTTTTTTCCTGAGCTCTTTTTTGATCCCGGAATGGAAGGGCGGTTGTACCTATGGATGGGTGGATTGTTTTTATCTGGGAAAACTGGCATTGAGCCCCATCGTGCTCTGGGCCACCGGCGCATTGTACGCCGTTGAACTTTTTGAGCCCGGACGCCTCCGCGACAAGGACGCGGCTCTGGCGCTTTTTCTTGGAAGCATAGTGGCGGGCGTGTGCTTTTTGTTCGGACTCTTGTATGCCCCGGAGTTGAAAGGAATCTCCCTTTTTCTCTTCGTTCCATTTTATATCGCCGTGTGGCATGGCTTCCGCGCGTGGAAATTGCGAAGCACTTTTGGTTCAGATCCACTCCCGTGGATGCTCGTGTTCATAGGCTCGATTCCTTTTTGGGTTTGGAGCGTCATCTGGTCGAAACAGTTGTATGCCAACTTGCCCGCCACCGCGCCATCGGGCTGCTTTGTCGTAACGGCCGCCTCGCGCGGCCACGCGGCATTCGTTGGTCCTTTCACCGAAGTCATCCACAATGGAAATCACCGGCGCGCTAATCTCCAACTCGCGACACTATGGCAATTTGAATCGCTCTGGCTCAATCGCGCCCCGCGCAGCCACGCAATTTTCCGCCGCGCCTACAATCAGGTCGGACTCATCGTCGCCCAACACATCAATCATCCACTGCTCGCCGACATCGCCTATATCCTCATCAAGCCAGCAGAACTAACGGCGCGTCTCATTATTTATTCAAATCGCAACAACACCTGACGTATGACCTCCAAATCAACTTCTTCATGGGACCGCTGGATTGTGGTCTGTCTTTTCGCCATCGCCATGGCGTGGGTCGAATCCGCTGTCGTCTATTACCTGCGCACCATGATCAATCGCGTGCAACCATTTCAGGCCGACCCGCTTCCCATCATCGGCGGGCTGGGCCCGGTGGAACTTGTGCGGGAATTTGCCACGCTCATCATGCATTTCACTATCGGCATGCTGGCCGGCAAAACCTGGCGCTCGCGCATCGCTTACATGGTTATCTCGTTCGGGCTCTGGGACATCTTCTACTACGTCTTCCTCAATGTGATGTGCGATTGGCCGCATTCCTTGTTCGATTGGGATATCCTCTTCCTCCTCCCGTTGCCGTGGTGGGGGCCGGTGTTGGCGCCAGTGTTGATCGCGACCCTGATGATCGTCTGGGGCACGCTCGCCAGCCAGTTTGAACGCCCGCCGGGGGGACCACTGTCAAACTGGCACTTGTGGGCACTCAATCTCATCGGGGCGGCGCTCGCGCTCAACATTTTCATGGCCGACACGTTGCGCGTCGCACACCAAGGCGTCGAAGTCATCCGCCACGTGCTGCCCGTGCATTTCAATTGGCCGCTCTTCCTCGTCGCGCTGCTGCTCATGGCCGCACCGCTGATAAAATTGTGCCTTCAGCTCTGGTCGCCTCGCGATGCCTCGTTCGTCGCGATTGAAGCTGAACCAAATTGATCATGCAGGTGGGAACAACAAGCTTCGGCTTCCGGCAAATCGCTACTCTGCTGCGCGGTGAAGCAGAAACCATCAGTCATTGGACCATCAATTGGGACACCCGCCGCCTCGGCTTGCACGTAGCCGTCATCATCATCGGCGCCGGTCTCTATGGCGCGGCGATGGGTTCCTGGCGCGCACCTGAACAGGCGTTGTTCGTTGCCATCAAATTTCCGCTCATCCTCCTGCTCACTGCCATCAGCAATGCGCTCCTCAACGGCATGCTCGCGCCATTGCTTGGATTAAACATCTCGTTTCGCCAGTCATTCCTCTCCGTCATCATGTGCTTCTCCATTGCAGCGGCAATCCTCGGCGCATTCGCGCCACTCACAGCGTTCATGATCTGGAATGCCCAGCCGCTGTCCGTCGAGGCACACCGCAGCGGCACGTATAGCTTCATAATGCTCATGCAGGTCGTGGTCATCGCCTTCGCCGGCATCACCGCCGACCTTCGCCTCGCCCGGCTCCTGCGCCATTTCAGCGGCAACAAACCCGCCGTCGCCCGACGCGTGCTCATCGCATGGCTCGCGGGCAATCTGTTTTTCGGCAGCCAGCTCTCGTGGGTGTTGCGCCCGTTCATCGGCTCGCCGACTCTGCCTGTTGAGTTTGTCCGTCACGAAGCATTCAAAGGAAATTTTTTCGAAGCCGTATTTCACGCAATTATCAACGTGTTCACTTTTTAACCAAGGACTCACTATGAACCTCAATCCCGATCCGCAAACGACGCCAAATGTGCCGCCGCTCCTCAATCCCACAAACCGCCCGTTGGGCGACGACCCGGCGGAGCGCGTGCCCATCACCAGCGTCATCACCGCCATCGAATCCATCCTACGCCATCCACGCCGCATCATGTTCCAATTGCGCCAGCCCGGCGCCGGTAAGCTCATCGCGACAATGCTGTTCGCCACGGTCATCTTCAGTTTGATCTACGGCGTCATCGTGGGTTCGTTTTCCGGCGGCATGCAATGGTGGGCGGCGCCCGTCAAGATCTCCGGCGGCCTTCTCGTCACCACCGTCATCTGCCTGCCCAGCCTTTATATCTTCGCCTGCCTCAGTGGTTCGCAGGCACGCCTGATTGAAATCTGCGGCCTCGTCGCCGGCCTATTGATGCTGATGACACTCCTGCTCATCGGTTTCGCGCCGGTAGCGTGGCTGTTCTCGCAATCCACCGAATCCCCCAACTTGATGGGCACATTGCACCTGATTTTCTGGGGCATCGCCACCGCGTTCGGTCTGCGATTCCTACAGGCGGGATTTTCCCATGCCAAAGCCTCCTCCAACGCCGGCTTGTTCACCTGGATCGTTATCTTCGTGCTTGTCGCGCTCCAGATGACCACCGCCCTACGCCCTATCCTTGGCACTTCCGATAGGTTTCTCCCGGACAAAAAGGAATTCTTCCTCCTTCACTGGAACGATTGTTTGAAGGATGACATGCGCAGCGGCCAGGAATGGAATTCATCCAATCACTGAACCGGTAAACCTATGAAATTGTTCCGTCTCATTTTTAAACCGGAAACGTTGGTCCCGATGCTCGGGCTCATCTTTGCCTCTGCCGCCACGGTGGCCCTCGTGCTCGCGCGCATCATCTGGACGGGGAAATTGCGTTACGCCTTCCTCGCTGGAAATCTGTTCCTCGCGTGGCTGCCGCTCGTGTTCGTGCTGCTCGCGCAGGATGGTCTTCGCGAAAACAAAAAGCCCGGCTGGCAATTTTTTGGGTGGAGTGCCGCGTGGCTGCTGTTTTTTCCCAATGCACCCTATATCTGCACCGACCTTATCCATCTTAAGACCCATTTCTTCGAGCACTTCTGGGTGGATATGGTTTTGATTCTCCTCACCGCCTTCACTGGCCTTATCATTGGCTTCGTATCACTTTATTTGATGCATGGCGTCGTCAAACGTATGCGCGGCGGCCTGACGGGTTGGGTTTTTGTCCTCGCAGTGGCTGGCCTCAGCAGCTTCGGGATTTATCTCGGCCGTTTCCTGCGCTTCAACAGTTGGGACGTCATCGCGCGCCCTGCTGATCTGTTTCACGGCATCGCGACGTGGGCAGCCGACCCGCTAGCCAGTCCCGTGACCTTTGCATTTCCGGTCTTATTCGCCGCGTTCCTCTTCATCGCCTACGTCATGCTTTACGCATTGACGCACCTGCCGCAAATGAATCAACTGCAGCCCTCTACATGAATCGTGAACAGATTCTCCGGCGAAGACTAAAATTCTTAACGTGGCTTTTCATCATCGGCCTCGTCCTAAGCGGCGTGACCGCCATGCCGCTGCAGACTGAACTGAACTGGCTGGTCAAAACCATCGCTCCACATTATACGGATAGTCCGCAAAATTCTTTATTGGTCACCTGGCTGGTCAAAGTACAACAAGCGCTCCAGGAAATCGGCCAAAAATTTCCATTCCTTTTTTACGGCACCGACTGGCTTGCGTTTGGTCATTACATGATCGCCCTCTCGTTTGTCGGCGCGCTGCGCGATCCCATCCGCAACCGCTGGCTGTTTGATTTCGGCCTCATCGCCTGCGTGTTGGTCATTCCTTTCGCTTTTATCTGTGGCGCTGTCCGCGGCATTCCCGTCTGGTGGGGATTGATTGATTGTTCCTTCGGCATCTTCGGATTCATCCCGTTGTGGTTCTGCCGAAGGGCGGCTAAAGAATTAGAAGCTTTGGGAGAGAGGAAATAATTATTTCCCGTCCGCAGCTTTCGCATGCCGCGCCAAAATTAATATCCCGCCACCTGCAACAAAACATGCCGCCGTGTCACCATAAAAAGGGAAGGGCGGCAGTGAGAGCCGGAGCCCATGAAATAAAAGGATGAGGCCTTCTGCTATCATCAATGCCCCAAACCACGGGATAACCACCGCAAATTTTCGCGGCCAAATCATCAGCATGAGGTACCAAATTCCGACCAACCCAAAAGCGCCCGACGCCATCCTGAGCCAATAGTCCAGCATCGGATCATACGCGATGGGTTTGGCGCCGAGCCCCTCCAGCGCGTTTTCAGCAGCCGGCCAACTGAGAAACACTCCAAAGAAAGACACTCCCCACGCACATGCGGAAAAGCCCAACAAGAGCCTCAAAATCTTAAGGTGCATATCGTTGTTTATATCAATTGATATTCGAACGGGCGCGCCTGAACTTCAGCCGCTCCCACGCCATCAGCAACACCGCCGTGATCAGCGAAATAGGCACAAACAAAATAAATGCGACGTGCAACAGCAAATGGATGAGCCCCAGCACCGACGCCGTCTCCCAACTGATGTCCCCGCCCGGCGATGTCCCGCTGAGAAATGCCGTGTATTCCGCAAGCCCCAGCAGACACGAAATACCATAGAGGACCGATACAAACAGGGCACGGAACACAAACCCTTCCGGCGTGAACATTCCACCCAGCCATAGTTGCAGCAAAATGCGTCCGATGAGTTTCATGGTTTGCTTATCCTTTCCCACATCGGCCCCAGCACGGCGGCATAGAGCAGGGCCGCATCGCCCACCTGGTTGCTTGCGCAATATTTCAACTCTCCATTGTGATACGAAGGAAACCCGGCCATATCGATCGTCGCCGCCAGAGCGCGCAGAAAATCCCAATCCTGAAAACTCGCCGCTGCGATGAAAGCCATTCCGCTCGAACCCGCGCTCACATCGAATCCGGGGATCACCATCCCAGAATCGATGTCACGTGGCCCCTGCCAGGACACCGGCCATTCCGTGCCATAACCGAATCCCAGTGTGATGCGCCCCAACTCTTTCCGCGCGCGTTCATACTGGTCGCGGGCAAACGGTTCATCCACCACTTGCAGGCAATGCACCACCATCCAGATTGTGGATCCCTCCGGTCCGATCAACTGCGTGCCGTCCGTCTGATAACTGGAGACCAACAGTCCCGTTTGCGAATGCACCAGATACTTCTTCGCTATTGCGATCCACCTCTGGCAAAGCGCTGAGTGATCCGTGCCATCGAGTTTGTCCTGCAGCTTGAACGCCGCCAGCGCTACTGCGTGGTCGTATGTCCAACATTCATCCGGATAACTCTCCATGGCCATCAGTGGGTTTCCGTTCATGCGTTCCTCGATGACTTTCAACCGCTCCGTCATCTGTTCCTTGTACGCCGGATTTTCCTGTAACATCCGCCGCGCACCCATCATCAGCGCAATCTCTCCATCTAAAAACAAACTGCGCGCCGGCTTCACCACATACGTCCCCGCCTTCGCATAATCCATCAGGAATGCATAGATGCCATCCGTCTTCTCTATTTTGACCGTCTCGTGGATGATCTGGTCCATGACCGGCAGATATTGCGCCTTCAATTCCGGTTCGCGCAGGCTCATGTTCGCCAGTGACCAAACCAAAAAGGTGCGCCCCATGAAATCCCACTCCGCGTTGCTTCCGCGCATTTTTTTAAGTTCCACCGCGCGCGACGCAGGGTCTGTCCAGAGCCGCAAATGCCGCGCCGCCAACTCACGCGCCTTCGGGGAAATCCCTTTCTCTGAATAAAAATCGGTCAATGGCTTCCGGTAAATCAGGTGCAAACATGGCAACCAAATCGCCGTCGCTATAATAAATGCGACCAGCGCCACTCCGGCTTGTTTGGCGTATGCTATGAGCCTTGCCTTCATAAATTACGTTGCGGCTGTTACCGGCACAGCTTCCGCCTGCTTCACCTTTTTCTTCTTGCGCGTGACGGGCAGCGTCACACCGATGCAAAGTGTGACCACGCCAATGATCGGATGACCGGCCAAATAGGTGATGATGGCCGCCAACATAAAACATGCCCAAACGACCGCCTGAAATTTTGGCGCGGGAATCAGCAGGTCTTCCGGTCGCCGTGCTGCACGCAATTTCCGCATCGCTGCTAAAATCCCACCAACGCCGAACAGGAAAACGACTGTGAGAACGATATAAGCATAAGCCGGCACGCGTCCACCGGTCGTTACCGTGAATCCTTTCTCCGGCTGGACACTGAGCTGCCAGAGAATTCCTGCTTCTCCCAACAGCGGTGCATCGCTCGCATTCGAGAGCAATCGTGGAACCACCAGCACGCCGTTCGGCAATTCCCCGATAGTCGCCAGCATCTCCGCCGACAATGGATAGGCACGATCAAACCTACCGTTCTTGCGCGCTGCTCCGATGCCAAAAGCATTCGCCGCCACACCATGGCCTGCAATCACCGGCCCTGCATCGACATCCATTGTCCACTCGGAGTTCGGCGCGCCTTTGGGAAACTCTCGGTAACCCACTGTCGTGAGGTTTTGTTGCCAGTAGAGATCGTCGTATTGCGTGAACCATTTTTTCGCCTGCATCGGCCAGAGTTCCGGCGCGGCCAGGCACATGTAAGAATTGCCGCAGCCTCGCGCATCCGAACAAGGCGAGCCGTCCTCGGAATTGGCGGCGTACGGCGGCAATTGCTGTGGTGTCGACCGCTCTCCGATAAAACCGCGAAGCGCGTGGCTGAGAAACTCAGCGTGGTCTGTGCCAAGGACTGCATCTGCCCTTTTGATGCACATGAGCGCCGCCATTACGTCGCCCGGAAAACATTGGGAAGGATAATCGTCCAACAACCCACTCTTTGCCGCATCGAGTTCTTTGGCAAAAGTCTCCACCTGGTCGCGCAGCATATCCAGATGTGCGTGGTCGTGAAGCAGGTTCTCACGTCCGGTGAGCGCTGCGATGACCAGCATCCGGTAAAACACATTTTCCTGGTGGAGATAATTTTCGCCCCAATATTTTTTTACCCACGACGCCTGCTTGGGATCGATGACCAGCTCGGAAGCAGCGATCATAGCTTCGCGTGCAAAGATCTTTGGCTCAACGCCGGCGCTGTGATCACCTGCGTCCCACGCTGCCTGCAGATTCTCAATCCCCCAGATATAAAATACCGAGCCGAACAACGGCCATTCCGTGCCCGAGACATTGTCGAGCGTTAGTTGTTCCGCGCTTTTGGACACAACTCGTCCTTGCGCCCACGCGGCATACCGCGGCGTGAGATTTCGGTAAAGACGCCAAGCCGCCTTCGGAACGCCGGGCTGCCGCAAAGCCGGGTCCTGGATATCCAACAACGCACGACCCACTGGAAAAATGAAGAAAAACAACATTAAACCTACGACCACCAGTGAGTTGAAGTAGACGATTTTACGGGTCATACTCGAGCAGGTTGTTCCGCGTTCTTTGGTGTCCGGTTGAAATGCCCTTGGTCCACGCGAGGCAAGGTTAATAAATCGCGCATCCTGCGCCAAGCTTCCGCTGGAATCAGGCCGACGGTATCTACCGGGATCTCGCGTGCTTTCATCTCCCAGTTGCCCTTTAGAAATTCCGCCAGCGCTGGACCGTGACTCGTCCGCCGGTCATGAAACAACCATTGCCAGACCTCGTGGACCCATACCCGGCGACCAATGTTCGAATACCACCGCATCCCAGCACGAAATCTTTTCTCGGGGTGCGCCAGCATCCGGAACATTGCCTTGGGCCGCGCCTGGCAGACGACTTCGATCAGCTTTACCCACAACATCACCCGCCAGTTCGGCACATACGCGCTCTCCAGCACCTGATGCTTGTAATCCCACTTGCTCAAATCTGTTTGCACCACACGATGGTTGCCTTCTTGTACCGCAAACGGCGTCCAGCTATGCGGTGTCGCATACAATGCCTGGATCTGGTCCGGATCATATGCGATCAATTGCCGCAACGTGCGCCAGTAATCTTTGTCCTTCTCCTGCGCGAAACCCGCCACCCACGCCGCCATCGAGAGGATGCCGTGCAGGCGCATCAACCGGACCGCTTCCCGGTCGATTGCCTTCGTGCTGCCCTTGTGAATGGCTGCCAGCGTCGCGTCGTCTGTGCTTTCCAATCCCAACAAAAACCGAGCGCAGCCCCGCTCGCTTGTACAGATGCAATATATCAGCGTCCCGCACAATATCGCCCGCCCGTGTCGTGCCGATGAGGATCAACCCGGGCACGTTCTCAGCTATCAACGCATTCAGAAACGCCAGCCATGCCTCGCGCGAGGCCGTGGGATTTTCGTCCGCAAAATTGATGACTTCCACGCCATGCTCGCGATGCAGCCGCGCCATCTCTGCGGTAAACTTCACCGGGTCCCGATGCCGCCACGCCCGCCAAAATCCATGCTGCCCGCAATAGTGACAATGATGCGGGCAGCCCCGCGAGAATTGCATCACCACCGCCTTGCGTTTGCCGTAATACGTATAGCGCGCATGATCGATCAATTCCCAACCCACACGGCAAGCATCCAGGTTCTGTATCACCGGCGCCGGGAATGTCGCTACCACCTTCCGTTGGAGAGCCCCATTGGTCTCTGCAACCGACGCAGGCCTCACTCCTGGGCGAAATACAATCCCAGCCACATTTTCCACTGATTCCTTCCGCTCCAACGCTGTGACCAACCGCACAATCGTTTCCTCCCCCTCACCGCGCACGATGAAATCTACTTCCGGCTCCTGCTCCATGATGGTCGCCCAATGATACGTCGGGAATACTCCACCATAGATTATCCACGCGCACGGCAACGCCGCGCGCACCGCCCGCGCTATTCGCATAGCCGACGGATGCCCGGAAGTTGATCCCGAGTGCCCTAGCAATACCGCATCCGGCCCATATACCTTTACCTCAGCAATTATCTGCCCCAGCCGCATGGGTCCAAACTCTGCATCCAGCAATTTCACCTGATGGCTGGCATCCAAAAGCGGTCCACCCAGCGAGAGCAGCCCTAGTGGCGGGAGGTGTTCGCGAGGGATTCGGCTGCCGATGGCGGGGTGGGGCGGGTTGATCAGCAGGATTTTCATAAGTGGCCTTTCTGTTTACTTTCCCGGCTTCCTTCACCTGATTACTTTGTACCACAAAGTGTATGACTGTGTCCAATGGTTTTTGTTCAAAATGCAATTTTGAATCAAATCCAATCAACGGGGGATAGCCTCTAAAAGTCCATTATAACAGTGTAAGACTCGCTAAATCACTTGCTCAGGGCGCGATTGGCAGACCCGGAAGGCAGTTTTTTTAGAACAACTTTGTGATGCAAAGATTTGGCGGAACGCGGCTTTTTATTGGTGAAGCTATCCAGGAAGAGCGTTGCAGTGGTTCGTTGGCTCTATTTCTTGAGCGGCGTGCACCAGTCGCCTTTGTATTTCTGTCGGGCATCGTAGGCCGTGAATCCGGAGATCGCCAGCACCTGTTCGTCTGTCTTGGGTTCTCCCGCCGCCCATGATTCTTTCTTTTCCTCGGGTTGCATTAAAGGAAGCACTTTGAACGTTTTCACGTCTACAGATGGCATTTCCGTCCCGCCAAAAAACATCTTGCCCGAAATCACATAATAACCGCTGCCCAGCACAACCGGATCTTCCCGGTATTCGGCAACGATACGGCCGGCAAAGGCGTAAATATGTTTTCGATCCATGGCGAATATATCATCGAAAACCCTGAATGACGCCCGGTCCGCCTCGCGGATCAACTTCTCCTGGAAATAAATATTCCCGCCGTCTCGCGCCCAATAGCAGCCCAGGTCTTCGAATGTTTGCGCGTCAGCTTCGAGCACCGGGCCTTTCAGATAAAAAACAGTCTGGTTATCCCAGACGTAGAAGGCGGTATAGCCGTGGATCGTGTCGGAATCGATCTTTCCTAACTTGAACGGCCCATGATAAAGCTGGCCTTTAAGAACAAAGAATTCTCCCGTCAACCATCGGAAGGTGGCCGGCGTGATGGCGAGGACCTTGGTCCGCACTTCGTCATAAAAAACGATCAACGTGTCCGAGGAATACGCGATGCCGCTCCCGAACTCATCATGAGCCATCACAAATTGTCCGCGTACTTCGTCCGCCAGCCGCAACCGATTTCCTTCAATCCGCCAAACAGACATATGTGATTTACTTCAATCCAACCTACAATACGCCTCCAAACCATGCAACCCGCCCTCGCGGCCGTAACCGCTTTCGTTGTGCTGCTGAACGGACATGTCGGTCGAACTTGTTGAGGTCGTTCTTCCGCTTCTATTCAAAGGACGGCGGCTGATTGAGCAATAGCCAATACATCCCCAAGTCCTGGACTGCCTGGACGAAGTGCTCGAAGTCTACTGGCTTCACAATGTAGCTGTTCACTCCCAAATCATAGGTTTTGAAGACATCAGTCTGCTCTTTCGAAGAGGTCAGGATAATCACCGGTATTTTTCTGGTGCGGGGATCGCCTTTGATGCGCGCTAAAACTTCGCTGCCATCCACCTTCGGCAGTTTGAGATCGAGCAGGATCACCTTCGGTCCATCCTCCATTTTGCGCGAGGCAAAAGCTCCCTCAGCGAAGATGAAGTCCAATGCTTCCGCCCCATCACGCGCGACCTGAATGTGGTTGGCTACGTTCGCCTTCCGCAAGGCATGCAGCGTCATTTCCAGGTCGTCTGGGTTGTCTTCGACCAGCAGGATTTCAGTAATATTCATGATGGAGCCTACTTTGCTAAGGTGAATCGAAAAATCGCGCCCCGGCCTTCTTCTGCCTCCGCCCACACGCGTCCGCCGTGGCGCTGGACCACCCGTTGCACGATCGCCAGGCCAACGCCCGTCCCTTCAAACTCCTCCGCGCGGTGCAGGCGTTGGAAAACTCCGAATAATTTATGCGCGTACTTCATGTCGAATCCTGTCCCGTTGTCGCGCACAAAATAAACATCCGGCCCATCGCCGGAAACACACCCGATCTCAATGACTGCCGGTTCGCGCCCGCGGGTATATTTGAACGCATTGGAAATCCAATTGGCCCAAACCTGCCTGATCAAGGCCTGGTCGCCCTGACAAACCGGCAGTAGCCCGGCCCGGATCTCAATCGCCCTGTCCGGGCATTCGAGGATCAACCCATCAAGGACATTTTTCACGAGCCCGTCCATATCCACCGTCTGCCGGCTCATGGTTTGACGGCTCATTTGTGAAAATGCGAGCAGATCATCGATCAACATTCCCATCTGTTTCCCGCCGTTGCGGATCCGCTCAAGGTACCGCTGGGCATCGGCGGGTATTTGCGTTCCGAATTGCTCTAAGACAATTCCGGCAAACCCATTCACCGCACGCAGCGGCGCACGTAAATCATGCGAGACAGAATAGCTGAACGCCTCCAATTCCTTGTTGGCCAACTCCAACTGCGCCGTACGCTCAACCACGCGCTGCTCCAGTTCCGCGTTAAGCCGCTGGATGGCCGCCTCAGCCTGCTTTAACGTTTCCACGTCCGTATTCGTGCCAAACCATTGCACTACCCGGCCTTCCGAATCTTTCAGCGGCTGGCTGCGGGTCAGGAAAGTGCGGAACTGTCCATCCGCCCGCCGCAAAGGAAATTCCATTTCAAATGGCTTCCCCGCTTCAATCGCCTTTTTCCAATGGTCTATGACGAGGGGAAGCATCCTGGGGTCGTGCACGCTTTGCCAGCCCCAGCCTTCCATCTGCGCAGGAGTCGTCCCGGTGTATTCATACCAGCGTTCGTTATACCAGAAAATGAAACCATCGGCGCGGGCGATCCAGGCGAGTTGCAACATGGAGTTTGCCATCGTCTGGAACCGCTCTTCACCAGCGCGCGCCGCGATCGCCATCTGTACACGCTCGGTGATGTCACGTGCCACTTTCGAAGCCCCGATGATCTTGCCCGCCGCATCTTTGATCGCCGAAGTGGTCACCGAAATATCGATCCGGCTTCCATCCTTGCGCAATCGCACCGTGTCGAAATGCCGGATACTTTCACCACGCCGTACGCTGGCGAGGATTTCCGCTTCCTCGTGCAGCCGCTCGGGAGGGATCAATCGCAGGATCGGCTGTCCGATCATCTCCTCGGCTGTATAACCAAAAATCTTTTCCGCACCCGCGTTCCAACTGGTCACGCTGCCATCCAGGTTTTTCCCGATAATGGCATCGTCCGAAGACTCTACGATGGCCGCCAGCCGTGCCTTCTGCGCTTCGTCCCGTTTGTGCCCGACCAGTAAAATTTCGACACGTGCATGTTCACTGTGGAACATTTCACAGATGCCGCTGATCAAAATGCCCGTCAGTAGCAGCACCACTTCCTGCACGCGGTTGGTAGTGGAAAGGACGTTAAAATTATAAAGTGGTGCCAAGAGGAAATAGGCTGCACCTAACACCGAAATCAACGTGGCCAGCAAGCCCGGCCCCAATCCTCCCCAATACGCGCTCAGGATGATTGGAATGGTGAACAGAATCAGCGTGGGGCTTTCAAAATGCCGTCCAATAATCACACGCACCAATAGCATGAGGAGGGTCAATCCCGCGGCCAGCAGATACATCGCCCAACGTGAGCGGCCTGCGGAAGGAGCGTTGGTTTGCGTTGTGTTCATGCCGGCTCAACCAAGAGGTTTAACCAGTTTGAATCTGCGCCCATAAGAACTGAATAGATACCAAAATAACTACGCAGTTTTGAAGACCATAAGTGACATGGCCCAGCCACTTTCCAACCCGTCAGAAAGAGTTCGAATTCCGAAAAGAGTCGAGCCTGACGGCGGTCACTCGAGCTGGCAATACGCTCCCAATCCCTGCAAACCACCCTCGCGGCCGAAACCGCTTTCTTTGTAGCCGCCAAACGGGCTTGTGGGGTCGAACTTGTTGAAGGTGTTCGCCCAGACGACGCCGGCGCGCAGTTTGTTGACCATTTTGAAGATCTTGCTGCCCTTATCTGTCCATACCCCGGCGCTCAAGCCGTAAGGCGTGTTGTTCGCACGCTCGAACGCCTCCTCTGGTGTGCGGAACGTCATCACGCTCAATACCGGCCCAAAAATTTCCTCCTGCGCGACGCGATGCGACGCGGTGACACCGGTGAGAAACGTTGGCGGATACCAATAACCCTTTGCCGGCAGCGCGCAACTGGACTGGACGAGTTCGGCGCCTTCCGTCACACCGCATTGCACCAGTTCCCGGATCTTTTCCAACTGCGGTTTGTTGTTGATCGCGCCGATGTCGGTGTTTTTGTCCAGCGGATTGCCGAGGCGCAGAGTTTGGATGCGATCGCGCAGTTTCTTGACGACTTTCGTATAAATGCTTTCCTGAACGAGCAGCCGCGAGCCGGCGCAACAGACGTGGCCCATGTTGAAATAAATCCCCGCGATGACGCCTTCGATGGCCTGATCAATCGGCGCGTCCTCAAACACGATGTTCGCCGCCTTGCCGCCGAGTTCGAGCGTGAGTTTCTTGCCGGTCCCGGCGGTGATTTGCGCAAGTTGTTTGCCGATTTCCGTCGAGCCGGTGAACGCAATCTTGTTGATGTCCGGATGCCGGACGATGGCGTCGCCGGTGCCGCCTACGCCGGTGATCACATTGACCACGCCGTCCGGCAAGCCGGCTTCCTGAAAAATCTGCGCGAGCCGCACGAGCGTGAGGCTGGTGGTCTTGGAGGGTTTGATGACCACGGTGTTGCCGCAGGCGATGGCCGGCGCGATCTTCCACGCGGCCATGAGCAGCGGGAAGTTCCACGGAATGATCTGGCCGACCACCCCAAGCGGTCGCGGCGTGCGACCGGGAAAGGCATACTGCAATTTGTCGGCCCACCCGGCATGATAAAAGAAATGCGCTGCCACAATCGGCAGATCCACGTCGCGGGTTTCCTTGATGGGTTTGCCGCCGTCCATGGATTCCAACACGGCGAGTTCACGCATCTTTTCCTGGATGATGCGGGCGATGCGGTAAAGATATTTGCCCCGTTCGCGGCCCGGCATCCTGCTCCAGACTTTGTCGTAGGCATGGCGGGCGGCCTTGACGGCGCGATCCACGTCGACTTCGTCGCCGAGGGCGATTTCCGTCAGCTTCTCTTCCGTAGCGGGATTGATGGAATCAAAATATTTTCCAGTGGAAGGTGCGACGAATTTGCCGTTGATGAACAATTCATGGCGCGGCGCGATGACGTAATTTTTGGATTCCTCGGGCGCCGGCGCGTAATCCCATTTGTTGCCAAAATTCAGGCGGCGCTCCTTGAGCGGCACAACGGCTAGGGTGGGGTGTTTGGCAGGAACGAGGACACGACTCGAACTCTTGCGACCGGCTGGGCGAATAGCAGCTTTCACAGGTAAACCGTAGCAAACGAACTAATAATTGCAATTCAAAGCGAACACTCTCTCACAACTGCTTTTTTGCAGCTTTTCTCCAAAGAATTCACGAACCGGTCAATCAACCGTTAGCCTGCAATTTATTCTCCTTCGACCCGAGGAGAAGCGAGCGTGTAAGAAACCAAAATTTCTACAAACTGCCACCAACCATTTTCCGCCACCGCCTCACCAATATCCGGGCAGCAATTCCCAAGCAATTCTCTCGGTGGGCTTACCAAGCGGAGTTAAACTGACTGGATGCTATTTGACAAACCGGTAGCACACGAAGTGATGATATGAAGATTCTTTTGACCACCGTCTGCCGTCCCATCGGCCCCAAACAAGGTGACGCCCCGTCCGTCGGTTACGAACTGCTTTACCGCCAGGTGCTCCGCGCGCAGGGCATTTTCAGCCCGCGCACTGTGAACGCCTATTTCGGCCTCGATTATATCGCCGACAATCTCGATGCCCCCACCGTCGTGCTGCAATACCCGTCCAAGCGCGAACTCATCAAAGAACTCAAGAAGGGCTACGACTACGTCGGCATCAGTTTCATCATGGCCGTCATGCACAAGATGAAGGAGTCGGTCGCCCTCATCCGCAAATATGCCCCAGCGAGCAAGATCGTCCTCGGCGGCTATGGCACGATCCTGAAGGACGAGGTCCTTAAACCTTATTCCGACCATATCTGCCGCGAAGAGGGCGTCGGTTATTTCCGGCGGTTGCTGGGGGAACCCCCGATTTCCATGCCTTACAAGCATCCGCTCATGGTGGATTATCTGAAGGTGTTCGGCTGGAAGGTTTCCGGCACCGGTAAAATTTTCGCCGGCCTCGGCTGTCCCAACGGCTGCGACTTCTGCTGCACCTCGCATTTCTTTTCGCGCCAGCACATCAAGCTGTTGCCCGAGGGTAAAGACATCTACGAGGTCGCCGAGCGTTACCTGGACATGGATCCCAGCCTCGTCTTCCTCATCCTGGATGAGGACTTTCTGCTCAACAAAAAGCGCGCGATGGAGTTCCGCGACTGCGTCATCAAGGGTGGTAAACGGCTTTCCATCTTCGCTTTTTCCAGCATCAAAGCCATCAGCCAATACACCGTCGAAGAGATTTTGGAGATGGGCATCGACGGTTTTTGGATCGGCTACGAAGGCACCCGGTCGAACTATGCCAAACAACAAGGCCGGCCCGTCGCGGAGATCCTCAAGGAGTTTCGCGACCACGGCATCACCGTGCTGGCATCCATGATCATCGGTTTCGATTACCAGAACCAGGAAGTGGTCGCCGAGGAACATGCTGGCCTGATGAAGGCGATCCCGGCGCTCTCGCAATTTCTCATTTACGGCCCCGTCCCCGGCACGCCGTTTTACGAACGCGTCATCCGGGAAAATCTCCTGCAGGACCGTTACACCGACGACAAAGACTTGTTCTATCGCCGTGGCGATGGTTTCTCCACGATGATCAAACATCCCACGTTGAATGCGAAGCAGATCGAGGACATCCAGACCTGGTGTTTCGAACAGGATTTCCAGAAGCTCGGGCCCAGCATCTACCGCGTGCTTGAAGCGCGTTTTTTGGGATACCTGAAGCTGAAAGATTCGCCCAACCCCATGCTGCGCATCAAAGCGGCCTATTTCGCCTCCGAATTGCGTTTCGCTTATCCCGTATTTCTCGCCGGACGTCTCTTCGGCCCGAATGCCGACCGGCGTCGCTGGATCGGCGATCTCGAAAAACGCATCCATGCGGAACTCGGCAAACCTGTTCTGAGCGAGCGCATCAAATCCATCGCGGCCGTTGGTGCGGCCATGTGGACGGCTTTCACACTCAAATTCGATTTTCTCCAGCATCCGAAGTTGAAGCGCAACCTTTATCGCATGCCGGCTGAAAAGCCCGGAACACTGGTGTTGTGGGAAGAGTTCCAGCGTAAATTCAAATCGCCGGATATTTCCATCCAGGTCGACCTGCAGCCGGCGCAGCAAACCGTGTGGATGCGGCTCGAAGGCGCGCTGTCCAAAAAAACCTCGGAGGGCCTCGCCCATCGCTTGAGCGAATCGCTGGCGCAAACCAAAAACAATCTCGTGCTCGACCTGAAAAAATTACATTGGGACAAGAGCACGGACTTGAAACCTTTGCGCGAGAAACTGGCGGAGTATCGTTCCCGCATCCGCATCATTCTTCCCAAAATCTCCGCGGCGCATCCGGAACTGATTTTGGTCGCTGGTTTATTCAATCATATCCATATGTAGTTTGTAAAAGAGCCCCACGTGAGTCTGCGCATGCTTGTCCTTCTCCTTCAGGGAGAAGGCCGGGATGAGGGGGAAGGCGTTACCGCCAACACTAAATCACCCCCTCAGAAACAACTCTCATTCCTCACCGGAATGCAGTATCTTGATCCTGGTTGTTTGCATGATACCTAAATTATTCTCTGAACTCGGCCTGTCCGAAGATATTCTTAAGGCCATCGATAAGCTCGGCTTTGAACAAGCAGCGCCCATCCAGGCCGAAGCCATTCCCGTGCTGATGTCGGGCAAGGACGTCGTCGGCCAATCACAGACCGGCTCCGGCAAGACGGCCGCGTTCGGTGTCCCGGCCATCGAGAAAGTGGAGGTCAGCAAACGCGCCACACAGATTCTCGTCCTGTGCCCCACGCGTGAACTTGCCGTGCAGGTCTCCGAAGAAATCCACAAGCTCGCGTTGTTCAAGAAAGGTCTGCATGCCTTGCCTGTGTACGGCGGGCAATCCTATGACCGCCAACTCCTCGGCCTGCGTCAGGGTGCGCACATCGTCATCGGCACACCCGGCCGTGTAATGGACCACATGCGCCGCGGCACGCTCAAGCTCGATGCTCTCAAGATGGTCATCCTTGATGAAGTGGACGTCATGCTCAACATGGGTTTCCGTGACGACATTGAGTTGATCCTGCAGGCCACGCCCAAAGAGCGACAAACGGTATTCTTCTCGGCCACAATTCCGCGCCCCATCCAACAGTTAATCGAAAAATATTCACGCGATGCCCAACAGATCCGCATCGAACAAAAAGCGCTCACGGTCCCCACCGTCGACCAGGTCTATTACGAATGTGACCGCCGGTACAAAGTCGAGTTGCTCACGCGGCTCATCGACATCAATGACCTAAAGCTCGGCATCATTTTCTGCAACACCAAACGCATGGTGGACGAACTCGTGGACCATTTGAACGCGCAGGGTTATTCCGCTGACCGCTTGCATGGCGACATGTCCCAGATGATGCGGGACCGCGTGATGAACAAGTTCCGCAAGTCCGGTCTCGAATTTCTCGTCGCCACTGATGTCGCTGCGCGCGGTATCGATGTGGATGATGTGCAGGTGGTGTTCAATTACGATCTGCCATATGACGTCGAGGATTACGTCCATCGCATCGGCCGCACCGGTCGCGCCGGACGCAGTGGACTGGCTGTGTCGTTTGTGGCTGGACGCGAGATGTTCCAGATCTACAACATCGAGCGGTTCATTAAGATGAAGATCAAGCGCGGGCGAGCGCCTTCCGCCAATGAAGTGGACGAGGCCCGCGCCAATGTGTTTCTGGATAAGATCCGCCTCACCTTGCAGAGCCCGGATTTCAAGCGGCAAGACCATCTTATCGAGCGTCTGCTTGAAGAAGGCTACAGCTCCACGGATATCGCGTCCGCCTTGCTACATCATATGCAACACGGCGAAGGCACGCCCGCGAAAGCTCCTGTCCGTGAAGAACGGGAGGAGCGTCCGCGTCCTGAACGTGCTCCACGTGAAGAACGGCCTGCGCGCCCGGTAGTTGTCCGTGCGCCTTTGGACCAGGACCGCCCGAAAAAAGTTGTGACACCCCCGAAGCCGGCCCGCATGAAGACGGTTAATATGCCTGTCCCGGTGCTGGTGCCCGCTCCGGTGGTTGAGGCAGCGCCGGCCGTCGAACCTGAGGCTGTAGTGGCAGTTGTGCCGGTTAAGACTCCTGAAACTGTCGTTGCTGAGGTCAAGCCGGTTGAACCCAAAGCGCCTGTGGCCAAAGCTCCGGAAGCAAAACCTGTCACCCCGGTCGCCACTTTCTCGGATGAAGAAATTTTAGCATCAGTGGCTCCGAAAAAGGTCACAGCCAAACCGGGGACCATCGAGAAACCCAGCCGTCGCACGCCCGATAACCAGACCCGCCTGTTCATGAACGTCGGCGAAGAGATGGAGGTCAAGCCCATCGACATCGTCAACCTCATCGCCGGTGAAACCGGGTTGCCCGGAAAAGTCGTTGGTAAGGTGGATATCCGTGAGCGGCATCTTTTTGTGGACGTGGCCTCGGAGCATGTCAAAAGCATCATCGCCAAGTTGAATCGTTCCGAGCTCAAAACTCACAAATTGAAGGTCAAGATCGCGTGACGGATCCGACGCCATCCGCTGAAAAGCCCACGACGCCGGCGAAGGCCGCTGAACCAACCAAACCCGTGGAGCGTTTGTTTCCGTTCGTCATCAAGTCGCGCGTTCTCATCCTTGGCCGCGAGTCGATGTGGCATGGGCGGAGCAAATTGCACTTTGTGCTCCTCACCCTCGATATCTCGGAGAACAGCCGCAAAGAGATTCTCCAGGACTTCGCGCCGTATCCAGTCGTGCAACGCTATACTTCCGCCGACCTGGAAAAACATTTTGGGGTGAAAGGCGCGAAGGTGGTTGGTTTTGCTAAATCCGGCCTCGCCCAATCCATTTACGCCGAACTTAAGCAGTATCGCATCAACAAGCCGCTCGTTAAAATAAAACCGCCCGCTGAAACGCAAGATGACGGACAACGCCAACAAAAGTAAGACTGCCCCGCTTATTGATTGGCTGCTGGCGCAATTCCCGGACACGCCCAAAACGCGAGCCAAACAATGGATCGCCGCCGGGCGCGTGACCGTGAACGGCGTCATCAAGCGCAAGCCGCATGAGCCCATGACCGACCCCGGTGACGCACTCTCGCTCTCGGGCCGTCAGGCCACCACGTTGGACTGCGGCACCGGTTGGGCGATCCATCCGCGTGTGACGTTGATGTATCTCGATTCCGCGCTCGCCATCGTTAACAAAGGTCCCGGCCTCATCTCCGTGCCTGCGCCCGGCGCTGAACTTTCCGCGTTGAGCATCCTCGCTGATTTTCTCTCCGGCAAACTTATCGCGCGCGACCGCAACGTCGCCGGCAAGACATTGCCGCCTGCCTATCGCAAATTGAATCCGTTGCCGGTGCATCGGCTTGATCAATACACTAGTGGTGTTTTTTGCATCGCGATGAATGGCAGCGCGCGCGGGCATCTCATCGAGCAATTGAAAGTTCATTCCATGAAGCGTGAATATGTTGCGTTCGTGGAAGGTCAGGCCGCCGAACGCTCCGGCACGTGGCGCTCATGGTTGCAGTTGAGTGATGATGAATTGCGCCAGCACATCGTCACGGAAGCTCGCGCCCAGGCCGACCCGGAAGAGACCAAAGAAGCCATCACGCATTACGAGGTCATCAAGGAATACAAATTGAAAGAAGACCGGGGCTTCGTTACCAAAATACGCCTGCGCCTCGAGACCGGCCGCAAACACCAGATCCGCATCCAGGCCGCCGACGCCGGATTGCCGCTCATCGGCGACCGCACGTACAACATGAAGTATCGCGATAAGGAATTGCGGGCAGATGCGATCGATTTTCCGCGCCAGGCCTTGCACGCGGAAACCCTCACGTTGGAACATCCCGATAAACCCGGCAAGCAGATGAAGTGGACCGCGCAACTGCCGAAAGATTTGCGGCAACTCGAAGCCGGTTTGCAATCGCGGCAGCTTTAACAGTATTGGGATCATCTCGATATTGCCTGCCTCCCGAATCGGATGGAAACAACTAAGTGAAGCCCTTGACAAATTCATATAATTTTAGTCATCCTACCGCATTGCGGCCATTCAATGCGGTAGGATGGTATTTATAATATTCCTTCCGTGATTCAAGAAGTTCAAGGTAGGTATTCTAAGGCATTCAAGCGGGCCAGAACAACAATGCTGGATCAGGGCGGGGGCGGGGGTTGGCTGGCGATGCGGATAGCTTCGAGTTCTTCCCAACGGGCGTAGAGTTTCGTGACGTTCGCCTTTGCGGTGTCTAGTTCGTCCGTCATTTGATTCACCTGCGTCGCGTATTTTTTGAAGAAATCCGGTTGCGCGAATAAACCTTCGATGCGCGCGACTTCCGCTTCCACTGCATGGATCTGCGCCTCCATACTTTCCAGTTCGCGTTGCTCTTTGAAGGACAACTTGCGGGGCTTGTCGCCTTTTGGCGCGGTTTTCACCGGAGACGTTGCCGGTTTCTTTAAGGCAGCCACAGCTGCGCGTTCCGCGTCCTTGGCGGCGCGCTGTTTCTTCTCCAGATAATAATCGTAGTCGCCGACGCTGTGCTGGATCTTTCCGTCGCCTTCGAAGGCAAGGATGTTCGTGCAGACGCGATTCAGGAAGTAGCGGTCATGGCTTACTACCAGCACCATACCAGGGAAGGCGATCAATGCCTCCTCGAGCACGCGGAGTGTGGGCAGGTCGAGATCGTTCGTCGGTTCGTCGAGGATGAGAAAATTGCCACCGCTCTTCAGAATGCGCGCGAGCAATAACCGGCTGCGTTCTCCGCCGCTCAATTTTTTCACCTGCGTCATGATGCGGTCATCGGCGAACAGGAACCGTTTGAGATAGGAGCGCACGGACAGTTTTGCGTCGCCCCATTGCACGAATTCAGTGCCGTCGGCAACTTCATCCAGCACGGTGCGCTCTTCGTTCAATTGCAGGCGGCCCTGGTCCACGTAATTAAATTTCGTCAGCGGCCCGATCTTCACCGTGCCCTCGGTGGGCGGCAATTGGCCGATGATGGCTTTGAGCAACGTCGTTTTGCCGAGGCCGTTGCGGCCGCAAACACCGATGCGCTGGCCGTTCTCGAAGGTGTAATTGAATCCGCTGAACAATTTCTTTCCGCCGAGTGTCATGCCCAAATTGCTCAACTCCACCGTGCGATTGCCCAGTTGCGGCGGCGGCGGGATGCACAGTTCCACATCCTCCTCGATAACTGGACCATCTTTCGCGGCTTCGTCGTAGTAACGTTCAAAACGGTCTTTCTGTTTGCTGCGCTGTGCGCGGGGACCTTGCCGCACCCATGCGAGTTCCTTCTTCAGGAACATCTGGCGTTTGTGTTCGATGGTCGCATCGGCCTCCTGTCGTTCGGCCTTGGCGAGCAGGTAATCGGTGTAATTGCCGATGTGCGAAAAGAATTTGCCGTCCGACAACTCGATCATCCGCTTAACCACGCGGTCGAGAAAATATCTATCATGCGTCACCACCAAAAATGTGCCGTGAAAACTCTCCAGAAAATCCGCAACCCAATCGATGGATTCCGGGTCAAGATGGTTGGTCGGCTCGTCGAGAATCAGAAAATCCGGCAATGACACGATCGCGCGGCACATCGCCACCCGCCGTTTTTCACCACCAGAAAGTGACTGCACACGCCGGTCGCCCGCCGGACAATTCAGATGCGCCATCGCAATCTCGATGCGTTGGTCCAGCGTCCAGCCTTCGAGCGCATTGATGTGATGTTCCAAAATCGCGTGGCGTTTGGAATCGTGCGGCAGCGATTCGAACTCCGCGATGAGGTCCAGCACCGGCTTGGCGCCGTCGCGCACGTTTTCCTCCACCGACTTCGTGTCATCCAGCATGAAATCCTGCGGCAGATAACTCACCACTAGCTCGCGTTGTTTGGAGACTTCGCCGATATCGGGATGTTGCAGGCCTGCGAGGATGCGCAGGAACGTGGTCTTGCCCGCGCCGTTGCGCCCGACCAAGCCAATGCGTTCACCTTCCTGGATGCCCAGCGTGATGTCATCCAGGACGGCGCGTTCACCGTAGCGCACAGTGACGTCGGAAGCGGAGATGATGGTGCCCATTTTTATTCCCGTGCGGTTTGTACGGGTTGCGCGGAGAGCGGAACGCGTTCGTTGGTCTTGGCAAAATATTCCGCCGACCAGTCGTTAGAAAATAACACCACCGGATTTTTCCCGATGTCGTAAGCGATCTTAGAACCCGTGGGCAGCGACAGCGCATCGATATCGTCTTCCTTGATGTCTGTGGGCAGCCAGCGCACGACAGACCAGGGCGCGGCTTCGAGCCGCGATTCCGCGCCGTATTCGCTCTCGAGACGGAATTGCACCACCTCGAATTGCAGCGGGCCGACCGCCGCGAGCAACGGGACCTTGATGGATGAATTGCGCAGGTACAACGCCTGGATAACACCTTCTTGCAACAACTGGTCGAGGCCCTGGCGAAATTGTTTGTACTTACCGGTGTTCGGATTGTGCAGATAACTGAATGCCTCGGGCGTAAAGCGTGGAATTTCCTTATAAAGAATCTTGGGATCGGTCGTCAGTGTGTCACCGATGCCAAAACTGTCATGGCCGACGAGGCCGATGACATCGCCGGGATAGGCTTCATCCACCGTCTCGCGTTCGTTGCCGAAGAGTTTATGCGAACTGGAGAGGCGCACCTTTTTCTCCGACCGCGAATGGAACACGGTCATGTCGCGATCGAATTTACCGGAGCACACGCGCACAAAGGCGATGCGGTCGCGGTGTTTCGGATCCATGTTCGCCTGGATCTTGAAGATGAAACCGGAGAACTCAGGATTCGCCGGGGAAATCTCGATGCCACCCATCACACGCGATTTCGGCGCCGGCGCATGCTTCAGGAAACCATCGAGCAGGAGTTGCACGCCGAAATTATTCACACCGCTGCCGAAGAAGACCGGCGTGCTTTTACCGGCCAGCACGGCGGCATCATCGAAGATTTCACCCGCATGCTCGAGCATCTCGAGCTCTTCCACAGTCTTGAGGAAGGTCGCTTCATCAAGCTGGCCGCGAATCTCCGGGTCGTTCAGCGAACCGACCGACACCGGCGCGCGATATTTTCCGCCGACCACGCGTTCGAACAGGTGCATCTGTTTGGTCTGGCGGTCGAATACACCGCGAAATTCAAAGCCGTTGCCGATGGGCCAGTTCACCGGGAATGCGCCGATGCCCAGCACGCGTTCGAGTTCATCCAGCAACGCGAGCGGCTCTTTCATAGGACGGTCGCACTTGTTCATGAAGGTGAAGATGGGCACACCGCGCTGGCGGCAAACCTCGAACAACTTGCGCGTCTGGGGCTCGATGCCTTTGGCGGAGTCGATGACCATCACCACCGCATCCACGGCCGTGAGCACTCGATAGGTGTCCTCGGAAAAGTCTTTATGGCCGGGTGTGTCCAGCAGGTTGAGGCGATAACCGTTGTAATCGAATTGCAATACCGTGGAGCTGATGGAGATGCCGCGTTTCTTTTCCAGTTCCATCCAGTCGCTCGTCGTCGCACGCTGATTTTTGCGCGAGGTGACCGAGCCAGCGAGCTGCACCGCGCCGCCGTAAAGCAGCAGCTTCTCCGTCAACGTCGTTTTACCGGCGTCCGGATGCGAGATGATGGCGAACGTGCGCCGCCGCTGGATTTCTTCCGTAATGCTCACAAAGGCCGGAGAGACTAACAGAATGACAGTCAGGAACAAGCGGAGAAGGTGAAGGCCGCTGCCTGCCTGCCCGCTATTATTTTTCCGCCATCAGAAGGCGGATCTTGATGTTGCGGAAATATGCGGTGCTGCCGTGTTCCTGCAAGAGGATATGCCCCTCGTTCCAGATGGGGAAATCCGGGATTTTCTTGAACTTGCTATGCGCGAACGCTTGCTTGAATTCCGGAGTTGTCCGGTCGTATTCCAAAATCTTTTCTCCGTTCAACCAATGCTCAGCGCGATTTCCGTGCACGATGATGTGCGCCGTGTTCCATTCGCCGATGGGATTGACCTTCTTATCCGATGAAGCAGGCATCAGGTCATACAGCGAACCGAGGCGCCGGTTACCGTTGCGGCCGAGTTTGGCGTCCGGATGACGTTCGTCATCGAGGATCTGGAATTCGTAACCGATGGCCGAACCACTGGCTGCTTTGGCTCCGGTGCCCGTGACCGGGCTGTTATCCGGATGGACCAAATACTTGATGCCGCTGTTGCAGTTGGTGGTGATCTTGAAATCCACCATCAGTTCGAAGTCGGAAAATCTCGCGCGCGTGATGATATCGCCGCCGGCCGATGATTCGGCATCGCCGCTGGATAGAACGGTGAATTCGCCATTGGTGATGCGCCAGCTTTTCTCCGGAAACTCCTCACCGAACGCGCTGCGCCAGCCGGTGGTCGTTTTGCCATCCCACAATAAAACCCAGCCGTCCTGCTTTTCCTGGGCGGATAAAGTGTTCGGTTGGGGCGCGACTGGGGTGTTTGGCCTGTCATTGGTGCCTGCCGCAAGACAAACTAACGCAGACAAAACCAAGACCGCGCGACGGTTTTGTATCATATAACCAACCTAACCCAGAATCGCCGGCGGAATACCTAGGGATTTCCTAGGTGGGGATGCTGCGGTGCTGTTGAGCCGTCAGCACAGTGTTATCAGGGCCTGGGTAACACTTTTTCGGCGAGTTGACCGATTGGTTCCAGAGCCCCAGCCTTCTCCTCGGCCGAGGCGGAGAGGATGTTATTTCACGGCAACGAAAAATAATCTGAGCCCTGGTAATTCCCATCCACCTGCTTGGCGATCTGCATGAGCAGGTCGTTCACGAGGGTGCTGGCGCCGAAGCGGAACATGGAGTTGTTCAGCCAGTCGTCGCCGAGGGTTTCCTTGACCATGACGAGGTAGGCGAGGGCCTGCTTGGAATTGCGGATGCCGCCGGCGGGTTTCATGCCGATGCGGATGCCGGTGGCGAAGAAATAATCCCGGATGGCCTCCAACATCACGAGGGTGACGGGGATGGTGGCGGCGGGGTTCACCTTGCCGGTGCTGGTCTTGATGAAATCGCCGCCGGCCTGCATGGCGATCTCGCTGGCGAGACGCACATTGTCGTAGGTGACGAGTTCGCCGGTCTCCAGGATGACTTTCAGGTGCTTGCCACCGCAGGCTTCCTTGGTGGCGGCGATCTCGTCGAACACTTTGGCGTGGTCGCCGGCGAGGAACGCGCAGCGGTCGATGACCATGTCGATCTCATCGGCGCCATCGGCGACGGTGCGGCGGACTTCCTCAAGCTTGGTGCGGAGGGGATATTGGCCGCTGGGAAAGCCGGTGGCGACGGCAGCGATTTTCACAGGGGAACTGTCACCAAGAAATTTGCGCGCGTACTTGACCATGTTCGGGTAGACGCAGACGGCAGCGCAGGTGGGCACGTTGTATTTGGCTTCGGCGGGTTGTAACGCTTTGCGGCAAAGGTAGGCGACTTTGCCGGGGGTGTCCTTACCCTCGAGCGTGGTAAGGTCGCACATGTTCACGGCCATCTTGAGGCCGGCAAGCTTGGCGCTGGTCTTGATGCTGCGTTTGGTGAACGCGGTGGCGCGTTCCTCCACCATCACGGCGTCCACTGTGGGAACGCTGGCGTGCCAGGTGACGAGTGAAGATTGACGGGTAAAGGGTGCGTCAGCGCCCGCCTTTTGCAAAACCATGCCTTTCATGCGGTACCAATGTGCTGAGGGTCGGGAGCGGAGTCAAGGGTCGGCAGCGCCGACGGGCCACCTTTAAAACATCCAGGCACCAAGCATCCAATCCCGCGGAGACGGGACGCAAAAGCAGCACCCGACATCGAACAGCCAATGAAAGGCTGAAGGCCGAAGGAATGGCGGAAGAGGAGCAAAATAAAATTGTTTTGGGTGTTTGCCGCGGCTTGTGTTTAAACTGCGGGTGTGCTGACGGGTGATTTCATCTGGTTATGAATAGCGAGGCGCCGGTTCTTTCTGCAAATTTCCAACGGTTGTATGGCGATGCCGCAGTGTATCAGGGCATGAGCCGGTTGTTTCCGATCGATTTCACGCGAGTGCTTCCGTTCCAGGCGGAGGACCTGGTGGCTGACCATGTCCGCTTATTGGCCGCCGAGACCGCGCACCTGGCTGCTCCCAATGAGGCGACGCGGTTGGGTGTGTTGGAGGGGTTTGGCGAATGCGGCCTGCTCATGCCAGCCGATGTGGCGAACCTGAAACCGGTGGTGGATTTTTTTGACGCGGATTTTTTCGAGTTGATGGGCGAGGTGTATGCCAATGCCGGCATGTTCATCTGCGCGCTGCGCTGGTATCGGGAAATGATCGCGGAACTCGAATTGCGCGGGTCCAGTGCCGGATCCGACATCGAGAGCGTGTATGCGGGTGTGGGTCATTGCCTCTATGCACTCGGTTTATTTCCGGAGGCGATTGCGTGGTCGAGGTCGTGCATCGGCCCGCGCCAGACAGCGGACACGGTCAGCCGGGCCTTGCTCAATTACGAAGCGCAGTTGCAGGGCGGCTGCCTCCAATCGATCGAGCGGAGCTGGCCGCGAACGCGTTACACAGTCAGCGCCTTCGACCCTGACCACGCCGGCCAGCTTACACAGCGGCTGAAGCTGGCCATGGAAACGTTCGCTCCCTTTCAAGAGGTGTACATCGGCTGGACGAGCTCCGAGAAGCCCTCGCCGGAAATCCAAGCGGAAGGTTACCCGTTTTGTGCGGAATACGACGCCGGCTCACTGGTGCGGCACCGGATGAACCTCATCTTTTCCCTGGCCAGCCAGGCGGATGAGTTGAGTACGAGGGGTCATATCGCCGAGGCAAAGCGGTTATTGCAAGAAGCAGCCCTGCTCGAACCTCAAGCTGCTTTTATCCGGGAAAGGCTTGCGACGATGCCATAAGGGTGTTGGGGGGCTCAACGCGCCACGGGCCGCCGAGGAGCCAAGGCGGCGGGTGGCTCTCTGCATTGCTGCTGCATGCACTACCGCACCGCTTTTCTGGGTCCAAAAACACTATGCACAAGCTGTGCACGGACTTTTTGCATTTTTGACGAGTGCGTCCTCAATGAGAGGCCCGTCTTTATTGGTTATTATGCTTCTGAAAGATTTTTTAAAGAAAATGCGTTTAGCGTGACCATCACAGTTACAAAACGGCAAGGGTGTGGTATAACTGATTCGTTTTGGCGGGCAATCCGCCGGCGCTGATCTTTGAAAATAGGTTTACCCGTTAAATGAGTGATTGGTTAATCAGTTAAATGGTCAGGTGCAGAGGGCGCACTATTTACCACGTTTCAGATGGCCGTGCGCGCCGTGCATGACGGGAACCATTGGTCAACTCACTACGCTTGCGGCGGGCGGCGGACTGCCCGCCCTACCGGATATCCGACCAATTCCGACCGATTTAAGATATTTTAGGAAAAACATAGGGGGTGCCACCGTAGGTGGCGGGTTTTGGGTTTCGAGTTGAGGGTTTCGGGTCGGGGGCGGCGCGCTCGGAGATCACGCCCTACCTTGGGGAACGGCTCGTCAGTAGTCTCGCCCCCTTGGAGGATTGGCCGATTCCGACTGATTCCAACCAATTCCAACCACTTTGTGGGGGTATCTCTCATGGCCAGTATGCATGCTTAGCCGACTGCGGCTAAGGATTAACCGTTCTATCCTGCTGTTTTGCTGGAACTTCGCATTTATTGGCAATGATTCCACCTCTGTGCAACAGCCTCATTGGCACGTTGACCGGAGGGCATTTGGCAGTTATCCTTGGCGTCCTTTTTATGAATCGTAAACCGCATGTGGCAGTAGTGGGCGCGACGGGAGCCGTCGGCGTGGAAATGATCAAGACCCTCGAGAAACGGAAGTTTCCGGTGGGCCAGTTGACGTTGCTCGCCTCGAAGCGTTCCGTGGGTAAGAAGCTCAAGTTTCGCGGCAAGGCCATCGCGGTGAAGGAACTCACGAAGGATTCGTTCGCGGGCGTCGATATCGCACTGTTCAGCGCGGGCGGCGGCATCTCGCGGGAGTTCGCCCCGATCGCAGCCGCGGCTGGTTGTGTGGTGGTGGATAACTCCAGCGCGTTCCGCCAGGACCCGAACGTGCCGCTCGTCGTGCCAGAGATCAACGCCGCCGATGTGAAGAAGCACAAAGGCATCATCGCCAATCCGAATTGCACCACGGCCATCACACTGATGGCGTTGTATCCGTTGCACAAGAAGTTCGGCGTGAAACGCATTTTCGCTTCGAGCTACCAGGCGGTTTCCGGCACGGGCGCCAAGGCTATCGAAGAACTTGAGCGGCAGGTCGGCCAGGTGGTGGCCGGCAAGGCGGTGACGAAGGAAGTCTATCCGCACCAGATCGCTTTCAACGTGTTGCCGCAGGTGGATTCATTTTTGCCGACGGGTTACACCAAGGAAGAGATGAAGATGGAGAACGAAGGCCGCAAGATCATGCATCACGCTAAATTCCGCGCGAGCGTGACCTGCGTGCGCGTACCGGTCTATCGCGCACATTCCATCGCGGTGAGCGCTGAATTCCAAAAGCCTGTCACGGTGAAAGCCGCGCTGGCTGTGTTGAAAAAAGCGCCGGGACTCGATGTGGTGGATAATCCCGCGAAGTCGGAATATCCGCTGCCGTTGTACCAGACGGGCAAATATAATTGCGCCGTGGGCCGCATCCGGATGGATTGCGCGATGGAAAATGGTCTCGCGTTTTGGGTCAGCGGCGACCAGTTGCTCAAAGGCGCGGCGCTGAACGCGGTGCAGATCGCGGAAGAGTTGATCAAGTAGGCTTTGTGACGGCGGTCACCGTGTAACGGTGAACGTGATGTCTCCGGACGTGCCGTTTTTGTTGGTGGTTTGCCGCTTGCCGCCGTCGTCTTTTCTATCCCTGCCAATACTGTAAAGCAGGTAACCGTTCGACAGTTTTTTGTAACGGAGCGGTTTGCCATCGAAAGGATCCAACCCGTCGTTCCCGGGCAATAATCGTGGGGTCAAGTCACTCAACCCGGCTGGCAAAGCATCTGCGTGGGCCAGCCGATAGCGCTCGATCGCCAACGCCGTCTGGACGAGGCGCAGGCGCGCCGACGTCTCCGCCGGACGGACCAATATGTTTTGCATGGGAGGCACAACCATCTGTGAAATGACGTATTTCGAATCAGGTTTCTCTGCCTTAAATTCCAACGCCGCTGGAAATTCCTTGTCTGCGTAGGCGATCAATGAGTTCGCGGCGTCCAATGTGAAATTGAAATCGGCGTTGTAGGTATCGGTCTTTTTGTAAGCGTCTATATCGAATGTGTTGGTTTCCGAGTCCGCGTTCATGGCCTTCGATTGCTCGCGGGTTGCCTGAAACGCCGCAATCATCATCGTCCGTTCACCGACAAACGCGGACCGGTATGAGACAAGCCCGTTCGCGTCGCGAAAGGCCTGCTGTAGTTCCGCCAACTGGTCGTCCGTCAAAGGACCGTGACTGAGAAGTTGTTCAATGGGTTGGACGGCCAATGCCAATGACGCGCTGGCCACCAACCGCGAGATGAGTATGGGCTCATCCTGCAGCGAGCGGGCCAGGCTGACGTTGGCTTCGGTCATCCGTATTGCGGTATCAGCGCGGCCTTTCGTAACGGCATCGTCGGCGGCTATGCTCAAGAGCTGGGCGCTGCTTTTAACCTGTTGCAGATGCGGCAATCGAGTCGCGAAAGCATTTTTCAGGTCGATGGGATACCGGCAGGCTTTTCTGTCGGCCGCCTGGATCAATAACCCGATGGCGTTTTGGTTCTTCGCGAGAAAGGTTGGCGAGCCAGAATCACCAGACAGCGCAGCAAATGCCTGCTCGTAAATATCCGCTGCATTTTCACCGGCGGGCGGTTCGGCATACCAGCTATCCAATTGTTCCGCGGTCACCGGTTCCCCGGCGGCCGTGATGGCGACAAGTTTGTTGCTGATAACGGTGGCCGCGACAGCGCCGGTTGGTTTGGCTTTACCACAACCGGCGAGCAGAATTGCAATCGTGACGAAAACTGCGGGCGTTCCCAAACAAACTCTTTGCATAATGGGAATTGGACAAGCCCGGACTGCAGGCGTCACGCGTTATTGTGGCTTCGGCGCTTCTTTCGTAAACGCGTTGACCATCTTGATGTGCGCCTCTTTGGCGGCATCCATCACTTTCACGATCTGGCCGAAAGGCGCGGCTTTATCGGCGTTGAGGGCCACCTGTACTTCGGGATCCTTTTGCGCGCGGTCAACCAGCTTGGCTTTGAGGCTATCTGCCGTAACAGGAATCTTATCATCACCGAACAAAAAATTTCCCTGGGCGTCGATGCTGATGAGCAGCGGCGCTTTCTCGGAGGCGGCCGATTTTTCCGAGTGCGATGATTCCGGCAAGGCGAGCTTGAGGGCGGGCTGCTGCTTGAACGTCGTCGTGACCATCAGGAAGATGAGCAGCACAATCAACACGTCGATCAACGCCACGATGATGACGGCTGGGGTTTGTCTGCGTTTGTGAACGTGGAAATGCATATCACTTTTTCTCTTCGCGATATTGGCGGCGAACAAATTCGTCGCACAGCGTCTCCATCTCGGCGGCAAGCATTTCCACCTTCTTGCTGTAATAGCTCCAGAAAATCAGGGACGGAATCGCGATCAGCAGGCCCGCCAGTGTGGCGCGCAAAATCAAGGCGATACCCGAAGCCAGCTTGCCAGCGTCGCTCAGGCCGGTTTGCCCGATATCACCGAACACGCTCATCATGCCGATGATGGTTCCCACCAAACCCAACAAAGGCGCGATGCCGATGATAATCTCCAGGACGACCAAGCCTCGTTCCAGCCGCACAATTTCGTGGCGTGCGCGTGTTTGCAGTGCATCCACATTGTCAGCCTTGGACCAATCGAGATGATCGGCGGAATGCAGCAGCAGGCGGCCGAGGGCGGATTGGTGGCGCTCACACAAACGTTTCAACCGCTCGATGTCTTCTTTGGTGCGGCAGGTTTCCACGGCTTTTTCAAGTTCAGGCGGCACCACTTTGCTCCAGCGCAGGGCAATTCCGCGTTCGATAACGAACGTCAGGCCGATGATCGAGGTCAGTCCCAGTAATATATAGACTACTTGTTCCATGTTATTGATTGATTCCCTAAAGCGTTTATCGTTCAACGCTTATTCATAATAAAACGTGAATTCCAGCCGGCGACTGTCGCCCAGCATCCGCCGCATATCGCTCGGCCATGCCGCAAATGGCGCGGGGTCGAGGATGGCTTTTTGACACAATAGACCGAGCATTTCACCAACGTCGTTGTCAACGATGTTCATGTCCGTGACGCGCCCATCATAATTCAAAACAAATTCCACCGTCACGTGCCCGCGATGGCCTTGCACAAAATCGTGCGCATCCAACAGGTCATACCAACGCTGTTGGACAGCTTCGATGAACGCTGCGTCGTACGCACCGAACGGAGTGGCTTTAGCATCCACAGATGAAAAGTCCAGGCGCCGCCGGACGCCACCATCCTGTTTCATCTTCTGACCGACAATTTTGGACGGATCCGTCTGCCGCACTTCCGCCAACGTCCTGGGGCGGGTATGTTCTGCCTGGCCGGTGTCATCCTGATCACTCTGTGTCTTGGTAAAAGCCAGGTCGCCGGTGGTGTCCTTTGGTTTTGAACGCAGCTCTGGCGCAGGCAACGATGGTTGGAGCGGAACATTGTTGCGCGGTGTGTCCTGCGTTTTGGCGATCAAGGTCTGGTTGCCGTTGATCTTTGGGGTATCGGTGTCCTTATCCGCATCCGGGTTGGCGGCGGCGGTGTTTTTGTCCGAATAATATTTGGCGTTCTTGGGTGCTTCAGCGACGGATTGGACAGGGGTTGTCTCGATGAACATCTGCGGTGTTTGGTCGTCCTCGTTCTGGGTTTGGGCGGCGTTAAATTTGGGCTGCAGCGGGACCGCTGAATGTTTCATCCAGGCCGGCCACGAGAAGTATTTCCACCAGCCCAATTGCTTGCCGACGGTGTAGGTGCCGTAGGTAAGAAGATGGATGGCCAAAGAAATTCCAAAGGCCCAGGCCAGGAACGTGAGTTCGGACCGACTGGGCTTGAGTGATTCCTCATTTTCGTCGACCATCATGCCGCGTAATAATGGCGCAGGTTGGCCGTTGGGGCAACTATTTCGGGTGGCGTCTTAAGTTGCCTTCTTAGTCAGTCCCGCCTTCGGCGGGAGAAACCCCTCACCCGCCTCGCTGTCGCTCCGCACCCTCTCCCGCAAGCGGGGGAGGGCATAGCGGCAACTTAAGATACCGTGCTATTTCGCGTCCTCGACGGTCACTCGCAGCTCCGCGCTATTAGCCCGAATCTCAGGCACATACATGGCCTGGCCCAGTACCGGTAATGCATGGAATTTCCCTGGAACTTCTGCGCGATAGTCATACTGGAGCTGCCAGACACCTTGCGGCAGATGGTCGATGAACAAAGCCGTCTGGCGGTCGCGCAATTCCTGATACACCCACCGCTGCTGACCGGTGAAATCTTCACCCTCAAGCGTCGAGTTCTGGGTTTGGAGCTGGCTGAGCGATGCACTCTTGAGCTGTTTGGCGTAGAGCGATTCACCACTACGCACCTCCACCGCCTCAAAGCCGGCGGGCTTCAGATCCTCGAACAGTAGGTAATCATAATCGTTCTTGGCTTCGATGGTGACGACGCACTCCACCCGCTCGCCGCTCTTGACGCTTTCGCCATCGCGCAAAGGTTCGCGGTCATACACCAACCCTTTCAGCAATGTCGGGCGGCCAGCGAGCTTGAAATACTCGCGCTTCACAAAGATTTCATTGCCGGCGGGCGCAATCGGTTCTTCCAGGCTGTAGAATTTTGCTTCCGTGGCGAAATAGACCGGCGTCTCGCCTTTGCGGACGATGCGGACCTCATTGCTGTCTTTGATGAGTGTCGAATCAACGGTGAACCGGCTGGGCGCATCAAACACATCCGCTCCGCTGACCTTCTTTTTGGCGACGCTCGTGCCATTCACAAACACCTCATACTCCATGTTGGGATTCAGCTCGCCGCTGGTCTTCAGATAATCATTCAACGCCAACACGGTGATGGCGGTATCGCGTGTGTTGTTCCACTGCGCACCACGACGGTTTTTCACGAGCCAGTTTGAGACGGGTTCAATCAGTTGATTCGTCGGGTCGATGGCCAGCATCGCGCGCAAAGCAAAAGCCGTGGATTCCACGCCACCCTCGGACCAACGCCAGTAAATACCATCATTGCCCCAATGCGCCGTGCCCATCACGGTTTCGGGTTTCGTGCTTTGTTTTCCACCGTTGATGAGTACGGATTCGTCTGGACGTTCATCGCGGATGACGCCGTTCTCGAGATTCTCGACCAGCGTTTTGGCGCGCTGGTTGTTGTGCAAATATTGTTGGCTCAAAGCGAACAAGGCGCGTGTGTAGGCGTTCAATTGATCTCGGCGATTCCAGAGATTGTCGGAGGCCTTACTGACGGATGCATTCATGATTTGGTCGCTATACGGCAAGTAGTACGCGCCGAGGGCGTGCAACATCCACGCCTGCATGTCGGGATTCTCCTCTTCTTTGACGAGATTTTGCGCGAGATAATTGGCGCCACTGCTCAATATTGATTCGTCCACTTTCACACCCGCATCCCGGGCCAATGACAGGCCCCACACAACGTACGCGGTCATCCAATGGTCGCTCTCGCCTTCTTTCCACCAGCCCCAGCCGCCGTCGCCATGGTGGAAATCATACAGGCGTTTCAAGCTCGCCTGGGTCATCGCGTCCAGTTGGTCCAGGTTCTTCTTCCCGTCGGGATGCGTTGCGGCGGCGGAATTGGTTTCGATGCCGCCAAAAATGCGGCCTATCACGTCTTCCGGTTTCAGGCCCACGTCGCGCAAGGTTTTCGCGGTGATGACCGATGGCAGGAAGCGGCTCATAGTTTGTTCCGTGCAACCGTAGGGATAATCGATGAGATATGGCAGCGCATCGAGCATCGTCACCGCCATGCTGGGCGTGACCTGCACGGTGAAGGTGGTTGAACCTTCTTTGCGTTCGTGTGGCAGGTCTAATTTGAGGGTGAAATCATTAGCACGGGCCTTGCCGGATTTGGCGATGAATTTCTCAATGCCGTGGTCGTAGGCGGTGAATGTTTTCTCCATCGCGTCCGCGTAATTGCCGCCGCGCGCGGTCACTTTCAATTTCACGTCCCCGGGTTTCGAGATTTTCAGTGCCCAGTCAGCGCGCGCCTCGCCGTTTGCTGGAACTTTTAATGTAGCCGCCGGTTCAAGGCGCACATCAGATAAAACGCCCCCTAGTTCGATTTCTGGCTGAACTGTCATATCGCTTTCTGTGTTGTTATTCACGACGGCCGAAATCGTCACCGTATCACCCACCACAAAGAAGCGGGGCGCTTCGAGCCGGACGATGAGCGGCTGGCGCGTGCGCGTGGTGGTATCGCCGATGCCGAATTGGTTGCCAGTGCTAACAGCGCGCGCGATCGCCTTCCAGGTTGTAAGAGAATCTGGATATTTAATTGTGACGGTGGCGTGGCCGTCCTTATCGGTAGTGACGTCCGGCTGCCAGAAGATGGTGGATCGGAAGTCACTGCGCACGACGACGGGGGGTTCTTCGCCAGCGGGCGATTTTGTTTTATCCGAGACTAGTCTGTACGCCAAGCTGGTGGACTCCAATTGTTTTTGGTCAACCATGCCGCTCACCGCCGGCATTTCTGCGGCTGGAGGTGAGGCAGGCATACCGAGTGTGGCCGAATTTACGGCGTATCCGGAAATAAACCGGCTTCCACCAAAGCCGCCAGCACCACCGCCGCCGAAACCGCGAGTTCTGCTAAATCCTAATTCTCTGCGATTTTCTCCGTCGGACAGGGACAAATCTTTTTTAAGGATGTCGGAATCGTCCCATTGCGCGCTGGCTCCTTCCCGGGCTTCCCATTGTTGCCGGGCGATCTCGTCATCGATCAACTGCTCTTTTTCGCCGACAATCAATTTCGTGTAGGTCTTGTGCTGCATGGTCGCCTGGGTGTGGACCCATTCCTCCCGCTTGGTCCCATAATAAAACTGGCGCGGGTCGCCGGCGTAATCACTTTGGATATAAGACACCGCATCGTCCGCAAAGCTCAGCGCCACCTCGGCGGGCACGGGCTTACCTTCATCGTTTTTCGTGGTGACGGTGAGTGTGCCGTCTTCGCGCGGTTGATGCGCGGCGGCATCCGGCTTCACATCCACGGTCAGGAAATTTTTTGTGGGCGGCACGACGATCTGTTTTGAATCCATGAACAATTGCCGGTCGCTCACGAGCGCGGCGCCGAGAAAAATGTTCGGCACGTGCTTTTCTTCGATGGGCAACTCGATGAGTTTAACTGTGCCTTCAAGGTAGACGAGCTGGTAGTTGTACATATCCTCACCTTCGACGGTGAATAGCACGTAACGGTCTCTGGTGGGCGCGACGAGCATCACGGGCGCACGCTGGCCGACGCGGAAGGTGTCCTTGTCCGCGATGATCTCCACGCCACCGTGGCGATAGCCGAGTTCGCTGGTGGAATTTTTGGCGACCCAGACGGTTGTTTCCGCATGGATGGGATTGGCCACTTCGTATTTCTTTTGGGCGATGGCATCTTCGCTCGCCCAGGCGATGCGATAATAGCCTTCGCGCTCGGGCTTGAATTCCAATTGCGCCGTGCCGTTCGTGTCCGTCTTCAGTGTGCGCGTCAAAATCTCGTCATGTTGATAGCCACGGAATTTCAGCGTCCAGCCGGGCAAGTTGGGTTTGGTGGGGCGCGGCGGCCAGAAGGCTTCTTTGTCCTGCAGTAACTTTAGCTCCGCACCTTTCACTTCACGGCCATCCGGCGCGATCCAGATCTCGTACCAGTAATCAAGGGTCACAGCGACTTTGCCTTCGGTCTGCATCGGTTGGTCGTTGGCATCCAAGGCGTGAAAATCAACGGTCACTTTGTCCTGCGGGCGATACAGATTATGCGAGGCCTCCGCATCCACGTAGTAACGCTGCTGAGTGACGCGCACGGAGCCGCTGCCGGTGATTTCGCGACGCGAGGCATCGGTGACGCGCGCCTCGATGCGATATTCATAATCCTGCCCGGCGCCACGTTGCGAATCAAAGCTGACGTGCGCCTTGCCGGCGGCGTCCGTCTTGATGGTTTCGTTCTTGATGATCTGGTCGCCGCCATACCAGCGGCCATAACGACCGTTAGGCGAGTTGTTATCCATGTCCTCGTAGAGCCAGGGAAATTCGCGCGGGGAATGCCAGTAATGCCAATAGGGGCTTTGGTGCACCAGCACCTCGACATCCGCATTGGCGACGGGCCCACCGAAATAATATTCCGCATCAATCTCTGCCTCGACGGTGTCGCCGAGTTTGAATGCTTTATGCGTGACGACATTGTCCGAATTGGTCTCTTCGGGCGTGTTCACGCTGACTTTGAATTCAGGCAACTTATATTCCTCCAGCCGGAACAGCATGGCGTCGCCGATGTGATTCTTGCGGCCTTCGTCCCAGAAATTGATTCGATATTCGCCGAGCGGCATTTTGTCGGTGAGCTCAAGCGAACCCCAGGTGCTGCCGAAGCTGTTCAGCTTCACCTTGTCCTCCTTCACCTTGGAGCCGCGGGCATCCTCAATCTCATATTCAATGGTTTCATTGGCCGGGGTGGAATAAACCGATCCGTTGTAATGGCGTGCGACAAATTTCCAGTTCGCCTTTTCCGTTGGACGATACGCGGGACGATCAGTGAACGCATAGATGCGCCAGGGTTCTGAGTTGTGGTCGTACCAGTAGCTATTCGCTTCGCTGAAAGCTTCGCGGTCCCCGCGAACGGCAGTGGCGAAGAGGTCTATGTTGTTGTTGCTTTGCGGATGTTTCACCTCGAACACCGCGATGCCGTTGGTGTCCGTGTCTTTGATTTCCGAGGTCGCATGCCATTTATCGTTGTCCCACCAACGCGTCCACAATTTCACTTTACCCTGGCCGAGCGGTGCGCCGTTAAGCGCGTTGCAAAGATAGACGAGCGCCTGCTTGCCGGAATTTTTCAGGACAACGGTGGCGTCGCTGACCAGAATCAAATCCCGCGCAAAAACCCCTTCGCCGTTTGCCTCAATGACATACGCGCCGGGTTTCAATTTCCCGAGGCGCAACATTTCGTTGCCGGGCTGATAATCTCCCTTATCCTTCGTGTCGTATTGCCACGATTTGATCTTTTCCTGCGTGCTGAGATTGATGGAGTGCAGCCAATCGGTGGAGTTCTTCGATTCGGCCGGAAAACTGACGGCGATGTTCAGGTCCACGGCGTAGAGCGAAAGCTCCACTTTCTTCACATTGCGCCAGTCGAGGTTGTATTGGATCTCTGAATCCGGCAGGAAAACATTGGCGGCGCCCACGCCGATCCATTTGCCGGTGATGTTGTTGATCTGGTTGTTCGCATCATCCCAATAACGCGATTCGCTCTTGGTGAATTCTTTCGTGAACCGGCGAAACAGTTCCAGGGCTTTCACGTAATCCGGCTGCAGATTCCAGGTGCCGTCAGCCAGTTGCACGGCCTTGCCCTGACTTTGCATCCACCCGGCGTAATTGTATAGCGCGTCATCATACCACTCGGTTTTCTTCCCGAACCGGATGGCGCTCTCAAATTCGTCCGAAACTCGTGCGCGCATTTCCAGATCAGTGCCCTGGCTGCGCAGGTTCATAGCGACGAGATAATGCGCGTGCGCTTTGTCTTCGTCGTTCTGCGCGATCTTGAGCGCGTTCTCTAAAACCGGCTGTGGGATAAAATTGCCCCAGTATCCGTAATAATAATACGGCTCGGCCTGCGCCGGCTTAGCCATGCGCCAGACGATAGCCAAATAACGCGTGCGTGCGGTGTTGATGTCCGCGGCTCCAGCCCACCAATCGAGCGCGGCCTGATAATAAGGCCAGGCACCGCTCCAATTGTTGTTGTAGCGGCGCGTCCAATAATAGTCACCGAGCGATTCCTCTGTTTCTGCCCAGACGCGGTCGTGCTGGTTCTCGCGAGTCAGGTCGCGGATCTGTTTCTCAAGCGCACTGCGGCCTGCGTCCAATTGCGAGGTGTCCGGGTTTTGTGTGGCCGCCTGTGAGCGCCATTGCGTATCGGCGACGCGGAACGCGACCCAGCGCACTTCGTCCGCTGGGAGATTCGTCATCGCCTGGGCTCGCGCGTATTGGTCATGGGCCTTGGCGTAGGAGCCATCGGCAAAGAGCTTTTCGGCGTTGGTCTTGAGTTGGACGTAGTCATCCGGCAACCCGGCGAAGACGTTGAGCGTGGCGAGGGCCAGCACGGTAAAAATGGCGCGGCTTTTCATATTCCTTTATTCCAGACGGCTTTCAGCGGAATTTGCTCCCGCTTTCCGTCGTCTGCGAGCCAATTGTCGGGCTTTGGGTCTCGTTCGGCCCGGTTGGCATCTCTTCTAGAAACAATCGGTTTTAGAAAAAGTTCTCTCGGTCTAGCTCGCGCTGCGGTATTTTGCGGCCATTGAAAACGGTTTATTTCGATTACAACGCCACCACGCCGCTGGATTCGGCGGTGCGGGAGGCGATGTTGCCGTTTTGGGACGTTGTTTGGGGTAACCCATCGTCCGTGCATCACGTGGGGCGCGAAGCGCGGGCGCGGCTGGATGATTTTCGCGACCGCACGGCGCACGTCCTGAAATGCAAGCCGAGCGAGGTTATTTTTACCAGCGGCGGCACGGAGAGCAATAATCTGGCGATTTTTGGTGTGGCGCGAATGCTCAAAGCCAAAGGGCGGCATATCATTTCGTCCGCGGTGGAACATCATGCGGTGTTGCATTGCCTTGATTATCTGGCGAAGAAGGAAGGGTTTGAGATTACGCTCCTGCCGGTGGACCGCGCAGGACGAGTTTCATTGGCGAGCCTGGAAAAAGCCATCCGACCAGACACTATTCTTGTGTCTATCATGGCTGCCAACAATGAGATAGGCACGATACAGCCGGTGGCTGAACTGGGTGCGGTTTGCCGGTCGCGCGGGGTTTTGTTCCACACGGATGCGGCGCAATGGTTCGGCAAAGAGCCGTTCACGGGCGTCGGCCAGTTCAATGCGGACGTCGTTTCCATCTGTGCGCACAAGTTTCACGGACCTAAGGGCGTTGGCGCTTTGTATATCAAGTCGCCGTTGCATCCGGATTCAATCTTATTCGGCGGGGGTCATGAAAACGAACGACGCGCGGGCACGGAAAACCTTCCGGCCATCGCCGGCTTCGCCAAAGCGCTGGAATCGTTTGTGCCGACACCAGTTTTTGAACGAGAAAAATTGCTGCCACTGACGCGTCGGCTGGAAAGTTTTATTGAGAAGTTGCCGGAAGTTGCGCTCGTGAGTCCAAAAGATGGCCGGTTGAGCAACACGATCGCGTTTGTTGTGGGAGGTGCGAACAGCATCACGTTGATGGCTGGATTGGACATCGAAGGCATCTGTACTTCGAGTGGTTCGGCATGTTCAGCGGGCTCGCTGGAGCCGTCGCATGTCATCTCGGCGCTGGGTGTGGAAGCGCGGCTCGCGAATTCACTTGTGAGATTTTCTTTGGGGCGCGGTTCGTCACTGGAAGAGGTTATGTTCGCGGAAAAAGTTTTGCCGGAAATCCTCCGTCGCGCACAAGTACCGGACAAGTACTGATTCTGGTGTGAATGGATTGTCAGTAATGCGAATAACTAAATCTTTCTCGCGCCGTTGGTTTGCTGTTTAATAATTGCGCACAACGATTGGGCGTGTGAAAGGCGTGCTGCTCCTTGACAGTCGGAGTTGTTTGCCTTATTCACACCCCTTAATAAGAATAAGAGTATATAGAAAATCCAATCTCTATTAACGCGCATGAACCTGACCATCACGAAGGAGCAAATTCTCGCCGGCCTGCAAGCGGTCCAAAACGTCGTGGGCGTGCGCACCACGCTGCCGATCCTTTCCAACGTACTGTTGCGGGCGGAAGGTGACAAACTGGAATTCACCGCGACCGACCTAGATGTGACCGTGTCACGCACCGTTGAGGCCAAGGTGAAAAAGCCGGGCTCAAGCACCGTGCCGGTGAAAAAACTTTTCGGGATCGTGCGCGAGTTGAACGGCAATGAGATCGACCTGGAAGTGGATGATAAAAACATCGCCACCATCCGCTCCGGTTCTTCATTTTACAAGATCCATGGATTGTCGGCGGATGAATTTCCGCCATTACCGAAGTTCAAAGAGAACAAAAAGGTCAAATTACCTCAGGAAACGGTGAAAGGAATGATGCGCAAGACATCGTTCGCCATCTCCACGGATGAATCGCGCTACGTGTTAAACGGCATTTTCCTGAGCCTGAAAGATCACAAGATGACGATGGTGGCCACCGATGGACGCCGATTGGCGCTGGTGGATGAAGAAGTGGAGAACACTGAGAAGAGCCAAGGCGAATTCATCGTGCCAGCCAAGGCCGTGAGCGAATTGAACCGGTTGTTCCAGGACAAGGGCGACGTGGAGATAAAATTTTCCGATAACCAGGCGGCGTTCACGTTGACGGACGACAAAGGTGCGTCCGTGCTCGTGATCACGAAACTGATCGAAGGCAATTATCCAAATTACCGCCAGGTGATCCCCGGCGAAGCCAAGGAGCGCGTCGCGCTGGTGCGGGAGGAATTTCTCCATGCGCTGCGCCGCGCGGAAATCATGACCAGCGAGAAATCCAACTCGGTGAAGCTGACTTTCACCAAGAACCGGTTGGAGATCACCGCCAATTCACCGGAGGTCGGCGAAGCCAAGGAAAGCCTGGCCATCAACTACAAGGGCAAGGACATGGCCATTGCGTTTAATCCCAAGTACATGATCGACCCCCTGAACGCACTCGAGCAGGACGAGGTTTTCATTGAACTCATCGACGAGCTGAGCCCGGGCGTCCTTAAGATCAACGGACCTTTCCTGTACGTCGTCATGCCCATGCGGCTGAGCTGAAGCGCTGGTGGGGCAAGCAGACGCCTTGGCGGGGCAGTCCAGAACCGGAACGGGAAAAATTCTAGAGGCGCAGAAAACTGCGCCTTTTTTATTTCTAGGAATCTCTTCATAATGCCATTACGGCGACGATGAACGAAATACCCTCAAAAGAATTCCCGACAGAAACAGGCGCGGGAAAAGACGGGAAGGCGGTCTGGCAGTGGCGCAATCCGGTGGTTGCAATGGCGCTGCTGTTGCTTCTGACCTTTGCCGCGTATTATCCGGCGCTCTCCGCCGGATTCATTTGGGATGACAATGATTATGTCACGGAAAACACAACGTTACGCAGCCTGACAGGGCTCCATCGCATCTGGTTTGAAGTCACCGCGACGCCACAATATTACCCGATAGTTCACACAACCTTTTGGCTGGAGTACCACGCATGGGGATTGTCTGCACCCGGCTATCATCTGGACAACGTGCTTCTGCATGCGATTTCAGCAGTATTGTTATGGCAGGTGTTAAAAAAGCTGCGCCTGTCCGCCGCCTGGCCCGCCGCCGCACTTTTTGCCCTCCATCCAGTGATGGTGGAATCCGTGGCATGGGTCACGGAGCGAAAAAATGTGCTGTCCACCGTGTTTTACCTGGCGAGTGCGCTGGCATACCTGCGATTCAATGGCACAGAACCACAGCCAGGACCTAGAAAAAGAGGTTGGTATGTCTTCGCCCTGGTCCTGTTTATTGCGGCGTTGCTGAGCAAAACAGTGACCAGCTCCCTGCCAGGAGCCTTGCTCCTGGTGCTGTGGTGGAAGAAGGGGAGATTGCAACGAAGCGATATATTGCCAACGCTGCCTTTTTTTGTGGTGGGAGCAGCCCTGGGATTGTTGACGGCAAGGCTGGAAGCTCATCACGTTGGAGCGCAGGGAGCGGAATGGAACATTAATATTTTGGAACGCTGCCTGATCGCAGGGCGGGCGGTCTGGTTTTATGCTGGCAAGCTGATTTGGCCGGCCAAACTGACGTTCATCTATCCAAGGTGGACGATCGAGGCGGGCGTCTGGTGGCAATGGCTGTTTCCTGTGGCGGCAGCGGGCGCGGTGGCGGTTCTCTGGGCCGCCAGGAAGAGAATCGGGCGTGGGCCCCTGGTGGGAGTGTTGTTTTTTGGTGGGACACTTCTGCCGGCGCTTGGGTTCATCAATACTTATCCGATGCGTTACGCGTTTGTGGCGGATCATTTTCAGTACCTGGCCAGTATCGGAATCATCATCCTCGCCGCCGATGGGCTGAGACGGCTGCCCCGGCCGATAACAATGGCACTCCTATTGGTTTTGGGAACGTTGACCTGGCAACAGGCCCACATCTATAAAGACCTCGAGACGCTATGGAGGGATACGCTGAAAAAAAATCCGGGTTGCTGGCTCGCCCAAAACAACCTGGGGGTTGTTTACGAAAATCAGGGAAAGCCCGCAGAGGCGGAACCGTATTTTCGCAAAGCGATCGAGTTGAACCCGAACTTCCCCGAGGCATTGAATAGTCTTGGAGCCAATCTTTCAGAGCAGGGGCGGATGAAGGAAGCAGCAGATTATTTTAATGCGGCACTCAGGCTGCAACCGAAATACGGTATCGCCCGCATCAATCTCGAGAAGGCACGGGCGGATATCGAGCTTTCACAAGGCCATGTTGATGAAGCAATCGAACAGTATCGTCAAATTCTGTCGGCCGACCCGACCAATGCCGCATCCGAATATAAGCTGGGACTGGCGCTGGCGCTTGCCGGCAAAATGGACGAAGCGATCCTGCACTACGGGCAAGCGCTCAAAATAAACACCAACAACCCCGAGGCAGAATATAATCTCGGGTATGCGTTGCGCGTTGTGGGGCGGCTGGAAGAGGCCGCGACACATTTAAGGATGGCTTTGCGATTAAGGGCGGAATTTCCATTGGCGAACTACAACCTGGGTTGTGTGCTGGCCGATCAAGGACAGACCGAAGAAGCCAGGGCGCAACTCAAAGAAGCGTTAAGGTTGAAACCTGATTATCAAGAAGCCAGGCAAAAACTGGAAAAACTCGGCTTGCAGGATGCAAAGTAGTCCAACTCCAGGTTCGCGTGGTTGCGTACGCGAGCGATTATTCAACGTGAACAGCACCAAGCGGCAGTGGACTAAGGAAAGCGGCTATTTAAAACAGGATGGGACATTCTTAATTTGGTGTTTCGGGGAGACCTGCTAGCTTTTGCCGACCATGAAACGTGGACCAGCACGCCCCCCGTTGATGCGGACAGGAGACGCCGAAACAGGTGCGCTCCGCCGGAAGAGCAAAAGACAAACGGCCCTGGTATGTTTTTTTATCGCGGCAGCGACGCTGATCTGTTTCTGGCCGGTCGTACATGCCGGTTTTATCGATTATGACGACTCGGATTATGTGACAGATAATCCGCATGTGCTGGCTGGCTTAACGCCGGACAGTCTTGTCTGGGCGCTGCAAACGCGTCACGCCAGCAATTGGCATCCGCTGACGTGGTGGTCGCACATGTTGGATGCGCAAATGTTTGGGCCCGGGCCAATGGGGCCACATTGCGTAAACCTCGCGCTGCATGTGGCGAATGCGCTGTTACTGTTTCTGGTGTTGAGGAAAATGACCGGGGCAATCCGGCGCAGCGCCTTCGTGGCGGCTTTATTTGCCTTGCATCCGTTGCATGTCGAATCGGTGGCCTGGGTCTCCGAGCGCAAGGACGTCCTCAGCACCTTTTTTTGGATGCTCACCCTTTGGGCGTACGCGGGATTCGCCGAAAAGCTCCAGCGCAAAACCCCGGGAGCGAAAGTGTATTACGGACTGGCCGTGTTGTGTTTCGCGCTGGGGCTGATGAGCAAGCCGATGCTGGTCACCCTGCCGTTCGTCTTGTTGCTCCTCGACTATTGGCCGCTTAAACGCATTCAGTTCGTTAGTCGCAAACAGGCCTGTGCGGATCTGGGGCGTCTCGTTCTGGAAAAAGCCCCGTTCTTAATTCTCACAATTCTGGCGTGTGCCGCGACAGTGTGGGCCCAGCAAGGCGCCATCCAACCGCTGGACAATCTGTCGTTCGAAGCCCGTTTGGAGAATTCGGTGGTGTCTTACGCCCGCTATCTGGGGAAAATATTTTGGCCGGCTGGATTGGCGATCCCATATCTGCATCGGGGCGCATGGCCCCTGACAGCCATCGTGCCGGCGGCGATGGCGGTGATATTGTTGAGCCTGGGAGCGATCGCCAGGGCGCGAAAATATCCCTTCGTCGTAGCCGGATGGTTTTGGTTTTTGGGAACATTGATTCCAGTCATCGGTTTATTGCAGGTGGGCGCCCAATCCATGGCGGACCGCTACACCTACGTCCCGGCGATCGGAATATTCGTGATAATTGCCTGGGGAATGGCGAAAGCGGCTGAACGCTGGCGGTTTCCAGAAGCCGTGGTTTTGGCCGGGTTGGGGTTGATCCTGGCAACGTGCGGGGCCATGGCCCGGCAGCAGTCATCATATTGGACAAGCACGGAAAAACTTTTCCATCACACAGAAATGGTAAGTGAGAAAAATTACGTGGCCCTGGGCATCCTCGGGCTGGCCCAATTCCATGAAGGCAATATATCGGCAGCAACGAATTATTACCTGCGGGCATTGGAGATCAACCCGGCAAGTGTTGACGCGATGAATAACATGGGCGTGGCCTTGGGTGGAAAAGGGAACGATGAATCGCTGGTCTGGTACCACCGGGCGCTCCAGTTAAAACCGTTGGACAGCAAGATCCTGTATAATTTGGGGAACGAGCTGGCCAGCCGTAAGGAATATGCGGAAGCCTGCGAACAATTTGAAGCGGCTTTAAAGATCACGCCTGACGAATTTGAAGCGCGAAACAATTTAGCCAACACACTCGTCGAGATGGGACGGCTGGATGAGGGACTGGAACAGTTTGAAAAAGTGCTTCGAGTCCAGCGACATAACGCGACCGTCATGAAGAATATGGCTGGTGTGCTTTTGAAACAGGATAAGGTGGAACAGGCGATTTTGCTCTATCGTCAGGCCATAAAGGAGGCGCCGAAGGACGCCAGCACCCATTACTTACTGGGACAGGCGTTGGCTGTCCATGAACAGTGGAACGAAGCCATTCAGGAATACGTTGAAACGTTGCAACTGGCACCAGGAAATCCGGTAGCGGAATATAACCTCGGCTACGCCTTTCGGGTCCAAAAGCGGCTGGATGAAGCAAGGCAACATCTGGAGGAAGCTTTGCGGCTCCAGGCAGATTTTCCTTTGGCCCACTATAATTTGGGCTGTGTCCTGGTGGAAAGCGGGCATCCCGAGGAAGCCGTCGCCCACTTCAAAGAGGCGCTTCGCGAAAAGCCGGATTATCATGAGGCAGAAGAAGCGCTACGGAAGTGGGAACCCACGAAATCAGATTAGAGTGTCTTCAACATAGCCGATTCGCGCGGCGGCAACATTTCCACAAAAGTACGGAGAGATCAAAGGATCGAGGAAAATAAAAAACCGCTGGAGATTGCTCTCCAGCGGTGTTCGAAATTTAATCTGGTCTTAGCGGCGATTGCGACGCATGAGCACTAAGCCCAAAGCCGCGAAGCCACCGAGCGCAAAGGTTGTGGGTTCGGGAACCGTAAAGTTAACAGTGAGGTCATCGATACCACCACCATGATCATTCCCGACATCATTGATGTCCACCCAACGCAACATAAGCTCCTGGCCGGGATTGAGCGTTATGGAAGAAAGGGTGCCAGAAATCGCCGTACGGTTGAGGGCGTTATTGCCATCCAAGGCGGTTGCCGTAGCGCCGACCGTGGGAGAAACAAAGTTTAAGGATGGCACATAGTTATAGGATGGATCGGTAGCCAAGGCGGAAACCAAGCCGGTTAACGGCGTTGAACTGATCAGGTAACTGAAAGAAAGGATGTTTTGAGCGTTGACATTACCACCATTCCGCCATTGTTCGCCGGTGTAGGAAATGTTTACGTCATAGGTCACGGCAGCGCCGGTATCATTTTGGATACGCAAGCCAATAGCATTGGTCCCCACAGTTCCGGAAGCATCCGAGCCCAAGGCGCGGTCGCTGGAGCCGGTGGTACCCCAGGAAAATAAATTACCGCTGTTATTGCCGCCATTGTCAACGCGATAGGCGGTATAAGCATTTGGGCCATAAGACTGGGTGGAATTCGCAATCGCTTTTGAAGCGTACCAACCCACCAGGGTCGTATTATCTGTCCAAGCTCCAGATGCTGTGGAGGAGGTGGCCAGCGAATCGAAGTTTTGTGAATAGGTCAAACCTCCGCTAAGGAGAACTTGGGCCTGAGACACAACGGCAATTAAAGATACTGAGAGACCAAGGAGGACTTTTTTCATATCACACGTCTTTAGGTTTACTACAATATACGACTTTACTTCCCTATCTGAATTAATTCTGATTATCCATAGCAAACACCTCAATGCAAGGGGGAAAAACGAGACTTTAGGGAAAATTACTAACAACTTATTCACCGTGAGTGTGGTTTTTTGGTGTGGATTGGGCCTGGGTTGGGTTTGCCAAAAAACGCCAGTTAATACATAACAAATTCTATTTAAACGTGTTGCAACAAAACAACACGCATCGGCCAATCCTCGGAAAGAGTCAGCCATAAGAGGTGAGAAAAAGGCGCGGTTTTCAGGCCGCGCCTTCCTGATTAAAGAGCCCGCTTACTTTTGTTTACGAAAGATGGAAATTCCGAGGATCGAGAAACCACCCAGAGCGGCGAGCGCGATGGAGGTGGGTTCAGGAACCGCCGTGGCACTCACAGTCAAGTTATCGATGCGATTATTTCCGGAAGTGGACGTTGCGCCACTCAAGGTATATTCAAGGTAAACCGTACTCTGATTATCGATCGCTGAGATGGCTGAGAAATCGACGACGGGTGCCAGAGCGAACGTGGTGGAGTGGGTCGCTGTATTGACACCAACAAGCGCGGTATAAGTCAGATTATCCGTGCTCCAAGACCAAGTGCCGGTATCGAAACCAGTGGCCGTTCCGCGGGTCGCAAATTCAAGCATAATGTCCTCATAGCCAAGCGTGGAGATCGAGAAAATCATCGATTTCCCGTTGGCGGAGCCACCCGTGCCTCCGATGATGGCCAAAGCACCACCGGCGGTCGCAGCACCACCAGGAAAAGTATTCAAAGTGGAACCGGCAAAGTTGGTGCGCTCGGATTGAGTATAGGCCGATAAGTCAAGCGACCCCGAGCCGACCGTGGCTGAGAGGGTAGCCGGGTCCAGGCCTGCGAGGGTATTGAAATCCCAGCCATCCAGCAAATCTGCTCGAAGGGACAAGGGAATGCTTAAGAAAAGCAGTGAACAAAGAACGGCATAGTATTTGAGAGATAATTTTTTCATACAACGAATTCAGTTTATTTTGGGTTTACGGACCTTCTGCCTGATTTACGACCTCTAACAATCGATTAATCTTCTGAGGGATTAATCACGACCGCCAACCTTCTGATTGATTGTTACAGCCTCGATCAACTTACCTGCGAGCGACTATGACGGAGAATCCTGAAACCACATAACTCAAAGAATTGCATCAAATGATAAGAAAAACAGATGGGGTGGCGACGGATATTGTCCGCGTCATCGCGGGGGGACGGGGACACACTTGACTTGAATCGCGTGCGTGTTCAGTCTCGTTTCGCGTTTTATTCGCCGGCGAAAGCCTGAGACGGCAGCAGCAAAACGAAGAATGATCAACACCCCGGTACAAAGCCTTTTGGCCCGCGCCAGCGCGTGTATCAAAGCGTACGATTATACCAATGCGGATCAGTTGGTGACGCAGGTGTTAAAACAAGACCCTAAAAATATTCACGGTCTGTGTTTCCGGGCGATCATTGCGATGGAGAACGGTCGCAAGGAAATAGCACTGGAGGCCATCAAGAAAGCGCTGAAGCTGGGCCCGCGAATCCCAGGGGTCCTCAATAATGCCGCCGCCGTATTTTACAAATGCGACCAAATGGCACGGGCCGGCCAGATGTGGGAGCGCCTGATTGAAATTGAGCCGCGATCGGAAGATGCTCACTGGAAACTTGCGAGGTATCTGATCCGCGAAGGCGAATTCGATGCCGCGGAGAAACACCTCCGCACCGTGCTGGAACTGGCCCCAGATCACCTCGGGGCTTATATCAGCCTGAGCAACCTGCTCAAAAACACCGGGCGCATCGAGGAAAGCGTGGCTGCGTACCGTGACGGTATTCGCCGCCATCCCAACGATATGCCGGGATGGAGCAGCCTGATCTATACGCTGCATTTCGTCCCGGGGTGCAGCCCGGAACAGATATTTAGCGAACATGTGGAATGGGGACGTAAACTGGAAGAAGCAACGACGTGTGTCGCGCGGCAGGACAACGAGCCTGTACCCGGAAGACGATTGCGGGTCGGGTATGTTTCACCGAACTTCCGCAATCACGTGGTCGGCCACAATCTCCTGCCGCTGCTGCGCAAACATGACCGCGCGCAATTCGAAATCTTTTGTTATTCCGATGTGGAGCGCGAGGATGAGGTTACACGGGAGATGCGTGGTTTTACCGACAAGTGGCGGGAGACGGGAAAAATATCGGATGCAGAACTTGCCCAACAGATAGCGGCTGACAGGGTTGATATCCTGGTGGACCTAACGATGCATATGAAAGGCACACGGCTAGGCCTGTTCGCCCACAAACCTGCGCCGGTGCAGGTCGCGTTCATGGCTTATCCCGGGTCCACCGGACTGAAGCGGATGGATTACCGGTTGACGGACCCGATCCTTGATCCGCCGGGCACGGATAATTTTTACACCGAACAATCGGTGCGCCTGGATAGCTTCTGGTGTTTTGAACCGGTGGCTGGCGGGCCGGCGGTGGGGCCGTTGCCTGCCGATAAGAATGGCTACGTCACTTTTGGATGTCTTAACAATTTTGCGAAGATCAATACCGTCGTGCAGGAGATGTGGCGAGAAGTGCTGGCGGCAGTGCCAAAGTCACAGTTGATGCTGTTGGCGCCCAAAGGAAAAACCATCGGGTGGCTGGCTGAGAAGTTGAACGTGGACCCAGCCCGATTGGAATGTCCGCCGAAGACGACGCCGTTGAAATATCTCGCGTTCTACAACCAGATCGACCTGGCACTCGACCCATTTCCTTATACTGGCCACTCGACGACGTTGGATGGATTGTGGATGGGCGTGCCGGTGGTGACGCTCACAGGAGAGACCGTTGCATCGCGGGGCAGCGCCAGCATCCTCACGAACCTCGGTTTGCCGGAACTGGTGACGACGACCAAAGAAGATTATGTGAAGCTGGCGGTGCAACTGGCGAATGACCTGCCGCGCCTGCGGGAATTGCGGGCGGACCTGCGCGGGCGATTGGAGAAATCGGTATTGATGGATGCGGAGCGGTTCGCGCGGAAGGTGGAATCGGCCTATCGCGAGATGTGGCAGAAGTGGTGTGAGGGGAAAACGCCTTCTTGAAGCATATCTGTTCCGCTGGTCCAAATCCGTAGAACTAAAAACAGAAAGGGCGCGGTTTTAACGCCGCGCCTTTGTTGTTGGAATAGACACGCTTATTTGCGATTTCGGAAAATGGACAGACCGAGCGTTAAGAAACCACAGAGAGCCATGGCCATCGTTGAAGGCTCCGGAATCGGAACGAAAGTACCGGAGACCAGAAAATTATCGATGCGGTCGGTGCCTGCGGTTCCGACGGTGCCAAAGTTTGCCGAAGTGGTCGATTGATCCGTGACACGGAAATAAACGACGGCTTGATTTTCGATGGCAGTGATGGAACTGAGATTATAACTATAATTCGTGTAGGTGGCGCTGGGTAAAATGTCGAGGGGGCCAAAGGAGGTGAACGACAAGCCGTCTGTGCTATACGATAACTGGAACCGGCCCGGGCCGGTCGCGCTGCTCATTTCATTGTAGGAGAGGGAAATCCCAGAGAAGTAACCGCCATTGGTCGCCGTGCTGACGGCAAACTGGTAAAAATCACCAACCGTCCAATTGGTGGAACTAAAAGAGTGGGCCGTGCTGCCTGCCCCGGTGCCAGCCGGTGACGTGTAAACAGTCGGGCCGGCATGGAACCCCGCGGCCGTGCCGAGACCAATTTCCGGGGCAATATTGGTGAACCAGATGCCGGGACCTCGAGCTGCGACCGGGATGCTTGTTTCAAACGTCCAATCAGCGATGACATCTGCACGGAGAGATTGAACAACGCCAAAGGCAAACAAGGACACAAAGATGGTGAGGATTCTTTTCATATATCAATAGTTCTTAGGTTTTTCCGCTTCTGGACACCGACAGGAGAATTTTTATCGGACTTCTTTCAGGTTGATTGCTTCTGAGAGCAACCAACGAATTCCAACTGGAAATTTTCTCCGGCCCGTTTTTTATCATCAACCGCTTCTGAGACGATCAACAATTCCGTTGTCTGCGACTATGATGGGAGGGTCAAAAGGTTCAAGGAAAATTCAGGCGGGATAACGGGGACAAAATACCAATGGCACGAACTTAAGCAATTGTTACCACTGCCTCAAAAAAAGCAGAAACAAAGGGAAAAACGCTGATTTGAACCAAGGCGAGACAAGTAAAATCTCAACGGGACACAGTCCTGTAACAGTGCTGATACACGAATTTCACTCATGGTTTGCCGCCGAAGAAAGGCTTTAAAATGGAAACCCACTAAAACTCCAACCCCTACATCTGTTCCGTCGTCTCGATGCCGAGGCATTCCAGGCCCTGCTTGAGCACGCGCGCGGCGAGGTCGCACAACGCGAGGCGTGAGGCACGGGTTTCGCCTTCGGATTTCAGCACCGGACAATGTTCATAGAATGAGCTGTAGCGTCCGGCCAGTTCGTAGAGATAATTGCACAGCAGGTTTGGGCGATAATCCTCAGTCACGGCTTCCAGCGTAAGGCCGAAGGTCAACAGATGCTTGGCCAGAGCGATCTCTTCCGGCGCGCTCAATTGCAGCGTGGGATGATGCGGAGCGGCGGTCACGCCTTCTTCCGCTTTGCGGAAGATGCTGCGGATGCGCGTGTAGGCGTAGAGCAGATACGGCGCGGTGTTGCCCTGCAGCGCGAGCATCTTGTCCCAACTGAAAATGTAATCGCTCTGGCGGTTCGGCAGGAGGTCGGCGTATTTCACGGCGCCAATGCCGACCACGCGCGCGATTTCACGACGTTCGGCCTCGGGTGATTCCGGACTTTTTTCGGAAACAATCTTGAAGGCGCGTTCTTCGGCTTCATCGAGCAAATCCGCGAGCTTCACGGTCTCGCCGCTGCGCGTTTTGAACGGCTTGCCGTCGTCACCGAGGATTTTTCCAAAGCCGACATGGACGAGCTTCACCTTCTTTGCGGCATCGGGCTGCCAGCGGGTGAAGATGAGGAACATTTTTTTGAAATGATCCGACTGCCGGTCGTCCACCACATAGACGATGTCCGTCGGCGACCAGGTCTTGATACGATAATCGATCGTGGCGAGGTCGGTGGTGGTGTAATTGAAACCGCCATCGTCTTTGCGGACGAGCGCAGGGTTGGGAAGCCATTCACCGTCGCGATTGACGAGGAACGGGTCTTCTTTGGGCGGCACCGAGCCATCGCTGAACACGCCCACAGCGCCTTCGCTTTCGCGCGCAATGCCGTGTTTGAGCAGATCGTTGACGATATCCGCGAGCCAGGGATTGTAAAAACTTTCGCCGAGCGCCTGGTCGAATTTCACGCCGAGGCGCGCGTAGATCGTGTTGAATTGCACCTCCGAGAGGCGGATCATCTCGTGCCAGATGCCGAGATTTTCTTCATCGCCGCCCTGGAGTTTGACGAGTTCCTGTTTGGCGGCGTCGCGGATGGCGGGATTGGCTTCGCTCTCGGCGGTCACCAGTTTGTAAAGCCGTTCCATCTCGCCGATGGGATCAGCCGCGAGCGCTTGCTTATTGAGGTGTTGCTTCCAGCCAAGCAACAACAGGCCGAACTGTGTGCCCCAATCGCCGATGTGATTATCGGTGATGACGCGGTGGCCGAGCAGGCGGAGCGTGCGCTGGATGGCATCGCCGATGCCAGTCGAGCGGATATGGCCCACGTGCATGGGTTTGGCGACATTTGGCGAACTGAAATCAACGACGACCGTTTTCGGCGCGGAAGATTTCTCAAAGAATAGATGCTCGCCTCTGGCGGCGGATAACAACGCATGTGTCAGCGCGGAACCCTTGAGGTGAAAATTCAGGAAGCCCGCGCCGGCGATGTCCACTTTCTCGCACCACTCAGTGACATCGAGCTTGGCCATGACGTCGGTGGCGAGCTGTCGCGGGTTCAATTTGCGCGCCTTGGCCAGCGCCATGAGAGCGTTGCTCTGGTAATCGCCGAATTTCGGGTCCGGGCAGGGACGCACGAGGACGGTCGATACATCGGCATCCGGCAACACCTCGCGCACGGCAGCCTGCAGGCGGATGGTGATCTGTTTGTGCGGGAGCGGGGACGCCGCGCCAGGGGTGGCGTAGCCGGCGCGGATGGTGTCTTTCAATATCGCTTCGTCGCCGACCTGGCGCAGGCCGGCGCGAAATTCCGGGCGGTGCAACACTTTGGCGATGCTGGCCAGCGTGTGCAGATGTTTTTGGAATTGCCCGGTGGGCACGAGGAACAAAACAACCAGGCGGGCCGGTAGATTATCGGAAGCTTCGAAATCGATGCCGTCGGTGGAATTGCCGAAGGCGCAAACGACATCTTTGACGAGGTCGGTGGAGGCGTGCGGCAGGGCGACTCCGTAACCAATGCCGGTGGCCATGGCGGTTTCGCGATGTTTGACGGCGGCGGTGATGGCCTCGCGGTCTTCCGGTTTGATCTTGCCGAAGGTGACGAGTTGATCAATCAACTCATCGATGGCCTGCCAGCGGTCCCGCGCTACGAGCTCCGGAATCATTTTCCACCGTGCTCTTTGATGGCCTTGAGCATGGCATCCGCGTCGGGGGCCTGTTGCAGTGCGTGGCGGAATTCCGCCTTGTGCAGCAGTTTGGCGATGTTGGCGAGCGTGTGGAGATGTTTCTGGAATTGACCCTGGGGAACGAGGAACAGCATGACGAGGTTGACAGGCTGGTTGTCGAGCGCATCGAAATTCACGCCCGCCTTGGAGCGGCCCAGCGCGCCGACGACTTCATGGATGAGATCGGTGGAGGCGTGCGGGATGCCGATGCCGAACCCGATGCCCGTGCTCATGGATTGCTCGCGTTTGCGGACCACCGCGGAAATGGTGTCTTTGTCCTCCGCTTTGATTTTACCGGTAGCCACCAGGTTGCCGATGAGCTCGTCAATCGCCTGCCAACGGTCGGTGGCTTTGAGGTCGGTAATGATCTGGTCTTTGGTCAGAATGTCGCCAAGGTCCATAGTTTAAAAATACAGCGCAGGCTGTTCTGCACTAACCATCGGTTGATTTCAAGGATGAATTAAGGACAACTCTCGTGCCAAATCCTCACAGGGCGGTGATTTATAATTTTACAACAGCCGTCCTATCCAATGGATTACCTGCCCTGTGCATTCAAACCACCAGCCAATGGCGGTGGCCACATCCACTTTAGCCGCCAATACCGGAATGCCAACCAATAAAATGAGGGCATTTCCGAGGAATATGACGACCGCCGAGAACAAATACCCTTGCGAAGTGATATCGGATTGCCGGGTCTTGAGGGTTTCCCACGTCAGGGTGACGTGGAATCCGTAAGCCATCCCCAGCAGCAAGTGAAACCAGACTTCGTACCGTTGCCAGTGCCAGAGCAGGTTGCCCAAAAGGAAGAACCCAACGACGATGACGGCGTAAAGCGGGAAAAAATACGGCGCGAGCGTGATGAGAAAATTGGTCCTGGAGAGCAACACATGGCCGCCGCTGGAGGAGACTTTCATGCGCCGCACTTCCGCGCCAAAACACCAGGCCCAGAGCGCGTGGGTGAGTTCATGGCCGAAGACGTAGAGCCACATGGGCCGGGGGAGGAGCATGAAAATAGCGATCCAACAGCCAAAGCCCGCGGCGATCGCGACCCAGATAGTGACGGCCTCGCCGCTATGCGTGACGACCATCCACAACGCCATGGCCGCGCCGGCGCAGAGCGGCAGGAGCAGGATAGCGATGATGAGCTTGACCCATTTGGGCACGCGCGGAGATTTTAACGCAAAGGCGCGAAAACGCCAAGGCGCAAGGGGAGAAAAGCGGCGCTGAAGCGCGCGCAATCCAAACGCTTCGCGAGAGATCGGATATCGGCAAACATTCGTTCGACCCGTTCCCCCTCACCCCGGCCCTCTCCCTTTGGGAGAGGGAGAATCTCGGCGCCGATTCCCACAAATACGTGTCTCCTGGTAGTCGAGAAAATCGCGAACAAACTTGAAACGCGAAACTCGAAACCCGAAACTAATCCCATGACGCAGGACGAGGTTCTAAAAGTTTTTCGCGATAGCGGGGCGTTGCTGGACGGGCATTTCATCCTCCGCAGCGGTTTGCACAGCCGCCAGTTCTTCCAATGCGCGCTCGCGTTGCAACAGATGCCCACGGTGGAAAAGCTTGGTGCGGCGCTTGCGGCCAAGGCGAAAGCGTTGAATGTGACGACGGTCATTGCGCCGGCGATGGGCGGATTGGTTATCGGGCAGGAAGTGGCGCGGCAATTGGGTGTGCGGTTCATCTTCGTGGAAAAAGAAGAGGGCCTGCTGGTGTTGCGGCGTGGATTCAAGATTTCGCCTGCGGAAAAAATTCTCGTGGTCGAAGATGTAGTGACCAAGGGTGGCCGGGTGCAGGAGACGATGGACATCGTGCGTGCGCACGGCGGCAATGTGGCGGGCGTGGCGATGATCGTGGACCGCTCCAATGGTGCCATCGACCTTGGTGTGCCGACGTTTAGCCTTATCGCGATGCAGGTGGAGACGTTCAAGCCGGATAAATTACCGGCGGATTTGGTGAAGATTTCGGCGGTGAAGCCGGGGAGCAAGTAGGGAATTGCGGATTTGAACAACGCGCTTGCGCGATTGTTATTTCGGCGGCGGCAAGGTGAGTTGGGTAGCGGCAATACGCTTTCGGATGGCGGCCAGATCTTTCTCGTTCTCTTCGCTGGGAAACAGTTCGTAAGCTCGCTGATACTCGGCTTCTGAGTTGGTGAGGTTGCCCATCGCCAGATAGATCGCCCCGAGATAGCCATGGCCGTAATAATCATTCGGCAGCAATAGGACGTTGGCCTGTGCCAGGGATAAAGCCCGTGGGTAATCCAACTCACGCATGGCGGTCCTTACAGTGTCCCAGGAGTGCGGCGGGTTGCGGGGATTGCTGCGGTTCGTGACCGTGCATAGAATGAGAACAACAACTGCGACGACCAGAAGTACCTGGTTAGAACGCCGGGATTTCCGGATTTCATCGAGAATCTGCTGATTGATGTCTTCACTCATAGGACGGGAAGTAATGGATTTGGCCGAAGCGACGGTAAAACGAGGCATTGGGTGTGTCCAGCGGATTGCAAGTCGGCAAGCAAATCAGAGCTGCTTTTATCGGAGCGCGAGCCGTCCCGGCTCGCAGCACATTATCAGGGTGATATCTCGTAAAGTTCCAAAATAAACTGCCTGCCGAAGTGCTGCGGACGGGGATCGTCCGCGCTCCAAAAACACCCTGCACAGCTTGTGCACGGACTTTTTGTGTTTTTGACGTGTACGTGCTCAATGAGAGCCTTGTATTTATTGGATTTTCTGCTTCCAAAAGATTTTACAAAGAAAATGCTATTAGCGTGACCATCACAGTTACAAAACGGCAAGGGTATGGTATAAGTGTTTCGTTTTGCCGGGGGAACCGGCAGTGATCTTTGAAATCGGGCAATCAGTTAAA
>Ga0265338_10000161_pt1 | contig 122364 bp, 119 predicted proteins | sample 42126metaG_FD_193579 | JGI IMG/M metagenome (GOLD analysis project Ga0265338, IMG submission 193579) | Rhizosphere microbial communities from Carex aquatilis grown in University of Washington, Seatle, WA, United States - 4-21-26 metaG | ecosystem: Host-associated > Plants > Roots >...
CCGCCTCGCCATTGACATGCACGGTACAGGCCCCGCACAGCCCGGCGCCGCAGCCGAACTTGGTGCCGGTCATCTGCAACTGCTCGCGGATGACCCATAGCAGCGGCGTGTCATTCGCCGCGTCGACAGAGACGTCTCTGCCGTTGATACTGAGTTTCGCCATTGCCAAGAACCTCCTTACGGGACGGATTTGCTCTGCAGCGAACGCCCATCGGCGTTCCGGCTCATCTCGGCCGCACGGCGCCCCATCGCCCGCGCGCTGTCCGAATGGTGAATTGCCGTCTCAGTCGCGTGGCAGCGACAACAAGGGCTGCGGTCGCTGCCACGGCAGATGTTCGTACGTCTTCGCTCAGCTCTTGCGCTGAGCCGCCTGCCTGCTCGCGCAGGCGTACATGTTGATTTCCATCCCGACGGCGACTTCGACGATCTTGGGGGCAGTCCAGCTCATGCGCGTTCTCCCGGAGAGGATGATCATTGCCGCGCTACCAGCGGCCACCTGCATCTCCGGCAACTCTCCGTGCCCGGCGATGGCAAGCTCGACCCGCATGTGCTTCGCTGGCGAGGCGAGGCACGAATTTGCCTAATTCGTCTGCTTCGTGATCCGAACCAGTGTCTGGTCGACGAAGCTCTTGGCGTCCTGATCCGGCTTGCGGAACAGCTCGCGCTCGACCGTGACCATCCGTCCCGGAACGGTCTTCCTGCAGACCTCGCGCAGGAACACGCCGCCCACCGGCTGCTCATTCGCGGTCGGCTGCTGCTCCCTGCAATCCCAGCCCTCGGCGCCATAGCGCGACTTCACCTGGTTGCCGAGCAGGAACGCCTTCTTGCGGATGTAGAGCCGTGCCTTCGGGTCGGTCTCGATGGTCAGGCCGGTGACGGTGCCCTTGTCGTCAACTAGAACGGTCAGCAGCACGGGGTGTCCCGCCACCTTGGTGCCATCCTGGCTGGTCTCCGGATCGAAATCGAACCGCACCGCGTGGCGTGCCTGCTCGTCAGCGGGGCAGTCGCGCCACGCCGACCACGTCGCGAGCTTGCGACCCGGATCCTTGGCGCAGGTCAGATTGACATAGCCTTCATTCGGCAGATCGCCGACCGGCATGCCGACGGTGATGTCGCGCAGATCATAGCTCGGCACGGCCTGCGCCGCGGCCGCGTGCATGACGAAGGGCAGCAGGACCATTGCGAAGATGGCAGCGAAGGATGTCCGTTTCATTTGGATGGCTCGTTCGCAGGCTTGGTGGCATTCGCCTTGTAGATGTCGCAGACGCGGGACGTGTTGCCGAAGAAGGCCGTGCACTCGTCGTAAGTCGGCTCACCGCGGCCCTTGATATGCGCGAGCACGTAGTCCGCGACCGCCTCGATGTCGTTGGGCCGCAGGAACGTGCCGCCTTCGGGCGGCATGCGCTCGCCGACGTCCTGGCGAGTCATGTCGTAGCACTTCGCCGTGTCATAGGAGCCGCGCGCAAAATATGGCATGCCGGTTCCGGGGCGGCCGCAGGTGACGGTCTCGATGATGTGCTGACGGTCGAGCTCGGTCTTGCGCAGCGACAGCGCATCACCGCCATAGCCGCCGCCGCCATTGCCGTGCCATTTGTGGCAGCCGACGCAGTTGGCGCGTTTGAACACCGCCTTGCCAGCGTCGGTCGTATCCGCCGGAGCGGCTGATTGCGCCGACGCCAAGGACGCAGAGACGAGAACGAAGGCCAACGCCGCCGCGGACGTGATCGCAGTGAATTTCATCTGATCTTCTTGTCGAACAGGGGACACGGAGGGAGCGGAGGCCAGGCCTCCGCTCCCTCATCGACATCACAGCGCGAAGACGTAGAGCATCGAGCCGGGCTGGATCTTCTTCAGCTCGGGCGTGGATTCGATGAACCACTTGTCCCAGGCGCCGCCAAGACCGACCAGGATCGCGACATATTGCTTGCCATCGACCGAGAACGTCACCGGAGGCGCATTGACGCCACCGCCGGTGTTGAACTCCCAGAGCTTCTGCAGGGTCTTGGCATCGAGCGCCATCACCTCGCCCGAGGGCTGGCCAGTGAAGACGAGATCAGGCGTCGACAGCATGCCGCCGAGATTCGGGAACGGCGTCTCCATCTTGCCGGCGATCTTGCCGGTGGTGACGTCGATCGCGGTCACGCTGCCCGTGATCTTGAACGGCTGGCTCGGTCCGCCGCCGGTCCAGAACTCGCGCGCCTTCAGCTTGTCCTTGGTCGCCTCCTCGACGGTAATCCGGTTGCAGCTCTCGATCACCGGGATGTACCAGAGCTTCAGGTCGGGATTGTACGAGGTCGGCGGCCAGTTCTTTCCGCCCATATTGCCGGGGCAGATGTCCGCCACCTTGTTCTCACGATGCGGCGTCACCGCAGCATTGTAGCGCTGCACCGGGTTCTTGGGATCGTACTCGATCGGCTTGCCGGTCTCGGCGTCGAGCCCCTTGGTCCAGGTGACCTTCTTGACGAAGGGCAGACCCCAGATGAACTTGCCGTTGGTGCGGTCGATCGCATAGGCGAAGCCGTTACGGTCGGCCTCGAGCGCGAGCTTCAGCGTTGATCCGTTCGGCGCGGGCACGTCGACCAGGACGTTCTCGGCAACGCTGTCATAGTCGTAAGGATCGTTCGGCGTGTGCTGATAGTGCCACTTGATCTTGCCGGTGTTGGCATCCAGCGCCAGCGAGCTGTCGGTGTAAAGGTTATCGCCGGGACGATAGGCGTTGTCCCAGTCCGGGCCGGGGTTGCCGACGCCCCAGATGATGGTGTCGGTCGCCGGGTCATAGGTGCCTGTCACCCAGGTCGAACCGCCGCCGGCCGCAGCAGCGTCGTTGCTGTCCTTCCAGGTCTCGCTGCCGGGCTCGCCCTTGGCCGGAATGGTGTGGGTGCGCCAGACTTCCTTCTGCGAGGTGAGATCGGTCGCCGCGATCCAGCCGCGGATGCCGTATTCGGCGCCGGCGACTCCTGACACCGCCATGTTCTTCACAATCAGCGGCGCGCCGGTGATGACCTCGCCCTTGTCGGGATCGGCGACCTGGCGCTGCCAGGCGACCTGTCCGGTCTCCTTGTTGGTCGCGATCAGGCGGCCGTCGAGCGTGTGCGAGATGACGAGATTGCCCCACAGCGCGACGCCACGATTGTCGACGCCGCAGCAGGCGATCGCGCCGGCCCAGTCATGATCCGTCTTCGGATCCATCTTCCAGACCAGCTGGCCTTTGCCGCCGCGCGCGTCGATCTTGTAGACCGAGCCCCAGCCGTCGGTGACATAGATCATGCCGTTCTCGACGATCGGCGTGCCTTCCAGACCGCCATGGCTCCAGATGCCGCCGCCCTCGACGCCGCCGAGATGCATGGTCCAGGCGACCTTCAGGTTCTTGACGTTGTCCTTGTTGATTTCCTTCAGCGCCGAGAAGCGCGTGCCGGAGTAGTTCTTATGATGGTGCAGCCAATTGCCGTCTTCCTTGTCGGCATTCAGCAGCCGCTCCGGCGTGATCTCGTCGGCGGCGCGCACCGGCGAGGCAAGCTGGAAACAGGCGAAGGCTGCGCTGGCGAGCAGAACCGCCCGCAATTTCGACCTGACGTGATTCCTCATCGTTTCCTTCTCCCACTTTGATTTTTGAATCTTTGTGATTTTTGAATCTTTGTTGGACCCACTCCGCCTTGCAGCGGAGAGGCAGCAGGCGACAAGCAAGCTAAGGGAATTGACGAACCTCGACCTCCGTTTCGATGGACCCTGCCTTCTGGAACACGATCGTGCAGGTGAAGCGCTTGCCGGGCTCGAGCGGCTCGCGTGTCTGCAGCAGCATCACGTGATAGGCGGTCGGCAACAGCACCAAGGTGCTGCCGGCGGGGACCGGAATATTCGGGATCGAACGCATGGCCGGCGCGCCTTCGCCGCGATCGACAGTGTGACGCTCAGAGAAATTGGCGATGGGACAGCGCACGCGCATCAAGGCTTCGGGCGCGGAGGTCTCGTTCTTGATCGTCAGCAGCAGCGGAATATCGCGGCCAACCTCGGGCGCCGCAGGAACCCAGGCGTCCGATAGAGTCAGACCTTCGCCCGCCGCCGCGACGCTTCGCGCATCGAGCACCATGAGGCCGGCCAGCGCGGCAAGGCATCCGCCAATGATGCGCGCAAACGCGCGCATGCTGCCCTCCAGGGCGCCCGAGCAATTCTGGTCTCGCTTCGAACGAGCCGGTTGATCCGACACGGACACCCTCCCCGATGAGAAGCCGTTAAGCGTGGCTTCATTTTTTTGAATTCGTACTCTGAATTCGAATTCTTCGCAAATGGATTTTCGCGCTTGACGTGTTATTGTGCGCGAAATTGTGATGCCCCATGAGAATCGTACCTCCTGCCCCCTCCCTGGTTGACCAAGTCGTCGAAGCGATCACCGACGAGATCGTCAGTGGCGTGCTCACATCCGGCTCACGGTTGATCCAAGACGATCTGGCGCAGGCTTACGGCGTGTCGCGCCAGCCGGTGCAACAGGCGCTGATGCTGTTGCGGGGATGCGGGCTGGTGCAGAGCGCGCCGGGCCGCGGCCTGATCGTGGCGCCGCTCGACCCGAGCTCGGTCCGCGATCTCTATGAGATGCGGGCCGTCCTTGAAGGTCTTGCCGCGCGGCTCGCCGCTGAGCGCGCCAGCCATCGCGCCGCCAGCGAAGGGCCGGCCTATCTCGCGGCCGGGCACGAGGCCGTGCGGAGCGGTCTGGTCAGCCGCAAGATCGAGACCGATATCGCCTTCCATCGCTTCCTGAGCGAGCTCTCCGGCAACACCCTCATCAACGAGACCATGGCACCGCATTGGCCCTATCTGAAGCGCGTGATGTCCGACGTGCTGCAGAAGGAAGTCGGGATGTCGCAGACGGTCTGGGACGAACATGAGGAGATTCTTGCTGCCGTGATCGAGGGCCGCAGCAACGACGCCGAACGCCTGAGCCGCGAGCACATCACCCGGGCGGCGCGCGTGTTCGTGCATCACCTCGAGGCTCAGCAGGACAGCAAGCCGAAGCAGCGGCGTACGCTCGCTGCGCGAAAAGTGTCGCTAGAATCATGATGGATCGCGAACCGCGCGTGCGGGAAACGCAGGATCACCGCGCCACAGGCGCGCCGCATCCCGTTGAGCGGGTGTTCACGTGCCGCCGCTGAAGACCCAGCCCAATCTGACCGAACGCGTCTATCAGCGCATCCTTTCCGACATTGTCGGCGGCGAACTGCCGGAACTGGCCCGCCTGATCCAGGACGATCTGGCGCGTGACCTTGGCGTGTCGCGCCAGCCCGTGCAGCAGGCGCTGCTGCTGCTGCGCAATCAGGGCTTTGTGCGCGAGGCGCCGGGACGCGGACTGGAAGTGGCGCCGATCGATACTGACTTCATCCGCAATCTCTACGAAATCCGCGCCGTCGCCGAAGGCCTCGCCTGCGGGCTCGCCGCAACCCGCGGCGCCGAACGCGCTGCCAAGGAAGGTCCGAAATTGATCGAGGACGGCCGCCGCGCCGAGCGCGAGCATTCGGTCGAGCGTCTGATCGAGGCCGACGTCAAGTTTCACGAATTTCTCTACGAGATCTCCGGCAACGCGATCATCCAGGACACCACCCAGCCGCATTGGCTGCATCTGCGCCGCCTGATGGGCGAAGTGCTGATGCGCGACGAGACCCCGCGGCGAATCTGGGATCAGCACGAGGACATCCTCAAGGCCGTGATCGCAGGAGACGCCGCGAAGGCCGAGGAGCTGGCGCGGCAACACATCACGCGGACCGCAGGCGTGCTGCTGGCAAGAATGACCAAGCAGCGCGAGCGCAGCGCCGTCCCGGCTCAGAGCTGACGCGCAGCCTACGCTGCCGGCAGAGCGAAAGAGAAGGTCGCGCCGCCCTCCGACGCATTGCTCGCGATCAGCTCGCCGCCATGCTCGCGGACGATGCCATAGCTGATCCACAGTCCGAGGCCGGTGCCCTCGCCGACGCGCTTGGTGGTGAAGAACGGCTCGAAGATATGGCTCAGATGGTCCTGGTCGATGCCGGGTCCGTTGTCGGCGATTCTGAACACGATCTCGTTGCCCTGGCGCCCCGCCGCGACGAGGAGACGTGGCTGTTCGGTCGACCGCATGGCGTCAATCGCGTTCTCCACGAGATTGACGATCACCTGATGCAACTGGCCCTCATTGCCGGAAATCCACACATCCGGCTCGACCTCGATCTGGATGTCGACGCGATGCTGCTTGGTGCGTCCTGCCCACAGCACGGCGGTGTTGATCAGCCGCTCGATATTGACGCGCTCGACCTCGCCGAGCTTGGAGAATGACAGTCGGCGCAAGTTCTTGACGATCTCGCTGATCCGCACCGCACCTTCCAGCGTGCCCTCGATCAGGGGTCCGAAATCCTCGAGGATGGCGTCGATCCGGAGATCCGAGCGCAGCGCGGCGAGCTCGTCCGCCACCGGCTGCTCATGCACGGCATCGAGATAGCCGACCAGCGAGGTGCGGTAGCGCATCAAGGTGTGGATGTTGCCGTAGACGAAGCTGATCGGATTGTTCAGCTCATGGGCGACGCCGGCCACCAGCCGCCCGAGGCTCGCCATCTTCTCCTGCTCGACCAATTGCCGCTGCGCCCGCTGCAGCTCCTGATGCGCCTTGTGCAGCGCCTCATAGGCCCGGCGGAGCTCGCCGATAGGACGGCCGGTCAGCACCACGCCGATGAAGCGGCCGCGGTGGTCGTGCCGCGGCGAGCTGTTGATCGCGAACAGGTCGGAGCTTGAACCGCCGGCGGCAAACCGCAGCTCGCCATCGACGACCTCGGCGCTGCTGCGCGGCTTCAGCAGCGACGGCAGTTGCGTCCGGTGCGGCAAATCGATCATCTCGGCGATGTTGCGGCCGCTGATATCAGCCAGGCTCCGTCCCGAGGTCTGCAGGAATGCGGAGTTGGCCTGCTGGACGGAGCCCTTGGCGTCGCAGACGACGAGGATGTCGGAAACCGATTCGATGACATTGGTGACGAAGGCCTGGGCCTCCTCGAGCTCCGCATTCTTGTGCTCGAGGTCGACCTCGTAGCGCAGCAGGTCGGAATAGACCTCGTCCATCTTGCGGATGACTTCGATCCACACGCCCTCGCGCTCGCTGTCGAGCTCCAGCGTGCTGCTGCTCGCGATCAGCTTGAGAAGCGTATCAGCCCCCGAGGCCTCAGGAGAGTGCGTGGCCTTTGCCATTTTTCTTCAGATCGTATCTCGACAATTTGTTGCGCAGGCCGACCCGCGAGAGGCCGAGCTCGCTCGCGACCCGGCTGATGTTACCATCATATTTCTCCAGGCAGGACACGATGATGGTCTTTTCGAGATCTTCCACCCGGTCCTTCAGGCTTGCCGTCCCGTTCAGCTTGCCATGGGTCGCCGCAGGCGCGGCGCGGCGGCCGTTGCGCCGCCCGGCGAAAGGCGGGCAGCGCAGCTCGTCGGCATCGGCAAGCACCGCCATGCGCTGGATCTCGTTCTGCAGCTCGCGCACATTGCCGGGCCAATGGTAACGGCAGAACTCCTCCAGCGCGGGCGGCGCGAAGCGCAGATGCGGCCGGTTGAACGAGGTCTTCACCGCCGACAGCACTCCTTCGGCAATCAACGGAATGTCCATCGGGCGGTCCCGCAGCGCCGGCATGTGCACCGGGAACGCGGCAAGCCGGTAATACAGGTCGCGACGGAAGCGCCCGGCCTCGACCTCGGCTTCGAGATCCCGGTTGGTCGCGGCGACCACGCGGACATCCACCTTGCGGACACGCTGCGCTCCGAGCGGCCGGATCTCGCTCTCCTGCAGCACGCGCAAGAGCTTCACCTGGAACGCCGGCGATGTCTCGCCGATCTCGTCGAGAAAAATGGTGCCGCCATCGGCGACCTCGAACAGGCCGATGCGATCCTGATAGGCGCCGGTGAACGCGCCTTTCTTGCAGCCGAACAGCTCGCTCTCGAGCAGCTCATCCGGCAGCGCGCCGCAATTCTCGACCACGAACGCCTTGGTCGCGCGCGCCGAGCCATAGTGGATCGCACGCGCCAGCAGTTCCTTGCCAGTGCCGGACTCGCCGGTGATCAGCACCGAGATGTCATAGTCGGCGGCGCGGCGGCCGAGCTCGATCACGTTGCGCATTGGGCTTGCGGCCGAGTGCACGATACGGTCGAAATCGTACAGCTTCTTGGCCGCGCCGCGCTTGACGGACACGACCTGCTTGATATGCGCCGGCGTCGCCTTGACGTCGACACCGGCAGTCTCGGTCTCCTTCTGCAGCCGGTAGAGCTGAACGGCCTCGCGCACGATCTCGATCAGGCGATCCGGCTGCCAGGGCTTGGTGATGTACTGATAGATGCCGGCTTCGTTGAGCCCGGCGATGATGTCCTCAGAATCCGAATAGCCGGAGATGATCATCCGCACCGGATCCGGCCACAGCTCGCGCACGCGCTTCAGGAAGCTGACACCGGATTCCTGCGGCATGCGCTGATCGCAGATCACGGCATGGACGATCTCGCCCTCGAGCAGCTTCTCGGCATCGGTCGTATTGCCGGCGCACAGGACCTCGAAGTCCTGGTTCAGGACGCGCCGCAGCGCCTCCTGCGACCGGACCTCGTCGTCCACAACCAATATCGTTCCCTGGATTCCCATCACGCCGTCTCAGCAGATCCGCGGCAGTTGCTCGCCCGACAGCCAGTCGACGATGCGGCCGCCGCCAAAGCTGGTTGCCATCTGGACGAAGCGATGATCATCGGCGACAGCCTCGCCGATCTGAGCCGCGTCGCGCCCGAGCGGATGCGCTTTCATCGCGGCGAGCACCGTATCGGCCTGCTCCGGTGCGACCACCGCGACCAGCTTGCCTTCATTGGCGACATGAAGCGGGTCCAATCCCAGCAGCTCACAGGCAGCGGCCACCGCCGGCTTGACCGGAATGGCATCCTCTTGCAGCCGGAAGCCGAGATTGGATTGCTGCGCGATCTCGTTCATGGTCGCGGCGAGCCCACCGCGGGTCGGGTCGCGCATCAGCCGGAGGCCTTGGCCCCCGGCTGCCACCATGGCTGCGACCAAGCCGGGCAGCGCGGCCGAGTCGGAGACGATCTCGGTGTCGAAGGTGAGGTTCTGCCGCTTCGACATGATGGCGACGCCGTGGTCGCCGAGGCTGCCCGACAGCAGCACGCGATCGCCCGGCCTCGCTTTATCGGCCGACAGGTCGAGTCCGTCCGGCAGCACGCCGACGCCGGCGGTGGAGATGAAGACACCATCCGCCTTGCCGCGTTCGACCACCTTGGTATCACCGGTGATGATCGCGACGCCGGCCTCGCGCGCCGCCTCGCCCATCGAATCTGCGATGCGCTTCAAGTCGGAGAACCGGAAGCCCTCCTCGATGATGAAGCTGGCCGACAGATAAAGCGGCCTGGCACCGGCCATCGCGATGTCGTTGACCGTGCCGTGCACGGCGAGCGAGCCGATATTGCCGCCCGGGAAGAACAGCGGCGACACGACATAACCGTCGGTCGTCATCACCATCCGGCCGGTGGCGACATCGAACGCCGACTGGTCATTGCCGCGCGCCAGCCATTCATTGCCGAATGCCTCGTGGAACAGACCGGCAATCAGCTGCGCCATGGCGCGGCCGCCGGCGCCGTGCGAGAGATCGACGCAGCCATTCTTCAGATCGAGTCGGCGCTGATGCATGCTCATGATGCGAGCCTCCGCTGATGGTCGCGGAAGCGGCCATAGGTCCAATGTGCCGCGCAGGCGCCTTCCGACGAGACCATGCAGGAGCCGACCGGCGTCTCCGGCGTGCACGCCGTGCCGAACAGCTTGCAGTCGACCGGCTTCTTGAGTCCGCGCAGGATCGCCGGGCATTCGCAGGCCGGGTTGTCGGCGACGACTCGTTCTGCCATGGCGAAACGCAACTCGGCATCGAGATGCGCGAAGGCCGAACGCAGCTTCAACGCGCTCGCTGGAATGCTGCCGAGACCGCGCCACTCGAACTGGTCGCGCAGCTCGAACAGCGCGGCGACCTCCTTGATTGCGCGCTGGTTGCCGCCACCGGCCACCGCGCGGCGATACTGGTTCTCGACCTCGTGGCGGCCGTCATTGACCTGCTCGATCAGCATCAGGATCGCCTGCATCATGTCGAGCGGCTCGAAGCCGGCGATCACCACCGGCTTGCGATCGTCGCGCGCGAATGGCGCGTAAGGCTCGGTGCCGATCACGGTCGAGACATGGGCCGGTCCGACAAAGCCGTCGATCTCGATCGGCGTGTCGCTGTCGAGGATCGCGCGCATCGCCGGTGGCGTCAGGACGTGGTTGCAGAACACGCTGAAATTGGTGAGGCTCTTTTTTTCAGCGGCGCGGATCATCACCGCGGTGGGCGGCGTCGTGGTCTCGAAGCCGATGGCGAAGAACACGACCTCACGGCTGGGATTCTGCTCGGCGAGTGCGATCGCGTCCAAGGTCGAATAGACCATGCGGATGTCGGCGCCCCGCGCTTTCGCCTTGAGCAGCGAGGACCCGCGCGATCCCGGCACGCGCATGAGATCGCCATAGACGCAGAGGATGATGTCGGGACGCTCGGCCAGCGCAATCGCCATGTCGATGCGCCCCGCCGGCAGCACGCAGACAGGACAGCCCGGACCGTGAATCATGCGGACATTGTCCGGCAGCATGTCCTCCAGACCATAGCGTGCGATCGCATGCGTATGGCCGCCGCAGAACTCCATGAAGCGATAGGCGCGCGATGGATCGGCCTTGGCGCGGATGGCGCGCGCAAGACCCGTCGCCAGCTCCTTGTCGCGAAACTCGTCGGCATATTTCATGGGGAAACCTCCGCCGTCACCGCACCCATCTGCCGGAGCAGGTCGAGCGTTTCGCGCGCCTCCTCGGGATCGATCTTGGCCAGCGCGTGGCCGACATGAAGAATGACGTAATCGCCGACGGCGATCTCCTCGATCAGCGCCACCGAGACCTCCTTGCTGACGCCATCGATCGATACGATCGCCATGTCGTCGGCCAACAACTTGATCACCTCGGCAGGAATGGCCAGGCACATCAGACGCTCCCTCCAGAGATTTTTTGGTCTTGTATGACACGCTGACCGGCGATCCAGGCCTGCCCGAGACTGAGCCCGCCATCATTCGGCGGCAGTTGGCGCGGCAGCCGCGCATCGAGGCCGGCAGCGCGACAGCCGCGGATGATCTGCGTCGCCAGATGCGCATTGAGGAAGCAGCCGCCGCTCAGCGTGACGATCTCGATGCCGGTCGCACGGGCCGCGGTCGCGATCAGATCGACACAGGCCGCGGCCAAAGTGCCGTGAAACAGCGCCGCCGCCTCGGCGGCCTCGAGATTGCCCTCGATCAGATGCGCAAGCAGGGGACGCAGCGACAGCACGCCATCCCTGATGCTCCAGCCGCGCGCCAGCGTCACCGGCTCACGCACGAGCGCCTCGAGCTTCATCGCAGCTTCGCCCTCATAGCTCTGGACCATGTTGACGCCGAGCAGTCCCGCGACGGCATCGAACAGCCGGCCGGCGCTGGTCGTGGCCGGTGCATCGGCGCGCTGCAGCAGCATCGCGAGGTGAGGTGCTTGGGGCTGCGCGGCGAAGCGCGACGCAATCTCCGCATCGCGTCCCATCTCGTGCAGCACGGCGGCCGCCATCCGCCACGGCTCGCGGGCGGCCCGGTCGCCGCCCGGCATGTTCAGCGGCGCGAGATGACCAAGGCGCTGGAAGCGAGCGCCCTCACACAGCAGCAGCTCGCCGCCCCAAGCGCCGCCATCGCTGCCATAGCCGTAGCCATCGAGTACCAGCGCAAGCGCACGTTCCGTCAATCCGTGCTCGGCCATCACCGAGGCGGCATGTGCATGATGGTGCTGCACCGCCAGGCTGGGCAAGCCGCAGGATTGCGCATAGCGCGTCGAGGCCAGGTCGGGATGCAGATCATGCGCGATCAAGACCGGCGCGACATCGAGAATGGCGGTGAGGTGGCCGATCGTCTCTTCGAAGAAGCGGATCGCTTGCGCCGTGTCGAGATCGCCGAGATGCTGCGACACGAACGCCTCGTCACCGCGCGTCACCGTCACCGTCGCTTTCAGATGTGCGCCGACGGCAAGACATGGCGGCACGGCATGCGCGAGCCGGATCGGCTCGGGAACATAGCCGCGTGCACGCCGGATGAAGCGAGGCGCATCAGCGATGACCGCCGCAACGGAATCATCCGCACGGATCACGATATCACGGTCATGCGTCACGATCAGATCGGCGATGTCAGCCAATCCGGCACGGGCCTCGTCATTGCCGGTCAGCAGCGGCTCGCCGCTCAGATTGGCGCTGGTGCAGACCAGCGCCCGCGCCGTCTGGCCATGCAGAGCGTGGAGCTCATGGAAGATCAGATGATGCAGCGGTGCGACCGGCAGCATGACGCCGACCTTGGCGAGCCCCGGTGCGACGGAGGGCGCAATGCCGCCGCGCGATGTCACCAGCACGATCGGCCGTGCGATTTGCTCCAGCAGCGCGCGTTCAGCCGGATCGATGTCGGCGATCTCGATGGCCGCAGCCACCGAGGCCAGCATCACCGCGAACGGCCGGCCGTCGCGCCGCTTGCGCTCGCGCAGACGCCGGACGGCCTGCTCATCATGAGCGTCACAGAGCAACTGATAGCCGCCGAGCCCCTTGATGGCGACGATCTGGCCGGCAGCCAGCGCTGCCGCGATGTCGTCGACGCCATGACTCAGACGCGGCCCGCAGCGCGGGCACGAAATCGCCTCGGCATGGAAGCGGCGACCGTCCGGAGTCTCGTAATCCGCACGGCACGCCTCGCACAGCGGAAACCGCTTCATCGCCGTGGTCGCGCGATCGTAGGGCAGACGCTCCGCAATCGTGAAGCGCGGACCGCAATGGGTGCAGTTGACGAAGGGATAGCGATGGAAGCGGCTCTCGGGATCGAACAGTTCGGCGAGGCACTGATCGCACATGGCGGCGTCCGGCACGATCCGCGTCGTCACCCGGCCGCCGACGCTTTCCGAGATGCGGAAGTCGCGGCTGGCCTGGGCCGCAACGGGTTCGACCGCGATGTCATCGATGCGCGCCAATGGCGGGGCCTGCCGCGGCAGCGCCTCGACGAAGCGCGCCACCTCCTCGCCTTCGACCTCGATCACGACGCCCTGCGCGTCATTGGCGACGAAGCCCCCAAGATGATGGCGCCGGGCCAGACCATGGACATAGGGGCGAAAGCCCACGCCCTGCACGGCCCCGCGGACGCGGAGCCGGAGACGCCTGGGCTGCAGCGCCAATGTCGGCCCGGACGTGCTCATCCCTGAACGGTCCCGAGCGTGCCGGCCCGCATCCGGTCTGTCTGCTTCCTGATCCAGGCGTAGAACGCCGAGACGCCCTCTCCGGTCTTGGCCGAGATCGTCAGCACCTCGATCCTGGGATTGACCCGTCGGGCATATTCGATGGTCTGTGCCAGGTCGAAATCGAGCACCGGCGCCAGGTCGATCTTGTTGATCAGCATCAGCGCCGAGGCGGCGAACATGTCCGGGTATTTGAGCGGCTTGTCCTCGCCCTCAGTGGTCGAGAATACGACGATCTTGCAGGCTTCGCCGAGATCGAAGGCGGCCGGGCAGACGAGATTTCCGACATTCTCGATGAACAGGAGCCCGCCGCGCATTGACGGCAAGCGGCGATAGGCTTCGCCGACCATCGCCGCATCGAGATGACAGCCCTTGCCGGTATTGATCTGGATCGCCGGCACGCCGGTGGCGCGAATGCGCTCGGCATCATTCGACGTCTGCTGATCGCCCTCGATCACCGCGACGGGACGGCTCGGCTTCAAATCGGAGACGGCGCGGACCAACAGTGAGGTCTTGCCCGCGCCAGGGCTGGAGACGACGTTGAACGCCAGCACGTCATGCGCGGCGAAGCGCGCGCGGTTTTCCGCCGCGAGGCGGTCGTTCTTGCCGAGAATGTCGCGCTCGATCTGGATGATGCGGCCGCTGGACAGGCCGGCAATCTCCTGGCCGGCGGGGTTTGCCGAACAATCGATGCGGTCGGCAGGGCCATGATCATGATGGTGGTCATGATCATGATCATGGTCATGCGCGTGATGATGACCATCGTGGGCATGACCATGATGATGATGACCGTGATGGTGATGATGACCAGCATGATCATGGCCATGATCGTGATGATGGTCACCGTCGTGATCATGATGATGATCACCCGCTTCGATCGAGGATTTGCCGTCACCGCACCCACAGACAGTACACATCACTCGACCTCCAGCTCCTTGACCCGCATATCCTCGCCGCCCGTCACCTGCAGCTGATGGCTGCCGCAGGCGGGGCAAGGATCGTAACGTTGGCTGATCTCGACGCTCCGCGAGCAGGACAGACACCAGGCCGTGCCGCGTTGCTCGATGATCTCCAGCGCCGCGCCGCGCGCGATGGTATTGGCCGTCACCGCCTCGAAGCAGAAACGGAGCGCATCGGGAGCGACATGGCTGAGCGTACCGATCTCGAGCCAGACGGTCTTGACCCTGGAAAACGCGCCCTTGCGGGCTTCCTGCTCAACGATATCGACGATGCCCTCGCACAGCGCCATTTCATGCATCGGCCATCTCCCGTACCGCGAGACTGTAGCCGACGCAGGGATCGAAGGAACTGATCATCGCCTCGATCGCGGCACGATCGGCGGAGCCGCAAAGCCGAGCCCCAGTCAGGCTGCCGGCAACCGGGCCGCGGGGATGAAAATTCCATTCGGTCGGCGCGAGAAATTCGAACCGGCGGACACGGCCTTCCGCATCCAGCTCGATCGCGTGATGCAGCCGGCCGCGCGCGCATTCGACGGCCGCCGCACCGCGCCCTGGGCCGAGCGCATAGCTTGCAACGACGTCCTGGTCGGCCGCTTCATCTTCGGCCTCGCCGGCTTCGATCCAGCACAGCAGCTCGGCGAGTTCGGCCAACTTTGCCAAGAGCCGCTCGACGGACCCCGCGGATGAATGCCGATGACGCGATGCTTGCCGCGCCCAGACTCCGGTTTCCGGAACACGCCCGGCGAGCTCGGGCGCCTCGGCGAAGGCGGCCTGCGGATCGATCAGTCGAGCCACGACGGTGTCATCGTCGGCGGCCGACAGGACACCGTGCTCGGCCGGCATCTGCTTCCATCCTCCATCGGCTTCGGCCCTGCGGGCCGCATCCATGATCGACGCAAGCGGAGTTCCCCGCACCACGGGTTCCGCAACCGATCCTAAACCCAGGGCGGCCAGGGCCATCTTGATCTGCGACAAGGTTGCGCTGCGAGATTGCCGCGCGTTTCCGGCGCCCGCGGACACCTGGAGCGAGGCCACCGCCTGCAGCAGAAACTGCAGCTGCGCCAGGGCGGTGCGATCGCAAGCGAGACGGCTGACCAGAACGCCACGCAGCAACTCGGCGAACCGCTCCATGATCACGGCGGTGATGCGCCGATGCCGCGTCAGCGGCGGCGCCTGATGGCCACGTGCAGCTTCGAGCGCAGACAAAAGGGCGACCTGATGCGCGATGGCGCATAATGAGAACAGCCGCGGTAACGCCGCCAGCAGCGTCTCGGCCGGCTTGCCGGCAAACAGCCGACCGAGCGGCGGCCGCGAGCGCGGTTCGATCGTGACACCGACGATCATCTGAGCTGCAACCGACAGCGTGACATCGATGTGGTTGCGAAACGCCAGGGTCATGCGCGGCGCTCCGACAAGGTGCCGCGCAAGAAGGAGCGGCGGTCGATCGCGCTCGCGGCGGCAGATCTCGGCAATTCCTCCGCGTCGGGCGCCGTCAGCAGCGTCGCCAGCGCGGCCTCGGCCGCGGCGCGCGCCGCCGCCATGTCCTCGAACTGGAACATCGGCGAGAACAGCGAGCAACTGGCGATGCGTCCAAAGCCTTCGACATCGCCGACGGTGAACTCGAACGTCCCAGCCGGCAGCTCAATCGCGACGGAGGCTCCAGGTGCGCCATGCCGGGCCGGCGTGACCACGTTCATGAACCACGGCGTGATGACGATGCCGATCGTCATTCCTGCGAAACTGTCGAAGCCCACGGCCTCGACAGTCAGCGCATCGTGATAGATCGGCAGCTCGCGCATCGCGCGTCCGCCGATCTCGCGATAGATGCTGGCGAGATGCTCGCCCCACGCGGCCGGTGCGAGCTCCATCGTGCCCTGCCCTGCCAGGACGGCGCTCATGACTCGACCACCATGAACTTGGCCTTCGGCGCATCGCAGTTCGGGCAGCGCCAGTCGTCCGGCAACATCGCGAACGGCGTGCCCGGCGCAATCTGCGCAACCCCATCGCCCTCCGCCGGATCGTAGCGGGTCCAGCAGATGCCGCATTCCAGCAGCACATCATCGGCGAGATCGCTGCGGACGCCGAAATTCTCGAAGCCACTCATGTGAAATAGGCCTCGATGATCTGCTGCAGGCGTTCGGCGGAATCCTCGAAATCCTCACTGGCTGCAAGCGCGACCACCGGCACGCCGCCGACTTCCAGCGTGTCGAGAATGATCGTGTCCATGGCGTTGAAGAACTGCACCGACCACACATTACGGATCCCCGTCGCGAGCACCCGGCAGGTGCCATAGCCGCGCGAGACCAGCTGGATCGGCCCGTTGCCGAGCGTCTGCTGCAGAAAGACCATGTCGGCAGGACTCATCGGCAGCAGCGTGAAGTTGATGGTCTGCGATCGCTGGCCGGGCTGCCAGGCGCGCGCGCGCTCGCGAATCTCGGCCAGCACCGGCAGCGCGTTCATCGTGTCCTCCGGCGCGGGCCCGATGACGATGTCGTCGGCCGTCAGATCGACGGCCGCGCGCGCAACGATCTCGGGAACCGAGCCAATCTCGATGTAGTCGTGACTCTCATCCGCCTCCAGCCGCACCCGCCAGATGCCCGCCAGCACCGACTCCTGGATCTGCGCGAGCCGCCCGTCGGGCAACGCGACGACGCCGGCGACCTCACCTTCGCCGAGCACGTCCTCGATCAGGCGGCGCTCAAGATCATTGAGCCCGTCGAGCCGGAACAGCTGCGTTTGCGCATCAGCGGTCTGCGCGGCGATCGCCGCCGCCATGGTCGACAGCAATTCGACGGCGCGCGGGCAGCTGCGCGCTAGCGCCTCCGAATCCATGGAAGCGAGCTTGGCCAGCGCGCCCGAGGCGGTCAGGCCCTTGTATTGTGCATCAAGCGCTTCCTCACCGATCGGAAACACGCTGACGGGCTGCTCCGCGCCTTCCGGCGCAATCCAGAATCCGGGCTTCATCGGCCAGCTCCCGAGGTCTGGTGCGCTGGCACGATGCTGGCAACCACGGTCGCAGCCGCACCGACCGGCCGATCGATCAGGCGCGATATGCGATCGACATAAACCGACCAGTCCTGGATCTTGGCGATCAGGCCGATTGGTTCGGTGCCACGACACAAGATCAGGCTCGGCTGCACACGCACGCCAAAGCGCGCGCCGAGCTCGGCCTCAGCCTCGCGCGCGATCAACGCGCCCCGCAGCCGGCCCTGAAACGCGGTGATCAGCTCCGGCAGCACGATGGCGACATCGAGCGCCTCTGGAAAGCGCGCGGGATCGCCCGCTGACAGCAGCACCGCCACGGCACCAGCGCTATCCACGTCGGCGAGAAACGCATCGACTGTGCTGACATCGACCTCCGGCAAGCCGCCCTGCCTCCGCGCCGCTGCGCGCTGCTGAACATCCATCGACGTCTCTCCCCTGACCAGTTGTCGTTCCGTCTGACGCTTGATGGTTAGCAATCGATGTGCCAGTTCAAGAAGGCGATGACCACGCGCAATATACTGAAATTACGCGACTATTTTTGACGCTCGATATCGCATTGCAACAATAGTGAAGCAGCTTTCCAGGCCGGTCTGGAAACTTACATTTCGATTGGAAATCAGATTGTCAGATTTCGAACAGCTGCCCCGCGGCGATAACGGCGATGCGTCAGCGCAGATGGTCGGGCAGCTGCGGCTCGCGGCCGATCAGATCGGCAAAGAAGTCATCGCAATTCTCGCCGTTCATCGCGGCATGCAGTCCGCGCAGCGCGTCGGCAATGAGCCGCGCCTCCTCGTCGTCGAGCAGACGGACGGCGTTGTCGAGATAGACGAGGACCTTGGCGCCAACCGGCGGATCCGACAGCAGCAGCACCGAGACGCGGCGTTCCTCACCGTCGAAGCTGCACAGCGCCGTGACGCCATCGGTCTCTACGATCGTCATCGGCAGGCCCAGGCACATGGCAGACTCCTTCACAGCCGCACGGCAATCACTCTGCCGGACGGGCGCGCATCTCGTAGCTCTGGTGATCGATGTCATTGGCGAGCAGCCGCGCATCGGCCGCGACCGGCTCGCTTCGCAGCGCGGCTGGCGCGCCCCATTCTGCCAGGAGCGCGCAGGCCAGTTCGATCGCCGGCCCGATCTGCGCGCGCACCGGCGCCGTCAATGGGCCGCCCCAATCCTCGAGATCGAGCGGCTGGCAGCCGATCAAGGCGAGCCGGCGCGGATAGCGGCCGAGCAGATCGGCTGCGCTCAGGACCTCCTGGAACCCGGTCTGGTGCAGGCTCATCTTCTTGGCACCGGTGAAGCGCGGCACCTCGTCGTCGCGGACGAGCTTGAGCTCGCCCGGCGCAAGTCCATAGTCGATCGCGTCGAACACGATCAGGCCGTCCGCCTCCTCGACATAGTTGACCAGATAGAGTCCCTGGGTGCCGCCATCGAGGATCGTGACGTTGTCGGGCACGGCGTAGCGGCGGTGGAATTCCTCCACCACCCGCACGCCGAAGCCTTCATCCGCCCACAGGATATTGCCGATGCCGAGCACCAGGATGCGATCGAGCTTCGCGTGGTCCGTCATCTCGGCCCCCTCCTCACTCGCGGAACTGCCGCTCGCCCGAGATCATCGACGAGATGATGCTCTGACGGGACATGATGTCCTCGCGGATCGCGGCGTAGACATGCACGGTCACGAACATCACCAGCGCCCACATGCCGAGGTGATGATAGGTGTGCACGTCCTGGCTGTTCGGCCAGATCGCAAACACCCATCCGAACAGTTTGTGCTGCCAGCTATCGATGCCGGTGCCCTCCGAATAAAGCGCAAAGCCGGTGACGATCATGAAGGCGACGAACAGCGTGAAGCCGGTGAACATCGCCGTCTGCGCCAGCGGATTGTGACCGACATACATCTTCGGCTCGCGCTCCAGGAACGCATACCAGCGGATCTCGTGCAGCACCTCCTTCCAGAACTGCTTGCGATGCACCGGAATGTAGAAGATCTGCCGGGAATGGTGGTTGCCGACAAAGGCCCAGAGGATGCGGGCGAGGAAGAACACCGCCAGCACCTGCCCGGCCGCGAAATGCGCAAACCGGATATAGCCCATCACGAAGCTTGCCGACGCCTCGCCCTCGACACTCGGCAGCGGCGTCCCGATCAGATAGCCGGTGACCATCAGCACGATGATCGCAAACGCGTTCACCCAATGGCAGATGCGCACGGGCGCTTCGTAGACATAGACCGTAGGCCGGCCGACCGCATGCTCGCCGGCTGCGTCGGCCGCGATCGCGGCAAGGTTGGGCTCGGCCTCGGCGGGACGAGCAACTGCATCCATCATGGTGCGTCTCCCACTACCTGACCTTGACGGTCGCCATTTCCTGGCCGTCCGGGCTCATCACGTGGGTGGAGCACGCAAGGCACGGATCGAACGAATGAATCGTCCGCAGGATCTCCAGCGGCTTCTCCGGATCCGCCATCGGCGTATCCATCAGCGACGCCTCGAAGGCGCCGATATTGCCCTTGGGGTCACGCGGCGAGCCGTTCCAGGTGGTCGGCACAACGCACTGGTAGTTGTCGATCCTGGTCTCCTTGATCTTGATCCAGTGCGCCAGCGCGCCGCGCGGCGCCTCGGTGAAGCCATAGCCCTTGGCCTCCTTGGGCCAGCTCTCCGGCTTCCACTTCTCGATGTTCGCGGTCGAGGAATCGCCGGCCTTGATGCGCGCCACCAGCTTGTCCTGGAAGTAGCGCATCTGGGTCGCGGCCCAGTCGCATTCGAGCGCACGCGCGGCGGTGCGACCGAGCGTCGAGAACAGCGCCGTAACCGGCAGGTTCAGCGCCTTCAGGAGCTTGTCGGTCGGCTCCTTGAACTCCGGCCTGTTCTGCGCATAGCCGATGATGTAGCGCGCCAGGGGGCCGACCTCGACCGCGTTGCCGCGCCAGCGCGGCGCCTTGATCCAGGAGTACTTGCCGCCCTCGTCGAGCTCCTTGATGTCGGTCTTGGTGCCCTTGGCATTGGGGCCGAGCTGATAGTTCGGCTCGGTGACGCCGTCCCAGGGATGCAGCCCCTTGCTCTCGTCGGGATATTTGTACCAGGAATGGGTGACGAACTCCTGGATCTGCTCGGGGTCGCCGTGATCGATCGGCAGGATCTCGTTGAGATTGCCGTTGAGGATCACGCCGCGCGGCAGCTTGAGGTTCTTGGCCGAATAGTCGTTGGCGTTCTCCGGAATGTCGCCATAGGACATCACGCTCTTGCCCGAGAGGCCACCGCCATAGAGCCAGTCCTTGTAGAACGAGCCGATGGCGACGACGTCGGGCAGATAGACCTTCTGCACGAACTCGATCGAGCGGTCGATGATGGAGGAAACGAGATTCAGCCGCTCCATATTGATGGCGCCGACCGCACCGGTCCCGTCGACATTGATGGCGCAGGGCACGCCGCCAACCAGCCAGTTCGGATGCGGATTCTTGCCGCCATAGATGGTGTGGATCTTGACGATCTCCTTCTGGAAGTCGAGCGCCTCCAGATAATGCGCGACCGCCATCAGGTTCGCTTCGGGCGGCAGCTTGTAGGCCGCGTGGCCCCAATAGGCGTTCTTGAACGGACCGAGCTGGCCGGACTCGACGAACTTCGTCAGCCGGATCTGCAGGTCCTTGAAATAGCCCGGCGACGACAGCGGCCAGTCCGAGATCGACTGCGCCAGCGCAGAGGTTGCCTTCGGATCGGCCTTGAGCGCCGAGACGACGTCGACCCAATCCAGCGCATGCAGGTGATAGAAGTGCACGAGATGGTCGTGCACCTGCAGGCAGAGCTGCATGATGTTGCGGATCGAATTGGCGTTGTCGGGGATCATGATCCCCAGTGCATTCTCGACCGCGCGCACCGAGGTCAGCGCGTGGGTGCCGGTGCAGACGCCGCAGATCCGCTCGGTGAAGGCCCAGGCGTCTCGCGGATCGCGGCCGCGCAGGATAGTCTCGATGCCGCGCCACATCGTGCCGGTCGACACTGCGTTGCGGATGACATTGTTGGAGTCGACATTCACCTCGACGCGCAGATGTCCCTCGATGCGCGTGAGCGGATCGACGACGACGCGCTTGCCGGAATTGTCGAGATTGAAGCCGTTGGGAGTCTGGATGCCCATCGTTGCCTGCCTTGACTGGATTTAATGGTCTTGCTTGGCGTCGTCGCGCTTGGTCGCGAGTCGTTTGACGGCCGTCACCGCGGCATGCGCCGCGACCGCAGCTCCGACCGTGCCCGCCGCGACCATGCCGATCTGGTCGGCATTTCGCTCGATGCCGAACTGCTTGATGGTGGTGAGCCGGTCGTAGAACGAACCCTTGTCCCAGAAGCCATCCTCGGAGCAGCCGATGCAGCCGTGCCCCGACTGGATCGGGAACGACACGCCGCCATTCCAGCGCACCGTCGAGCAGGCGTTGTAGGTGGTCGGGCCTTTGCAGCCCATCTTGTAGAGGCAGTAGCCCTTGCGCGCAGCTTCGTCGTCCCACTCCTCGACGAACTGGCCGGCATCGAAATGCGGCCGGCGATAGCATTTGTCGTGGATGCGCTGCGAGTAGAACATTTTCGGCCGGCCCTGGCGGTCGAGCTCGGGCAATTTGCCGAAGGTGGTGATGAAGGTGACGACGCCGGTCATCACCTCGGCAATCGGCGGACAGCCCGGCACCTTGATGATCGGCTTGTTGGTGATGACCTTGTCGATCGGGGTCGCCTGCGTCGGATTGGGCTTGGCGGCCTGCACGCAGCCCCAGGACGCACAGGCGCCCCAGGCGATGATGGCCATCGCATCCTCGGCCATCACCTTCAGCTTCTCGACGAACGGCTTGCCGCCGTCGATGCAGAACATGCCACCTTCGTTGAGCGGCGGATTGCCTTCGACGGCGAGGATGTACTGGCCCTTGTACTTGGCGCGCGTCTCCTCGAGGATCTCCTCGGCCTGCTGTCCGGCCGCCGCCATGATCGTGTCGTCATAGTCGAGCGAGATCATCGACAGCACGACGTCCTTCACCAGGGGATGCGCCGAGCGGATGAAGCTCTCCGAGCAGCAGGTACATTCCAGCCCGTGCATCCAGATGACCGGCGTGCGCGGCTTGGTCTCCAGCGCATTGGCGATGCGGCTGGCAGCGACCGGCCCGAGCCCGAGGCTCGTCGCGGTGAGACTGCAGAATTTATGGAAGCTGCGCCGCGTGATGCCTTGGCGCCGGATGACGCTGTAAAAGGTTTCTGTCGTCGCGCCCATGAGTCCTCCCCCTGCTATCGCGTTGGCGATCATCCGATCGCGATCTGGCAAAGAGGGACAGCAAGATGCGGGCCAGCATCATTTCTGAATTTGAATCATAATGATTCCAGATACTTGGATTCAGAGAGCCGACGCCGCAGGCGGTTCAGCGCCTGATCGCGGGTGACAATCGGAAATCAAGCGCTTTGCACCCGACAAGCTTGTTTCCGCCAAGACGCAACGCACTCAATGCGCTGTGCAGACCATGCAGGGATCGAACGATCGGACCACGTGTTGGATGCTGACGGCCCGCGCGCCGGCGTCACCGACCTCAGTTCCGACCAGCGACTGTTCAAGCGGCCCGGCAACCCCATCGGAATCGCGCGGCGAGAAGTTCCAGCTCGTCGGCGCGATGATCTGATAGCGCTCGATGCGACCACCGCCGACCGCGAGCCAATGACCAAGGCTGCCACGCGCCGCCTCGACGAGCCCGACGAAGCGGCCGTCCGTCATTTCACCGCTGGTCTCGCAGAACGGCTCGCTGAGGCGCAGCGCCTTGATCCAGCCTTCGATCGACAGCGCGAGTCGCGCCGTCTCGATCAGCCGCGCGATCACGCGGTTGCGGACGTTGCTGTTATCGGATGCAAGCAGCGCGGTGATCAGCGGCTCACCATCGACCGCCTGTCGCGCAATTGCGCCGACCTCGACCGGCTCGCCGGCGAGCCGCGGCGCCTTGCACCAGCTATAGGCGTCAGCCTTGTCGGCGTCCGGCACGGAGCGGCTCGCCGCCGGATCGCGCGATGTCTCACGCATCCAGGCATGCGAGACATCTTCCGTGATCAGGTCCGACGGCAAGGTTGAGATCATTCCATCGCTGGCGCGCAGGCCGGCGCGGAAGTTGGCGCCATCGGCATCGTGATAGGCACCGAAGCTCATCAGCAGCCCCGGCCCCTTGCCAAGATCCGCGAGCGCAAGCGCATCGGCCAGTCGCAGGAAGTGTGCGAAATCGCCCGCGCGTCCGTCGCGCCAGCGATCGAGCTCGGACGGCGTCGACAACGCCAGTACATTCTCAAGCGTATCGGCAAACACCACACGTTCGAGAAAGCCGCGAAACGAGCCGGCAATCGCATTCAGCCGGATACGCTCACCAAGCTCGATCGCGCGCGTGGTGCCCCCCGGCTGGAACGCCAGGCTGTGCGGCCATTTACCGGCGATCAAGCCCATGATTTCCAGGAGTCGCGCGCGCGCGGGCAAGGCTTCGCGCGCCGCCGATCCCTTGGTCGCGGTGAAGCGCTCCGCCGCCGCGCCGTGCCAGGGGTGCGCGGCATAGGCCTCGCGCGCGAAGTCCGGCATGAAGAAGATGTAGAAGTGCGTCAGATGGTCGGCGGCGTTCTCGGCCGCATGGGCGATGTTGGTCGCGAGCACGCCGTTCGGCGCCGGCACGACGCCCATGGCCTGACGCAGCGCGCTGGCCGCCGCAATCGACTGCGACACCGAGCAGATGCCGCAGATGCGCGGCGCGATCACCAGCGCATCGAGCGGCGGTCGCCCCTCCAGGATCTGCTCGAAGCCGCGATAGAGCGGCGCGGTCACCTCGGCGCGTGCGACACGGCCGCTCTCGATATCCAGGCGGACCTCGAGATCGCCCTCGACGCGGTTGAACGGGCCGACCGTGATCCGGGTCATGAACTGCGCTTGTCGCCCGAGCGGCTCGGCGGCACCACGACGTGATCAGCCGTGGCATTGACGCGCACGCGGCGCGGAGTCGCCGATTTCGACAGGGCCGCGAGCGCGACGAACCACGCCTTGGGCATGTCGGTCGGAAGCCCGACGGGAATGCCGGCGAGCTTCGCAGTCTGCAGATAGTTCTGCGCGCTTTCGAAGCCAGGCGAGGTGCAGGCGATGCAGGCATAGCCGCCCTTGGTGCAGGAGCCGCCACCGTTCCAGGACCGCTGATTGCAGTCGCCGACAGCCTGCGTCGCGCGGCAGCCGAGATGCTCCATCAAACAGCCCCGCTCCGACATGGCTTCCGCGCTCGCCTTGAACTCATAGAACTCGTTGCGCGAGCAGCCATGATGAGCGAGGTGGTTGGCGATGAAGGCGGGACGCCCGACGGCGTCGAGGCCGTCGGCGGTGAGATCGCCAGTCGTGAGCGCAAGCAGGCTTTCCATGATCCAGCCGGGGTGTGGCGCGCAGCCGGCGACATTGATCACCGGCAACCCGCGCTTCGAGCGGAAACCCGCCCCTAGCGCGCCGCCGACGTCGCTCCCCTCGAACTGCAACCCGACCGCATCGGTCGGGTTGATGCCGGCCGCGGGAATGCCGCCATAAGCCGCGCAGCTGCCGACCGCGACGACATAGTCGGCCAGCGGGGCGAGATCGAGCAGCCAATGATAGATTGAGCGGTTGGTGCCCGCCAGCATGTTGAAGCGGCCGCTCAGGTTAGGGCCCCGGGCGACCGAGCCTTCGAGCACCAGCAGATCGAGCCGCTCGCGCCCGTCGCGGATGGCCTCGAGCAGTTCCGCGGCTTCCTCGCCGGTCTCCTCGCTGACGGAGGGATGCCACACCAGATCGATGCCGGACTGGCGCAGTTCGTCGAACCAGCCGGAGGCGCCGCTTTCCAGAATGGACATGGTGCAGCCGCCGCAGCTCGCGCCCTGCAGCCACAACATCCTGGTCATTCCCTCCGCGCCGACCATCGTGGGTTCCGCTGCTATTTCGCGCCGGGCATTCCGCCTGGTGGTGCTCTCGGGTTTAACGCCGCAGCGTGAGTACTGGCAAGCGCGTCGCACGGCCTGCGCTCGGAGCCACGACGACGGCCGAGCAGCACGGCGCCGGCCCAGATCAGTCCGAACAGGCCGACCGCGACGATCCCGAGATTGCCGATGTCATCGCCCAGCGCCACCGCGACATCCGTCCAGCCGCCCTGAGCGCCAAGCCGTGGCGCCAGCAACGTCACCGCCTCGACGCCGCCGATCACCAGCGCGATCGCGACCGACGTTCCGGTGATCACCAGATTGTAGCGTCGCTTGCGCGCGGGATCCGTCAGCGCCCAACGATAGGCTCCGACCATCAGCATGCTGTCGGCCGTATCGACGGTCGCCATCGCCGCAGCGAACAACGCCGGGAACACCAGCACATGGGCGAGGCTCGCGCCGCGCGCTGCTTCGGTCGCAGAAAGGCTGAGGAGACCGATCTCGCTCGCGGTATCGAAGCCGAGGCCGAACAGGAACCCGAGCGGATACATGTGCCAGGCGCGGTCCACGAGGCGCAGCACAGGACGCAGCAGACGAATGAGAACGCCCCGCCCTGCATTTGCCGTGTCTGCCATTTCGGACTGCTGCGACACTGCCGGGCGCCGCCACAGATTGACGAACAGAACGAGGTTCGCGAATGCGATCAGCAGCAGGAAGCCGGCCGAAACCGAGGTGCCGATGGCACCACCGATCGCCCGAATTGCGCTGTCCCCGCTCAACAGATCGGCGCCGGCGACCAGGCTGACGATAATGGTGGCGATGACGACGACGCTCGAATGTCCGAGCGCGAAATAGAGACCCGCAGCGCGCGGCGTGTCCCCCTCCTGCACCAGCTTGCGGACCACGTTGTCGATCGCAGCGATGTGGTCGGCGTCAACCGCATGGCGCAATCCAAGTAGCCAGGCCAGCATGGCCGTGCCGACGATGGCGGGACGGTCGGCATAGAGCGCAAACGCCCAGGCCCAGGCAAGCGCGTTGGCGAGCACGAGACCGGCCAGCAGCGCGACATTGCGGCCGCCCGCGGTCTGCAGCCAGGCCGGCGCTGCGCGCGGAGGCTGGGGATGATCAATTGGGAAAATCGTCATACTCAGGCAGGAGAGCAAGTCTCGCGCCAATTGGCAAGCCTTGCTCCGCCCGGCCCAGATCAGGCCGAATTCGCGCCGTTCACCCCCCGTCTCGCCTGGATCGGCCAGCCTCTGTGGCAATCCGCTGTCCGGTCACGCACAAACAATGACCAGCCGCTGAAGACCTTCGCTTGCCCCCGCCTCACCGGACCGAGGCGCTTTGCGCCGCGATCTCGCGCCTGACAGCGGCCTCGAACCCGCTGGCCGGCGCGGCGAACATCAGCCGGGTCTCCTCATGGAACGCCGAGAAGATGCCGACGACGACCGTCTCGCCGCCGATCTCGGCCAGGATCGGCGAGCCCGAATAGCCGAAATTCGCCAAGCAATGCACCGTCAGCAGCCGAGCATCCTCAGTCATGCCGGCGCTGCAATTGCGCTGTCCGGTCGGCGAATAACGCCGCTCCTGGCCGTAGCCGATCTCCGAAATCGTCCCGGCCGCCGTCGCAGCCGCAAGTTGCTCGCGCGTGAGCGCTGTGACCGCCACCGGCCGCGACGGCAGCGCATCCTTCAGGACGATCAGGGCCCAATCGACGCGCGAGCGGTCAAGCGACCATTTGTCGTGCTGGATCGGCGCGAAGTCGGGCGCCACGATCAGCTTGTCGGCAATCGACGAGGCTGCCGGCGTGCCCTTGTTCATGCCGGCCAGGAAGTGGACGTTGCCGGGACTGACCTGGGCGACGCCGTTGAAGACGCAATGCGCGGCCGTGAGCACCAGGCGCGGCGCCACCAGCGTGCCCGTGCACGAACCGCCCGTGCTGTATTGGGCCACGGTGACGACGCCGATCGATGATGCCGGCCACGCCGTGGGATCCACGACCTCGCCGATGTGCCGGTCGAGCCCGAGCAGTTGCTCGGGCCGCGGATTGGCAATGCCTGAATCGGCCGCTTCCGGCTTGGGCCGCCAGGCCGCGATGGCCTGCTCCGCCTGTCGCCGCTGCGCCTCACTCAACGCGACACGCTGGACCTCGCGGCCCGCGGACCGCACGCCATTTCGCCCCGCCATGACCAGCCAGGCATAGCCCTGCACGACATCCTGCGCGACCACCCGCCCGTCGAGCATCATCAGGCCGAGCATATATTGCGACTGGGCGAAGCCCTGGGCCGCGGCGCGAGAAAACCATCGGCTGGCTTCGCCATGATCGCGGGCGACGCCTTCCCCATTGTAATAGACGACGCCGAGATAATGCTGCGCGACGGCGAGGCCCTGATCCGCCGCCTTCCGGTACCAGGCCATCGCCTCGGCAGGGTTGCGCGGCACACCCCAGCCGAACGCCTGCATGAAGCCGACATCGAACTGCGCCCGCGCATCGCCTTTGGCCGCCAGCGGCATCAGCCGCCGCATCGCCATGGCGTGCTGGCCATTGGCCGCCGCGGCCACGGCCTCCTCGAGTTCGGCGGCCGAACCGGGCACAATGGCGGCGAGCCACACGGCTAAGACGAGAGCAATTGTCCTGATCATCGCGTCCGCGGCATCCCGGTCATCATGATGGGGAGACCAGCAGACCGGATCAAGACGGCAGCCCCATGGCCGCGCGCAAAACGGCTGCCCCGCGCTTACGCCTGCTCGCTCTTGGCGAAGCGGTCGTCGAGCGCATAGCCGGCGCCGCGCACCGTGCGGATCGGATCCTGCTCGCGGCCGGGATTGAGCAGCTTGCGCAGGCGGCCGATATGGACGTCCACCGTGCGCTCGTCGATATAGATATCCCGGCCCCAGACACTGTCGAGCAACTGCTCACGGCTGAACACGCGGCCCGGATGCTCGAGGAAGAATTCGAGCAGGCGGTATTCGGTCGGGCCGAGATCGATCGGCCGGCCCGAGCGCGCCACCCGGCGCTTCTCGCGGTCGAGCTCGATGTCCCCATAGGACAGCACCGTCGCCAGCCGCTCCGGGCTCGCCCGCCGCAGCAGACCCTTCACCCGCGCCAGCAGCTCAGGGACCGAGAACGGCTTGACGATATAGTCGTCCGCCCCGGTCGCCAGACCGCGCACGCGCTCGCTCTCCTCGCCGCGCGCCGTCAGCATGATGATCGGCAGCTGCTTGGTCTCGGGCCGCGTCCGCAACCGGCGGCACAGTTCGATGCCGGACAGGCCCGGCAGCATCCAGTCGAGCACCACGAGATCGGGAACGCGCTCCTTCAGCCGCGTGTCGGCCTCGTCGCCCCGCCCCACGGTCTCGACCTCGTAGCCCTCGGTCTCCAGATTATAGCGCAGGAGCGTGGTCAGCGCCTCTTCATCTTCCACCACCAGGATGCGCGCAGTCATATCGAACGAGTCTCTCTCAGTTGCCGGGGACCGTGGTGGCGAAGCTCGTCATGTCGCCCTTCGGACGCTTGTCGACCATCGCCTGGCCCTCGATCATGTAGAACACCGTCTCCGCGATATTGGTCGCGTGGTCGCCCATCCGCTCGATATTCTTGGCGCAGAACATCAGATGGATGCAGAACGAGATGTTGCGCGGATCTTCCATCATGTAGGTCAGCAGCTCGCGGAACAGCGAGGTGCAGATGGCATCGACCTCCTCGTCGCCCTTCCACACCGCCATCGCAGCCGGCAGGTCATGCGCCGCATAGGCATCCAGCACCGACTTGACCTGCGACTGCACGAGATCCGTCATGTGCTCAAGGCCACGGATCAGCTTGAGCGGATGGAAATCACTTTCCAGCGCAGCAACCCGCTTGCCGATGTTCTTCGCGAGGTCGCCGATGCGCTCAAGATCAGTGGCGACGCGCATCGCGCCGACGATCTCACGCAGGTCGACCGCCATCGGCTGCCGGCGCGCGATGGTCAGCACGGCGCGCTCCTCGATGATGCGCTGCAGCTTGTCGACCTCGGCATCGGCGGCGACGACCTTCTGGCCGAGCGCGACGTCACGCCGAACCAGTGCGTCGACGGAGTCGACAATCAGCCGCTCGGCGAGACCGCCCATCTCCGACACGAGCCGGGTCAGATCCTGCAGATCGCTGTCGAACGCCTTGGCGGTATGTTCACTGGCCATGATGATCTCCTGAAGGCAATGATGCTGTCGGCGTCAGCCGAACCGGCCGGTGATGTAATCCTGGGTCCGCCGATCGCTCGGCGAGGTGAAGATCTTGCTGGTGTCGTCGAACTCGATCAACTCGCCGAGATACATGAAGGCGGTCTTGTCGGAGACACGCGCCGCCTGCTGCATGTTATGCGTGACGATCGCGATCGTATAGTTCTCCGAGAGTTCCTGGATCAGCTCCTCGACCTTGGCGGTCGAAATCGGATCGAGCGCCGAGCAAGGCTCGTCGAACAGGATCACTTCGGGCCTGACAGCCACGGTACGCGCGATGCACAGGCGCTGCTGCTGGCCGCCGGACAGCGACAGGCCGGAGGCGTTGAGCTTGTCCTTGACCTCGTTCCACAGCGCGCCGCCGCGCAGCGCCTTCTCGACCCGGTCGTCCATCTCGGACTTCGAGATCTTCTCATAGAGGCGGATGCCGAAGGCGATGTTCTCGTAGATCGTCATCGGGAACGGCGTCGGCTTCTGGAACACCATGCCGACCCGGGCGCGCAGCAGGTTCAGGTCGAGCTTGGGATCGAGGATGTTGGTGCTGTCCAGCATCAGCTGGCCGGTGGCGCGCTGGCCCGGATAGAGATCGTACATCCGGTTGAAGATGCGCAGCAAAGTCGACTTGCCGCAGCCGGACGGACCGATGAACGCGGTGACGCGGTTGGTGCCGAGCGACAGGTTGATGTTCTTCAGCGCGTGATGATCGCCGTAATAGAAGTTCAGATTTCGCGCGATCACCTTGGCCGGCGCCTCCGGCAGCGACTTGGCGGGAATGGCGGCCGTCGGGCTGCTCACGGATACGGACATGTCGGTCATTTCGAGCTCCTCTCGGCGCCCAGGATGCGCGCACCGATGTTCAGGGCCAGCACGGTCAAGGTGATCAGAAGGGCGCCGCTCCAGGCCAGCTGTTTCCAGTAGGCATAGGGGCTCTGGACGAAGTTGTTGATGGTCACCGGCAGGTTCGCCATCGTCTTGGAGAGGTTCATGCTCCAGAACTGGTTCGACAGCGCGGTGAACAGCAGCGGCGCGGTCTCGCCGGCGACACGGGCGGTTGCCAGCAGCACACCGGTGATGAGGCCGGAGCGCGCGGCGCGGTAAGCGATCCGCCGGATCACCAGCGAGCGCGGCAGGCCGAGCGCCGAGGCTGCCTCACGCAGCGGATTGGGCACCAGCAGCAGCATGTCCTCGGTGGTTCTCAGCACCACGGGGATCACGATCACCGCCAGCGCCAGCGAGCCGGCGATCGCCGAGAAGCCGCCCATCGGCACCACGACCGCACCGTAGATGAACAGGCCGATGATGATCGACGGCGCCGACAGCAGGATGTCGTTGATGAAACGGATTATCGAGGTCAGGCGGTCGTTGCGGCCATATTCGGCGAGATAGGTGCCGGCGAACAGGCCGAGCGGCGCGCCGATGCCGACGCCGATGATGGTCATCATGATCGAGCCGACGATGGCGTTGCGCAGACCGCCGTCGCTCGATCCCGGCGGCGGCGTATCAGCGGTAAAGACCTGCAGGCTGAGCCCGGCCAGACCGTTATAGAACAGCGTGAACAGGATCAGCGCCAGCCAGGTGACGCCGAACGCGGCGGCAGCAAAACAAAGGCCACGGACCACGATGTCGGTGCGGCGCCGGCGCGTGTAGATCGGATTGACGGGACTGGGCTGAGCGTCAATGGCAGTCATGAGCTATTTCCCCGCCTTGGTCTCGAGCCGCATCAGCATCAGACGGGCTGCCGCGAGCACGAAGAATGTCAGAACGAACAGCAAGAGACCGAGCAGGATCAGGCTCGACTGGTGCAGACCGTCGCTCTCCTGGAACTCGGAGGCGATCGCGGCCGAGATCGTCGTGCCCGGCGCAAAGATCGATGACGAGATCCGGAACGAGTTGCCGATGATGAAGGTCACCGCCATGGTCTCGCCGAGGGCCCGGCCGAGCGCCAGCATGATGCCGCCGATCACGCCGACCCTTGTATAGGGAATGACGACGCTGCGCACGACCTCCCAGGTGGTGCAGCCGACGCCATAGGCCGCCTCCTTCAGCACAGGCGGCACCGTCTTGAACACGTCGACCGAGATCGCCGTGATGAAGGGCAGCACCATGATCGCCAGGATCAGCGAGGCATTGAACAGGCTGAGATAGGATGGCGGGCCGGCGAAGATGTCCTGCAGCACCGGAATGTTGGCGCAGAGGCTGATCATGAACGGCTGGAAATTATAGGCCAGGAACGGGCCCAGCACGAAGAAGCCCCACATGCCGTAGATGATCGAGGGAATGCCGGCCAGCAGCTCGATCGCGATGCCGATCGGGCGGCGCAGCCATTGCGGGCACAGCTCGGTGAGGAAGATCGCGATGCCGAGACCGACCGGAATGGCGATCAACATGGCGATGAAGGACGTGACCAGCGTGCCGTAGATCGGGCCGAGCGCACCCAGCACCGGCGGATCCGCCGACGGCGCCCAGCGCCGCGTCCAGAGGAATTCAAAACCGTAGGCCTTCATCGCCGGCCAGGCGCCGATGATGAGCGAGACGATAATGCCGCCGAGGATCAGCAGCACCGAGATCGCCGCGAGCCGCGTGATCCAATAGAAAGTGACGTCACCGAGCTTGAAGGCGCTCAGCGCGCGCGCCCGGTCATAGGGCCCGGCAGCAGCCGCGATATCGCTGACTTCGGTTTGAACCGCCATGTCTGCCAATTCTGCCCCCTGTTTTTTCAGCACGCTTCAACCCCGATCATGCCCCCTCTCCCGGTGACGGGAGAGGGGGTTCTGGCGCGAAAGGCGTCAGCTCTTGATGTCCGAGGACCAGGTCTTCTCGATCAGCTTCACGACGTTGTCGGGCATCGGGATGTAGTCGAGCTCCTCAGCCATCTTGTCGCCCTTCTCGAACGACCACTTGAAGAACTTGATGGCTTCGGCGGAGGCCGCCTTGTCGGTCGGCTCCTTGTGCATCAGGATGAAGGTCGCGGCCGTCATCGGCAAGGACTTTTCGCCCTGCTGGTTGGCGAGAATCACATAGTAGCCGGGAGCCTTGGCCCAATCGGCGTTGGCGGCCGCAGCCTGGAAGGCCTCGACGGTCGGCTGCACGGTCTTGCCGGCCTTGTTGACCATGGCGGTGTAGGTCAGCTTGTTCTGCTTGGCATAGGCATACTCGACATAGCCGATCGAGTTCTTGGTCTGGCTGATGTTGCCCGACACGCCCTCATTGCCCTTGGCGCCGACGCCGACCGGCCATTCGACCGCGGTGTTGGAGCCGACCTTGCTCTTCCAGTCAGCGCTGACTTCGGAGAGGTAGTAGGTGAAGTTAAAGGTCGTGCCCGAACCGTCGGAGCGGCGAACCACGGCGATGGCATCGCTCGGCAGCTTGACGCTCGGGTTCAGCTTCTTGATCGCGGCGTCATCCCACTTGGTGATCTTGCCGAGATAGATGTTGGCCAGCGTCTCGCCATCCAGCACCATCTCGCCCGGCTTCACGCCCTCGAGGTTGACGACCGGCACGATACCACCCATCACCATCGGCCACTGCACCAGGCCGTCCTTCTCGAGCTGCTCGGCCTTGAGCGGCGCGTCGGTGGCGCCGAAGGTCACGGTCTTGGCCTGGATCTGCTTGATGCCGCCGCCGGAGCCGATCGACTGGTAGTTCAGACCGTTGCCGGTCTCCTTCTTGTAGGCGTCAGCCCACTTGGAATAGATCGGGAACGGGAACGTCGCGCCCGCGCCGGTGATGTCGGCAGCGAATGCCGACGTCGATGCGGCGACCAAGCCGGCAGCGACGATAGCTTTGACGAAATTCATAGCTGGTCTCCATGCTCGGGAAGCGAAGCGCCATGTGCGCCCGATCGCGCTTCCCCGGCCGCTTTACGGGGCCTCGGTGCCGCTTTTATAAAGGTTCAATGACACTCAGATGACAGTCACAAGCCTTTGAGATCTATTGATATTTGGACCTGACCCCGATTTTTTACGGTCTCTCCGCCCCCGCGCAGCCGCCCGTCCGCCCATCCCCTTAAGAGAGCGCCGCTCAACGGGGCCCGCTCCCCGCCGGTGGGGGATGATAGCGCAGGACATGATTGGCGCCGGCGGTCCATCCCGTGCCTTGTCGTTGCCCCCCCCCCGCAGCCGCCCCCATAGAAGATGTCGTCCCGGGCAAGCCCGGCAACGCGAAAGCGGCGGCGGACGCTGACCCGGGACCCACACCCTGGCGGTCCTGGCTGGGCGAATGGTGCCTCGCACGTCTCCCTGGGGCTATGGGTCCCGGATCGGCGCGCGCGTTGCGCGCTTGTCCGGGACGACAGCGGGGCAAATGATCAACATCTTCGGCCTCATCATCAGGTGTGGGAGACAGGCGTCTTTCGTCCCGCGGCATGTGATGCCCGGGTGATGCAGCGATCTTGCCCTCCTGAACAATGAGAGGGCGCGGGGAAGGCCGGGCCTCGGCTGATGCCCCGTGGCCCGCCTGCAACAAAGAAAGCAGGCGGCAGTCACCACAGGTCCAGCCGGACAGACCCGGCCTTCCCCGCGCGACGGTTTTAACGGTGTCCTTCGTGCTCTCCCTGGGGATCGGCGTTCTTGCCCCCATTTGCGACAACGCGCTTGTGGCGCGTTGCGCAGACCTCAGCGTCGAGAGGCCAGGACCACACGACTTTGCCGTCCGTCACGCCTGCGCTCGTCCGGCGCAGCCGTCACGTCCATCGCAGCCCACCTCCACGTTCGTGACGACGCGTCCGTCCCTCTGCTCGAGGCGGGGCAAGTGAAGACAACCACAAATTCCGAAAAAGCGCAAGAGATTTATACTTTTCAGAAATCGACCGCGATCGGCAGCCGATCACTCCTGACCGAGTTCGACGCCCGCCAGCGCCTCGCTCAGCCTTGCCAGCGCCGTGTGGTCCTGGCCCGGCCCGAGCAGGGCCTGCGCGCTGGCGCTCAGTTCGCGGCAAAGATTGGAGAACGGCGCGGCGACGCCGCTGGCGCGCGCGACCTCAAGCGCGATCGAGAGGTCCTTCACCATGAGATCGAGCCCGAAGCCACTGTTGAACTTGCGCGACAGGACGAACTGCTTGAACTTCTTCTGCGTCGAATTGTTCATGCCCGTCGACGCATTCAGCACGTCCGTCATCAGGCCGGGATCGATGCCGAATTGCTGGCCGATCAGCAGCGCCTCGATGCCGATCAGGAAGCCGCCGGCTGAAACGAGGTTGTTGAGCGCTTTCATCGCCTGTCCGGAGCCGAGGCCGCCGATGCGGTGGATGGTGGTGCCCATCGCGCGCAGCAACGGCTCGACGCGATCGAGTGCGGCGGCATCGCCGCCCGCCATGATCGCGAGCTCACCGGTCACCGCGCGCGACACGCCGCCGCTGACCGGCGCGTCGAGCATGGTGACGCCGAGCACATCGAGATCGGTCGCAATCGCCTGCGTCGCCGCCGGAGCCCCGGAACTCATGTCGATGACGACGTGACCCTGCTTCAGGCCGGCACGCAGCGCCGCGACGGCGTCGGCGACATGCCTGCTGGTCGGCAGCATCGTGATGACCACATCGGCCGCCGCCGCAGCGGCCGCGAGATCCACCGCTTCGACGCCGCCGACCTGCCGCACGAAATCGGCGGCGCGGCCCGGCACTGCGTCATTGACCGCGACTGCGATGCCGGCGCCGAGCAGGCGCGCGGCCATCGGCCAGCCCATATTGCCGATGCCGACGAACAGGGCGCTTTGCGGCGCGCTCATGCGCCGTCCTTCTTGGCGATGGCGCCTTCGGCGAGCAGCACCTCATGCGCGGCCTTGAAGGCCTCAAGACCCGCGGGAATGCCGCAATAGACGGTCGCGTGCAGCAGGATCTCCTTGATCTCGTCGACCGTGACCCCGTTGGTGAGCGCGCCCTTGACGTGCAGCTTCAATTCGCTCGGCTTGCTGAGCGCCGTCAGCATCGCGAGATTGATGATGCTGCGGGTGCGCCGATCGAGGCCCGGCCGGGTCCAGGCATAGCCCCAGCACATTTCGGTGGTGATGTGCTGGAACGCCATCATGAAATCGTCGGCCTTGGCGAGGCTGCCATCGACATAGGCCGCGCCGAGCACCTCGCGGCGCACCTTCAGGCCCTTCTCGAACAACTCGTTGTCGTCGCTCATTCACTCGTCTCCCTCTCTGCAGTGTCAGATGTCATGGACACATGATGTTTCGGACCATTCCGGATCGTGCCCAGCTCACGCCACGCCTTGCGGACGACAATGCTGCCGGGCGATGTTCATCGTGACGTCCGCCCGGCGGATGTTCGGAGCTGCGGTCCGGCAGCGCTAACCGTGCTTGACGATCAGGGTCTTCATCGCCGCAAGCTCGTACAGCGCCTCAAAACCCTTCTCGCGGCCGTGGCCGGAGCGCTTCATGCCGCCGAACGGCAGCTCGATGCCGCCGCCGGCGCCATAGCCATTGACGAACATCTGACCGACCCGAACCTTGCGCGCCACGCGCATGGCGCGCGAGCCGTCGCCCGACCAGACGCCGGCGACCAGGCCGAAATCGGTGGCATTGGCGAGCCTGATCGCGTCGGCCTCGTCATCGAATGGCATCGCTGCCAGCACCGGACCGAACACCTCCTCGCGCGCCAGTTCGGAGTCGCGCGCGACGTGCTGGTAAAGCGCCGGAGCAACGTAGAAGCCCTCGCTCGGGACGCCCTCGGCGATCCTGCCCGAGGCCACGCGCCTGGCGCCGCCGCTTTCCGCGCGCGCCAGCATGCTCTCGATGCGCGTCTTCTGGACCGCACTGATGACCGGGCCGAGATCGAGATCCATCTCCGGCGTGCCAGCCGTGATCTTTTCGAACCGCAGCGTGAGATCGGCCAGGAAGCGATCCCAGATCGTGCGCTCGACAAGCACGCGCGAGCCGGCCGAGCAGGTCTGCCCGGCATTCTGCACGATGGCCGCAGCAACGGAGGTCAGCGCCGCTTCGAGATCGGCGTCAGCGAACACGATCTGCGGCGACTTGCCGCCGAGTTCCAGCGTGCAGCCGATATGGTTCTTGGCGGCCGCCGTCTGTACCAGAGTGCCGACCTCCGGGCTGCCGGTGAACGAGATGAAGTCGATGCCATCATGCGCCGACAAGGCTGCGCCAGCCTCTTCGCCGAGACCCGGCACGACATTGATCGCGCCGGCCGGGAAGCCAGCCTCCGCGGCCAACTCCGCGAGCCGCAGCGGCACCAGGCAGGCCTCTTCGGCGGGCTTGATCACCGTGGCGTTGCCCATCGCCAGCGCCGGCGCAACGGTGCGGCCGAACATCTGTCCCGGATAGTTCCAGGGAATGATGTGGCCGGTGACGCCGAGCGGCTCATAGACCGTCGTGACGAAGAAGCCGTCAAGGAATGGAATGGTGTCGCCATGAACCTTGTCGGCGGCGCCGCCATAATATTCGAAGTAGCGCGCCACCGCGACCACGTCCGCTCTGGCCTGCTTCATCGGCTTGCCGGTGTCGGCGGCCTCGAGCTTCGCCAGCTCCTCCGCATGGTCCTCGACGAGCCGGCCCAGCTTCGACAGCAGCCGCCCGCGCTCGACCGCAGCAAGCCGCCCCCACGATCCTTCGAGCGCGCGGCGCGCCGCCGCGACGGCGAGATCAATGTCCGCCGCATCGCCAGCCGCGATCGAGGCAATCATCTGTCCGGTCGCCGGTGCCAGCATCGCAATGGTACGACCGGATTGCGCGGGCTGCCATTTGTTGTCGATGAAGACACCCTTTGCGGCAGGCAGTTTCACATTGGCATTCATGGCAGCTCTCCAACTTCTCTCGATTGTCGCGATGTCCCGGCGACTTCAGCTGTTCGCCCCGGCAGAGACCACGATGCGGACGACCTCACAGGCAGAGATCGGGCGCGACCTCGACCAGCCGCGACGCCCATCGGCTCTCCCCCCGCGATCGCCGCCAGCGGCTTTCGATCCATGCGCTCGATCGCTTCGACCACGCTCTCAACTCTCTCCGGAGCCGGGCCGAGGCCGGTCTCCTATCACAGGCCGCAGATTGCACATCACCGCCATGCCCGTCACCAGCATTTGCGGCCGGGCTGATCGGCGTCGCCAGCAGACCGCGGCGGCGGTGACTGGCGTGCGCGCGTACACGCCAATCACTGCCATGCAGAATGACGACAGCGCGTCTCGCGGTAGCTTGCTGCGGCGCAGGAGGTGAGGCCGGCGTGGGCCTGCTCTGGAGAGAAAGAGAAGTCACCCGATCTTGCGGGACCGCCAGACCAGGCCGTAATACGCCGATTGGGCGAGGAGCGCCGCGAGAAAGCCGGCAGGATAGCCCATCCAGACGCCATCCAACCCGGCTGTTCCGGCCAGCAGATACGCGACGGGGACCTGCACCAGCCAAATCCCGCCCAGCGAGATCAGGGTCGGCCACGCCACCGTACCTGACGCGCGCATCACGCCTGCGAGCACGTCCGAGATGCCGGTCAGGATGTAGCTCCACAGCATCATGCGCAGGGCTCGCTCCGCGACTGCCGACGTCGTGGCGTCGGTGACAAACCAGGACAGGATGCCGTCCGCGAAGCCGAGCAGCCCCGCCACGCTCACCGCGCCGATCAGGACATTCATGATCGCCGCGATTTGCGCGATGAGGTGCGGCTGGCCAAGCCGCTTTGCTCCGATCGCCTGCGCCGCCATCACGCTCGCCGCGAGCCCCACCGCCTGCATCGGCACGACCAGATATCCGATCACCTGGTTGATGGCGCCATAGGCTGCGGTGGCGTTCGATCCGAACGAATTCACCAGCGTGACGACCGCCACCTCGGCCAGCGACGCCACCGTGGCCTGGATGCCACCGGCAATGCCGATCACCAGAAACGGTCGGATCACCTCGCGATTGATCCGCAGCCGCCGGATCAGTTCGCCGTCGAGGACCAGCGGATGCTGCTTCCGGCGCAGATACAGGATCAGTCCGGGCAGCGAGATCGCGGTGGCCCCGATGCTGGCCCATGGCGCGCTGGTCACGCCGAGTTTGGGCAGACCGCCCCACCCCAGGATCAAGGCGGGCATCAGCAGCAGGGAAATGCCGAAGAAGACGGCCATCAGGATGAACGGCGTCTTCGCATCTCCCGTCCCTCTGAGCAGAAAGACATAGGAGAGCAGGATGATCTGCGCTGGCAGGGATACGAATGTGATCCGCGCATAGTCGACCGCCGACGCGAGAATGTCGGCCGGCGTCGACATGACACCAAGGAGTTCCGGGACAAATGCGTAGCCGATGATCGACATGACGAGACTGAGCGAGACGCTGGCACAGAGCGTCGTTCCGGCGACATCCTTGACCGCCAGCATGTCACCGGCGCCGTAAGCGCGCGCGACAAGAACGATGCCGCCTGAAATCAGGCCGATCAGGAACGATATCAGGAGAAAGAAGACCGGAAAGAACACCGATGCCGCGGCGAGTGCGGACACGCCGAGGAGCTGGCCGAAATAAACCGCGGTCACCGTTCCCGACAGCAGTTGCAATGCCGCACTGGCCCCTTGCGGAAGGGCGAAGCGCAGGATGGGCCACCACAGCGACGGCGGTGGCCGGTGCGATTTCGCTGGAGCTGCCGCGACCGGCTCGGGCACCCCATCGGACAGGGCCTCGGGTGTTGCGCGGGAGACTCTGGCTTGTGCCTTGGGTATCTTTATCTTGGCTATTTTTATCTTGGCTATGTGTGCCTTTACTATTTGTGCCTTGGCTATCGCGGTGCGGACCATCGACATGTTCTCATCGCGATGCCGCGCGCACAGCATCCTCCCTCGCATCAGAACGTGCTTCACGGTAGGCCGCGATGCTCACGGTCGGACCACAACTGCTCTCCCGTCGCTCGGGATCCGCAACGACGGCACGTATCAGTTCAACGACGTCGTCAAGCAGACGAGCGAGGTCGTGCGCATCGAAGCGCTGACGGCCGAAGGTCAGGCTGAGACCGAGGCCTGTCTCGCCAGCGACGGCAAGACACAACGGATCATCTGCCCCGAAACGATCGAACGAAACGACATCGATGCCGCCGCGGCCCTTCGCATCGTGTCTGTTCTTTGCATCGTGCTTTGCGGGCGCGTCCGCGGCCGGAACGTTTTCGAACACGATGACGGCATCGCGCAGCCGCTTATCCATGGGGAGGCCGAGACATCTGTGCAGACCGAGCCATCGGTGCAGATCGAGCCACTGATAGCGGTCGTGTGCCTGGCCCTCAGCCTGCAGTGACTGCGGATCCGACGGCCAATTCGCGACGGACAATTCATCGATCGGCCTGATCAGCCGCAGCAGGAGGTTCGCGCAAAATCCGACGAGGTTTTCGACATTCGGGACATTCCGGAGCCGCATCGCCTTGGTCATGCAGCCAACATCCGTGAGCGACGTCTTCGCCAACATCGAGCTTGCCCGTCGAACCGGATGCAACGAGACCGTTGTTGTATTTCGACTTATACACGACCATCTTACCTCCAGCAATGCCGCGAGAAATCAATTCTCTACTTATGGTTGTATTGTTGGTCTAACTTTTTTTTGATCAATCACCGTCCCGTTTTCTAACGTCCGCGACGCAACCAACTACTATAGGGTGATCTCTCAGCCCGCAGAAATCATCTCAGGAAGTATGCAATGTCGATGCTTGGCGTACCGTCTGCGCCGACCTCTCACACTGGTTCCGTCAAAGAGCCGCTTCATCTCTATTGCTTGCCCTATGCTGGAGGAAGCGGACGTGTGTTCGCCAATTGGCAGAAGCTGTTTCCTCCTGAGATAAAGGTTTGCTGCATCGACTATCCCGGTCATGGCGCACGACGAAGCGAACCATTATTGGATCGGATTGATCGGATCGCCGATGGGCTTGCCCGGGAGATCGCCTCCAGAAGCCACGCCCGTTACGTTCTGTTCGGACACAGCATGGGCAGCCTGGTCGGATTTGAAGCGTGTCATCAACTCGCGCGATATGGCGCGCAGCTCCCGGAATTGCTGGCAGTGTCCGGTCATGGCGGGCCAAGAGTGCCGCGCTCGTCTCCGCCGATGCATGCCGTTCCGGACGACCAGTTTATCGCGCATCTTCGGGAACTCGGCGCTACCCCTCCCGAAATCCTCGCCACCCGCGAATTGATGGAGCTTCTGCTGCCGCTGCTCCGCGCCGACTTCCGTGCGTGCGAGACATATGAGCCGTCTTGGAACCGGAAGCTCGCGGTGCCCATTGCCGTGTATGGTGGTGTCGATGATGAAGACGCCGATATCGCGGCCCTTCGTGGATGGCAGTCCGAGACGAGCGGCACATGCGTGGTTAGAATGTTCCCAGGCGACCACTTTTTCATCGCCGACCAGGCGGAGGCGGTCGCGTCGAGCCTGCTGCACGACATGCGCGAGACAGGCTTGCGGTCCTGAGGCGCAGCTTGACCGCGATGGCTTGACGGTAGCGCGACGACCAGTCGAAGGCCGCGCTTGCATCCGCTCCCGATCGGAAGGAATAGATATCGGTGGCGGCCGATCCGCCCCCGCAGGAGCATTTTTCGTCTCCCGGCAAGACGAAATATCGTCGAACGTGACGCATGGCTGGCCGCACATATTGTGATCGAGATCGTCCTTTGACCCGCACCGCACCGGTTGTTTGTCGCGCCCATGGCCTTTGACCACGCCAGTCCCGAACCGATTGCCGCCGCATTCGCGACGAGGCGGCGCGCCTCGTGAGCCAAGCTGCCGAACGATTTGCGCAGGCCCTGCGCCTGTCGGCTCTCGGGTCCGGCCTGGTGCTTTTTGCCGTTGCGCTGGTCGAGCTCGGCACCGACGCCGTCGGAGTGGTATCGCTCGAGGCGATGGGCCGCATTGCGGATTGGCGCGACGCTCTCCTGCACTCAGCCGCCGGCCTCGCGATCCTGGCCTTGGCGCTGGCGTGCCACATCGGCGCGACGTTGGCCCTGACGGCCCGCCGCGCGACCATGCGGATGTCGTGGTCGGATGCTGCGGAAATCCTGAGCGGCATTCTCGTCCCCCTCCTGCTGCTGCCCGCGCTGGTCGATACGGCCGGCGCCGCCATGCTGTTCGGTGTCACCGATGACACGCTGTACCGGCTGGCGAAGCTGTGGCCGGAGCGCGCCCCTTTCTACGTTGCGCTGATCGTGCTGCTGTGGGCCCATGGCTGTCTCGGGGTGCACCAATGGCTCCGGCCGCGCGCCGGCTACGCGCGGTTCGCGCCGCTGCTCGGAGTCATCGCCCTCGCCTTGCCGATCGCGGCCATCGCCGGACTGATCGCCTCGGCGCGCGTTGCCGGCGTGCTGATGGCGGACGACTCGGTCGCGGCCCAGATCCGCAGCCTGGGTCACTGGCCGTCGGGCGATGCCGAGAGCACGTTGGGGCGCGTCCGGTGGATCGTCCTGGCGGGCTACGGCATCGTGCTGTTGGCGGCCGTCGCCGCGCTTGTCGTGCGGCTGCTTCGCCTCGTCGTCGCGCCGAAGATCGAGGTGGCCTATGTCAACGGACCGACGCTCAAGACGGCGATCGGACCAACCTTGCTCGAGATCAGCCATGGCAACAGCGTCGCCCATGGCGATGGCTGCGGCGGCCGCGGACGCTGCACCGCTTGCAGTGTCCGGATCGAGCAGAGCGCGGCCACCTTGCCCCCCGCCAATGCAGCAGAGCGCGCCCTCTTGGGATCCGACGACAGCCGGATTCGTCTGGCCTGCCAGATCAGGCCGAGCGCCTCGCTCACCATCACCCGCCTCGCGACCCGCAGCGATGCCGCCGTCGCCGAGCCCGACATCGACGCCGCCGGCATCGAGCGCCAGATCGCCGCACTCCGCATCCAGCTGCAGGATCACGCCGTGCTGACGCGGAGCCGCGCGGCCTATGACGCGATCTTCCTGCTCAACGCATTTCTCGACGCGGCGCATGATGCGGTCTCCAGTCATGGCGGCTGGATCGCGGGCATGACCGGCGGCGGCATCATCGCGGTGTTCGGCCGCGACGGCGAGTTGGCTGCCGCCTGCCGCGCTGCCGTCGCGGCGAGCGCGGTGATGGATGTGGCGCTCGACCGGTTGAACGAGCGCTTCGCCGCGGAGCTCGGCGGTCCCGTCAAAGCCGCGATGGGTCTCGCCTGCGGACCCGCTTATATCGGCCGGATTGGCGCCGGCCCGGCCAAGCCGCTGACGGCGGTCGGCGTCGCCATCGACGTGGCCTCGGACCTGGCGGCACAGGCCGAGCGTCGTGGCACGCAATTGCTGGCGGATCCGACGATCTTCCGCCACGCCGGCGTCGACGCATCATCCTGCGAGGTGCTCGCGTTGAGCGAAGGGGCTGCATCGCAGGATGTGTTCGCCGTCTCTCAGGCCCGCGGGCTCGCTTTCGCGCAAGCCTGAGCGATCGGTGGCGGGAGGGGCCGCGCACGCGGATGATGGTCGCGTGATCCATGTCACAGTCACCGCCGCAGAGCCGGACGATCTTCCCGGCAGCTGAGCGGGAGATGCAGAATGAGCAAGATCTGGATGATGAGCAGCGTCGCAAGCATCGCAGCGGTCGCCGCGATGGCCTGGGGGGCGCAGCCGGCGCGCTCATCGCAGGACTGGCTGGCCAAGGCCCAGTCCGAATTCGCGACCAAGGCCCGCGATGCCGTGATCCAGCGCCGGCTCTCCCAGGAGTCCGGCGCAGTGCCCCCGGCCGCAGCTCAAACAGCGCCGTCGATCGTGGCGACCGACCAGTCGCCGGCTGAGCAGCACAGCGTGGCGGGCGCGCAGCCGACGACGGTGCGGCCGGTTTCGGTCGGAAAAGACGCAGCACCCGCAGAGCGCGATGCCAGTGTCGCCGCGGTGCTGGCGTCGGCGCCGATCGAGACGGTGCCGCCATCGCTTCCGGTCAAGCCCGCTGCCGAAGAGCCGGTTCAGGCGTCAACCGTTGTCGCCGCCGCCCAGCGTATGCAGGAGCGCGACGAGCCGAAACCGACCGAACCCGCGTCCAAGCAGCCGCCACAGCCCGTCGTACCGAACCTTGCACCGCCAGCGCCCACTCCCATCGCCGCCACGCCCACCGCGAAGGTGACGCCGCCGGCGCGTCATGAGGCACCGCAGAAGACGCGCGGGGGCAGCAAGCCAGCGGTCTCCGCTCATGCCAGCCGCCGATCCGGCCATGCGATGTCGATGGAAGAGCGCGGCCTGCAGGCCCTGCGGCAGCACGCTCCGGACATCGCGGCCATGGTGGCTCGCTACATGTAACTGATGCAGGCAAGGACGCCGCCGCACCTGATTTCGTCTTGTCGGACCTCTCGTTTTCGTTTCTAATCCGTCTCGCAGCACAGCTGCCTTCTGCACGCTCCGAGGTCGCAGCGTGTTCCCACGGCAATGATCGCCACATCTCCTTCACGGAGAACGGCGGTGCTTGGCCGGTCTCCGCGAAGGACGCGGAGATTAGCATGATCCTCGACTCCTATCGCATCGCCACGGAACCTTACTACCAGCCGCAAGGTCAGGAGATCGCGACCTTCTTGGCCGCATATCACGAGCGGCTGCCTATCATGTTGAAAGGGCCGACCGGCTGCGGCAAGACGCGCTTCATCGAGCATATGGCCTGGCGGCTCGGAAAGCCTTTGATCACGGTCGCAGCGCATGAGGACATGACGGCGGCGGATCTCGCCGGCCGCTATCTTCTCGAGCCCTCCGGCACCGTCTGGCACGATGGTCCGCTGACGCTCGCGGTGCGGCACGGCGCTATCTGCTACCTCGACGAGATCGTCGAGGCGCGGCAGGACACCACCGTCGTGATCCATCCATTGACCGACGCCCGCCGTATCCTGCCGCTCGACAAGCACAACGAGATCGTGCCGGCGCATTCGGATTTCCAGCTCACGATCTCCTACAATCCGGGCTATCAGAGCGCGGTCAAGGACCTCAAGGAATCGACCAAGCAGCGCTTCATCGCCATCGATTTCGGCTATCCGCCGCCGGCCACCGAGAGCGCGATCGTGGCGCGCGAGAGCGGCGCCGATGCCGATCTCGCACGTCTGCTCGTCACCATCGCCGAGCGCTCGCGCAACCTGCAGGGCCACGGACTCGACGAAGGTGCCTCGACGCGGATGCTGATCCACACCGGCCGCATGGTGCGCGCCGGGCTGCCGCTGCCGGTCGCGGTGCAGTCCGGAATCGTGCTGCCGATCACCGACAATCCCGACATCCGCGCCGCGCTGTCGGACGCGATCGAGGCGTGCCTGCCGTGAGCGCGGCGCAACTGCAATTGGTCAGCGGTGTGGAGGGGCCGACCCGGACGTTGCATCTGTGGATGCGCCAGCGCGACAGGCTGCGGCCACTCTTCACCGCCACGTGGGAGATCTTGTCGCAACGATTCGATGCCGCCGAGATGGACGCCTGGGCCGGCGCAGTGCTCGATCTCGCCAATGTCAATGCTGGACCATCCTGCCTGATCGCCTATTGGGACGCGAGCACGAGCGACGGCGCGACGGAGATCGCACCGCTGCTCGGCGCCGCGCGATCCGGCGCTGAGATCTGCCGTCACGCCGGCGCGCAGGCCGCGACCGACGCATTCAAGGCGCTGTCCGCGGCGCGGCGCATGCTCGGCTCCGGCGCCGCTCTGTCGCGCTGGTGGCGCACGATGGAAAAGCTGGCGACACAGGCCCCGGAGTCACTCGCAGCGACCGCGCACCACATGGCCGAGATCCTGCGGCCGGGCACGATCGCCGCCTTCGAGAGTTTCGTCGCCGCCGGGTTGCGCACCGCGGCCGGTGACCGACGCAAACGGCTTGCCTTCTTCTCGCTGCAGGATGAGCTGGCGCAACGGATGGTCGCCCGCGATCCCGGTGCGGTGACGTTCAGCGACGTGGAGACCGAGCTGAAGGCGTTCCTCACCGCGCTTTATGGCGAGGTGCCACTGCTGCGGAGCATTTCGACCGACGAGAGCGCACAGACACCGCAGCGGCGCGCGGCGATCGCAGGCCCCCTCATCCGGCTGCCGGAGATCTATCGTGGTGTGCAGGACGATGCGGCGCGCGCGCTGTTCCGTGCCGCGGCCGCCCATGCTCAGGCGCATCTTGCGCTCGGACGTGCCCGCTTTGCCATCGGCCAGCTTAAACCGCTCCAGGTCGCGCTGGTCAATCTGATCGAAGATGCCCGCGTCGAGACGCTGGCGATGCGCCGCCTGCCCGGGCTGCGGCGGCTATGGGCGCCCTATCATGTCGCGACTCCGACCGGTGTCGCCACTGCGCCGATGCTGCTGGCGCGGCTGGCGCGAGCGCTGTTCGACCCGGACTACGTCGACGCTGACGGCTTCGTCGGCAAGGGCCGCGCACTGTTTGCCGCGGCGCTGCCGCGGCTCGACGAGCACGCCATCAGCCGCGAGATCGGCATGCTGCTCGGCAATGATCTCGGCCAGATGCGGGTGCAGTTCAACGCCAAGACCTATGTGGTCGAGCCGCTGTATCGCGACGACGGCCTGGGGCTATGGGACCTTGGCGACGACACGACGTCTTCCGCAGAGACCTTGGAGCTGTTCATCGAGGCGCTCAGGCCGGAGCAGCAGGAGAGCAGCGACGGCCCACCACGTGAACAGGATGCCGCGAACGCGGCCGCCGAGCCCGGCAAGGCGCGGCCGGCGGGGCCCGACGAGCGTGGCGTAGTCATCGCCCGCTATCCGGAATGGGACCGCGTCGATGCGATCGAGCGCGCCGACTGGACCACCGTGCGCGAGGTTGCCGCCAGCCTGGGCGATGCCGGCAGCATCGACCAGGCGCTGGAGCAGGCAAGCGTGCTGCGTGGCCGCGTGGCGCGGCTGGTGCGCAGCGTGCGCCTCGGCCGCACCGTCAGGCTCAAGCGCCAGCAGGATGGTCACGACCTCGATCTCGATGCCATGCTCGACGCCGGCATCGCCTTGCGCAGCGGCGAGACGCCCGATCTGCGCGTGTTCCGCTCGGCCAAGGCGCTGCATCGCGACCTGTCGGCGCTGCTGTTGATCGATACCTCGGAATCCACCCGTGACCGTCTCGCGTCCGGCGCCACCGTGCTCGATGTCGAACGCTTGGCGGTCGCGCTGCTGGCTGAAGCGATGGAGGAGCTCGGCGACACCTTTGGTCTTCTCGCCTTCTCCTCGGACGGGCGCGACGATGTGCGGATGACCAGCATCAAGCGCTTCAGCGAGGCCTATGACCGCGATTGCCGCGCGCGACTCGCCGGCCTGTCTGCGGGTCTGTCCACCCGGCTCGGCACCGCACTGCGTCACGCTGGTGGCGTCCTCGGCAAGGCATCGACCAGCCGCAAGCTGCTCATCGTCCTGACCGACGGCGAACCGTCCGATATCGACGTCCCGGATCCCTTCGACCTGATCGAGGATGCCCGCCGCGCCGCAATTGGGCTGCATGCGCAGGGCATCGATGCTTATGGTGTCGTGCTCGGACGCGCCGGCGTCGAGGCAGCAACGCGCATCTTCGGCCGCCGCAACACCATGCTGGTGCACCGTGTCGAGGATCTGCCGGCGCGGCTGTCGGAGCTGTATTTCAGGCTGGCGCGACGATGAGGCTATTTGCGCCGGCGCGCCAGCGCAACACCGAGCGCGCCCGCCGCGGCGACATGGAATGCAGCCTCCATCGCGCGCGACAAGGTGCCTCCGTCGGAAGCCAGGACGCGCAGCACGAGACCGGACTCGTTCGGCGCCGCTGAGGCGCCGGCAAGCGCGCCGCAGCGATCGGCGGCCTGCTGGAGTTCCTTGACCGGCGGCAGCCGATCCGGCGGCGCAATGAGGACGAGATTGGCCGCCGCCGCAAACCGCCCCAGCGCGCCTTGCAGATCCTCGCCGCTGATGCGACCGACATCCTGCAGCAGGAGCCGGCCGTCGGGGCGGCGGATCCGCAGGCGGCTGGAAAACTCGGTGAAGCTGCGGCCGCGCGCGTGCGGATCATGCACGGCAAAGCCGTCCGCCATGCAGAGCACCGCGTCGTCGGCGACGGTCGCTTCACTTGCGAGGGCCAGCTCCGCGCCGGGAAACAGCACGTAGGGATCGGAGGTCACGGCGCAGAATGCGCCGGCCTCGACATTCACTGCCAGGCGCTGCACGGCGCCGCGGCCGCGGCCGTCGTGAACGACAGTCGCCGATTGTGTCGTCAGGTGAAAAGCCGCGCCGCGCGCGACGCTCAGATCGAGCCCGATCCGATCGCCGGCATACAGCCCGCCGGAGGCCGATTGCAGGTAGAGCGTCAGCAGGTCGGGCCTTGCGGCATCAAGATAGAATCCGCGCGTGACATGCAGCGGATAGCCGACATGCTGGCGGCGCAGCATGCTGCGGCCGCCAGCATGCTCGACGGACAGCGCGGCCTCGACCGCGCGGCCCTCAGATGCGGAACAGGACAGCTGCGGAGATCGCATCGGCGACCGCCTCCACGCCAGTGCCGGCCTTCAAGTTGGTAGCAATCACCGGCTTGCCGCCGCGCACCTGCCGTGCGTCGGCGAGCATGCGATCGAGATCGACGCCGACATGCGGCGCGAGATCGATCTTGTTGACGACCAGGAGATCACAGCGCAGCAGACCCGGCCCGCGCTTGCGCGGAATGTCATCGCCGCCGGCGACATCGATGACGAAGATCCACCAGTCGACGAGATCGAGCGAGAAGGTCGAAGCGAGATTGTCGCCACCGGATTCGAACAGGATCAGCTCGACACCCGGAAAGCGCGCCTCGAGCTCATCGCCGGCGGCGATGTTGAGCGTCGGATCCTCGCGGATCACCGTGTGCGGACAGGCGCCCGCCTCGACCGCCGACACCCTGTCGGGATCGATCAGTCCGGACCGCCGCAGCCGCTCGGCATCCTCCTTGGTGACGAGATCGTTGGTGACGACGGCGAAGTCGACGCCGCGACGCTGCAGCACTGGAATCAGCGCCTCGATCAGCGCGGTCTTGCCCGAGCCGACCGGACCGCCAATGCCGACCCGCGCCGCCACCGTCGCCTGCGCTTTGGCCTGCCTCAACGCATGAAGCATGATGTCACCTCAGCATATAGCGGCGCGCCAGCGGCAGCTCGCGGGCCGGCTCGCAGGTTGCGAGCTCGCCATTGACGAAAACGTCGAAGGTCTCGGGATCGACCCGGATGGTGGGACAGGTGTCGTTCCACACCATGTCCCGCTTGGTCAGCCCACGTGTGCCCTTCACGGGCAGGAGCTGCTTCGACAGGCCGAGCTCGGCCGCCAGCCCGCGCGCGATCGCGAGCGGATGCACGAAGCAGGCGGACAATGCCGCTGGCGCGCGGCCGAAGGCGCCCCATTGCGGCCGCAGCAGCATCGGCTCGCAGGTCATCAGCGACGCCGCGCTGTCGCCCATCGCGCCCCAGGCGATGAAGCCGCTCTTGATGACGAGCTCCGGCTTGATGCCGAAAAACGCCGGGCGCCACACCACGATGTCGGCGATCTTGCCGTCCTCGAGCGAGCCGATGTGATCGGCGATGCCGAAGGTCTTAGCGGCATTGATCGTGTACTTGGCAATGTAGCGGCGGATGCGGGCATTGTCGCCGAAGCCGGGTCTGTCTTCCGGCAACGCGCCGCGCTGGTCCTTCATCTTCGACGCCAGCTGCCAGGTCCGGCAGATCACCTCGTGGATGCGGCCCATACCCTGGCTGTCGGAGCCGAGCATCGAGATCGCGCCGATGTCGTGCAGCACGTCCTCGGCCGCAATGGTCTGGGCGCGGATGCGGCTCTCGGCGAAAGCGACGTCCTCCGGAATCGCCGGATTGAGATGGTGGCACACCATCGTCATGTCGAGATGCTCGTCGAAGGTGTTGACCGTGTAAGGATTGGTCGGATTGGTCGAGGACGGCAGGCAATGCATCTCGCCGGCCACGCGGATGATGTCGGGCGCGTGGCCGCCGCCCGCGCCTTCGGTGTGATACATATGGATGGTGCGGCCGCCGATCGCCTCCAGCGTGTTCTCGACGAAGCCGGACTCGTTCAGCGTATCGGTGTGGATCTGGACCTGGAAATCCTGGGCATCGGCCACCCTGAGACAGGTGTCGATCGCCGCCGGCATCGTGCCCCAATCCTCGTGCAGCTTGAGGCCCATCACACCGGTCTGCAGCTGCTCGATCAGCGGCGCCTCGCGATGCGAGTTGCCGCGACCGAGAAAGCCGAAATTCATCGGCCATGCTTCGGCCGCCTGCAGCATCTTGCCGGTGTTGAAGGGACCACCGGAGTCGATGCCCACGGTAATCGGGCCGAGCGAGCCGCCGATCATCGTGGTGATGCCGCTCGCCAGCGCGTGCTCGACCAGGCCGGCGCTGTCGAAATGGACGTGCACATCGATCGCGCCAGGTGTCGCGATCAATCCCTCGCAATCGCGCACCGTGGTGCCGGTCGAGACGATCAGGCGCGGATCGACGCCATCCATGATCGCCGGATTGCCGGCCTTGCCGATGCCGACGATGCGCCCGTTGCGGATGCCGAGATCGCCCTTGACGATGCCGATGACGGGATCGATCACGGTGACGTTGCAGAGCAGGAAATCCAGCGCGCCTTCCGCGCTGGTGAGGCCGGCCATGCCGATGCCGTCCCGCAAGGTCTTGCCGCCGCCATGCAGACATTCGTCGCCATAGACGGCGTGGTCCTTCTCGACCACGGCGAACAGCGAGGTGTCGCCGAGCCGGACCGCATCGCCGGTGGTCGGGCCGTAGAGTGCGGCGTAGTCACGCCGGTCGATCGTCGCCACGTGGTGTCTCCCTTGAAGCTGTCAGGCGCCGCGGAAGCCGCGCGCCTTGGCGCGCGCCAGCGCGGCGTTGCGCACCGCAGGATCTGCAGCCGCGCCATCGGTGAGATTGTTGAGGCCGGACAGATGCTGCCGGCCGCCGAACTCCACCAACGAGACCTGCTTGGACGCGCCCGGCTCGAAGCGCACCGCGGTGCCGGCGGGAATGTCGAGCCGCATGTTGAAGGCGGCGGCACGATCGAATTCGAGCGCCTTGTTGACCTCGAAGAAGTGGAAGTGCGAGCCGATCTGGATCGGCCGGTCGCCGGTGTTGACGGCGGTGAGCGTGATGCTGCGGCGGCCGGCATTGAGCGCAAGCTGGCCCGCCTGCGCCTTGATCTCGCCCGGGCGCTCGGGATCGGCAGCCGAACCTGCAGCCGGCCGGATCGGCTCATGCACGGTCACGAGCTTGGTGCCGTCCGGGAAGACGCATTCGACCTGGATGATGTCCATCATCGCGGCGATGCCCGGCAGCACGTCATCGGTGGTCAGGATGGTGGAGCCGTGACTGATCAGGTCGGCGACGCTGCGGCCGTCGCGCGCGCCTTCGAGGATCTCGTCGGTGATGATGGCCACCGCTTCCGGATAGTTCAGCTTGAGCCCGCGGGCGCGGCGGCGGCGCGACAGCTCGGCGGCGTTGAAGATGGTGAGGCGCTCGAGTTCGGTTGGCGTCAGCAGCATGCGATCTCACTCTCAATTGGCGAACAGCCGCAATTCGGCGTGGACATGGCGCGCGGCCGCAATGTCCAGGATGGGGATGAAGCTTTCGAGCTCGGCGTCGTCGTCGAGCGGAGTTGCGACCAGGGCATCGATCAGCGGCAGCAGCGCCTGCAGCACGCTTTGCCCCTGCAGGGCGCCGACGGCGCCGAGCCGTACCGCCGCGGTGATGAGGCCGGACGCCACCGTGTAGGCCGAGCACAAGGCGGCGTGCTGCTCATCGAGCTGCAGCGCCGCCCATATGGCGCCCTGCATCACGGCGATATGCCCCAGGCAGTCACCGGCCTTCACCTGCGCGCGCAGCTTGAGCGCAAGCGGCTGTCCGAGCCGCGCATGCGCCGCCAGAAATGACGCGCCATTGCGGCGCGAACCGGCGCGCAGCGCCTCGATCATGGTGGAGGCCTCGATCTCCCGATCCACCGCGGCCAACGCATCGAGATCCCTGCCGGCGCGAAACGCCCGTTGCAGCGCGATCCGATCATAGCCTGCCCAGCGCTGCTGCAGCACCGCGGCGCAGAGACGTTCGAACTCGCCCAGGCTCATGTCGGGGCGCAACGCCAGCGCTCCTTCGATGCCGTAGGAGAAGGCAAAGGCACCGCTTGGAAACGCCGCATCGGCCTGCCAGATCGCGCGCAACAACGGGAGCATGGGTCAGTGGTCGCGGTGGTGATGAGGGTGGGAATCATGGCTCGCACCGTGACTGTGAGACGGCGCGGCCTCGTGGGAAGGCGGTGAATCAACGGCCTCCTCGTCGAGCACGGTGACGGCCACCCGCCGCGCCGCGATCAGGTTCTCGATCCGGGCGGTGTAGTCCTCGGGTCGGCCCTCCAGGGCCACCAGCAACACCTCGCCGCCGAATCTGACACGCCAGTGCAGATTTCCGACCTGGTAGCCGAGTTCGACGGCATCCGAAATCGAGCGCGGCTCGAGCCGCAACCATCGTTCGGTCGCAGCCCGCACCACGATCGCGCGGTCGCGCTCCAGGAGCAGCACGGCACCATCGAACAACTTCTCGGTCCGAGGCAACGCGATCGCGAGTTCCTCGCCGCTGCGCGTCGAGATCAACAGCCGGCGGCGGGCGAGATCGGCCGCCGGCACGGCGACGATATCGACTCCCCCCCGATGTTCGAGACGATGCAGCGCTTCGGACATGTCCGGCTCCAGCCTGCTCCCCAGCACGTGCTCGATACGTCGCATCGCAGAGGCCTCCGTTCACTCGATGGCAAGAGGGGGCGCGGCGGCGGCAAGGCCCGCCGCCGGCCAGCATTCGGATCAGCGGTGGGCAACCTTCTTGTTGGGAATGCCCTCGATCGGACATTCCTCGGTGCCGACCGTGGACCGGGTGAACGACTCGACCATTTCGCGGGTCCCTTCAGGATCGGCCACCCACTTGGCGTAGAAGTCGTAGGGACAGGCCGCCACGCCGCGATCGCCATCGCCGGAATTGATCAGGCCGGTGTAGCCGCGATGCACGAGCTTGAAGAGATGGTTCTGCGATTGGCCGTTCTTGCGCGCGTCCCGGATCAGCGACTTCGACAGCTGGGCATATTGCACGCCATAATCCTCCTCGCCGCATTCGCCGAGCGTCCGGCCGTCGAAGCCGATGATCGCGGAATGGCCGAAATAGGAGTACACGCCGTCAAAGCCGGAAGCGTTGGCGACCGCGACATAGACGTTGTTGGCCCAGGCCATCGCCTTCGCCATGATCACCTGCTGGTCCTTGGCCGGATACATGTAGCCCTGGCAGCGCACGATCAGCTCGGCGCCCTTCATGGCGCAATCGCGCCAGATCTCGGGATAGTTGCCGTCGTCGCAGATGATCAGCGAGATCTTCAGCCCCTTCGGGCCTTCCGAGACATAGGTGCAGTTGCCGGGATACCAGCCCTCGATCGGTACCCAGGGCATGATCTTGCGATATTTCTGCACGATCTCGCCCTTGTCGTTCATCAGGATCAGGGTGTTGTAGGGCGCCTTCTTCGGGTGCTCCTCGTGCCGCTCGCCGGTCAGCGAGAACACGCCCCACACCTTGGCCTTGCGGCAGGCCTCGGCGAAGATCTCCGTCTCGTCGCCCGGGACGGTCGAGGCCGTCTCGTACATCTCCTTGGAGTCATACATGATGCCGTGCGTCGAGTATTCCGGGAAGATCACGAGATCCATGCCCGGCAGGCCGGTCTTCATCCCGACGATCATGTCGGCGATCTTGCAGGCATTGTCGAGCACCTCCGCCTTGGTGTGAAGGCGCGGCATCTTGTAGTTCACGACGGCGACGCCGATCGTGTCGTTGCTCGAAGTGATATCACCATGCAGCATCTTGCTCTCCTTGCTACCAACCCGTCAAAAACCTGCCATTCGCGTTCCGGCGCGCTGGCTTGCGCACCAGCTTTCTCCACGACGTCGGATCGTCACACCGCCATGTGGCGATGGACCATCGCGTCGGTGAGTTCCGAAATTTCGCCTGCTGCGACGATGCGTCCCTTCTCCATCATGGCGAAGCGATGCGCCGCATTGCGGGCGAACGAGACGTTCTGCTCGACCAGGATCACGGTCAGCCCGATCTCGCGGTTGAGCCGGATGATGACCTGCTCGATCTCCTCGACGATCGATGGCTGGATGCCTTCATTGGGCTCGTCGAGCAGGATGATCCTGGGGTTTGCAGCCAGCGCGCGCGCGATCGCCAACTGCTGCTGCTGACCGCCGGACAGCACGCCGCCATTGCGATCGAGATTGTTCATCAGATACGGAAACAGCTCGGCCACCAAAGGCGGGATCTCGCGCTTGCCATCGGCGCGCGCGAACGAGCCCATCAGGATGTTCTCGCGAATGGTGAAGTCGGGAATGATCTCGCGGCCCTGCGGCACATAGGCGATGCCGGCGCGTGCACGCCTGAACGTCGGCTCCCGCCCGATCTCCTGATCGCCCAGCCGGATCTGCCCATCCATGCGGTCGGTCAGTCCCATCAGCGTCTTGAGCAGGGTGGTCTTGCCGGTGCCGTTGCGGCCGAGCACCGCCGTCACCTGGCCATCGGGCACATCCAGCGACACGTCGTGCAGGATATGGCTGCGATCGTAGAAGCTGTCGACATGGGACAGAGCGAGCATCAGGTGATCCCCTTCGACCCGAGATAGGCCGCGCGCACCTTGGGATCGTTCTCGATCTCGGCGACGCTGCCTTCCGCCAGAACCTGGCCGAGATGCAGCACCGTGATGCGCTCGGCGATCTCGCGCACGAAGGCCATGTCGTGCTCGACCACGATGATGGTGTGGCGGCCCTTGAGATTGTTGACGATCAGTGAGGTCTTGTGCGTCTCGGCCTGCGTCATGCCCGCGGTCGGTTCGTCGAGAAGGATGATCTTCGGATCCTGGGTGATCAGCAGGCCAAGCTCGAGCCACTGCGTCTGGCCATGGCTGAGATAGGCGGCGACCTGGCCCGCCTCCTCGGTCAGCCCGATCAGCTCCAGCACCTCGTCGATCTTGGCCTTGGCCGAGAAGCCGAAACCGAGATTGGCGAACACGCCGGGATTCTTGCAGCTCGCGACCTCCAGATTGCGGCGGACCGTGAGCTCCTTGAACACGCTGGGGATCTGGAACTTGCGGCCGATGCCGGCGCGGGCGATCTTGTGCTCCTCCCAATTGGTGATCTCGGTGTCGTGCACGAAGACGCGGCCGCCGGTCGACTTGGTCTTGCCGGAGATGAGATCCATCAAGGTCGTCTTGCCGGCGCCGTTGGCGCCGAGCAGCACGCGCAATTCGCCGTCCTCGACGATCATCGAGACGCCGTTGACAGCCTTAAAGCCTTCGAAATCGACACTGAGACCGTCGATGGTGAGCGCTGCCTGGGCCATGGGCTACTCCGCCGGCTGCGAGGATGGATCGTTGACGCGCACCGCCGGGGCCGGCGTCGACGGCCTCCGGGTGATGAACCGATCGATCAGGTCATGAGCGAGACCGGCGATGCCGCGCGGCATGTAGAGCACGACCAGCACGAAGATCAGGCCGATGATCGCCTTCCACGCTTCCGCGAAGCCTTCGGTTTCGCTGACAGTTGCCGAGATCATGTTGATCAGGATCGCACCGATACAGGCGCCCAAGATCGAGGCGCGGCCGCCGACCGCCGCCCATACCACCATGGTGATCGAGAAGCTCAGATCCATGAAGGTCGGCGAAGCGAACTCCGAGACGATGACATAGAGCATGCCCGCGAAGCCCGCGATCAGCGCCGACACCGCGAAGAAGAAGGTCTGGTAGGCCGGTACATCGAAGCCGAGATAGCGCGCGCGGTTCTGATCGTCGCGGATCGCCTGCAGGATGACCCCTGCCCTAGTCTCGACCATCAGCCGCGCCGCGATCAGCACGACGCCGAGCGAGACGGCAATCAGGTAATAAGTCGGCACCACATAGGGATCGAACTCGAAGCCGCCGAGCTTGAACCAGCCGAGATCGGTGAGGCCGTTGAAGCCGTTGGTCACCGGCTGGGCGTCGATCATCACGAGCCGGACCAGCAGCACCAGCGCCAGCGTGATGATCGAGACGAAGACGCCCGCGATGCGCTTGCGGAACACGATCGAGCCGAGCACGAAGGCGATGGCGACCGGCAGGATCAGCCCCATGGCGACGCCGAACCATTGGCTCTGGAACGGCAACCAGAGAAACGACGCCTTGTTGATGCAGCACAGCTCGGTCTTGGCGCCGGGCTCCGCGTTCCACAGCATGAAGTCCGGCACGGGCTTGTCCGAGCCCTGCTGCAGGCTGGTGGAGCTCGCGAGCTTCAGCGACATCGCCAGCATGTAGGCGCCGGCGCCGAAGAACAGGCCCTGCCCCAGGTTGAGAATGCCCGCATAGCCCCAGGACAGCGCCACGGCGATGCCCAGCATCCCGAACACGAGATATTTGGCGAGACGGTTGAGCCAGAACGAGTCCATGATCAGCGGCACGAGCATGATCAGGACGATGAAGGCGGCGTAGATCGCCCAGTCGATGCGGCGCTTCGACATCATGGTCAGCGTCCCTTCAGGGCGAACAGGCCCTTCGGCTTGAGCACGATGATGGCGATGACGACGCCGAACACGACGGCGCGGGCGAGGATGTCGTTGGTCGCGGCGGCGACCAGGCCGTTGATCTCGCCGAGAATGCCGGCCGACAGCACCGAACCGAGCAGGCTGCCGACGCCGCCCATGACGACCACGAGGAAGCCGTCGACCACCATCGAGGTCCCCATGTCGGGGAACACGGTCTTGAAGCCGGACATCATCACGCCGGCGACACCCGCAAGACCCGAACCGAACGCAAAGGTCAGCGCATTGACGCGGGTGACGTCGATGCCGCAGGCGGCGGCCATCTTCGGGTTGCGGATGATGGCGCGAACCTGCGTGCCGGCCACGGTGCGATAGATCACGAACCAGGTGGCGATGGCGAGCATGGCGGTCACCAGGATGATGAAGGCGCGATAGCGGTTGATGTCGGCGCCGGCGAAACGAAACGTGCCTTGCAGGATGTCGGGGACGCTGACGTTCTGCAGGCCGGGCCCGAGGCCCTGAATGTGGATGCCGAGGAACGACAGCCCGAACTCGAGCCGCACCGCCTGCTGGATCAGGATCGCAATGCCCCAGGTCGCGAGCAGCGTGTCGAGCAGCCGGCCGTAGAGCTTGCGGACCACGACGCGCTCGATCAGCAGCCCGAGCAGCGCTGTCACGATGAAGGCGAGCGGGATAGCAATGAAGATGTTGGTGCCGAACCACAGGCCCGACAGCACGGTCACATAGGCGCCGACCATGACCATCTCGCCATGCGCCATATTGATGACGCCCATCGCGCCATAAGTAATGGCGAGGCCGAGCGCGACCAGCAGCAGGATCGATCCCAGGCTGAGACCGATGAACAGAACCTCGAGCATGACAGTGCCTCCCGCCATCCACCGCGCGAGGGAGGCGCGCGGTGGATGAGGTTTCCCAAACGTCAGGTTTTCAGCTTGGCCGCGTCGAGACCCTTCCCGGTGCAGAAAAGGTTCGTCGGCGTCTCGCCATAGGCGACGTAGGGAAGCGGCATGACCGGCTCCTTGTAGGCGTCGATGATCTTGCCCTGCCCGTCCGGAAGCCACTGCGCGATGCGCGGCGTCAGGTAGGTGTGCAGGTTCTCGGCCTCGATCTTGACGTGGCCGTTGGGCGCGTCGAACTCCTGGCCCTTGACGGCCTCGCGGATCGCCGCCGGCGAGACCTCGGCCGCCTTCTCCACCGCCTGCTTCCACAGGAACACCTGGAAGTAGGACGATTCCAGCGCGTGATGCGTCACCGCCTTCGGGTCCTTGACGAATTTGCGGTAGCGCTCGATGAACGCCTTGTTGCGATCGGTGTCGATCGCCTGGAAATACGGGAACGAGGTGAAGGAACCGACCGCATATTCCGCGCCCATCGCCGCAATCTCGATCTCCGAGGTGACAGTCGCGCAGATCGGCAGCTTGTCGTGGGTGAGGCCCTGGTTCTTGTACTCGCGATAGAACGCGATCACGGAGTCGCCGACCACGTTGGACAGCACGACATCGCAGCCCGAGCTCTTGATCTTGTTGACCATCGAGCCCCATTCGGAATGGCCGAGCTCGAGATATTCGTCGGCGATCCATTCGCCGCCGTTCTTTTCGATCAGGATCTTCGAGACCTTGGCCATCTCGCGTGGATAAATGTAGTTCGATCCGACGATAAAGAACTTCTTCTTGCCGAGCGTCTTGATGATCCAAGGGATGAAATTCGACAGCTGCTGGTTCGGAACGGCGCCGGTATAGACGACGTTCTTCGAGCACTCGAAGCCTTCATAATAGGTCGGATAGAAATAGAGATTGTTGCGCTTCTCGAACACCGGCAGCACCGCCTTGCGGCTCGCCGAGGTATAGGAGCCGAACACGGTCGGCACGCGATCCTGGATGACGAGCTTGGAGGCCTTCTCATTGTAGGTCTTGGGATCGGAGGCGCCGTCCTCGGCGATCGCCGAGATTTTCATGCCCTTGACGCCGCCGGCCGCGTTGATCTCGCTGATCGCCATCATCGTGGCGTCGTGCAGCGACTTCTCCACGATCGAGAGGCCCCCCGTCAGCGAGAACAGCACGCCCACCTTGATCTCGCCGGCGGCCTGCGCGCCGGTCGAGAACACCCATGGCGAGGTAATCAATGCGCCGCCCGCCAGGGCGCCGCTCTTCAAGAATTTGCGTCGATCGACTGCCATACCGCACACTCCCCGTTGTCCAGGCACACGTCCTCGTTCGCGCCGAAGCACGTTGCTTGCTGCCAAAATTCGCCCAGAGCGGATCGAGCTCCGACGACGCGCTGTGCGCCGGCGGCTGTCCTCGGTCCAAAAAACAAAAAAGCCCGACGAACCCTTCACGGGTTCTTCGGGCTACCTAGCCGATGCCAGACCAGCATCATCGATGGTCCGGCTGCGTTGAGAAGGATCTTCTCCCTTCAACTAATAAAAGCTAATCACCTTTCGCGCGGTATTGCAAGAGCTCGTTGGCATGAATGATCGCCGCGGCCATGTCGTCCATGGACAGGCGCTTCGACATCGCCTGCTTGCGGATGCTCTCATAAGCATCAGCCTCGCTCAATCCCTGGCCATCCATCAGGATCGCCTTGGCTTTCTGTATCCGCTGGATGCCGGCGAGCTTGCGCTCCAATTTGCGCACGCGCTTCTCGGATTCCCGCCGCTCCAACCACAGGCTGCGCGCGATCGTCAAATTCGTAAGCAATCCGAATGGCCGGATCGGCCGCTCGATGACAGCGACCGCACCCGCCTCAAGCACCAGTTGCAGCGTCGATGGGTCCTCGTAGGAGACGACGGCGATCAGGGTCGGCCGATGGTCTGCATCCGATTTCAGCAGCCGCTGGATTTCCAACCGCACATCATGTTCGATCGCGAGCAGCACCACGTCGGCGCCTTCAGCCCAGCAATCCGGCACCGGCCATTGCATCTCGACCATGCAGCCGATACGGCGCAGATGCTCGACGAGCTTGGTCCGCTCGCTGTCCGGCGGATGCACGACATGGACCCGCAGGCCGCGCAGATCACGAAGAATTTGGATGGCCACGCCCGGATCTCCGTCCCGCCACGCTACCCCTGGACCTCAGGACCGAATGAGCTGCTGCTCGTCGACCGACCAGTCGTCGAGGCTCTGGACCACACAATAGGGATCGGGCTTCACGCGCACGCCCGGATTCCAGACGATCTGGAAGCGCCCCTGGCCGTCGACCCGCGCGATCCGCGGCCATAGGTAAGTGTGATTGTTCTCGGGATCGACACGGACCCGCCCCTGCGGCGCGTCGAACTCGAAATCGCGCATGTTGCCGAGCACCTGCTCCGGATCATCCGTGCCGCATTTGGCCACCGCGCGCATCGCCAGATGCACCTGAAAATAGGCCGCTTCGGCGCAGGCCGTCACCGGCGCATCGTCGCCATATTGCGCCTTGAAACTTGCAACGAACCGCCGCGCGGCCTGCGACGACAACGTCTCGAAGAACGGCGCCGCAGTGATGTGGCCTTCGGCGGCCTCCGCCCCCATCTCGGCCACCTCGGCCTCGCTGGTGCTGAGGCTCGCGATCGGCATCCGTGTCGGATCGAAATCGGCGGCGCGATAGGCGCGATAGAACTCGGCTGTCCCGCTGCCCACGACCGTCGAGAAGATCACGTCCGGCGACGTCTTCTTGATGCGGGCGATGACCTTGTCGAAATCCTTGGCTTGCGCAAGCAGCGGAACATAGATCTCGTCCAGCACCTTGCCTTTGCCCTGGACCACGAAATCGGCCATCAGGCGGTTCGACTCATAAGGGAAGACATAGTTCGAGCCAACGAACAGGAAGCGGTTGCCATAGGTCGAGAGCAGGAAGCGCGCCAGCTGCAGCGAATTCTGGTTCGGCGCGGCGCCGGTGTAGATGCAGTTGCGGGAATATTCGAACCCTTCATAAAGGGTCGGGTAGAACAGCAGACCGCGATGGCCCTCGACCGAAGGCAGCACGGCCTTGCGCGTGCTCGACATGTAGCAGCCGAACAACAGACGGATGCGGTCGACCTGGAACAGGCGCTCGGCAAAGGCGCGGAACTTCTTCGGGTCCGAAGCAGGGTCGTAGATGATCGGCTCGATGGGGCGACCGAGAATACCGCCGGCAGCGTTGATCTCGGAGATGGCCAGCAAGGTGGCGTTGAGTTGTGTGCGTTCGATGCCCGAGGTCACGCCGGTATGCGAAAACAGCACGCCGACGCGCCAGCTTTCAGGCTGCCTTTCTGAAGAACCCATGTGACGACAGCACCACTCTCCTGAATGCGCGTTTTCCGACACCGGAGATCGGCATTGCGGACGAACGCCACCTTTATTCTGTCTAGGATGATTACTTGCTTGGCGTCAACCGCACCGCCGGATGGCGGAGCTTGCGCCGCGGAGAGAGGCCGAACAAGATCGGGAGTGTCATCGGTGTGCCCTGCGTTCCTCGCGCGGTGCCAGGCCGAACTGACGCCGATAGCAGCGCGCGAAATGCATCGGCGTCGCAAATCCCGTGGCGAGCGCGACCTCATGGATCGCCATCGTGCTCTGGCGCAGCAGCCCGCGCGCGTGCTCGAGCCGAATCTGCAGATAGCGGCGATGAAGGGTCGTCCCGAGATGTTGCGCAAACAAACGCTCCAGCTGCCGCAACGACAGGTCAGCGCCGGCGGCAAGCTCGCGAGGTGCCAGCGGACGTTCGATCCGCCTTTCCATGCGCAGCAGCGTGTCGACCAGCTTGGGATGATGCACCCCGAAGCGCTGTGCCGGCGACAGCCGCTGTGCAGCCCCGCCGCGCCGGACCTCCGTCTGCAGAAACCAGTCGCTCACCGCCGCCGCCAGCCGCGCGCCGTGATCGATCCTGATCATCGCATGCATCATGTCGAGCGCCGCGATGCCGCCAGCGCAGGTGAAGCGGTCGCGATCGATCTCGAACAGCGAGCGGCTGAGCGACAAGTGCGGAAACGTCTCGGTGAACGCCGGCATGTGCTCCCAATGAAGGGTGCAGCGATAGCTGTCGAGCAGGCCAGCCTGGGCGAGGATGAAGGGACCCGCTGAGACGCCGATCATCCGGACGCCATGCCGCGCCGTGCTCCGCAAATAAGAGAGAGTGGGTGGATGCGAGAAAGTGGCCGGATTTCCGCCGGCGCAGACCACGATGGAGTCGAGACGTGCGGCGCTGCCGATGGTGGCGTCGGCCGGGATCCTGACGCCGTTGGAGGCAGCGATATCGCTGCCGCGGATCGCGATGTGACGCCAGCGGTACAGCGTCCGGCCGCTGAGCACGTTCGCCGCCCGCAGCGGTTCGACCGCCGACGCATAGGACATCAGCGCGAAGCCGGGGATCAGCAGGAAGCCAACCCGATGCGCCCGGACGTCGTCGCCCCTCGGTCCGTCGCTTCTAGACCCTCTTTCGTCGTTTCTGGACATCACCTCGGAGAGATAGCAGCGCATTGTGCCTGCGACAACCCGGTGATCGAAGGCGCATGCGCTATTCGCTGTTCTCTCTCGCCCGCCAAGCCCTGCGCGGCCATCGCGACTGGCAGCCGGTCTGGCGCGATGCCGCCCCGCAAGCGAGCTACGACATCATCATCGTCGGCGGCGGCGGCCATGGGCTGGCCACCGCCTATTACCTCGCCAAGGAGCACGGCATTCGCAAAATTGCCGTGCTCGAAAAAGGCTGGATCGGATCCGGCAATGCCGGCCGCAACACCACGATCATCCGCTCCAATTATCTGCTGCCCGGCAACGAGCCGTTCTACGAATGGTCGATGAAGCTGTGGGAGGGCCTGGAGCAGGACCTGAACTACAACACCATGGTCAGCCAGCGCGGCGTGCTGAACCTCTATCATTCCGACGCGCAGCGCGATGCGTTTGCCCGGCGCGGCAATGCGATGCGGCTGGCGGGCGCCGATGCCGAGCTGCTCGATGCCGACGCCGTCAGGCGCATGCTGCCATTTCTCGATTTTGACAATGCGCGCTTTCCGATCAAGGGCGGCCTGCTGCAGCGGCGCGGCGGCACCGCGCGGCACGATGCGGTCGTCTGGGGCTACGCCCGCGGCGCCAGCGCGCGTGGCGTCGACATCATCCAGAACTGCGAGGTCACCGGCTTCGTGCGTGACGGCGATCGCATCACCGGGGTCACCACGACGCGCGGCACGATCCAGGCCGGCAAGGTCGGGCTTGCGGTTGCCGGCAGCAGCTCGCGGGTCGCGGAGTATGCCGGCCTGCGGCTGCCGATCGAAAGCCACGTGCTGCAGGCCTTCGTCTCCGAAGCCATCAAGCCGCTGATCCCCGGCGTGGTCACCTTCGGCGCCGGTCATTTCTACATCAGCCAGTCCGACAAAGGCGGGCTCGTCTTCGGCGGCGATATCGACGGCTACAATTCCTATGCGCAGCGCGGCAATCTGCCGACCGTGGAGGACGTCTGTGAGGGCGGCATGGCGCTGATGCCGGCGATCGGCCGCGTGCGCATGCTGCGCTCCTGGGGCGGGCTCGTCGACATGTCGATGGACGGCTCGCCGATCATCGACCGCACGCCGCTGCAAGGACTCTATCTCAACGCCGGCTGGTGCTATGGCGGCTTCAAGGCCACGCCGGGCTCCGGCTGGTGCTTCGCGCATCTGCTGGCGCGCGATGAGCCGCATCCGGTCGCGAGCGCCTATCGCCTCGACCGTTTCGCAACAGGCCACCTGATCGACGAAAAAGGTCAGGGCGCGCAGCCAAATCTGCACTGAGGCCAACCATGCGAATTCCCTGCCCGTTCTGTGGCGAGCGCGACGTCAGCGAGTTCGCCTATCACGGCGACACCGCAAAGCGGCCTGATCCGGCCACCGACGACGGTCAGCGGCGCTTCTTTGAGGCCGTCTATCTGCGCGACAATCCCGCCGGCCCGCATCGCGAACTCTGGTATCACGCACAGGGTTGCCGCAGCTGGTTGATCGTGACCCGCGACGTCCGGACCCACGAGGTGCTCGGCGCCGCGCTCGCCACGCGAGGCGCTGCATGATGCCGGATTCCAACCGGCTCGCCTCCGGCGGCCTGATTGATCGCAGCAAGACCATCGGCTTCAGCTTCGACGGCCGCAGCTATCGAGGCTATGCCGGCGATACGCTGGCCTCGGCGCTGCTTGCCAATGATGTTCGCCTCGTCGGCCGCTCCTTCAAATATCACCGTCCGCGTGGCATCATGACCGCAGGGCCCGAGGAGCCAAACGCGCTGGTCGAACTGCGCGCTGGCGCCCGTCGCGAGCCGAACACGCGCGCCACCACCATCGCGCTGTTCGACGGCCTCGAGGCCTGGAGCCAGAACCGCTGGCCGTCGCTGCGCTACGATGTCGGAGCGATCAACTCGCTGCTGTCGCCGCTGTTCGTCGCCGGCTTCTACTACAAGACCTTCATGTGGCCGGCCGCGTTCTGGGAGAAGGTCTACGAGCCGGCGATCCGCCGGGCCGCCGGTCTCGGCCGCGCCAGCGGCGCGGCCGACCCCGACACTTACGAGAAGATCAACGCCTTCTGCGACGTCCTGATCATCGGCGGCGGGGCGGCCGGGCTCGCCGCGGCACTGGCGGCCGGGCGCAGCGGCGCGCGCATCATGCTGTGCGACGAGGATTGCACGCTCGGCGGGCGGCTCAACAGCGACCTCGGAGAGGTCGATGGCCGGCCAGGCGCCGACTGGGCGCGGCACGTCACCGCCGAGCTCGAGGCTTTGCCGAATGTCCGGATCCTCAGTCGCACAAGCGTGTTCGGCGTCTATGATGGCGGCACCTATGGCGCGCTCGAGCGGGCGTCCGATCATCTCGCCGAGCCGCAGCCGCATCGGCCGCGGCAGCGCTATTGGAAGATCGTCGCCAAGCGCGCGGTGCTGGCGAGCGGCGCGATCGAGCGCCCGATCGTGTTCGGGGGGAACGACCGCCCCGGCGTGATGATGGCCGCCGGCGTACGCAGCTATCTGAACCGCTACGCGGTCAAGCCCGGACGGCGGGCCGCGGTCTATACCGGCTGCGATGACGCCTGGACGACCGCGTTCGACCTCGCGCGCAGCGGCGTCACGGTGACGGCCATCATCGATCACCGTGCGACGGTCGCGCCGCAACTCCGGGCCGAAGCAACACGGCTCGCGATTCCCGTCCATCTCGGAGCCGACATCACCCAGACGCGCGGCGGCCGCCGCGGCCTGCAGGCGATCACGCTGCGGCGCGCGGATGGGCGAGAACAAGGCTTGCCGGTCGACCTGCTGGCCATGTCCGCCGGCTGGTCGCCGCATCTCGCACTGGCCACACATCTGGGACATCGGCCGCGCTGGTCCGAGGCCCATGCCGCCTTCGTGCCGGATGCATTGCCGCCGGGCATGAGCGTCGCGGGCGCAGCGGCGGGCGCCTTCGGTCTCGCCGAGGCCCTACAGCAGGGCACGGCGCTCGGCGCCGCTGCCGCAGAGGCGACAGGCTTTGCCGTCACCCCCGCCCCGGCGCCGCGGGCGGACGATGAGCCCATCGCGCTGGCGCCGTTCTGGCATGTCGGCTCGTCATCGAAGGCTTTCATCGATTTCCAGCACGACGTCACCAGCGCCGATGTTGCGCTCGCCGCACGCGAGGGCTTCCGCTCGGTCGAGCTTCTCAAACGCTACACCACGCTGGGCATGGCGACCGATCAGGGGAAGAGCTCGAACATCAATGGCCAGGCGATGATGGCCGAGCTGACGGGCCGCAGCATGGCCGAGATCGGCACCACGATGTTCCGCGCGCCAGCGACGCCGGTCGCGATCGGCGCGCTCGCGGGCCATCACCGCGGCCGCGACTTCCGGCCGACGCGCCTGACGGCCGGACACGGCTGGGCCGAGCAGAGCAATGCGAGCTTCGTCGAAGCAGGCGCTTGGCTGCGCGCGCAGTGGTTCGCGCAACCGGGCGAAACCGACTGGCTCACCACCGTCTCGCGCGAGGTGCGCGACGTCCGCAGCAAGGTCGGCGTCTGTGATGTCTCGACACTCGGCAAGATCGACGTCCAGGGCAGCGATGCCGGCACCTTCCTCGACCGCGTCTATATCAACATGTTCTCGACCTTGCCGGTGGGCAAGACCCGCTATGGCGTGATGTTGCGGGAGGACGGGTTGGTGATGGATGACGGCACGGCCGCCCGCTTCGCGCCAGATCATTATGTGGTGTCGACGACAACCGCGAACGCCGCCAAGGTCATGCAGCATCTGGAACATGCGCGCCAGGTGCTATGGCCCGAATTGGACGTGCAGCTCGTCTCCGTCACCGAGCAATGGTCGCAATATTCCATCGCGGGCCCCCGCGCCCGACAGCTGTTGGACCGCCTGCTCGGCGACGTCGTCGATGTTTCCGATGCCGCTTTGCCGTATCACGGATGCGCCGAGTTCACCTGGCGCGACGTGCCGGCGCGGCTGTTCCGCGTCTCATTCTCCGGCGAGCTCGGCTATGAGATCGCGGTGCCGGCGCAATATGGCGACGCGGCGATCCGCGCGATCATGGAAGCCGGCGCGGAGTTCGGCATCATCCCCTACGGCACCGAGGCGCTCGGCGTGATGCGCATCGAAAAGGGCCATGTCGCCGGTAACGAGATCAACGGCACCACAACAGCCGCCGATCTCGGCCTCGGCCGGATGATGTCGCAGAAAAAGGATTACATCGGCCGCGTGCTGGCGCACCGGCCCGGCCTCACCGATCCCGACCGCCCGACGCTCGTCGGCCTGCGCCCGATCGATCCGATGGCGCGGCTACGCGCTGGCGCTCACATGCTCGCGCTGGGCGCAGCGCCGACGACAGAGAACGACGAGGGCTATGTCACGTCGGTCGCGTTCTCACCGGCGCTCGGGCATTGGATCGGCCTTGCCCTCGTCAAGCGTGGACCGGCGCGACACGGCGAACGCATGCGCGCCTATGATCCGGTGCGCGACGGCGATACCGAGGTCGAGCTCGTCTCGCCGGTCTTCATCGATCCACAGGGAGCGCGGCTCCATGGCTGAGCACAGTCCGTCGTCGTCACCTGTCACGTTCGCCGACGCCGCGCCCGCGCCGCCCGGCAGCCAGGTCACGATCACCGAGCGAGCCGATCTCGGGCTGGCGACGCTGCAGGCCCGCAAGGGCCAGGAGGCGGCCTTGCGCGAGGCGATCCGGCAATATTGCGGCGTCATGCTGCCGGATCGCCCCGCCGTGGCCAGCGCCGACACGATCGCCTTCGCAGGCCTCGGTCCGCAGCATTGGCTCGGCATGGCCGACGGCAGCAGCCATCGCCTGGCCACGGCCTTGAAGGCCGCAATCGGCCCGCTCGCCTCCATCGTCGACCAGAGCGGCGGCTATGTCGTGTTCCGCGTCGGCGGCCCCGCCATCCGCGACGTGCTCGCCAAGGGCTTTCCGATCGACCTGCATGAGCGCGCGTTTCCGCCCGGAGCGGCAGCCACGACGGTGGCCGCACATATCGGCGCCATCATCTGGCGCAACGAGGACCAGGACGGATGCGCCTCGTTCGACATCGCCGTGTTCCGCAGCCTGTCCCGCAGCTTCTGGCATTGGTTCTCGGAGGCGGCGGCGGAGTTCGGCTGCGAGGTGAGGCCGTCCTAGAGCATCCGTGCGACAATCGGTGGCCACGCCTTCGCGCGGCTGATGCCGCCCGATGACTTTGCACAGCCTGGGAACTAACACTCCGCTCTCACCGCGTCATTGCGAGCGTAGCGAAGCAATCCCGAATCATTCTGCGGAGACAGTCTGGATTGCTTCGTCGCTTCGCTCCTCGCAATGGCGCGCGGGGCGATCTGGGCTCACTTGCACATCGTCATGCGAACGACAGCGGCCACTTAGCAATCCAACGTCGTTTCGCGCTCCCACTCCGTCAAATGGCGCGCATAAGCGTTCCACTCCTCGGTCTTGAGCTTGACGTAGCAGGGAATGAAATCGCCGAGCTTTTCGGCCATGACCGGCGAGGCCTGCAGCGCGCGGATCGCATCGAGCAGGTTGAGCGGCAGCTTCTTGCCGGTCTTTACGGCGTGGCCGTCGGTATACATGTTGATGTCGAGGCGCGGGCCCGGGTCGCGATCATTGGCGATGCCGTCGAGGCCGGCGGCGAGCAGCCCGGCCTGCAACAGATAGGGATTGGCGGCACCATCGGCGAGGCGGACCTCGAAGCGGCCGGCTTCGGGAATGCGGATCAGATGGGTCCGGTTGTTGCCGGAATAGGTCACCGAGTTCGGCGCCCAGGTCGCGCCCGATGTCGTCCTCGCCGCATTGATGCGCTTGTAGGAGTTGACGGTCGGGTTGAACAGCGCGGCCAGCGCATCGGCCGAATGCATGATACCGCCGAGGAACTGATAGCCCAATTTGGACACGCCGAGCTCGCCGGCCTCGTCCTCGAACAGATTGCGGCCGTCCTTCCACACCGAGACATGGGCATGGCAGCCATTGCCGGTGAGATCGACGAACGGCTTCGGCATGAAGGTGGCGCGCAGCCCGTGCTTCTCGGCGATCGAGCGCACCATATATTTGAAGAAGGCGTGGCGATCGGCGGTCGTCAGCGCGGTGTCGAACTCCCAGTTCATCTCGAACTGGCCGTTAGCGTCCTCGTGATCGTTCTGATACGGCTTCCAGCCCAGCGCCAGCATGGCGTCGCAAATCTCGGCGATCACCTCGTAGCGCCGCATCAGGGCCTGCTGGTCGTAGCACGGCTTCGACTGCTTGTCCGCGACATCGGACGGCGCACTGCCGTCGGCGGTGATCAGGAAGAACTCGCATTCGACACCGGATTTCAGCTCATAGCCCTGCGCCGCCGCATCGGCGACCATGCGCTTGAGCAGGTTTCGCGGCGCATGTGCCACCGGCTTGCCGTTCATCCAGGGATCGGCCGCGAGCCAGCCGACCTCCGGCTTCCACGGCAGCTGGATCAGGCTCGCCGGATCGGGCATCGCGAACACGTCGGGATCGGCCGGGGTCATGTCGAGCCAGGTCGCGAAGCCTGCGAAGCCAGCGCCGGTCTTGACCATGCCGTCGATCGCCGCCGCCGGCACCAGCTTGGCGCGCTGCACGCCGAACAGGTCGGTATAAGAGATCAGGAAATATTTGATGCCGCGCTCACAGGCGACGGCATGGAGGCTACTCGACATGATTCCCTCTTTGAGTCCTTGAAGACCCCGGCATCGTCCATCCGTCGATCGCGTCGGCGGCGCGCGCAGCGCTGCCAGCCTATTTGTCGCGTCCCGGAATCCAGTTGGTGCCGGCGAGCGGCACGCCGGCCATCGCCGCCGCCTCGATCGTCAAGGCGACGAGATCCTCCGGCTCAAGATTATGCAGATGACTCTTGCCGCAGGCCCGCGCGATCGTCTGCGCCTCCAACGTCAGCACCGAGAGATAGTTAGCGAGCCGGCGGCCGGCCTTGACCGGATCGAGCCGCGCGGCCAGCACGGGATCCTGGGTCGTGATCCCCGCGGGATCGAGACCTTCCTGCCAATCATCATAGGCGCCGGCGGTGGTGCCGAGCTTCTGATACTCGGCCTCCCATTGCGGATCATTGTCGCCGAGCGCGATCAGCGCCGCGGTGCCGATCGAGACCGCGTCGGCGCCGAGCGCGAGCGCCTTGGCGACATCGGCGCCGGTGCGGATGCCACCGGAGACGATCAGCTGCAGCTTGCGATGCAGACCGAGATCCTGCAGCGCCTGCACGGCGGGCCGGATCGCGGCGAGCGTGGGCAGCCCGACATGTTCGATGAAGACGTCCTGGGTCGCGGCGGTGCCGCCCTGCATGCCGTCGAGCACGATGACATCGGCACCGGACTTCGCCGCCAGCGCCGTGTCGTAATAGGGACGGCTGGCGCCGACCTTGACGTAGATCGGCTTCTCCCAATCGGTGATCTCGCGCAGCTCCTCGATCTTGATCTCGAGATCGTCGGGTCCGGTCCAGTCCGGGTGGCGGCAGGCCGAGCGCTGGTCGATGCCCTCGGGCAATGTGCGCATCTTGGCGACGCGTGGCGAGATCTTCTGCCCGAGCAGCATGCCGCCGCCGCCGGGCTTGGCGCCCTGCCCGATCACGATCTCGATCGCATCCGCTTTGCGCAGATCATCGGGATTCATGCCGTAGCGCGACGGCAGATATTGATAGACCAGGATCGACGAGTGGCCGCGCTCCTCCGGCGTCATGCCGCCGTCGCCCGTGGTGGTCGAGGTGCCGGCTGCGGAGGCGCCGCGCCCCAATGCCTCCTTGGCCGGACCGGACAATGAGCCGAAGCTCATGCCGGCGACGGTCACCGGGATCTTCAGCTTGATCGGCTTCCTCGCGAAGCGCGTGCCGAGCGTGACGTCGGTGCCGCATTTCTCGCGATAGCCCTCCAGCGGATAGCGCGAGATCGAGGCGCCCAGGAACAGGAGATCGTCGAAATGCGGCAGCGCGCGCTTGGCGCCGCCGCCGCGGATATCGTAAATGCCGGTTGCTGCAGCCCGCTGGATCTCGGCGATCACGTTCGGGTTGAAGGTCGCGGAGAAACGCGGCGGGGTGCGATGTGGAGGCACGGACATCGTGATGGCCTCAATAGGCGTCGACATTGTCGATGTGGAAGTGATAGAGGCGCCGCGCCGAGCCATAGAGCTTGAAGTCATCGGCGCGCGCCTCGACGCCGGCCCGCTTCAGCACGGCCGCGAGGATCGCGCGGTCTTCCTCCGTCATCGGCTTCTCGATGCAGTCGGCGCCCAGGCTGGCGACGCGGCCACGCACGAACAATCGGGCCTCATAGATCGAATCGCCGAGCGCATCGCCGGCGTCGCCGAGCACGACCAGATTGCCCGCCTGGGCCATGAACGCACTCATCGGCCCGATCGAGCCTTTCACGACAATGTCGATGCCCTTCATCGAGATGCCACAGCGCGCCGAGGCATTGCCCTCGATCACCAGCAGCCCGCCGCAGCCGGTGGCGCCGGCCGATTGGCTGGCGTCGCCTTTGACGCGAACCTCGCCGGACATCATGTTCTCGGCGACGCCGACGCCGGCATTGCCTGAAATCACGACGGTGGCAGCCTTGTTCATGCCGGCACAATAGTAGCCGACGTGACCGTCGATCTCGACGGTGACCGGGGCGTCGAGCCCGCAGGCGACCGCGTGCTTGCCTGAGGGATTGCTGACGATCCAGTGCGTCTCGTTGGTGGTGGGCGACAGCGCATGAAGCGCAGCGTTCAGTTCGCGCAGCGGCGCTCTCGCAAGATCGAAGCTCGGCATCAGCGCCGCTCCCAGGCATAGACCGTGGCCGGCTCGGGCTCGAAGATATGCGCCTTGTCGACCCCGGGCAGGCCAGCGAGCGCGCGATACTCCGAGCCGAACGCGACGTAATCGTCGGTCTCGGCCATCACTGCGGGCTTGCAGGAGATCGGGTCGCGCAGCACGGCGAAGCCGGTCTCGGTGCCGACCACGAAGGTGTAGAAGCCATCGAGATCGGACAGGCTGTCGGTGAGCGCCTGCTTCAGCGAGGCGCCCTCGCGGATCCGCCAGCTCAGATAGCCCGCCGCAACCTCGGTGTCGTTCTCAGTGGCAAAGCGCATGCCCTCCCGCTGCAGCATGCGCCGGACGCCATTATGGTTCGACAGCGAGCCATTGTGCACGAGACATTGATCGAGCCCGGTCGAGAATGGATGCGCGCCACGCGTCGTCACCGCCGATTCCGTCGCCATGCGGGTGTGGCCGATACCATGGCTGCCGGCCATACGCGGCAGGCCGAAGCGCTGCGTCACCTGCTCGGGCCGACCGACCTCCTTGTAGAGCTCCATGCGCGCGCCGGCGCCGACGAAGCTGATGTCGTCATGTCCCTCGATGAAGGCGCGCGCCGCCTTCTCCTTGTCGAAGCAGATCGACAACACGGCATGGGTATCGTGCAGGGTCACCGCCGGCGTTTCATTGATCGCCTTGCCGAGCTCGGCCACGGCACGCCGCAAAACGTCCTCGTCGGCACCGGAGATGGTGAGTTTAACGCGGCCCTGCGTGCGATCGCCGTAGACCGCGAAGCCGGCACTGTCGGGTCCGCGATCGCTCATGACGACAAGCATCTCGCTGAGCAACGCGCCGAGCTCCCGCTCCAACCGGGGAGCTTTCAGAAACAGCCCGACGATTCCGCACATGCGCCGCTCCGATCCACATCATTGTGGGACGGGCTGAGCGCCCCGTCCGACCGTCAGGATAGCCCAGCAGCAATTCTCGTCAAGAAACTTTTGTTCACTTCAGGAAAGTTCAGACGTGGACCGGCAGGCGGGCTTGGTGCGGATCGAGAGAACCTGAAAATGGGCGCTTGTACTGGCCGCGACGCCCGCTGCGGCGTATAGACGTCATAGGGTCAGCGCTGCTGCGAGGCCGCCGAGAAGCAAACGAGGTTTCCTGTGGCGAAAGGTGCCGCGAAGCATCCCAGGAAGGACAGCAAGGCCGAGACGTCCCGCGCGGAGCCCGAGCTGCTGACAGGATCGCTCGCGCCGAAGGAGGCCACGCCAACCCTGGAGTCGGAGATCGGCGCCGAGGTGCGCCGCTTGCGCAAGGACCTCGATCTCACCGTATCAGAACTGGGCGCGGCGGCCGGCATCTCGGCCGGCATGCTGTCCAAGATCGAGAACGGCTCGATCTCGCCGTCACTGGCGACACTGTCGGCGCTCGCCAAGGCGCTGAACGTGCCGATCGCGCGACTGTTCCGCGAGAATGGCGAGGAGCGCGACTGTTCCTTCGTCAAGGCCGGCCAGGGCGTTCGCATCGAGCGCCGCGGCACCAAGGCCGGCCATCTCTACGATCTGCTCGGCCACTCGCTCGGCGGCGACGTGGTGGTCGAACCCTATCTGATCACGCTGAAGGGCGACGCCGTTCCTTACACGGATTTCCGCCACGCCGGCGTCGAGTTCATCTACATGCTGAGCGGAAAGGTGCGCTATCGCCATGCCGACCGGCTTTATCTGCTGGAGCCCGGCGACGCCCTGTTCTTCGACGCCGCAGCACGTCACGGCCCCGAGGAGTTGATCAAGGCGCCGATGACCTATCTCTCGGTGATCATCTATCCCCGACGCGCCCGTTAGCGGCGGCACAGCGCGGTCGCGCGCTCGAGGCGAGCTTCGCGCGCCGCAGCGGCTTCGACCTTCTCTCAGATGTAACCGGCGCGGAGCGCATTCGTGATCATCTCCGCCGCCGATCCATCATGGGCGAAGCCCAACGCCAACTCGGCATCAACCTCCAGCATTGGAAAGCGTCCGAACACCTTCTCGATGCTGTCGTCAGGATCGAACGTCACGCGCGCGGGCCGCTCAGCACCATAGAGCAGCGCCAAGCCTGCCATCACCTCGGCGATCGAAAGTCGAAGCGCCGGGAGTTGCAGAGTGCCGCAGACATCAATCTCGCCAGCGCGGATGAGATTGTCGACCGCGACTTTGGCCGACAGCCACCAGGCGGTCGCGTCCGGTGACACCGGGCAGGCATAGCTCTCGCCCGCGGACACCGCATGCAGCAGTTCGCTCATGAAGGCGGAGCCGAAGCCGCTCACCGGTCGCGGCCTTGCGACGATGCCGGGCAGCCGCAGCGCGATGCCTGACAGCTCTCCGCGCCTGGTGTGATCGGCGAGCGCGATCTCCACCATCCGCTTGTGCGCGCCATAGCTGATCAGGGGCCGCGCCTCCGTCTGCGCGCTGACCGGCGCGCCGGACAGCGCGCCATAGACGGCGATGCTGCTGGCATAGACCACGCGCGGCCGGTTGCCATGCTGGGCCAGCAACTGCAGGAGATCGAGCGACGCATCCAGATTGACGCGGCGACCGAGCGCAGGCTCGACCTCGGCGCGGCCGCCGGGCACGCTGGCGAGATGGAACACGCGGTCGAACGACGCAGCGCCGAGTTGCTCCAGCACGGCGCGGTCGTCGAGGCCGCCGCTGATCCAGGACAGACGCGCACCCGACGCTTCCGGCGGCGCTGCGACGAGATCGAGCCCGGTGATGTCGGCCCCGTCCGTATCGACCAGCAGCCGTTGCAGCAGCGCACGGCCAATGAAGCCCGCGGCACCCGTGACCAGAATACGCATCGCTCACTCCGGCCGATCGGTGCCCGCCGCACGAACCACGCGCTGCGCGATGCGTCCGAACGGGCCTCCCCGGCCATCGGCGAAGCAGGCCTGCATGGTCACCTCGTCACCGAAGCGCAGGAAGGGCGTGCGCGCCTCGCCGCGTTCGATCATCTCGATCGCCCTGACCTCAGCCAGGCAACTCGATCCGGCGGCGCGATCGGCATTCGACACCGTGCCCGAGCCGATGATCGTGCCGGCCGTCAACCGCCGCGTCCGGGCGGCATGGGCGATGAGTTGCGGAAACGAGAACGCCATCTCGCGGCCTGAGGCCGCGCCGATCCGCTCGCCATTGCGGTGAACATGGAGGGCCATGTCGAGCCGGCCGTCACGCCAGGCGTCGCCGACCTCGTCCGGAGTCACCGCCATCGGCGCGAAGCTCGTCGAGGGCTTCGCCTGCAGGAAGCCGAAGCCGGTGCGCACCTCGCGCGCACCGACCGCGCGCAGGCTCCAATCATTGATCTGAACCAGCAGCCGAATCCGTTGCGCGGCCTGCTCTGGCGACACGGCCATCGGCACATCATCGACGATGACGCCGAACTCGCCCTCGAAGTCGATGCCATCCGCCTCCGTCACGAAGGGCACGTCGGCCTGCGGCCCGAGGAAATCGTCGCTGGCGCCCTGGTACATCACCGGGATGGTGTCGAAGTCGGGGATCGGCGGCTTGTTGAAGGCGACATCCATCAGCCGTCCGTGATTCAGGAAGGCCGAGCCATCCAGCCATTGCGGTGCGCGCGGCAGCGGTGCAAGGCATCGCGTGGGATCGAACGCCATCACATCGGCAGCCGATCCATCCTCGAGGCTCTCGGCGAGCCGGCGCAACGCCGGCTCGACCTGCTGCCAATTCCGCAGCGCCGTCAGCAGATCCGGTGCGATGGCGCTGGCATTGCACGCGCGCGCCTGATCCCGGGAGACGATGACCAGGCCGCCATCGGGGCTGCCGTTCCGATAGGTTGCGAGTCTCATCAGCTGGCCTTGGTCGGGTTGGCTTCCGGACCGAACTTGCCGTCGACCAGGATAAACAGCATCCGGCACGGTTTGTCGCTGCGATTGGCCCAGGCGTGATTGGTGCCGCGCTGGATCACGACGTCGCCGGCCTTGAGGTCCGCCGTGCCCTTGTCGAGCACCAGCGTGATCTCGCCGGAGATCACGATGCCGTAGTCGATCGTCTCTGTGCGGTGCATCAGCGGATGCGGTGACTCCGTCGTCACGGTCGAGGCGTGCGGATCGCCGATCTGGCTGAACGCGGCCTTCATGCGCGTCGCGCCGTTGCGGAGAAAGTCCTCGGTGTCCGGCGGAATGTCGACGAAGCGGATGCGGCTGCCATGCGTCGGCGGTGGCAGCTTGAGCGGCCCGATCGTCGGATCGGGACCATTGTCGATCGGCGCCGGCGTCGCCTGCGTGCTCCAGACCTCGTGGAAGAAGGTGCCGGGGATCACCGCCAACTCGGTGACGGTCGGCAAGGCGCCGTCGGACGAGATCACGGCGGCGCCCTGCTGGTCGTGTCCGGTGACGACGCGGCGGATTTGCGGAAGGGTCATGCAACAAGTCTCCTGATCAGGCAATTTCGAGAGAGGCAGCGGTCACCGCGCCGCGCGCGGCAAACACACGTGAGAACATCACGGCGGCGATGGACGAGATGATGACGGCGCCGAGCCCGAGCGCGGGATAGCCGAACAGCTGCACCAAGGTGCCGCCGAGGATGGGGCCGATCGCGGCGCCGATCATCAGCATCGCCGGCGTGCCGGCGAGCGCCCGCGCGGTGGGGTCGAGGCGCGACAACAGCCCGAACGCGAAGGTGTGGGTGAAGATCATGACCGCGGCAAAGATCGCGGTCGGCACAGCATAGGTCAGGAAGCCCGAGCCGAAGGTGATCGTCACGGCGATCAGCGCCTGACAGACGGGCCCGGCCAGCAGCACGTATCGGGCCGGCAGCCGCCGCTCCAGAACGGCGGCAAGCGGCGCCGGCAGCAGGTTGACGAAGCCGAGCGCAATCAGCACGCCGGTGACCGCCTCGACACCGAAGCCGCGGTCGGCCCCGATCCGCTCGATGAAGCTGAACAGCATCGCCTGCGTCAGCGCCATGCAGCTGATGCCGGCGATGCCGAACCATACGGCGCGGGGAAGATGGCTCACCTCGGCGATGAGATCCTCGTCGCTGCGCACCACGCCCTTCGGAAAGGCCAGCGCCGCCGCCAGCGCCGCGACCGCCATCACGCCGGCGAACACCACAAACAGCGCAGCCCCGCCGAAGCGCGCCACGAGATTGGGCGTCATGCCGAGAAAGAGAATGGCGAACACACCGAGCGCCATTCCGACAATGGCGAACAGCCGGTGCGGATTGGCACTGCGGGCGATCGTACCATGGGTGAAGCTGAGCCCGCAGGCCGCCGTCGCGCCGGCCAGCGCGTGCAGCATCGCGAGCAACGCAAACTCTGACGTCTGGCTGGCGGCCAGGAACACCAGCGCGGCCACGGCGTATCCGGCAGTTGCCGCCAGTCGGGCGTTCATCCGGTTGAAGCGCGGTGCAAACACTAGGCTGCTGAGCACGGCACCGAGCAGGAACAGCGTGGCCAGAAGGCCGGCCTGCTGCGGGCTGAACCGGTAGCGCTCGATCAGCGCGCCCACCCAGACCGGGAGCGCGACGAGATCGACCATCCCGGCGCAATGCGCGACCATCAGGGCGATGCGCCCGCGCCAAGTCTCCGTCGTCACCGTCATGGCTTCCTCCCCGTTGATGTTGTTGTTCGTTGATGGTGTTGCCCGCTCAGATCGGCTGCAGCAGCGCGATCGTGGACTCGCGCATGATCCTGGCGTGCTCCGCCTTGTCGCCATTCTCCATCTCGATGCGGCAGAGCTGCGCGGAGTTCTCGATCACCATGCGGCAGCGCTCCCAGCGCCGCGCATGGAAGCGGTCGAACGCCTGCTGCAAGGTCGCGGCGCGTGCGAGCTCCTCGGCCAGCACGATGCCGCTCTCGATGCCGATGCCTGCGCCCGAGGCGAGATGCGGCGTGGTCGCCGCCACCGTATCGCCGATCAGGATGACGCGGCCGCGATTCCACGGCGCCGGCACCAGCAGGTTGGCGAGCGGCCGATAATCGATCTGAGCATCCTGGGTGAACAGATGCGGACCCAGCGCCACCAGCACGGGATCGCCGAACGGCGCGAGCATGTCGGCAACCAGTTGCGGCCATGACGCGCGCTCAGCCTGCAGCTTCTCCGGCCGCGCCTCGGTGATGAACATGTACATGTGGCTCGGCGACACCGGGTTGACGCCGACCTTCACCGCCCCACCAAGCCAGATTCGCGGACGCACGATCTCGGCGGGCCGCGGCAACACGGCGCGCCAAACCACCTGCCCGATATATTGCGGCGGCTTGATCTCGGGAAACAGCAGCGCACGGGTCTTCGAATGGACGCCGTCGGCGACCACGACGAGATCATAGTGGCCGGTCGTGCCATCGGTGAAGGTGACCGCGACACCGCCGTCGTGCTGCGTGATCTGCGTGTAGGTGCATCCGACCCGCACGTGAACGCCCGCGGCACGCGTCGCATCGGCGAGGATGCGGCCGAGCTCCGGCCGCATGATGCCGCCGCCGCCGGGCACATCCGATCCAACGGTCTTCGGTGTCGGGATCTCGCCGATTCGATGGCCTGCCGGCGTGACCAGATCAACGCCATCCGCTGTGTAGCCGCGCCGCGCGAATTCCGCGAACACGCCGAGCGTCTCCAGCGCGCGCAAGGTCGGCCCGCTCACCGTGATGCCGGCCCCCTCCGGCCGCCAATTGGCATCGACCTCGACGAGATCGACGTCGATGCCGGCCTTGCGCATCTGAATCGACGCGGCCATGCCGGAAAAGCCGCCGCCGATCGTCAGCACCCTGCTCACCACTGCCATGGCGCCCTCCTCCCTCTGCAGTCCGCCCTTCCGGGCGTGTTATGATGTCACGAACAGCTCGCCGTCGATGACGACCAGCTCGAGCCGGCTCAGCCGCTCGCCGCGGCATGGACCCTGCACGCATAGTCCCGTATCAGGCACGAACTCGGCGCCATGCGCGTGACAGACGATGCGCGTGCCCTCGGCGTTGAGATACGCATCCCTGCGCCAAGCCATCGGTGCGCCATCGATGTGCGGACAGGCATTGCGCCAGCCATGCAACTGGCCCTGCCATCGCACGACGAACAGGCTGTCCTGGCCCTCATCGTCAGGATCGAAGCCGCGCGACTGCGCTTCGCCGATCTCATCGGCGCGACATAGCCGCAACAAGGCAGCCGATCCGGCCTCACGCGTAGTCGCCATTCTCGTGAATCCCCGGGCCCGGGTACCATTTCTTGCGCATCTTCAGCAGGAAGGCCTGCGAGTTGTCCGCCGAGGCCGTCGCCTCGCGCGGTTGCCAGCTCGCATCGTGCTGGTCCATGTCGGCATCCATCTCGATGTGGCAGCCGAACGGGCTGTTGAAGTACCAGAACCAGTTCGATCCCAGGATGTGACGGCCAGGGCCCCAGAACGCCTGATAGCCCTTCTCCACGAAGCGATAGCCGTTGCTGATCATCTCCGAGGGGCCGCCGAAATGGAACGTGAAGTGCTCGACGCCATGCATCTGCGGCGGCGCGCCGATCAGGAAATGGGTGTGGTGATCGAGCGAGCCGCCGGGCTGCAGGAACGGGCCGGTGCCGGTGAAACGGTCGGTGCAGCGGAAGCCGAGGCGATTGACGTAGAAGGCCTCCGCCTTGACCACATCGGGCACGAAATACACGACGTGCGACAGCGAGCGCGGACGGATCACGCTGCCCGGCGGCGGCACGCCGAGACTGTTGATCGGCCGGAACACGACCCCGCCCGGCGCATTCGAGATCTCGCCGGCCAGCACGAAGGGTTTCCGCGCCGTCAGTTGGAAGCCGATCACGAAGCCTGAATCGTCGATCGATTCAATCGAGCCATCAGCCAGCCGCCGCACCTCGCGATCGCGCCGCAGCTCGGCCACGATCGCCCCCAGCGTCGCCTCGTCGGCTACGCCCATGACCGTCTTGCGCAGACGGCAGCCCGGCACGGGCGGCCGCGGCAGCGCCGGATCGTCCTGCCGCGCGATGACCACAGCCGTTCCATCCATCGCCTCGAAGCGGCCGCCGCGATCGGAGACCCCGACCGGCGCAAGGCCGTAGTCGACGAGAAAACGCGACGCGCCAGCGACGTCGTCGACCGCGAATACCAAGCTTTCCAAACCAACGATCTTCATGATCAGCTCCCTCACGCGAGATCTCAGGCGACGCGTCCGCCCAGCGTCTCCGCCACCCAATCCGCGATGTAGTGGCCGGCATTGATGCTGTTGTCGAAGCTCGCATGCTGCGCGCCGCCCTCACGCTCCGTGAAGATCTTCAGCTCGCGCTTCGGCGAATTGACCAGTTGCTCATAGGTCCGCTCCGCCCAATGCAGCGGGATCTGCGAGTCCTTCTCGCCATGCGTCACCAGGAACGGCACCTTGATGCGATCGAGAATGCCGTCGAGGTGGACCTGCTCGGCAATCCGCATGAAGTCGTCCTGATCCCTCGCGCCCCACACCCAGCGTACATGAGCCCAGTAATGCGGGACCGGAAAATTGCCTTCCTTCTGCAGCCGCTTCTTCTGCACATCGCGCCAATCATGATTGGCGCCCCAGGCGACGCCGCAGGCGAAGCGCGGCTCGAAGGCCACCGCGCGCGGGCAGTAATAGCCGCCGAGCGAGACGCCCTCGAGACCGATGCGCTTCGGGTCGACATCGCTGCGGGCCTCCAGCCAGTCGACGACGCGGGACGCCCAGTGCTCGCAGTCGTAACGCGCGGTGAGCCCCTGCAGCCGCAGCGCTTCGCCCGATCCGGGCTGATCGATCACCAGCGACGACACGCCGCGTTTGGCGAGCCAGGCCGGCAGGCCGACGCGGTATTTCATCTCCTTGGTGGAATCCAGGCCGTTGACCTGCACCAGCAGCGGCGCCGGCTCTTCGACACCGGCCGCACGGACCAGGAGACCGGAGATATGAGACCCTTCATAGGGAATCTCGACGCGCTCGCAGTTCTCTTGTGCCAGCGCGATTCCCCTGGCGAAGAGATCGAGACATCTGCGGTACAGCGCCAGACGTCCCGGTGCATCATGCGCCTGGAGACGCTCGCAGGTGATCAGATAGCTCGCCGCGCGGCCATATTTCTCGCCGGCGGACAACAGCCGCCCCTTCGCCTCGTCCTCGGCGGCGAGCGCACTGAGCTTGTCGGCCATCCGGGCCCAGGTCTCGCGGAAGGCCTGGGTACCGCTGGCATCGGGCTGACGCGCAGCCTCCTGCAGCGGCGCGCACATCTCCTCGATCTCGCCGATCCGGGCGCCCATCTCGATCGCCAGATCGACCGAGAGATTCCAGACATAGTTGGTCGGAAAATACTTGAACATCATTGCACTTCGGACGCGCTATCGGCCGCGCGCCCCCTCCACGCTTCTTCCCTGGGTCGGGGAATAGCCTGGTTTGACCATTCCGAAAAATTGATTATCAAGATCCGTCACATTGATCTCCTGAATACCTCGCGCGGGGCCGCCGATGCGCTTCAACAACAAGTTCGATCTCAATCTGCTGGTCGCGCTGGACCATTTGCTGCACCTGCGCAGCGTCAGCGGCGCCGCCGCGCGCATGAACATGACGCAGTCGGCGATGAGCAACGCCTTGCTGCGGCTGCGCACCTATTTCGATGACGAACTGCTGGTGAAGATCGGCCGCAAGATGGAGCTGACGCCGCGGGCGGAGGTTCTGAAGGACTCGATCCGGGACCTTCTGGTACGGGTCGATTGGGCCATCGCGTCGTCTGCCCAGTTCGATCCGGCGCAATCCGACCGCTGCTTCAAGATCCTGGCATCGGACTACACGCTGGTGACGCTGATCCCGCGGCTGCTGGCCCGCAGCGAGGCGCTTGCGCCTGGAATCCGCTTCGACTTCATACAGCAGGTGCAGCGGCCCGAGCGCGCGCTTGAGCGCGGCGATGTCGACCTGCTGATCATCCCGGAAGAATTCAGCTCCAAGCTGCACCCGTCCGAGGTGATCTTCGAGGACGATTTCTGCGTCATCGCATGGAGCAAGGGAAAGTATGGCAAGGGCAAGCTGTCACGACAGGATTTCGCGAGGGCGTCCCACGTCGTGATGCGGCCAGCCATCGCGGCGCAATCGCTCGAAACCTATTATCTGGAGCAGCGCAACGCGAGCCGCAGCGAGGACGTGTCGGTCTACGCCTTCACGGCGATCCCGCATCTCGTCGCCGGAACGAACCGGCTCGCCACCGTGCACCGGCGGCTCGCCATCGCCGCGCAGCGCAGCCTGCCTATCCGCATCATCGAACTGCCGATTGCGCTGCCAGTGCTGCGGCAGCGCGTGCAGTGGCACCGCTATCGCTCCAACGATGCCGGCCTGCTATGGCTGCGCAAGCTGATGCAGGAGGTCGTAACCGAGCTGTCCTGATCGTCGCCGGTCCTGCTCGTGGGACAGCCGGCGCAGGACGCCGGCCGCTGGTCGTTTGTGCGATGGAAGACCGGGCCGTGCCGATCAGCGCTTGACCGGCCCGGCTCCCGCCGGCGGCGCGGGCACCCAGAGCGGGAAAGCCAGATTGGCCCAGACGGTATCACCGCGGCTGCCATTCTCGACGTAGAACGTGTGCTGGTAGTTCACGTTGATCTGAAACGGCCCAGCATTATAGGTCAGCGACGGACCGGCGTTGAGCGAGCGCAACCGGTTGCCGTCCTGCACGCCCGCGAAATTGAAGGCCTTGACGCCGTTGATCTTGTCGTCCTGATACTGGTGCGTATAGCCGCCGACGACGCCGAGTTTCCAGGCGCCGATATTGTAGCCTGCGTTGAAGTCGACCACCAGCGCATCGCCGCTGCGATATTGCTGCGACAATTGCGTGAAGGAATTGACCGAGTCGGTGTTGGTGCCGTTGAGCAGCAGACGCGGCGAAACGGCGAACTCGAAGCCCTTCGGATCGGCATAGCGATAGGCGACAACCGGCGAGATGGTCGTATAGTTGGTGCCGACGTTGAGCGGCTGTCGCGCCGAATAGGTGCCGGTGTTCGGCATGATGTCGAGCCCGAACGTGACGGTCTGAACGGGAGACAGCGCCCAGCTCAGGATGATCGGCGAGAAGGTGATGTTGCCAAGACCGTTGGCCTGGAACGAGCCGCCGGGATTGGTGCTTTCCAGGTGCACGAAGGGCACCACGAGCTGCGAATAGACGTGAGCGCCGAAGAATTCGCCGGGATAGCTGGCGAGAAAGCGCATGGTCTCCGATACAGCAGACAGCTTGAAGTTGATAGGAAGTTTGTTGCCCTGCCCGTCATACAGGCCGTTGGCGCTGGTGTAGCTGGTCTGGCTGATCGCGAACAGGCCAGGGATCGGCGGGAACGACGCGATGAATACGCCGGGCGAGCCCGCGGGATAGTTCGTGGCGGCGTTCTCGGCCGCCCATGCGCCCTGGATCATTGCAGCCAGCAGCAACGCTACGGAAGCGGACCGCTTCAGTCCTCTCGTCATCATTCCCCCCTTGGCGGCGCGTTTTCTACGAAACGAGCTTGCCCCGACCGGCCGATGCGACGCGCCGGCGCCCAACCGATCGCGCCATTGATGGGCGATCCCCGATCATTCGTAAAATTGATCGTTTTGATTTGAGATATTTATAGATTTGATATGAATGCTGCGGCGGGTGTGACGTTGCAGCGTTTGCTCCAACGAATAAGGCCTCTGAAGTCACCCTCAGAGGCCTGGTGTCTACGCAACCGGTAGAGGCACTTTATCACGCGACAATCATCTCGTCTGGTTCTGCACGCGAGACGCTTGTCCCTGCTTTGGCTGATGTGCCACCGCGGCATCGTTCCAAACGATCGCCTCCACGCAATTGCCACCGGCACCGGCAACCGATGCTTGGCATTGCGCCAGAGTCGAAAAACACCCCTTCACCGCGGAATCCTTTGCGCAGTATTCGGCGGCTTGTGCCCATGAGGAATTCAGCAGCAATGCACCGGCCACACAGAGCGTGGGCACAGCAATCCTGAAGATCGATTTCATATCAAAGTCCTTCTCATCCGCGGTCGGCCAAGTGGATCCTTGCCACTCCGTAAGCGGACAATGCGACGCGTGCGAGCCCTTGATAATTGGGATTGGTACAAACAGCATCTTTGGATTCGACGCATAATCCCTTCAGGCTTGGCCGGCTATCCGCCTCGCTGGAGGTCGCCCCAGCAGCGGGCCGGCCGCTCCCGCGGCGTCATCTGTCAACATAGACTTGCTCCCCGCCGTCTGCCGGGGTGCCCGGATTGCTTTGTGAGTAAGCTTTGCAGGTCTTGCGTTACTATCTTTCAGCTCACGGCAGATCGGTGATTTTCAGGCCGGACATCGGTATCGGGAAACGGCACACGCAAACTGGAGATGCGGCACGAAGATCGCCGTCGCGAGGCTTCGTGTTGATGGTCGGTATCACCGATGCACTCGCCGGAAACGTCGCTGCGTCGATGACATCGTCAAATGCGATCAGCACCGGGATCATGATCTCTGACGCGTGCATTGACCCGCCGTCTTCGCCCGAGAGGCGCAGCAGGGCCGTCTTTTCTGAGACCTCGACGACATGGCCGGACAACGTACGGTCCGGCGGACCCTTGATGTCGATCGATACGGGCTGTCCAGCAGCTATCCGGGTCGCGTGGCGATCGTCGAAATAGGCAACGACGTACGCCGTATCCGATTTGGCGTCCATTTGGACGACGGCGTCGTTCGTCGAAACAAGATCGATCGTGAGCGTCAGATGATACCAGCCGGCGGCGCCCAGGAGGGCGGCACCGGTCATTGTCGCGTAGACGAGGCGGCGACGTGAGCCAAATCCAGCGATGGCGCGCTGGGCCAGATAAGCCAGAGTGCCGAATCCTGTTCTGATCAAGTGTGCGGCGTGAGGCCGGTATCGCGATCTCGCGAACATGTGAAAGGCTGCCTTGTGATTGGAGAAATTCGCCCAATATAGGGAGCGGCCGCCGACCGCGAGACGGTGGCCAGGCGCGGGCAGGATGCCGACGAACTCGCATTTGCTCTTTCTCGGATCAGTTTCGATCCAAATGCCAGTTTGGGCGCGCGCCGCTGTTCTGATAAGGCGGGACGGACGAAATGGGTAATTTGGGTTTTGCAGATAATGGCTCGCGTTCAGCTTTCTGAGCTTACGGCATTCGTCGCTGTCGCCGAGCGCCTCAGCTTCACCAAGGCGGCCCGAGAACTCGGGATGGCGTTGCCGACCATCAGCCAGACTGTCAGATCGCTCGAGGAGGATCTCGGGGTCCGGCTCTTCAATCGGACGACCCGCAGCGTGGCGCTGACGGAGGCAGGAGAGCGGCTGCTTGCAGAAGTCCTGCCGGTGCTCGAGGGCGTAGGTCAGGCGCTTGAAAGCATCAACCTGTTCCGGGAGAAGCCGATCGGGACTCTGCGTCTCACCGTCGTTCGTCCGTTCGGGTTGAGACAGCTGGCGCCATTGATCCGATCGTTCTCGGCCGAGTATCCGGACATTCGTCTGGAGATCGCTTTGGACGACGCCAACGTCGATATCGTCAAACACCGCTTCGATGCGGGGATTCGTGTCGGCAGCGGCGTGGGACGAGACATGAAGATCGTGCGCATGCTCGATGACTTTGCTATGCTGACCGTGGCATCGCCAAACTACTTATCGAGGCATCCGGAGCCCTTGAGTCCCGGCGATCTACGTCGTCACAACTGCCTCAAATACAGATCGCCAGGCGAGAATTCGATCCATCAGTGGACCTTGAGCGACGGTCGTCAGAAAATGGACGTCCCCGTCGAAGGATCTCTTGTCGTGAACGACCTTGATCTTCTGGTGGAGGCGGCCTTGAACGGCGTCGGCATCGCCTATTTGCCGAGACCGATCGTCGAGACTCATTTGGCAGCAGGGCGATTGGTGCATGTCCTGCCGGGCTGGGAGTACATGATGCCAGGCATTTTCCTGTTTCACCCAAGCCGGCGCCAAGTGCCCGTACCGCTGCAGGTCTTTGTGAAATTCATACAGAAGTGGCGAAAGACGCTGTCGGTCGGCGTGCACCAATCACCCTAGACCTCGGCGGACTTGGTCGACGCGGTCAGCATTGCCGACCGCTCGGGTCATAGCGACCAGGCGCAGCTCAGTTGCCGAAGCCGCTTCGGCCGTTCACCGGGCCGAGCCCGCGCGGCGACAGTGCCTCCGACCCATGATGGGATTATCGTTTTCGTCCGGTTCGCGATAGACTGCCCTCTTCCGCCACCAGAAAGTCCCCTCCTCCATGCGAACCAATTCCCTGCAGAGCAAAGATATCGCCCACCAGATCCATCCCGCGACCAATCTGAGGCGGCACGAACGCGTCGGTCCGATCGTCATCGATCGCGGCTCCGGCATCTATGTCTATGACGACGAGGGGCGCGAGTATATCGAGGGCCTGGCCGGGCTGTGGAGCGTGGGCGTCGGCTTCGGCGAGAAGCGCCTGGTCGAAGCTGCGACACGCCAGATGGCCAAGCTGCCCTATTACCACATCTTCGCGCACAAGACGCATGAGCCCTCGACCCTGCTGGCCGAGAAGCTGGTGTCGATGGCGCCTGCCAACCTGAAGCACGTCTTCTTCACCAGCTCCGGCGGCGAGGCCAACGATTCCGCCATCAAGTTCGTCTGGTACTACAACAACGCGCTCGGGCGGACCGACAAGAAGAAGTTCATCGCCCGCCAGGGCGCCTATCACGGCATCACGATCGCCGCCGGCAGCCTCACCGGCCTGCAGGCCAATCAGCGCGGCTTCGACCTGCCGCTGCCGTTCGCCAAGCACCTCACCTGCCCGCATTACTACCGCTTCGGCCTGCCCGGCGAGAGCGAGGAGGCGTTCACCGAGCGGCTGGCCAAGGAGCTCGAGGACCTGATCCTCAGCGAGGGCCCGGATACGGTCGCGGCCTTCATCGGCGAGCCGCTGATGGGCGCCGGCGGCGTGATCGTTCCGCCGGTGAATTACTGGCAGCGCATCCAGGAGGTCTGCCGCAAATACGATGTGCTGGTGATCGCCGACGAGGTGATCAACGGCTTCGGCCGGCTCGGCACCCTGTTCGGCTGCGACACGTTCGGCATCAGGCCGGACATCCTGGTCTGCTCCAAGCAGATCACCTCGTCCTACCAGCCGCTCGCCGCGGTGCTGATCAGCGACGAGATGTACCAGGCGATGGCCGACCAGTCCGACCGGCTCGGCACCTTCGGCCACGGCTATACGGCGAGCGCCCACCCGGTCGCGACCGCCGTCGCGCTGGAGAACCTGGCGATCATCGAGGAGCGCAACCTGGTCGCCAATGCGGCCGAGGTCGGTGCGCACCTGCATGCGGGGCTGTCGCGTTTTGCCGATCATCCGCTGGTCGGCGAGGTCCGCGGCCGCGGCCTCATCGCTGCCGTCGAGCTGGTTGCCGACAAGGCGACGAAGGCCCGCTTCGACCCGGTCGGCAAGGTCGGACTGAAGTTCTTCGATCGCGCCCATCAGCACGGCCTGATCATCCGCAACGTCGGCGACAGCATCGCGATCTGTCCGCCGATGATCATCACCGCCGCGCAGGTCGACGAACTGCTGAAGCGCTTCAAGGCGACGCTCGACGACATCACCGACTGGGTCAACGCCGGCATGCCGGAGGCCTGACCCCTCGCCTGCGTGTGCCTTGGTCCCTTCGCCGGCGAAGGCGCACGCCCCTCATTCGAGCGCGGTCCTCGACGCCCAATCATTCAGCGCCGAGGGCCGAGCCGCGTCGCGGCATCCGGCCCTCAGAAGTCTGCGACCTTCGTCGCCCCATGGCGCGCAAAGCGCCCGGGGGCGTAAGGCTTGGGATCGACGATCGGCGTGGCAGCTGTGAGGAGGTCGGCGATGAGGTGACCGGCACCGGGTCCGATGCCGAAGCCGTGGCCGCTGAAGCCCGCGGCCACGATCAAACCGGGCATGGCAGCCAATTCGCCGATCACCGGCACGCCGTCCGGCGTGGAGTCGATATAGCTCGCCCAGGTCGCCGTGACCTTGCTCTGTTTCAACGCCGGCAGCAGCGCCAGGGCACGGTCATGGGTGAGGCGGATGGTCGCCTGATCCGGCGTTGGATCGAGAATGCGCGTGGACTCCATCGGCGTCGGCGCGTCGAGCCGCCAGCGCCCGAGCGTCTCGTGCCCCATTCTCAGCCCTTCGAAGCCGCCCGGCAGCAGGCTGCGCCAGCGCTTGGCGAACATCGGCAGGAAATGTTGCGCGAAGCGCAGCTGCTGCAGGGTCGGATCGACGCGGCCGCGGCCGCTGATGGCCAGCGTATGGCCGCCATCGCCGCGCCTCGTGATCGAAACCGCAGCGGTGTGCAGCGCCGGCGGCAGCGGCTCCGCGGACGGCGACAAGGCAAGCGCCGAGGCGCGGATCGAGGCAATGGGGAGCGCGACGCCGAGCTGATGGCAGAACGATGAGGCCCAGGCGCCGGCCGCAAGCACCGCGGTCGGCGTGCGGATCGTACCGCGCTCGGTGACGACGGCGGAAAGCCGGCCGCCGCTGGTCTCGACGCCGCGCACGGCGCACATCTGGTGCACCGAGCCACCCTGCTTCAGGATCGCGCGCGCCACGGCGGGCGCAGCATCGGCGGGACTGGCGGTGCCGTCGGTCGGCGAGAACACGCCGCCCTTCCAACTGCGCCCCGTGGCCGCGCCGCGCGCGGTGGCCTGGCGACTATCGAGCATATGCGTCGTGACGCCAGCGGTCCTGGCAAACTCGCCCCAGCGCGCCCAGCCGGCGAGCTCCGCTTCGTCATTGCTGAGATAGAACAGGCCACAGCGCGAGAAGCCGGTCGCCTCGCCGCTGTCGACGGCGAAGCGTTCCCACAGATCGAGGCTGAGCGTCGCCATCGGCAACTCGCGCGCGTCGCGGTTCTGCTGCCGGCACCAGCCCCAGTTGCGGCTGGACTGCTCGGCGCCGATGCGGCCCTTCTCGACCAGCGCGACCGAGAGGCCGCGCCGCGAAAGGTAATAGGCGGCGAACACGCCGACGATGCCGCCCCCGATGACCACGGCATCTGCACGCTCAGGCAGCGTGGGGGATGTTTCGACGTGCACCAATGGTGCGGGCATGCAGGGTCTCCGGCTCTCGGCTGTGACAGGTTAGAGCGGTATCCGGCACGGCGGGCGCTGGATTGGGCAGCCGGACGGCATTTGATTCTGCTGACAACCGCCCCGCCGGTGCATTGTTTTGCATTGCATAATTTGAATGATTGCGGCCCCATTCTTGCTTCACGGACATTCCGATGGCTCCATGGCAGCATTTTCTGCTGTAATGGGTCCGCACGCGTCGTCACACGGGATCCCGGCCTCATGAAGCTCGATCGCATCGACATCAAGATCCTGCACGAACTGCAGAAGAACGGCCGCGTCACCAATGTCGAGCTGGCCGAGCTGGTCAACCTGTCGCCGAGCCCCTGCCTGATGCGGGTGAAGAAGCTGCAGGCCGAGGGCTATATCGAAGGCTATTCGGCGCAGATCTGCGTCTCCAAGCTCGGCCAGACGCTGACCGTGTTCACCGAAGTGACCCTGAAGAACCATCGCCAGATCGACTTCGCGCGCTTTCTCGCCGCGGTGGAGAAGATCGACCAGGTGATCGAGTGTCATCTCGTCTCTGGCGGCTACGACTACATGATGAAGTTCGTCACGGCGGGGATCGGCGAGTATCAGACCATCATGGAGCGGCTGACCGACATGGACATCGGCATCGAGAAATATTTCAGCTTCGTCGTGCTGAAGTCGCCGATCGTCAAGCCCTATCTGCCGCTGACCAGCCTGTTCCAGATGTAGGTGCGCGGTCAGCGCTGGCAGTAGGCGCGGACCTGTTCGGGATCCTGGCGCAGATTGTCGAGCCATGTCGGATCGAGCTTCGGCACCGACGACAGCAGAAGCTGCGTATAGGGATGCTCCGGCCGCGCCATGGCCTCGGGCGAGATCTGCTCGATCTTGCGGCCGCGATACATCACGACGATGTCGTCGCAGATCGCCTCGACCACCGACAGGTCGTGGCTGATGAAGACATAAGCGAGATCGAGCTCGCGCTGCAGCTCTTTCAGCAGATCGATGATCGCGGCGGCGACGACGGTGTCGAGCGCCGAGGTGATCTCGTCGCAGACGATCAGCTTCGGATCAGCCGCCAGCGCGCGGGCGAAGTTGACCCGCTGCTTCTGGCCGCCCGAGAGCTCGGCCGGACGCCGCAGCCGCAAGCTCCGCGGCAGCTTCACCATATCGAGCAGCTGGTCGATCCGCGCGCTGCGCGGCTTGCGCGCCATGCCGTGATAGAAGGTCAGCGGGCGGCCGAGAATGTCCTCGACGGTCTGCGCCGGATTGAGCGCCGTATCGGCATGCTGGAACACGATCTGCAATTGGCGCAGCTGGTCCGCGCTGCGGCCACGCGCGCTGCGTCCGAGTTCGCGGCCGTCGAACACGACGCCGCCGGCGAAAGGCGGCAGGATGCCGGCGATGGCACGGGCGAGCGTCGACTTGCCGCAGCCGGATTCGCCGATGATGCCGAGATTGCGCCCGCGCGCGACGCGCAGGCTGACGTTCTCGACCGCCACGATCGCAGGCTGGCCGTCCGAGCGCAGCGGACCATAGCCGACCGACACCTCATGAACCTCGAGCAGCGCCTCGGCCGCGGTGGGACCGCTCACTGCAGGCCGCGGCGCGTGGTGCGGCGTCACGGCGGCGAGCAGTTGCTGCGTATAGGGGTGCTGCGCGCGCGCGAGAATATCGCGGGTCGCTCCGGATTCCTGCACCTCGCCGTTCCGCAGCACGACGATACGGTCGGCGATCTGGGCGACAACCGCGAGATCATGCGAGACATAGATGCCGGCGATGCGGTGCGCCGAAATCACCGATTTGAAAGCTCTGAGTACCTCGACCTGCGTCGTCACATCGAGCGCCGTGGTCGGCTCGTCGAAGATCAGCAGTTTGGGATTCGCGATCAAAGCCATGGCCGCCGCCAGCCGCTGCAGCTGGCCGCCGGACACCTGATGCGGATAGCGATCGCCGATCATCTCGGGATTGGGCAGCGACAGCGCGCGGAACAGCGCCACCGCCTTGGCGCGCGCCTCCTCCAGCGGCATCACGCCGTGGATGCGCACGACCTCGATGACCTGGTCCATGATCCGGATCGCCGGATTGAACGCCGCGGCCGCGCTCTGCGGCACATACGCGATCTTCGCGCCCCGTACCGCGGCCCGGTCCTTTTCGGACAGCGCCACCATGTCGACGCCGTCGACCGCGACCGTGCCGCCGACGATCCTGCAGCCCGCGCGCGCATAGCCCATCAGGGTCATGGCAATGGTCGTCTTGCCGGAGCCACTCTCGCCGATCAGCGCGACGATCTCGCCCTCGGCGATGTCGAGATCGACGCCCTTGATGATCGCGATGGTGCGGCCGGAATCGGTGGTCGCCTCGACGCGAAGCTCGCGGATCTCAACGAGGCTCGTCATCTAGGAGTTCTCCCGGTCGCGGATCTTGGTCGGCAGATTGTCGATCAGGAGGTTGACCGCGATGGTCAGGCTGGCAATCGCCAGCGACGGGACAATCACGGCCGGCGCGGCATAGGGCAAACCGCCGATGTTCTCGCGCACCAGCGCGCCCCAATCGGCGTAGGGCGGCTTGACGCCGAGGCCGAGGAAGGACAGCCCCGACAGCAGCAGCACGATGAAGACGAAGCGCAAGCCGAGATCGACCAGCACGGGACCGATGATGTTGGGCAGGATCTCCGCACGGATCAGATAGAACAGGCTCTCGCCGCGGATGCGGGCCACCACGACGAAATCCATGGTGTTGATATTGACGGCGAGCGCGCGGGCGAAGCGGAAGGCCCCGGGGATGTAGATCACCGCCATCGTCACGATGAGAACGGGAATCGACGATCCCACCGCAGCGACAACGACGAGGCTGAACAGCTTGCTCGGGATCGAGTTCAGCGCATCGAGAAACCGGCTCAGCACCATATCGACGACGCCGCCGGTGATCGCCGCAATCATGCCGAGCATGACCCCCGACACGCCGGCGATGATGACGGAGGCAATCGAAATGCCGAGCGTATATCTGGCGCCCATCAGGATGCGCGAGGTCATGTCACGGCCGAGATAGTCGGAGCCGAGCCAGAGTTCGCGGCTGATCGGGCCGAAATAGTCGGTGTCGACGATGTCGCCGATCGGATGCGGAACGATCGCGGGCGCGGCGAGCGCCACCACGATCCAGAATCCCACGACCAGCGCCCCCGCCACGCCGACCGCATTGATGCGGTAGCCAAATCGCTGATGGCGCGGAGCGGATTTCGCGACGCTGGTCATCGCAGCCTCGGATTGGAGAGGATGGCGATGATGTCGGCCGTGGTCGTCAGGAACAGATAGCCGAAGCAGAAGATGATGGCGCAGCTCTGGATCAGCGGCAGATCGCGGGTCGACACCGCGTCGACCATCAGCTTGGCGATGCCAGGATAGTTGAAGACGGTCTCGACGATGATGACGCCACCAAGGAGATAGGACAATGACAGCGCCACCGCATTCACGATCGGACCGAGCGCATTGGGGAGCGCGTGGTGAAAGACGAGCCGGCCGCGCGAGGCGCCCTTCAGCAGCGCCATCTCGACATAGGGCGTGTTCAGCGTCTCGACCACGGCCGCCCGGCTCATCCGGATCATCTGCGCCGAGATCACGACGGTGAGCGTGACGACCGGCATCGCGTAAGCGCGCGCGAAATCATAGACGGTGCGGATCTCGCTGGTGAAGGACACCGCCGGCAGCCAGTTGAGATAGACCGCAAACAGCAGCACTGCGAGCGTCGCGATCATGAACTCCGGAACAGAAACCACGCCGATGATCGCGATGGTGAGGCAGCGGTCATACAGCGTGTTGCGCAGCATCGCCGCGGTGATGCCGAGCGTCAGCGCCAGCGGCACCGAGATGACCGCTGTGAGGCCGGCGAGCTTGAGGGTGTTGACGAGCCGTCCTGATATCAGCTTGGCGACCGGCATGTTGTTGGCATAGGAGACGCCGAGGTCACCATGCACCACGCCGGCGAGCCAGCGCAGGAAGCGGAAGATCGCGGGATCGTCGAGGTGCATCGCCTTGCGCAGGCCTTCGACGGCCTCCGGGGTCGCGGCCTGGCCGAGCAGGATGGTCGCGGTGTCGCCCGGCAGCATCGCGGTGGCGAAGAACACGGCGAATGAAACAATGATCGCGGTGACCAGCGCGATGGCCAGCCGGGCAAGGACGAGGGAGACGATCCGATGTTTCACACTGGGCGTCCGTGAGCCTGATCAGAGGATGTTGGTCAGTTGGACACCGGCCTCAACCCCGGCGGCCAGCGTCTCTGACATTCACGAATCGAGCCAGACATATTCAGCAAAGGCATATCCCATCATGCCGCCGAGCGGGCTCGGCTCCAAGCCCTTCAGCTTGGACGAGGTGGCATCAATATTGGAGATATAGGCCGGAATGATGGTGCCCGCCTCCTCCGCGATCTTGACCTGCATCTCGGCATACATCTGCTTGCGCTTGGCCTGGTCAAGCATCCCGCGCGCCTCGAGCATCATCTTGTCGAACGTCTCGGACTTGTAGCGGCTCTCGTTCCAAGGCGCCTCGGAGGCGTAGAGCAGCGAAAACAGGATGTCAGGCGTCGGCCGCGGATTGATGTTGCCGAAATGGACCGGGGCCTTCAGCCAGTAATTGTCCCAATAGCCGTCCGACGGAACGCGCTGCACGTCGAGCGTCAGTCCGACCGCCGCGGCCGAGGCCTGGATCACCATCGCCATCTCGATCGCGGAGTTCGCAGCTTCCGATGCGACCACCGGGATCGGCGTACCGAGCACGCCGGCCTTCTGGAACAGGAATTTCGCCTTGTCCGGATCGAACGGCTTCGGCTTGAGGTCGGGATTGTGGAAGAAGTTGGCCGGCGAGACCGGCTGGTCGTTGCCGACGACCCCGAAGCCGCGCAGGACCGATTTGACGATCTGCTCGCGGTTGACGATGTGCTTCATGCCATCGATGAAATCTTTCTTGTTGCCCGGGGCCATATCGAGCCGCATGTTGAGATCGGTGTAGTTGCCGGTCGTCGATTTCGACAGCGCGATCCCCTCCTTGCCCTCGATCAGGCGGAGCGAGCGCGGATTGATGCTGGCCGCGAGCTGAATATCGCCGGAGAGCAGCGCGTTGACGCGCGCATTCTCTTCCGTGATCGCGATGAACTCGATCTGGTCGAGATAGGGACCGTCCTTGAAATAGTTCTTGTTGCGCACGCCAATCGAGCGCACGCCGGGTTCGAAGAGCTCGCGGACGAAGGCGCCGGTACCGTTCGCCTTGGAGAAGTCGGTGGTGCCGTCGGCCACGATCATGAAGTGATGCAGCGCGAGGATCATCGGCAGGTCAGCGTTCGGACTCGCCAAGCTGATCTCGACGGTGGTCTTGTCGACCGCCTTGAAGCCGGTCATCTGCGCCGCGATCTTGGCCACCTTGGAGCCGGTCGCCTTGTCGAGGTGCCGCTTCAGCGAGAACACGACGTCGTCAGCCGTCAACGGCTTGCCGTCGTGGAAGGTGACGCCCTTCTTGAGCTTGACCGTCCAGGTCTGCGCATCCGTCGACTCCACGGCTTCAGCGAGCTCCATCTGCGCCGCGCCGTTCTTGTCGAGTGTCGTCAGCCGGTTGTAGAACGAGCAGCAGCGGACATAGTCGGTCGAGAACGACGCCTTGGCCGGATCGAGCGTGTCGGCGGTCGAGGTCGACCAGCCCGCCGCCTTGATCGCCCCGCCCTTCTTCGCCGTCGCCGCGTCAGCGCGCTCGGCGCGGCCGAGGATGGTGCTGCCTGCAGCGAGCGCGACACCGTTGGCGAACATCATCTTCAGGAGATCCCGGCGCGACGCGCCGCGCCGGATCGCCGCCTCGACCAGCACATCGTCACGCGAAGTCCAGTTGGTGATCCCGTTGCTCATGTCATCCGTCCCCTGTTTGCGATCCGGCAGAATGAAATCGTCAGCAGTTCGTCATGTCGCAGGCACGTGGTCCACCGCGTCGGCCAGTTCGGCCATCGAATGGAAATGAAAATCCGGCTTCGTGAAGGACGCGGGCGCGATGGTGCCGCCATAGCCCTGCTTGTCGTGACGCCGCTCGATCCAGCAATTGGTGATGCCGAGCTGCCGGGAGATGCCGATGTCGTGATACTGGCTCTGCGCGACATGCAGGATCTGCGAGGTGGTGCCGCCGTCGCGTGCGACGAAGTCGAATACCTGGGTGAAGAAGGCGGGATCCGGCTTCTCCGTCCCGGTGTCGTCGACCGTAAAGGTCGCGTAGAACGGCGAACCCAGCTCGCGCTCGAAATGATCCAGCGCCCAACGCCGCGCATTGGTCATTGCGATGAGCTTGTAGCGACTGGCGAGGCGGGCCATGGCCGCGGCGCTGTCGGGAAACGCCTTCCAGCGCGCGGCCGAATCGCGGAAGCGCTCGCCGAGCGTGGTCTGTCTGGGCAGACCGAGTTGCGGTGCAATGACGTCATAGACGCGCACGAGATCATCCGGGAAACGATCCGCGTCGGCGGCGTAGCGTGCAGCGCGGTACAGGCTGAGCGCCTGCTCACCATCGATGACCTTGCTGGATTCCGCCGCGATGTCGCCGAGGCTGGTGACGATCCCGCCTTCGAAGTCGATCAGCGTGCCGACCACATCGAAGGTCAGATACCTGAATTGGGCGAGGTCCATCGTGCTCATCCTGGTGTGCGGTGTTCTTTGTGGCGGTCCCAGTGTGAGGCTGGGTTCCGGCGAAAACTTCCGAATTGCGGGGACCCCACGGCACAAAATTGCGAATAGGAGCGGGCGCCGACATATCGGCGCTGCTGCACAGGCCGCGGTCTGCCGGTGCCCGGTTTCATGGCATGGCTTGGCGGACGTCCGGGTCGGCCAGGGTCTGGTCGAGCGTTCGCGCGGTCCGCGCGATGATGGCATCGATATCGGACTCGCTGCAGCACAGCGGCGGCGCGTAGCCGAGCACCCCGGTCGGAAACGCGCGAATGACGAGCCCATTGGCCCAGGCGCGATCGAAGATTCGGCGCGACGGCTCGGCGCTGGCCGGCAAGGGCGTCTTCTTCTCCTTGTCGACCACAAGTTCGATCGCGGCCAGGAGGCCGCGGCCGCGGACCTCGCCGACCAGCGGATGATCCTGCATCGCGCGCAGGCCCGCCATCAGCCGCGCACCGGCACGCCGGCCATTCTCCAACAGGCCGCTCTCATACAGATCGAGCACGGCAAGGCCGACGGCCGCACTCACCGGATGGGCCGAATAGGTATAGCCGTGCCCCACGGCCGCCGCCCCTGCCCCATCGGCGATCACGCCATAGACATGATCGGACATCAGCACCGCGCCCATCGGGACGTAGCCGGAGGTCAGGCCCTTGGCCACGGTCATGAGGTCCGGGACGACCTCGTCATCGGTGCAGGCGAACAAGGGTCCGGTACGGCCGAAGCCGGTGATCACCTCGTCGGCGACGAACAGGATGCCGTGCTGCCGGCAGCGCGCGCGCATCGCCTTCATCCAGCCGTCGGGCGGCACCAGCACGCCGCCGGAGCCCTGGATCGGCTCAGCATAGAACGCCGCCACCCGCTCAGGCCCGCCGAGTTCGGCGATCTTGGCGTCGAGCGCGGCGAGCGAAGCCGCAATGATCGCATCGGCATTGCTGCCGACCGGATTGCGATACGCGTAGTGCGAGGGAATCTTGTGCTGCCAATTGAGCGGCACGCCGAAATTGGCGTGGAATGCGGGCAGCGCCGTCAGTCCCGCGCCGACCGTCGAGGAGCCGTGATAGCCCTGCTGCAGGGTGATGAACTGGTCGCGCTGCGGCTGGCCCTTCACGTGCCAGTAATTGTGGATGAAGCGCACCGTGCTGTCGACGGCATCCGAGCCGCCGAGCGTGAAGTAGACGTGGTTGAGATCGCCGGGCGCACGCTCGGCCAGCGCCGCCGCGAGGCGGATGGCAGGCTCCGAGGCGAGGCTGAAATAGCCGGTGGCGTAAGGCAGCTCGCGCATCTGCTTGGCGGCCGCCTCGACGATGCTCTCGTGACCATAGCCGGCATTGACGCACCACAGGCCAGCGAAGCCGTCGACCAGCTGATGGCCGGAGGCATCGGTGACGACGGCGCCCTTGGCCGATGTCAGGACGCGCGCGCCGGAGGCCTCGTGGCAGCGATAGGACGCAACCGGATGCACCAGATGGGCGCGGTCGAGTTCGATGAGCGAGTTGCTGAGCATGACGATCTCCGGTTCAGCCGAACGCCTGGCTGGCCAATGCAAAGGATGTCGGAGGCTGGGGCGTGCTGTCGTTCGCGGCAGGACGGTGCATGACGATGCCGCCGCCGACATGCGCGAGGCCAAGGCTCATCAGCCATGGCGCGAGGCCGGTCTCGATCCCGGTGTCGACACGAATGAATTCGTTCTCCCGTCCGGCGAGAAAATGCCCGACCAGCGCCTTGGCATCATCGAGATCGAAGGCGACGACCGGGCCGATCACGAGGCCGCGACCAAAGCGACGCAGCGCTGCGAAGCCGGCCGCCTGCGCCTGTCGTTCAAGCACCGCGAATTCGCCGACCGATGCGAGATGGGCGACCAGATCGCTGCGCTCTGCGCCAAAAGCCGCGGCGTCGATGGCGGTGATGGCGGTGATATCGTCTGCCGTGGCCGCCCGCACGGCATCGGACCGCGTGACAGCCTGCGTGAGCTGTCCCTGATGCTGCACGATCTCGGTGGTTCTGGCGAAGCCGAGCTTCTCATACAGCGGCAGGCCATCCGCGGTCGCGACGAGCTGCAGCCGCCGGTCGCCCGCGAGCGTCAGCACCTCCCGCATCAGCTGCCGGCCGAGCCCCTGCCCGCGCTCGGCCTCGTCGACGATCACCATGTTGATGGTGCCGGCCTCGCTGCCATAGGGCGTCATCAGCGCGGTGCCGATCACGCGCGCGTCAGCCGCGACGGCCACGCGACCTTTGCTCAGCGCAAGCGCCATCTGCCAATCCTCGCGACGATGCGGCCAGCCGGCCTGCCGCGACAGCCGCGTCGCAGCGTCCAGGTGATCCGGGCTGAAAGCGACGAAGCTCACGGCGTCGGACATCATGTCATGCTCCCATTTCCACAGGAGTCTGGGCGAGCGAGACCCGGCAGATCGGCTGAAGGCGATGACGACCACAACATCTTCCGCCGCAGAACCGGGGCAAAGCCGCATCTTATGCTGGCGCGCCGGCCTATCATTGGACGCCGAGACGATGACTGGCATGAGGATCCATGAGCAGCTTCCGCCCCAAATATGTGACCTTCGACTGCTACGGCACGCTCACCAATTTCGAGATGGCCGAGGCCGCGCGCGATCTCTACGGTGCAATCCTCTCCGAGCCTGCGATGACCGAGTTCATCCGCGTCTTCGCTGCGTATCGGCTCGACGAGATCCTGGGCGCCTGGAAGCCTTATGCCGAGGTCGTCAGCAACGCGCTGGCGCGCAGCTGCCGCAAGATCGGCATCCCCTACAAGCCCCAGGACGGCGAGACGGTCTATCAGCGCGTCCCGACCTGGGGACCGCATCCCGACGTGCCGGTGGGCCTCGCCAAGGTGGCCAAGCACATCCCGCTGGTCATTCTCTCCAATGCCATGACGGCGCAGATTCCCTCCAACGTCGTCAAGCTCGGCGCGCCGTTCCATGCCGTCTTCACCGCCGAGCAGGCGCAGGCCTACAAGCCGCGGATGCGGGCCTTCGAATACATGTTCGACATGCTCGGCTGCGGCCCCGAGGACATCACGCATTGCTCGTCCTCGTTCCGCTACGACCTGATGACGGCGCACGATCTCGGCATCAAGAGCAAGGTCTGGGTCAACCGCGGTCACGAGCCGGCCAATCCCTATTACGGCTACACCGAAATCAAGGACATTTCCGGCCTGCCCGGCGTATTCGGTCTCTAAGCAGAGTGCTGCAATGAAATATGTCTCCTACTGGCGCGACACTGCGGCCGCGTTTGCCGGCGGCCACACCGGGCCCGTGGAGGGGCACTACGACGTCGCCATCATCGGCGGCGGCTTCACCGGACTCGGCGCGGCGCTGCAACTCGCCAAGGCCGGCGCCAAGGTCATCGTGCTCGAAGCCGACCAGGTCGGCTCGGGCGCATCGGGGCGCAATGGCGGCCATCTCAACAATGGGCTGGCACACAGCTTCCTCGCCGCGAAAGCCGAACTTGGCGCCGAGCGCGCCATCGCGCTCTACAAGGCGTTCGACGACTCGATCGATACGCTGGAGCGCCTGATCGCGGAGGAGAACATCGCCTGCGATTTCCGCCGCTGCGGCAAGCTCAAGCTCGCCTCGAAGCCCGGACATTTCGAAGGGATCGCGAGGAACTTCGAAGCCATCAACCGCGAGGTCGATCCGGAGACGAAGCTGCTCTCGGCCACCGATCTGAAAGCCGAGATCGGCTCACCATTCCATGGCGGCATGCTCTTCAAGAAGAGCGCGATGATGCATATGGGCCGCTTCGCAGCCGGCCTCGCCACGGCGGCCAACCGCCGCGGCGCCATCATCGTCGAACAGGCCGCGGTGACCGAGCAGGTACAGGAGGCCAAAGGGTATCGCCTGACCACGGCCAAGGGAACGCTGCGCGCCGAGCAGGTGCTGCTGGCCACCGGCGCCTACACGCCGTCGGCCTTCGGCTATTTCCGCCGCCGCATCATTGCCGTCGGCAGTTTCATCATCGCGACCCGGCCGCTGACGGCGGCCGAGGCGGCGTCGGTGCTCCCGGGCAACCGCACCTATGTCAACTCGATGAACATCGGCAACTACTTCCGCCTGTCGCCGGACAATCGCCTGATCTTCGGCGGCCGCGCGCGCTTCTCCGCGACATCCGACCAGCGGTCGGACGCCAAGAGCGGCACCATCCTGCGGGCCGCGATGGAACGGATGTTCCCGCAGCTTGCAGGCATCGACATCGAATATTGTTGGGGCGGCCTCGTCGACATGACCGCCGATCGCTATCCGCGCGCTGGCCGCGAGGGCGGGCTGTGGTACGCGATGGGCTATTCGGGCCATGGCGCGCAGCTCTCGACCCATCTCGGCACCATCATGGCCGATGCGATGCTCGGCCGGCCCGACAAGAACCCGATGAAACATGCGCCCTGGCCGGTCGTGCCCGGTCATTTCGGCAAGCCATGGTTCCTGCCGTTCGTCGGCGCCTACTACAAGACCCTGGACTGGATCCGCTGAGCCGTGGCGGCGCGCCGGTCCTCAGTAGCCGCGGCTGCGGTCGACGAGACCGACCGGATCGAGCCCGGCGCGATGCCGCTTGATGTTCTCGGCCACGGCGCGCGCGGCCGATTCCGGCTGCGTGACGCTGGCGACATGCGGCGTAATCAAGACCCGCGGATGCCGCCACAGCGGATGATCCGCCGGCAGCGGCTCCGGCTCGGTCACGTCGAGCACGGCGCCCGACAAATGTCCGCTGTCCAGCGCAGCGAGCAGCGCCGTCTGGTCGAGCTGCGCGCCGCGCCCCGTCTGCACCAGCGCAGCGCCGCGCGGCAACTTGGCAAAGAGCTCTGCGTTCATCAGGCCACGCGTCTCGTCCGTCAGCGGCAGCAGACAGATCAGGATGTCGGTCGTCGCCAGCAGCCGCTCGAGACCATCGGCGCCATGATGCGTGGTGACACCGTCGATCGCGTGCGGGCTGCGGCTCCAGCCCGACAACGGAAAGCCGAACGGCTTGAGCCGCTCCAGCACGGCCTGGCCCAGCAGGCCCAGGCCCAGCACGCCGACGCGACGTTCCTGCGCCTGCGGCTGCGTGACCGCGCGCCAAAGCTGCTGTCGCTGCTGGTCGTGATAGACCGGCCAGTTCCGATGCAGCGCCAGCACGGCCAGCGTGACGTATTCCTGCATCATCCTGATGATGCCGTCCTCCACCATGCGGACGATCTTCACCTGCGCGGGAATCGAAGCGGCGCTGAACTGATCGATGCCTGCGCCGATCGAGAACAGGATCTCAAGATTGCGATAAAGATCGAGGTCTGGCGGCACCAGCCAGGTGATCATGTAGCGGACGTCATCGGGAGCGACGTTGGCCGGGTCAAGTACGAACGGGAGATCCGGAAGCTCGCGCGCCAGCACCTCGCGAAACACCGCGCCGCGACGGGCATCCGAGTTGAACAGGAAGGTCATCACTGTCGTTCCCAGGCAGGCCGGCCAGATCGCTGTGATCCGCCTTCCGCCCGCATCCGCCATGCTAACGGCGCCAGGCACGTATTCCATGCCGAATACGAGCAAGGATCGAGTGGAATGTTGCGCCGATCTGTCCGAAAAATACTGAACCAGACGTTCGGCGCCGGCATCAATGGTACTGGCGCGACCGACAGGGAAGATGAGAATGGATGATCCCGGCGTCGAGTCTCGGGCGGTCGATGTCTTCGAGATGCGCCTCGCCGACATCGACACCGTTGACGTTGCGCAGTTGTTGGCGCTCTCGATCTCGGTCCGCTGGCCGCATCGCGCCGCGGATTGGCAGTTCATGCTCGACCAGGGACACGGCTTCGTGGCGCTCGACGAGATCGGCCGCGTTTGCGGATCGGCGATGTGGTTTCCCTACACCGAGGCGTTTGCAGCCGTCGGCATGGTGATTACCTCACCACGACTTCAGGCGCTCGGCACCGGCAACTGGCTGATGACGCGGGTGATCGCCGCGTGCGGCGAACGTGCCCTGCGGCTCAACGCGACACATGCGGCCGACCGCCTGTACAGGTCTCTCGACTTCAAGCCAGAGACGACGTTGTACCAGTGTCAGGGACGGGCAAACGGCGCGGCCGCCGCCGCGGTGAACAGCGATGGCGTCCGACCGCTGAGCGAGATCGAGCTGTCCGCGGTCATCGCGGCCGACGCGCGCGCCTATGGCGCGCCGAGAACCAAGCTGATCACTGCGCTGTTTCAGCAATCGACCGGCTACGGGCTGCTTCGATCCGGACGGCTCGCCGCCTTCGCCCTGTGCCGACGGTTTGGACGCGGCCACGTCATCGGCCCGGTCGTCGCCGCGTCCGACAGGGATGCGATTGCGGTGGTCGCGCCCCACATTGCGGCCCATGCGCGGCAGTTCCTGCGGATCGATACTCACAGCGAGGGCAACGTATTCCGCGCCTTCATCGCCGCCGCAGGCCTCGCACTGCATGACACGGTGACGACGATGTCGTTGCGGACCGACGCCAACGACACCGGGTTGCGCGCCGCTGGTGCGCCGAGCAGCTATGCCGTGATCAGCCAGGCGTTTGGCTAGAAGGCCTGCGCGCGAATCTTGTCCGGAAGCCACAGCTTGCGCCAAGATGCGCGCCGAACGCTCAGCTTCAATTGTCCTCGGCGGCCGCAAGACGCGTGACTGGAACGAGATCACAAGGTGCGAGCTGGGCCCGCAAAGCGCACACGCTCCCCGGCCCGGAGCGTTCGACGCTGACGCGTTCGAACCTGAATTGGAAACTCACGATTGAATTTCTGATCGGATTCCAGATTCGCAGCGCGATGCCGCCTAACGGACAGGACTCGTCGAGTTTTCGGTAGCGGATGGGCGCGCTCCGACCCGAACCATAGCCGCGCAACGCCTGGCCGACGCTGCGACATCGTCGTTGCATAAAATTTGCATGAGACACGGTATGGATCAAGAATGAACCTCATCAGCCTCGACATTCGCATGCTCCGGTCGCTGATCTCCGTCGTCGAGACCGGCAGCATCACTGAAACCGCGCGGCGGCTGGGACGCACCCAGCCGGCGATCACCTTGCAGCTCCAGCGTCTCGAGGAGCTCACGGGCAAGCAGCTGTTCGTCCATGGCGGGCGACGGCTGGCGCTGACCGAGGACGGCGGCATCGTGCTGACCTACGCCCGTTCCATCCTGCGGCTGCATGACGAGCTGATCTCGCAGCTGGCATCGCAGGAGATCGAGGGCCAAGTCGTGCTCGGCACGCCCGACCTCTACGCGGCCTTCATCCTCCCGTCGATCCTCAGCGTCTTCCGCAAATCCTTTCCGCGCATCCAGGTCGAGCTGAACTGCGCGCTGTCGACGCCGCTGGTGGAGCTGGTGAAGCGCAGCGAGGTCGATATCGCACTGGTCACGCGCATGAATGATTTCACCGGCGGCCAGGTCGTAAGGCGGGAGCAGCTGGTGTGGATGACCGGGGAACAGTCGGCGGCCCATCAAGAGCGGCCGATCCCGCTGGCGCTGCTTCCCCAGGGCAACATCTATCGCGACCACGCGATCGCGGCGCTGGAGGCCGCAAATTTGCGTTGGCGCATCGCCTGTCAGAGCGAGAGCGTCGGCGGCCTGCAGGCCGCGGCGTTCGCCGGAATGGCGGTGACCGTGCTCGGCCGCAGCGCGCTGGTCGCGGGCATGCGCGAGCTCGGCCCCGCCGACGGACTTCCCGCGCTGCCGCAGGTCGAGCTGCTGCTGTACAAGTCGAGCGGCGCCACCTCGAAGGCGGCCACCGCGCTGCACGATTACCTCGCGCATTATCTGCGCCTCGGCGATCAGCTCGGCGAGACCGGGGTCCCTATCGATATGGGCTGAGCGCATGCGGGTCGCCGGCACATCTTCGCACCACGCCCGCGCAACACGGCATGAGTTCGCAGGGTGGGCAAAGCAGCCGCCGCCGCATGCCCATCGTCGCGCAGCGATCTCATCAGCAGGACGGTGGGCTCAATCAGCGTTTCGCGGCCCAATGCAGCGCAGGTGATGAGCTTAAGGGTGCGTCATGGGTTGCGTGCGGGTGCAACCGGCACACATCGCGCACCAACTAACGGCGCATCTCCGGCCACCTCCCGGCCCACGGCTGCGCCTCCTCGAAGGCCGCGGCGATCTTGAAGATCGTGGGCTCGTCGAGCCAGGGCGCGATGATCTGCAGGCCGATCGGCAGGCCGTCGCGATCGAAGCCGCACGGCACGGTGGCGGCCGGCAGGCCGGCCAGATTGATCGGCCAGGAGAACGGCGACCAGCCGAGATGCGGATCGACCGGCGTGCCGTCGATGCTCGCGACCCCGAGCTGCCCCGCACCGAACGCGGTCACCGCGACTGTCGGCGTCACCAGCGCATCGACGCGGGAGAACAAATCGACGAAGGCGGCGCGCATCTGGGTGCGGCGATAGCCGGCCTCGACATAATCGACGCCGGCGTAACTGCGGCCCGCCGCGATCACATCGCGATAATCGGTGTCGCAATCGGCGAGCTCGTCTCCGGTCTTGTGCGCGACCGCTGCGGCCTGCTCGATGAAGGCAATCGGCTTCAGCGTCCGTTCCAGGATTCGGCTGTCGATGCCGGGATGATCGCCGCTGATGCGCGCGCCGCAGTCCTCCAGCACAGCGACCGCCTTGGCGAAGGCCGCGCGCACATCGGGCGCGACGGCGGCATAGCCGAGATCGGCGCTGGCGCCGATGCGCAGGCCGGTCAGCGGCCGCGGGCTCGCGTCGAAGCGGCGCTGCGCGACCGCGAGGCTCGCCGCATCGCGCAGATCGTGGATGGCGATCGTCTCGAGCGCCAGCGCGGCGTCTGCCACCGTGCGCGTGATCGGGCCGGTATGCGCCAGCGAGGCCCAGGAGGGCGGCGCGAAGCCGGGCGAGCGCGGCACCAGGCCAAAGGTCGGCTTCAAGCCGAACACACCGCAGAACGACGACGGCACCCGGATCGAGCCGACGCCGTCGGTGCCGATCGCGATCGGACCGCAGCCCGAAGCGACCGCCGCAGCCGCACCACCGCTCGACCCGCCGCTGGTGTGTGCCGGATTCCACGGATTGCGCGTCAGTCCCGTCACCGGACTGTCGGCGGTCAGCTTGTAACCGGACTCGCAGGTCGTGGTCTTGCAGGTGATGATCGCGCCCGCAGCCTTCAGCGCCGACACCACAGCCGCATCGGCGTCGGGGACGAAGCTCTTGTTCATCGGCGAGCCGGCATAGGCCGGCACGCCCGCGACGAACACGAGATCCTTGATGGTGACGGGCACGCCGGCCAGCGGACCACACGGCTCGCCCGCACGCATCGCGGCGGCGAGGCGCTTGGCGTCGGCACGCGCCTGCTCGTACATCGCGGTCACCACGACGTTACAGCGAGTGTGCGTGGCGTCCAGCGCCGCAATGATGTCCTCGACCACGTCAACCGGAGTGAAGCGCTTGCGCCGATACCCCGCCAGCAGATCGACGGCAGACAAACGAGCGAGATCGGACGGCGCGTCCGCAGCGGCCGCGTGGGCAGACAAGGCTGTCATGATGGGTCCTGAAGGCTACCTCGATGCGGCCGTGACGGCGCGCTTGGCCATGACCGTGACGAGATGCGCCCGGTAGTCGGCTTCGGCATGGATGTCGGATGTCAGCCCGGCCGCATCGATCTTGATGGAGGCGATGCTGGTCGGCTCGAAGCTCTGGCTCAGCGCCTGCTCCATCGCCGCAACGCGGAACACGCCCGCCCCGGCGCCGGTCACCGCGACGCGCACGCCGTCGGCAAACCTGGCGACGAACACGCCGACCAGCGCATAGCGCGACGCCGGCGCCTTGAACTTCGCGTAACCCGCCGCCACCGGCACGGGAAAGCGGATCGCCGTGATGATCTCGCCGGGCTCCAAGGCGGTCTCGAACAGGCCGACAAAGAACCGATCCGCCGCGATCTCACGCGCGCTGGTGATAATAGTGGCGCCGAGGCCGAGCACGGCGGCGGGATAGTCAGCGGCCGGGTCGTTGTTGGCGACAGAGCCGCCCAGCGTGCCGCGGTTGCGGACGGCTGGATCGCCGATCTCGGATGCAAGATGAGCGAGCGCGGGAATGCGCGCCTGCACGATCGGTGACGCAGCGACCACCGCATGTGGGGTCATGGCGCCGATCGTCACGGTCACGCCGTCGTCGCTGATCCCTTTCAAAGCAGGCAGTTTCGCGAGATCCACCACGGCGGCTGGCGCCGCGAGGCGCTGCTTCAGCGTGGGGATCAGGGTCATGCCGCCGCCGAGGACCTTGCAGTCCTCGACCGACGTGAGCAGCTTGACCGCCTCCGAGATCTCGTTCGGCTGGTGATAGGCAAATGCACGCATGTTTCCCCCCTACTCTGCGGCCACTGGCAGCGACGCGTTCTGCAGCAGGCGCCAGATGCGGTTCGGCGTCGCCGGCATGTCGACATGGGTGACGCCGAGATGTGCCAGCGCATCGACCACCGCGTTGATCACGGCGGCCGGCGAGCCGATGGTGCCGACCTCGCCGCAGCCCTTCACGCCCATCGGCGTATGCGTGCACAGCGTCGAGTGCGTGGCCACCTTCATCATCGGCAGATGGTCGGCGCGCGGCACGCAATAATCCATCAGCGAGCCCGAGACCAACTGCCCGGAGCTCTCGTCATAGACTGCATTCTCATAGAGCGCCTGGCCGACGCCCTGCACGATGCCGCCATGCAGCTGGCCCTCCACGATCATCGGGTTGATGACGGTGCCGACATCGTCCATCGCCGTATAGTTGACCAACGTGACGATGCCGGTCTCCGGATCGATCTCGACCTCGGCGATGTGGCAGCCGCCCGGATAGGTGAAGTTGACCGGGTCGTAATAGGCCTGCTCCTCCAGTCCCGGCTCGAGGATCTCCAACGGATAATTGTGCGGCACGTAGGCCGCGCCTGCGATCTCCTCGATCGTCTTGACCCGGTCAGTGCCGGCAACCGAGAACTTGCCGGCCTCGAAATGGATGTCCTGCTCGCTGGCTTCCAGCAGATGCGCGGCAATCTTCTTGCCTTTGACGATCACCTTGTCGGCGGCCTTCGACAGCGCCGCACCGCCGACCACCAGGGAGCGCGAGCCATAGGTGCCCATGCCGAACTGGACGCGGTCGGTGTCGCCGAACACGATGTCGACATTCTCGAAGGGGACGCCGAGCTTCTCGCACACGATCTGCGCGAAGGTCGTCTCATGGCCCTGGCCGTGATTATGCGTCCCGATCATCACGGTCACCTGCCCCGCCGGATGCACCCGCACAGTGGCGCTCTCATAGAGGCCGCCACGCGCGCCCAACCGTCCAGCGAAGCGCGACGGCGCGAGTCCGCAGGCCTCGACATAGGTCGAGAAGCCGAGCCCGCGGAACTTGCCATTGCGCGCCGATTCCGCCTTGCGTACGCCGAAATTCTTCACGTCGGCGGCGACCAGCGCGCCGTCGAGACACCCCATCGGATCGCCGGAATCGTACTGCACCAGCACCGGCGTCTGGTACGGATAGGCCTCCTTCGGGATCATGTTGCGCCGGCGCAGCTCGACGCGGTCGATCCCCATCTCGGCCGCGGCGACATCGACGATGCGCTCGACCACGAAGGTCGCCTCGGGCCGACCGGCGCCGCGATAGGCGTCCACGGGCACGGTGTTGGTGAATACGACCTTGACGTTGCAGTAGATCGCCGGCGTCGTGTAGACGCCGCCGAGCAGCGGGGCGTACAGATTGGTCGGGATGTTCGGGCCGAAAGTCGAGAGATAACCGCCCATGTTGGCGAGCGTCTTGACCCGGAGCGCCAGGAATTTCCCGTTCTCGTCGAGCGCCAGCTCGGCCTCGGTGACGTGATCGCGGCCGTGACGGTCCGACAGATAGCCTTCCGAGCGATCCGCCACCCATTTCACTGGGCGCAGCACGCGCTTGGCCGCCCAGGTGACAACGGCCTCCTCGCCATAATGGAACTGCTTGACGCCGAAACCGCCGCCGACATCGGGCGCCACGACGCGCACCTTGTGCTCCGGCAGCTTCAGCACCAGCGCGCTCATCAGGAAGCGCACGACATGGGGAAACTGGCTGGTGGTCCACAGCGTGTGGTGGCCCTTGCCCGGATCATATTCGGCAATCGCCGCCCGCGGCTCCATCGGATTGCCGATCAGACGATTGTTGACCAGGCCCAGCTTGGCGACATGCGCCGCCTTGCGGAACGCCGCCTCCACCGCGGCCTTATCGCCGAGCTCCCAGTCGCAGCAGACATTGTTCGGGACGTCGTCGAACAATTGCGGCGCGTCGGGCCTGACCGCATCGAGCACGCCGACGACCGAGGGCAGCACCTCATAGTTGACATTCACCAGCTCCGCCGCCGACTTCGCCTGTTCGAGCGTCTCGGCGATGACGAAGGCCACCATGTCGCCGACGAAGCGCACCTTGCCCTGCGCCAGCATCGGGAATGGCGGCTCTTTCATCGGGACGCCCTTGGCGTCGCTGATGCCCCAGCCGCAGGGCAGCGAGCCCAGGCCGTCGGTTGCGACATCCTCGCCGGTCAGCACCGCGACCACGCCCGGCGCCGCCAGCGCGGCGGATTTGTCGATGCCGCGCAGCACGGCATGGGCATGCGGCGAACGGATGAAAACACCCGCCGTCATGCCCGGCCGCTTGATGTCCGACACGTAGTTGCCGCGCCCGGTGAGGAAGCGCTGATCTTCCTTGCGCTTCGGCGCCGCGCCGATCCCGATCACCTGCCCCATGGTCACTCTCCCGCTGACGTGGCGTGCATGGCGGCCGCGCCGGCCATGACCGCGATGACGATGTTCTGATAGCCGGTGCACCGGCAAATGTTGCCTTCGAGCCCGCGCCGGACCTCGGCCTCGGTCGGTGCCGGATTGGCGGCAGCGAGAGCGGTCGCGGTCATCACCATGCCCGGCGTACAGAAGCCGCATTGCAGGCCATGATGCTCGCGGAACGCTTCCTGCATTGGATGCAGCCCGTTCGAGCCTGCGGTGGCGCCGAGCCCCTCGATGGTCAGCAAGGTCGCGCCGTCCAGCGACGGCGCCAGCAAGGTGCAGCTCTTCACGGGCGCACCGTCGAGATGCACGACGCAGGCGCCGCACTGGCTGGTATCGCAGCCGACATGCGTCCCCGTGAGGCTGAGCTGCTCACGCAGGAGATCGCTGACGAGCGTTGCCGGCGCCACGTCGACCGTGGTCGGACGGCCATTGAGGGTGAAGGAGATCTGCACGGTCTACTCTCCGTTGTCGAAAAGGGTCAGGCGAGCGGGCGGGCGCGATCCGCCACCCAGGTGGCCAGAACGACGTCGCCGACGTTGAAGGGATCTGCGAAGAAGGTCTTTTCGGGCACATAGGCGACGAACTCGTCGTCCGGCACGGTGTCGAGCATGACCTTGACGAAATAGCCCTGATACTCGATCGCGGTCACGCGACTCGGCAGCGCGGTGCCGCAACCGGGCGGCAGCGACGCGCCGGGCCGGACCAGCGCAACATCGTCGCGGCGCACGGCGATATCGATAGTGTCGCCGACGCCGATGCCGCGACGCGCCTGCAGCGGCACCTCGATGGCCTCTCGCGCGCCCTGCTTCAGCAGGAAGCTCCCGCCATTGACCTTCGCGACCCGGCCGGACAGCACGTTCTGGCCGCCCATGAACTCGGCGACGTACCGGTCGCGCGGATGGGCGTAGACCTCGCGCGCCGGCCCGGCCTGCTTGATCCGCCCCTGCTCCATCACCACGACGAGATCGGCAAGCGCGATCGCCTCGAGCTGGGTGTGGGTGACGTGGATGAAGGTAATGCCGAGCTCGCGCTGCATCCGCCGCAACTCCTGGCGCATCTGCACCCGCAGCTGCTCGTCGAGCGCTGACAGCGGCTCGTCGAGCAGCAGCACGCGCGGCTCGGTGATCGCGGCCCGCGCCAGCGCCACGCGCTGCTGCTGCCCGCCGGAGAGCTGCGCCGGCAGCCGGTCGGCAAACTGCGTCAGGCGCACCTTCTCGATCATCGCGTCAGCCGCCCGCAGCCGTTCGGCCTTGGACTGGCCGCGGACCTGCAGCGCAAAGGCGATGTTCTCGCGCACCGTCAGGTGCGGAAACAGCGCGTAGGACTGGAACATCATCGCGGTGCGCCGCTGCACCGGCGGCAGGCCGACCACGTTGTGGCCGCCGATCACGATCTCTCCCGCGGTCGGGTCCTCATGGCCGGCAATCATGCGCAGGATGGTGGTCTTGCCGCAGCCGGACGGGCCGATGAAGCAGCAATAAGCGCCGTCGGCAATCCTGAGATTGACGCCGTCGACGGCATTGACGACACCGTCATAGCTCTTGCAGACACCTGCGAGCTCAATATCGCCTCGTTCGATCCGCATCCGTCCAAGCCTTATCCCTTGATCTTCTGCGCGCCGCGCTTCTTCTGGATCAGCACGATGCTTCCCAGGCTGACGCCGATGACGACGAAGGACACGATCGTTGTCACGGTGCCGAGCGCGTAGAGCGAGGGCGAGGTGACGTTCAACGTCATGCTCCAGATCTCCAGCGGCAGCGTGTTGAGAGAGCCCGCCGTCTGCAGGGTACGCGCGAACTCGTCGTAGGACAGCGTGAAGCCGAACAAGGCGACCGCAACCAGTCCAGGCGCCAGCACCGGGATCATGACGAGCCGGATCGCCTGCCAGCGGCTGGCGCCGAGATCGCGCGCCGCCTCGTCCCAGGCATTGTTGAAGCGCGACATCACCGCGAACATCACGAGCACGCCGAACGGCAACGTCCACGACAGCTGCGCGCCGAGCGCCGAGGAGTACCAGGCCGGGTTCAGTCCCAGCGCCTGGAACAGCAGGCCAGTGCCGAGCCCGAGCACCAGGCCGGGCGCCACGAGGCTGCCGATCATCATGTAGAATACGATGCTGTCGCCCTTGAAGCGGCGACGGAAGCCGAGGCCGGCCAGGAACGAGATCACCACCGTGATGATGGTGACGATCACCGCGAGCTTGATCGAACGGTCGAACGAGCCCTTGACGTCGCCGGTACGCACCTGGGTGAACAGGTCGATGAACCAGTGCAGCGAACGCCCCTTCATCGGAAACACGAGGCCGCCGCGAATGTCCTGGAACGACAGGATGTAGATGCAGAACATCGGGCCGTAGAGCGCGAGCACATAGGCTGTAAACAGCGACGCCAGCACGTAGAAGGTCCAGGGCCGCTTGCCCCTGCTCGGCGCGATCGCCTTGCGCGCGGAGATCCCCTGCTCGGGATTGTCGACCACGACGGCGCTCATCGGGTGATCTCCCGGCGGATGTCGACGCTGCGCAGGATCAGCGACACGATGGCGACGAGCACCAGCGTCAGCAGCACCGCGCTCGCCGCTGCCGTCGGATATTGCAGCACGCCGACGTCCTCATAGAAGGCGCTGACCACCGAGGCGGAGCCGCCGCCGGACATCACCTTGACGACAAAGAAGTCGCCCATCACGATCGAGACCACGAAGATCGAGCCGAGCGCGATGCCGCTCTTGGCCATCGGCACCACGATCAGGCGCAGGATGTCGAAGCGGCTGGCGCCGGCATCGATCGCGGCCTCGATCAGCCGCTTGTCGATCCGCGCCATGGCATTGAAGATCGGCACGATCATGAAGATCGTCAGCTGGTGCACATAGGCGATGACGACGGCGAGATCCGAGAACAGCAGCACTTCCAGCGGCTGGCGGATCACCCCGGTCGAGATCAGGGCCGCGTTGATCAGCCCTTCCTTGCCGAGCAGCGGGATCCACGAGATCATGCGGATGATGTTCGAGGTCCAGAACGGCACGGTGCACAGCAGGAACAGCCCGATTGCGAGCAGCTGGTTGCGCACGTGAAAGACCAGGAAGTATGCCACGAAGAAGCCGATCAGCAGCGTGAAGATCCAGGTCAGCACGGTGAACTTGATCGTTGCCAGATAGAGCTTGAGCGTCAGCGCCGAATGCAGCACTTCGACGTAGTTCGCCAGCGTGAAGCCCGGCGTGAGCCCGCCGAATCCGTCCGAGCCGAAGAAGCTTGCCGCCAGCACCACCAGGATCGGCGCCAGGAAGAACGGCACGAGCACGCCGACCAGAGGCGACACGTAAAGCCAGCCGGTCAGGCTCGAACGAGAGGTTGAAGAAGAGCTCGGCATCATCGCGGAGATTGCTTTGCTGTCGCCTGCGCCGGCACGGGATCGTGCCGGCCGTGCAGTGGAAAGAGGCAGGAATCAGGCCACCTTGAAGTCGTTCCAGCGCTTGTTCATGTAGGCAGCCTCGTCCATCAGCGTATTCCAGCAGGAGATGTTGGTGACGCGGTCGAGGAACGAGCCGCCGTCGCGCTTGGTGCCGGCCTTCTCCATCGGCACGCCATAGGGGTCGTTCACGACCTCCGGCGCGGGCTTGCCCTCGTACCAGAAATCCCATTCCGCAGCGGAGAGGAACTTCTTCGCCGTCGACGGCACCGGGCTGTAATAGCCGTAGCGCGCCACGAAGCCGCCCTGCCAGCCGGACAGGTACCAGTTGAGATACTCATAGGCGGCGTCGAGCTTCTTGCCGGTGAGGTGCTTCATCAGACCCATGCCGTTGCACCAGCCGCGATAGCCCTCCTTGCCGTTCTTGACGTTGACAGGCGCGTAGACGCAGGGGATCTCCTTGACGCGCACCGCGGCCACCGCCGGCGACCACATCGACTGGATCACCACCTCGCCTGCCGCCATCAGTTGCACCGACTGATCGAAGGTGGTCCAGGTGGCGCGGAATTGCCCCTGCTTCTTCAGCTCGATCAGCTTGTTGCAGGTGAAGTCGATCTCCTCCTTGGTCATGTTGCCCTTGTTGCCGTACTTGATCAGTCCGGCACTTTCGAAGCACAGCGCGGCATCCATGATGCCGATCGCGGGCACGTCGAGGATCGCGGCCTTGCCCTTGAACTTCGGGTCGATCAGGTCCTTCCACTCGGTCACCTCGTGGCCGACGAGATCGGGCCGGTAGCCGATCGAGTCGGCATTGTAGACCTGTGGCAGGAAGGTCGCCCACTCGGTCACACCGTCATGAAGATCGGTCGCATCGGGCTTGGCGATGTACATCGCCTCATAGGGCGAAATGCCCTGGCGCGGAATCTTGTGGCCATTGATCTCACCTTTGGTGAAGATCGGGAGGATGTTGTCGAACTCCTTGATCTTCTTGACCTCGATGCCCTGGATGACGCCGCGCTTGGCGGCCAATTTGGCTTGCCAGCCCTCGAGGTCGGCGATGTCGACGCTGTTCGGCTGGCTGATGAAACGGTTGATCGCCGCCGACGTATCGAGGTTCTGCATCGTGACCTTGAAGCCGAGATCCTTCGCGGCCTGGTCACCGATCGCCTTCACCACCGAATAGGACACGCCGACATGGCGCAGTTCGATATCCTTGATCTCCTGCGCCCAGATCGTCGGCGCGCCCGGCACGATGTCCGAGCCAACCGCTGCACCCGCAAGCGCGGCCGCACCCTTGAGCAATGAACGCCGGCTCAGCCTGTCTTTCGACGGCCTGGTCTTTAGTCCCACCGTCTCGCCCGTCGACGTGCGTGTCTCGTTGTCGCGCATAGCAACCCCCGCTGGTTACAAGGCAGCACGACATCCTTCGTTGGATGTTGGCCCGCTTGCGTTTCGATCTTGATGCGAGGCTATCGGCGGGATTTTGCGAAGTAAAATTGGAAGCAAAAATTGCGGATATAAGCGCCGCTAATGTCGACTGTCCTCTGCTTGAGCTCTCGGCAATCGCACAGATCCGCGCCAATCGGCTGAGAACCGATTGAGCAGTGGACCGATGTTGGCCGCAAACGGATTCCTTTTCGACGGCGATCAAGAAACGGACACGAGAGCGTCGTATCTTAAGCTGAGCCCACAAAGCCTTGAGATTCCTCGACCAATCTCAAGACACTCCAGGATCAGTCAATCGCGCCGACGGCAGAATTCCGCTGGCAGCGCCGCAACGCAGCTCAACGAGCCAACCACTGCAGATAACGAGGACGTTCTGCCTTCTTGATCCTGTGGCGCGAGCGGCCACAGAGACGCATTCCCACAGAGTAGATCCGAGCGTCAACGGCCTCGCGTGGTCCAATTCTATCAGAGATATTAGGGCGCTCCGATCGACCAATTTGATCGGCAAGGCCAATCGTCACGTCTCTGCATTGAAGCGATCGACAAGTTCGAGCACGCGCTCTTGCACATTCATTCACTCGCGCCCGGCTAATAAGCCCAAATCATTTTCGGCCAACAGCGAGCCTTGAGGTGATTGCTGCTGAGATAAATCCAATTCGGCCCGGATGCCCTTGCCCCCAATTTTTATCCAGATCTGAGTTCGTTCGGGCGGTTTGATGTGCCCATCTGGGCGGTCGTAGCAGCGGGAGCTGGCGCGGAGCTCTCGGCATAGCGCAGCGCCAGATCCCGACGCGGATTGAAGGTGGCGGCGAATTCGGATGGCGTCTTCCATCCGAGCTGGGAGTGTGGCCGAGCGTCGTTATAGTCGGTCCGCCAGCATCGGAGCGCGACGCGGGCCTGAGCAAGCGAGGTGAACAGCGTCTCGTTCAGCAGTTCATCCCGCAGGCGACCGTTGAAGCTCTCGATGAAGGCGTTCTTCATGGGCTTGCCCGGCGCAATGTTGTGCCAGGCGACACGGCTCTGATCGGTCCATGTCAGGATGGCATTGCTTGTGAGCTCACTACCGCTGTCGCTCACCACCATCTTGGGCTTGCCGCGCTCGGCGACCAGCCGGTCTAACTCTCGTGCGACCCGGACGCCCGAGAGTGAAGTGTCAGCCACCAGCGCCAGGCACTCGCGGGTGCAGTCGTCGACCACGGTCAGGGTGCGGAATCGCCGGCCATCGGTCATCTGATCCGACACAAAGTCGAGTGACCAGCGATCATTCGGGAGCAGCGGCACCGTCATCGGCGCTCGCGTCCCGATAGCGCGCTTGCGGCCACCTCTGCGGCGCACCGTGAGCCGTTCCTCCAGGTACAGCCGGAACAGCTTCTTGTGATTGACCAGGTAGCCCTCCCGCTTGAGCAGGACGTGCAGGCGACGATAGCCGAAGCGGCGACGCTCATGGGCGATCGCCCTCATCCGCTCCCGCAGCCCGGCATCATCAGCCCGGCTCGTCCGATATCTGACCGTCATGCGGCAACAGCCGATGGCTTTACACGCCCGCCGTTCGCTCATCCCGTGAACGCGCACGAGATGTGCGACAGCTTTCCGCTTCGCCGCAGGCGTCACCACTTCTTTCCCAGGAGATCCTTCAGGGCGGCATTGCCCAGCATGGCGTCCGCCAGCAGCCGCTTGAGCCGCGGGATCGAGGCAAGCCGAAATGGCAGCTGCGGTGCATCAAGAATGGCAGCTTGCATCATTTCAGCCTGCCTCACCGGCGCATCCTCTCCTGCTCATTGTCAACCGCGAGCTGATAAGATCGCCAATCTTGAACGCCGATCGTTCTCCTAACGCGTAGACGACGTGGCACTCGCCGCGAATTGGTTTGGTTCTATGTCCATCGATCGAGCCTCCGTGCACGATGATACTAAGCGCAGGTCTCGGCAGTTTTTCGAGATTGACGTCCTTGATCGACCTTGTTGTCGTCAGGTGTTACGAACAGGTGCTGCGGCCGCCCATTCGGCGCGCGTGGTAGGATCGCCGTTGATCGTCTCGTAGATAGCCTTTGAGTTACCCAACGATTCCTTCAACGACTTTGGCCCCGCGAACGGCCGGCCGCCGATGTGCCAACCGTCGGTGTGAAGCTCCTCAATCAAGACCCAGACGACTTCGCGAAAGGCCTCCGATCCCTCGAACTTGACCATCACGTCGGTAAGCGCTTTAGCCATTGCATGCTTTTCTTCAGTGGTGAAAACGCCTTCAACCAGTTTAACATTGACGAATGGCATGTTGGGTTTCCTTTCACATACGGGCGCAGGTGAGACCGATTGCCTCAGATCGCTATTGGAATTCGACCAGAATCTTCCCTTTCTGCCGACCGGTCGTCGACCGACGCATGTGCCGCGTCGACATTCGACAGGTTGAACCGGCGCGGGTGGAGGCGCAGCTTCTACGAATTTGGTCGCCTCGCGTAGGATTTCCCCGTGATGCGCGCGGCCTTCGCCGCTGAGGAGCGGCAACAGCGTGAATACGCCAGAATAGGTGCCGGCACGGAGAGAGAGCGGCGCGAGCGAATGCGTCTACCATCCGAGCGCGCTGACGACATGGCCGAAGCGGGCGACCGAGTTGAAAGCAGCATATTCGGCGAGCGATCCCTGCACGCCGCCGACACCGCTGTCATGCCATGAACTTTGTCGCCCTCGCGAAAGGTAGCCACCCCGGGCCCAAGCGCCGCCACGGTGCCAGCAGGTCGATACCGAGGACCGCATGAAAGGGATGACGCGCATGCGCCGCGACGCCAGCCCGGACTTTGATGCCGAGCAGATTGACGCCGCTCGCAGCAACCTTGACCAGCACCTCGCCGCGCCCAGGCACCGGCTGCGGGATCGAGGCGAGCCTGGATGGCTGCATCGCCCCGCCGAGTATAGCGGCTCGCCATGGTCGCGCTCATGTTGGCCTGCCTTTCCCGGTGATGGTTTACTCAGGCGTCATTGTAGCTTTGGCCGCGATCGCCTTGACCGCGCCCGACATCGCTTCGACCAAGGGATTTGTGCTTTCGCTGAGGCCGTGCCGCTGCGTGAGATAGGCTGGATCGTTGTAGGACAGAAAAGTCGTACCAGCCTCGTCCTGCCAGACCAGGGCCTTCAGCGGCAGGTCGATGCCGATCGTCTGCGCCACCTGCATCAGCGGCGTGCCGCCCTTGGCGGCACCGAAGATCAACAGATCCGTCGGCCGCAGCGGCAGCCCGACCGCGGCCGCACCGGCGGCATGGTCGATGTGGGCGAACACGGTCATGCCCTTCGCGCGGACCTCGGCCTCGAACCGGTTCATGGTCTCTTCAGGTCCAAAGCTGCTGCGCAGCGTGATCAGTCCTTCGGCGGCCATTGCATGCACTCCCCATAGCGATGGCGCAGCGATCAGCGCCAAGATGGCGGCCCTCGCGAACGCCGCCCTCATTGCTTTCGGAACAGCTTCGCCGGATCGAATTCCGACTCGGGCACGAAGCCGTCGCGGTTCGGCATCTTCACCCTCGGCAGGCTGTCGCGATCGAGCTTGCCGTCGGCCGGCAGAATGCCGTTCAGGCTCAGAATGTAGGCGGCGACGGCGTAGGTGTCGTCGTTGCTCAGCTAGCCTGGCGCCTGATATGGCATGGCCCTGTGAATGTAATCGAACAGCGTCGTGGCATAGGGCCAGTAGCTGCCGACGGTTTTCACCGGGTTGGCCGAGGCGAGTGTGCCCGGGCCGCCGACCAGCCGGTCCTTGATGCCGCCGACGCCATTGTCGCCATGGCATGCAGCACAATTGTCGGCGAAGACCTGCTTGCCCTCCGCCACCGTGCCGCTTCCGGGCGGCAATCCCTTGCCATCCGGCCTGACGTCGATGTCCCATAACGCGATCTCGTCGGGCGTTGCCTGACGACCGAAATCATAGGCGAGGACGGGCGAGACCAATGCGAGTGCGACCGCCACGGCGAGAACGCTCCTGCTAGTCAAGGACATTGCGGACTCTCCCGGTTTCGTCGATGCTCCAGGTCTGCTGCGCGTTGTAGTGAAACAGCGCGTTGGTCCCCATCGCCGCAATGAAGGATTTACGGTCGGGCTGCACATTGCCCCTGTCGTCGGTGGAACGGCTCACGATCCTGGTCGGCTTGCCTTCCCAAGTCCAATCCATCTGGAAGCGGACTTGCGCCTTCGGCAGCGCGGGCTGAGTCAGCTGCGCCTGCCTCCAGTTCTTCGCCCCGTCCGTCGATATCTCGACCTTCGCGATCCTGCCATGGCCGCTCCAGGCAAGGCCATTGATGCGCTGGTAACCCGGCTTGATCACCATCGTGCCCGACGGCGTGGTGATCACCGAGTTGGTGTCCATGCGCAGTTGGAATTGCGTGGCCTTGCCGTTCGCCTGCAACTGCGTGTAGCGCGCGGTCTCCCAGCTGGTCATCCAGGGCTGGTCGCCGAACTTCAGCCGGCGCAGCCATTTGATGTTGAGGTTGCCCTCGAACCCCGGCATGACCAGCCGCATCGGAAAACCGTGCGCCGGCCGCAGCGGCTCGCCGTTCTGGCCATAGGCGACAAAGGCCTCGCTCAGGATCTCGTCTGTCAGCGGAATGCTGCGCGCGACGCCGGCGGCGTCGCCACCTTCTGCCAGCATCCAGTGCGAATCTGGTTCCTTGCCGACCAGGTCGACGATGAATTTCAAGGGCACGCCGGTCCACTCATTGGTGCTGACGAGCCCGTGGGTGTGCTGCACCGTCAGATTCTCGTCGGCCTTCTTCCAGTTTTCCCAACCATTGCCGGTGCATTCAATGAAGACGACCCGAGAGACTGACGGCATGGCCTTGAGGTCTTCGACATTGAAGACCAGCGGCTTCCCCACCATGCCGTGGACCAGAAGGCGATGTTTCGCCGGATCGAGGTCGGGGGCGCCGGAGTGGCTGCGCTCATAGTGCAGATCGGTTGGCGTGATGCCGCCGAACAGCTTGTCGAGTGGCGCCTTGGAATTGATCGCATCGCTCGGATCGACGTTGCGCTTGCCGGGCCCGGCTTCGGGAATACGGGCAAGCTTCACATATTGCGATCGCTCGCTGTGCCCACTGAGATTGGCGCCGTCCTCGCGCGGCGGAACGTCGGCCAGCGAGTCCGCTGCCACCGGGGCGGCAATAAGGCTACCCGCAAGGCCTGCGGAGGCGGCGAAGAAACTCCTGCGCGACGGGCTGGCTCGTAGGCGGTCGGACTCAACAAGATCGGGCGGAGAATTGCCGTGGTCGGCCATCTCGATTTCCTGGAAGTCGTTGCACTGGTGCGAACATACTTCCCGTCCCGCATGCATTCCCTGATGCAGTTCTGAAGATTCCTGAAGTAAGGCGTGATTCAGACAGCTGAAGCCGAGCAAGGGCTTGGGGAGATGCCGGCGCCGCGCCCGTGGCTCTTCGGGAGGCTATTTTAGCGCAGCGTTTCGAGCATGGTCCTCGCGGCGCGCAGATCGGCGGTGTCGAAGCCCTCGGTGAATCTCCCGAACGCGGATGCCAGAATCTGGCGCGCCTCCTCCGGCCGATCATGACCAAGCAAGCCAGCGAGACTCACGGCGCTGCGCAATTCCCACAACAGCGCCCCCTGGCGGCGCGCGACATCGAGCGCTTCGTGAAAGCACGCCTGCGCCTCCGCGCGATCTCCGCCGGCCTGGAGCAGGAGTTCACCCTTGATCCGCAGCATCTCGGCGAGGTACCAGCACGCCTCGCCTCGCTCGGCGTCCGCGAGCGCACGCGCGACGGTCGAGAGTGCTTCGGAAAGCCGCCCCAACCGGGCAAGGCCCTCGGCAAAAGCACCGAGGAAATCGGGGAACCGGACGGCCCAGCCGGGCTTGGCGTCAAGCACGCCGTGCAGCAAGGCCAAGCCCGATGCGAACTCGCCGCGCCGAATGGCAAGTGTCCCTTCCAAGGCGCGCCCGACGCTTTGCCAGAACGGCAGACTGCGCCGCGCGGCGAGGTCGACAAGGGTCGCCACGAAGTCTGCGCCCGCATCAAGATCACCGATCATCAGCGACAGCGGGCACAAGCCCCAGCCCAGGACGTAACGGAGCGTGAGGGAATGTCCTGAAGCCCGCGCCTGTTCAAGGCTCTCCCGGGCCATCTGCGTTGCCTGATCCAGAAAGCCCTGAAGGCAAAGCACCCGCGCCAGCACGACTTTGGCGACCACAAGCTGATCGTGTTGAAACCAGATCACGTGACGCTGGCCGGCCGGAGCGACATAGCCTTCGACCACCCGTTCAAGGTAGCCGCGCGCCTCGACTTGGTCTCCGAGATAGTGCGTCGTGTAGCCGATCAAGCGGTCTCCGACGAGGATATCTGCGCTATCGCCTTTTCTGCCCGCGGCTTGCGCGAACTGCTGCGCGACGGAGCGCGCTGCCCCGTGCTCACCCTTGTGATCGAGGTAGCACCACGTGGCCCAAAGCGCCCGCAGCTCTGCATCGACATCATTGATACTTCTTGCGATTTCGAGTCCCTTCGACAGCACGGAGTCGATCTGCTCTTCGGCCCCCATCGATTGAACGACGGCTCTCCCGAACGCGATATAGAGCTGCATCCGCAGGTGTGCGCTCAAGGCCTGTTCGATCTCGGGACAGGCCAGCGCGCGCTCGGCGCGCTCCCGACATTCGGCGACCAATGACAGATTGAGCCAGACCGGCACGCAGGCCGCGGTGAGCGAAACCCCGATTGCCAGATCGCCGGCCGAAGAGAAGCACCAGTCGAGCGCGGCGCGGACGTTGTCAAGATCGCGGACCTCGTAAGCGATGCCGTCGGCTTTTGTCTCCAGCGACGCGCGCGAGCTGATCGGCATGAACAGGTCGCGAAAATACTCGGCATGAAGCCGCCGGGCGCGAGCGGCTTCGCCAGCATCGTTCAGCTTTTCCAGGGCATAGGCGCGGATCGTCTCGAGCATCCGCCAACGGTCGCCTGGCCCTGATCCATCCAGTGCTAGCAGCGATTTAGTCGCCAGCTTGCAGACGATATCCTCGACCACCGGCAAGGTATTCGCCGGCTCCTCCGCCACCGCAGCCGCTGCTTCCAGCGTAAAGCCACCATGAAAGACACCCAGACGACACAGAACGTGTTGCTCCAGCGGGGCTAGGAGCTCGTAACTCCAGTCGAGCGTTGCACGCAGCGTCTGGTGGCGCGCAAGCGCGGTGCGCCGACCACTGGTCAGCAATCCGAAACGATCGTCCAGCCGCGCCGCGACATGGCGAAGCCCGAGCGTGGCAGCACGGGCGGCCGCAAATTCGATCGCAAGCGGGATGCCGTCGAGGCGCCGGCAGATGGCGGAAATGGCCGAAATATTTTCGCCGTCGGGCAGGAAATCCGCCTGCGATGCCATCGCCCTGGAAACGAACAGCCGTGCCGCGCTGTGATCGAGAACCCGCTTCGGATCGGCCTGATTTTCGGGTGGCACGTCCAGCGGAGGAACGCGATACACATATTCGCCGTCGATGCGCAAAACCTCGCGGCTGGTTGCCAAAATCGATACGTGCGGACACAGGCGCACGATCGTTTCCGCAAACCGAGCCGCAGCCTCGATGACGTGTTCGCAATTATCAAGCACGAGAAGCAGCTTCTTGCCGCCCGTAATCTGCGCGATGGTATGCGATGCGGCATCCTCGCCGAGCCTCAGGCCCATCGCCCCCGCCACGGCGGACGGCAGGAGTGCGGGATCCGACAGCGACGCCAATTCAACAAGGAAGCGATCGCCATGAAAATCTGGGACCAGACTACGAGCGACCTCCAGAGCAAGTCTCGTCTTTCCGATTCCGCCCGGCCCCGTCAGCGTTACGACACGATACGTCGACAGGAGATTGCGCAGATGCTGTCCGGCAGCATCGCGACCAATCAACTCAGAGGTCGCCTCGGGCAGATTGGTTTGAAAGGTCGCCCCGGAGACCGCGTGGAAGTGTACCGGACTGGTCCTCAAGACCGCACCTGATGCCCTTGGCGCCCACGTGCCAAGCAGACGGTAACCGCGGCCGGATATCGTCTTTAACATTTCTCGGTCCGGTCCCAAGGCCTTTCGCAACGCGGATATATGGACTTGCAGGGTGTTTTCTTCGACGGTCGCACCCGGCCAAACTTGGGACAGCAGCTCGTCCTTTGTGACAAGCTTACCCTCCGATTTGATCAGAACTTCCATGATTTCGAAAGCTCGGCCACCAAGGGGGACAGGTCCCCCCCGCGCGCGTAGCTCACGACGATCGAGATCGATCTCCCACTCACCAGTTGCAAAAACGACTTTTCCGCCGAGTGCGGGCATTCTCGCAAATCCTCTCGAAACACTACATAGAGCCAAAGCGCAGGCGAGCACCAAATGCCGCACTTGCACTCCTAGGTTAGCATTTTTCCGTGATGGTCAGCGTGGAGAAAAGACATCTAGCGCGACGAACGGAAGAACCTAGACCCTTACGGCGATGCCTTGCCTTTTCCTGAACGACCCATAAGGGTGGATTATAGATAGGGTGATTCGCCTTCTTTGCGCTGAACCATTTGGCCGACTTACTCCCAGTCGGGACACTGACCCTACTTCAGAATTCTTCAGAAACTCATCAAGGTATCCGAGCGCGACAGCGGATATGATCCGCAGATGCATTGGTACAAACCATCATCGAGCTGATCGCAAAAATTATCGGGGCAATCCATGTCCACCGGCAAAGACGCCTCAGAAAACAAAGCCGTTGTTAAAGCGAGCTTCGACCGATGGAGTGCCGGTACCGGCACCCCATTCGAACTGCTGCTGGCGGACGCCGATTGGACGATTGTCGGCTCATCGCCACTATCGAAGACCTACGCGACTCGCGAAGCTTTTCTGGAGAAAGTGATTAAGCCGTTTAACGCTCGGATGGCTACGCCGCTGGTTCCAGCCGTTCGCGGCATCTACGCCGACGGAGACGTCGTGATCATATTCTTTGACGCCTCCGCGACAACGAAAGATGGACTGCCGTATCGCAATACGTACACATGGTATTTTCGCATGAAGGACAAGAGAGTGACAAGCGCTGTCGCCTTCTTCGACACGCGCGAGTTTGATGAGTTTTGGAATCGCGTGTCACCCGCGAAATGAAAGCCCATCGATTTCGGACCTGTTTTGCGCCCGGGGTCGCGGTTCCCTACCCCTCGCTTATTCTTTCATCACGTTGATCGCAGCGGCGAAATCAATGGCGTTTGGAAACGGAAAAGGCCCAGCCTCAATGATCACCAGTCGCTCTTCATCTGTATGGCTGGTCCTGTGTCCCAAGGCGCCAGCGGAGCCATGTCCAGCCAACGGGCGGGAGGACCAATGGATTCGAGCAAATCCACGACAATGTCCACTGCGACCAGACGGGAGGTCCTGATCGGGGACCGGAGCCATCGCTCTTGCCAAAACGCTGCCCGTCATAGCGGCGAGCTCAAGCCAAGCAACCATTGAAAATAGGATTGAGATCATGAACAGCATCAAGGTCAAAGACGGCGCGCAGATCTTCTACAAGGATTGGGGCACCGGACAGCCCATCGTGTTCCACCACGGCTGGCCGCTGAGCGCCGACGACTGGGACACCCAGATGCTGTTCTTCCTCGCTAAGGGATACCGGGTCATCGCGCACGACCGGAGGGGCCATGGCCGCTCAAGCCAGACCTCCGCGGGCAACGACATGGACACCTATGCAGCTGACGTCGCGGCCCTCGCTGAGGCCCTCGACCTTCGTGACGCAATACATATTGGCCACTCGACGGGAGGCGGCGAAGTTACGAGGTACGTCGCCCGGCACGGCAAGGGTCGGGTCGCCAAGGCGGTGCTCATCTCCGCCATCCCGCCCGTGATGGTCAAGTCGGCCAAAAATCCCGGTGGACTTCCCATTGAGGTTTTCGACGGCTACCGCGCGGCTCTCGCGGCCAACCGAGCGCAACTCTACCTAGATATCGCGAGTGGCCCGTTCTACGGCTTCAACCGCCCCGGCGCGGTCATCTCCGAAGGCACGATCCGCAACTGGTGGCGCCAGGGCATGATGGGGGGAGCGAACGCGCACTATGAGTGCATAAAGGTGTTCTCGGAGACCGATTTCACCGAGGATCTGAAGCTTATAGACGTGCCGGTTCTCATCATGCATGGCAGTGACGACCAGGTCGTGCCCATCGCCGACTCCGCCGAACTTTCTGTCAAGCTGCTCAAGAACGGAACGCTCAAAGTCTACGATGGCTACCCTCATGGAATGTTCACGACCCATGCCGATGTGATCAACCCGGACCTGCTCGCCTTCATCAAGTCATGAGCGCCGCTGCTGTCAGAGACCTCCCTCCGACCTGCATACACTGATTTAGAGAGTCGGCTCACCTGAGACCGGCTGCGGAAAAGTACATCATGAAATCCGGACACATGATCTCCCGCCGTGGATTCTGCCTCTGCTGCATGGGTACGGCAACATTCGCCGCCACCGGCGGGTGGATGAGCCCACGCGAGGCCTATGCGGAAGCACGCGGCCTGGTAAGTCTCATCAAGGATAGTGCCGCCCAGGCAAAAATCGTTACTCACAGGCTGAGAGACAACGTTTCCATTCTCGAGGGGTCCGGAGGCAACGTCGCGGTTCTGAGCGGAAGAGACGGCCTCGTCATGGTTGATGCAGGCATTAGTGTGTCGCGCCACCAGATGACCAAGGCTCTCTCCGCGATCTCCCCTCAGCCGGTGACGCATCTCATCAACACCCACTGGCATTTTGACCACTCTGATGGCAATCCTTGGATCGGCGCTGGAGGAGCTGAGATCATCGCCCATGAGAACACACGCAAGTACCTGTCGCAGGTGAAGCGTGTGGAGGATTGGGACTACAATTTCCTACCGCTCGTACAGACCGGGCTGCCCGGTCGGGTGTTCTCAAAGGAGCATTCGGTCAAGCTCAACGGTCAGTCGCTAACCCTGAAGCACTATCGCTCGGCACATACCTGATCTGAGGCCGGAAAACTGGACCATTTTTGGCTAGAGTCTTGCGCTGCCGAATCCCCTCGGCTGGGAGGAGCGGAAGACGATGAAAGCCTCGAAGTTTTCGGACGCCCAGAAGGCGTTCATTCT